>Ga0070664_100000172_pt1 | contig 45323 bp, 45 predicted proteins | sample KBSC73metaG_FD_65863 | JGI IMG/M metagenome (GOLD analysis project Ga0070664, IMG submission 65863) | Corn rhizosphere microbial communities from Kellogg Biological Station, Michigan, USA - KBS C7-3 metaG | ecosystem: Host-associated > Plants > Roots > Rhizosphere > Soil ... | reverse complement strand
CGTGCAGCAACGCCGGCTTTACATCGCAGGTAGCGAAAAACACGTCTAATCCGTCGGCGAGACGCGCGCCTTTGTCCAACAAAGATTTGGGCGCAGCGTTGTTTGCCGCAAGCGTGAGCTGGTGACCAAGCCGCTGTTTGCGCCAGAAGGATGGCCAGTCCGCCGTCCTCGAGTTGGGTTGCGGCGTGGCGCCTAGCGTGTTGTCTGAAACCCAGCCGAATCGATCGTCGGTGTTGCGATGGAGCGCGGCGAGCTGCTCGCCGAGTCGCGTCATGCCAAGTGCAGCCGGCTCGACGAATTCGATATGTTCGAGGACGAGCCATGCGCAGTCATCCGTTGTTCCCAGGCAGATGACTGACGGCACGCGTATGGTCGCTGTGGCGGCCAGAGCAGCGAGTCCTGCGGCCTCGCCTTCAAATATGGAGCGGTTGCGGCTGGAATTGAGTTTCACGAAGAACATCCGTCCCGAACCGGCGATTCGATAACACCAATTGATGGAGCCTCCTGCCACGGCGGCACGCATCTCGATCTTGAACGACGCGCCTGTGGCAGTGGCAATAGCGGCGCAGACGTCCGCCCATAAGCGTGCGTCAGTCGAGAGCTTTGCGGCCTTTGGCAATGGCGGCCTTTACGCGCTCGGGAGCTGTGCCACCCGGATGACTGCGCGCCTTCAGCGCTCCTTCAAGCGTCAGCGCATCGAAGACGTCGGCTGCGACCAGGGTCGAAAATTGCTGCAGGTCCGATAGCTCGAGATCAGCAAGATCACAACCGCGCCGTTCCGCAAAACGCACCGCCTTCGCGACCGCTTCATGGGCCTCGCGAAACGGCAGGCCTTTCTTCACCAGGTAATCGGCGAGATCGGTAGCGGTTGCATAACCCTCGAGCGCCGCGTTCCGCATTGCATCTGCGTTGACGGTAATACCCGGCAGCATTTCAGCGAATACGCGCAGACTGGCAGTCAACGTGTCCACAGTATCGAAAAGCGGCTCCTTGTCTTCCTGATTATCCTTGTTATACGCAAGGGGCTGGCCTTTCATGAGCGTAAGCAAAGCTACCAGATGACCGTTGACGCGTCCGGTCTTGCCGCGGATGAGCTCAGGCACATCAGGATTTTTCTTTTGCGGCATGATCGATGAGCCGGTGCAAAACCGGTCCGCGAGATTAACGAACGCAAAACGCGGATTCATCCAGATGACGATCTCTTCGCAGAAACGCGATAGATGCATCATGATCAGCGCGGCTGTCGCGCAGAATTCAATCGCAAAATCGCGGTCCGAGACGGCATCCAGCGAATTCTCGCAAAGACCGTCAAAACCGAGCGCCTTTGCCACCATCTCACGGTCAATCGGGAAAGTGGTGCCCGCGAGCGCCGCGCTGCCCAGCGGCAAACGAGTCACACGCTGTCGGCACCCGGCCAGCCGTTGCAGGTCGCGGCTGAACATCTCGAAGTACGCCATGAGGTGGTGCGCGTACGACACCGGCTGCGCCACCTGCATATGCGTGTAGCCCGGCATGATGGTGGCGGTATGCTGATCCGCTAACTCGAGCAAGGCGCGCTGCACGGATTTAAGCAAGCCGCCGATGTCATCTAAAGCAGCGCGCATATAGAGACGCACGTCGGTGGCGACCTGATCGTTGCGCGAACGGGCGGTGTGCAGTCTCTTGCCGGCGTCACCCACCAGGGCAGTCAGACGGCTTTCGATGTTCATGTGCACATCTTCGCGGTCGACCGACCATTCAAATGTGCCTGACTCGATTTCGCCCCGTATCTGACTAAGCCCGCGTTCGATGTCGGCGAGGTCGGAGGCGGTGATTATGGCGACGGCATGCAGCATGCGCGCATGCGCAAGCGACGCTTCGATGTCGAAATGCGCGAGACGCCGGTCGAATTCTACGGATGCGGTATAGCGTTTGACGAGTTGCGGAACCGGTTCTTCAAAGCGGCCCGACCAGGGCACAGACGCGTCTTTTTGTCCTTGCGTCACGTGTGGCGCTCTCACATAATCAGCCGGTGAGTATAAATCAAAACGCCGAAACGAGCGCTCTACCGAACTTTCACAACCTTGGAATTTTGCTGCGCATACTGGTAATCGTCGACGGTATGAGTCTCGCGGCTGCGCTCCTCAAAACGCAGGAGCCGCTGTCCGCGATGCAGGAACTTATCGATCTATCTGCGCTCGTTCAGCCGATTCTGATTCTCAGTCTGCTCATGCTGGCAGCGTCGAACGATTGGCTGCACCGCCTGCAATATCGTCATGCCATCGGCGTTATCGTTGCGGCCGAGCTCGTAATCGCTACTGCGGTGTATTCGTTCGGCGCACCGTTGCTGAATAATTCCAGTGCGCTCGCACGCTGCTTGCTCTTTACGCTGATCGTCACGGGACTGCTTATCGGCTATTTCGACTTGCGCGGCCGCGCGCTCTCACCCGCCTTAACGGAAGCGCGTTTGCAGGCGCTGCAGGCACGCATCCGGCCGCACTTCCTTTTCAATAGTCTGAACGCGGTGTTGAGCCTGATGCGTCACGAGCCGCGGCGCGCCGAGCGCGTGCTCGAAGACCTCGCAGACCTGTTCCGCGTGCTGATGGCAGACAACCGGCAGCTCACACCCATTGCGCGTGAAATTGATCTTGCGAAACAGTACCTGAACATTGAGTTCGTGCGACTCGGCGACCGGCTGCGTGTGGAGTGGGACGACGCGGACGTGCCGCCTAACGCCTTGATCCCGCCGCTCGTGTTGCAGCCGCTGCTGGAAAACGCGGTGTATCACGGCATCGAGCCGCGCAGCGATCCGGGCACGATCCATATCACGATCCGTGCCGAAGGCCCGCAGATCAATATTATCCTGCGCAATCCGTATCGTCTGCACAGCGGTCACCACGCGGGCAATCGCATGGCGCTTGCCAATATTCGCGAGCGTCTGACGCTGCACTTCGATGTCGAGGCGAGCATTAAAACGAAAGCAACCGACGACACGTATGAGGTGCACATCGTGATTCCATACCAGAAAGGAGCCGTGTGATGGAAGACGACCAGCCTTTGCGTGTGCTGATTGTCGACGACGAGGCGCCGGCGCGCAATCGCTTGCGCGATCTCATCGCCGATTGCTCGGCAAGTATGCCGGTCGAGATCGCAGGTGATGCGGCGAGCAGCCGACAGGCGCTTGAAATGCTGCCGGAGTGTGATGCTGACGTTGCCTTACTCGATATTCGCATGCCCGAAATAGATGGCATTGAACTCGCCGAGCATCTGCAAAAACTGGACGCACCGCCCGCCGTTATCTTTACAACTGCCTATGACGCATATGCGCTGAAAGCCTTCGAAGTGCACGCCATCGACTATCTGTTGAAGCCGATCCGGCAAAGCCGCCTGCTCGACGCGTTGTCGCGTGCACGCCGCATGATGCCCCTGAGACTGGAGGTGCTGCGCGAGATCAAGCCGGACGCACGCAGTCACTTGTCGGTCAACGAGCGCGGACGTATTCATCTCATACCGCTTCCGGAAGTTGTTTTCCTGAAGGCGGAATTGAAATATGTGACGGTGCGTACTGCGGAGCGCGAGTACCTGCTCGAAGAATCGCTCGCGCGCCTTGAGAACGAATTCGCCGGACGGTTTGTGCGCATCCACCGCAACTGCCTCGTTGCGAAAGACGCCATCCGCGGGTTTGAGCGCGCCACCGATGCAGAGGGCGAGCGCCATTGGGTGGTCGTGCTGCAGAATGCGACGGAGAAACTCGCTGTCAGCCGCCGCCAGCAGCATATCGTGCGCGAGCTCGGCAGGATCCTTTAATCGCTTCGTGAACAGTTCAAGCAGTTCTTCGTCGCTCGAGACCTCCCGTCTGCCCGGACTTGGCACTATGCGAGTGTTAAAATCGACTGCCATCCACGTTGTATTCCTCATCCCCGCAGAATTACCGCGTGACTAGCGCTGCTTCGCCCAAGCCTCCGTCGCGCCTCGTAATCGCGTCCCGTGAAAGTCCACTCGCCTTATGGCAGGCGCGCCATATTCAGCAGCGGCTATCGCTGCTCTATCCGCACACCGAAGTGTCGATTTACGGGATGACAACGCAAGGCGATCGCATACTCGATCGCGCGCTCGACAAGATCGGCGGCAAGGGCCTGTTCGTCAAAGAGTTGGAGGACGCACTGGCAGCGGGCACGGCAGATCTTGCCGTGCATTCGATGAAAGATGTGCCGATGGTATTGCCGGACGGGTTTGCTATTGCTGCAATCAGCGAGCGCGCTGATCCGCGTGATGCGTTTGTATCGCGCGAGTACTCGACGCTGAGTGACTTGCCGGCGGGAGCGCGCATCGGCACGTCGAGCCTGCGCCGCGAGAGCCAGATCCGGGCCAGATTTCCGGAGTTGATCGTTGAGCCGCTGCGCGGCAACGTGCAGACCCGGCTTAAAAAGCTCGATGACGGGCAGTACGTAGCCATCGTGCTCGCTGCCGCGGGGTTGAAGCGGCTGGGTCTTGACGATCGCATCACCGCAATCCTGACACCCGAAGAAAGCCTGCCTGCGCCGGGACAGGGTGCGCTCGGCGTCGAATGCCGCGCCGATCGCAGCGATCTAGCGACGTGGCTGCGGCCCCTCAATCATGAGCCAACCGCTGCGTGTGTGCGCGCGGAGCGTGCGCTGAGTCGTGCGCTATCCGGAAGTTGTCAGTTGCCGCTCGGCGGTTACGCGCAGGACGAAGGCCGGCAACTGCGGCTGCGCGGGTTCGTGGGCACACAGGACGGCAGTCGGATGCTGCATGCTGAGCTTACGGGCGATGTGGCCGACCCTGAATCGCTTGGATCGGCGCTGGCGGCCAGTCTCTATGCTCAAGGCGCGGCTGACATTCTTGCGGGCCTGCAGCATTAGTAATGACAGGCGGTAGAGTGGCATGTCATGAGCCGTGAATCCCTAAGACCTACGGGCGATGACAGCAGCTGACGGCGACAAGCCGCTTGCCGGCAAAGGGATTGTCGTCACGCGGCCGGTTCATCAGGCCGGTTACCTCGCTGAGCACATCCGCGCCCGCGGCGGCGACGCGCTGCTGTTTCCGGTGATCGCTATTGCGCCCGTAAATGACACGGCGCCTTTGCGCTCGCTCATTGAGCGGCTCGATGAATACGACATCGCGATCTTCGTCAGTCCCAATGCGGTCGAACAGGCGATGCCGATCATCACGACCGCTCGCGGCATACCGCGCGGCTTGAAGTTTGCGGCAGTGGGACACAACAGCGTGCGCGCGTTGGCACGCTTCGGAGTGTCGAACGTCATCGCACCCGGCCGGTTTGATAGCGAGGCATTGCTCGACCTGCCGGAACTGAAAAAAGTGACAGGCTTACGCGTCGCAATATTTCGCGGCGTAGGGGGACGGGAACTGCTGCGCGACACGCTGGCAGCGCGCGGCGCAGTTATTGAATACGCGGAATGTTACCGGCGCGTGCAACCGGACATCGATCCGCGGCCGCTGCTGGCCGCATGGGAAAACGCTCAGGTGCATGCGGTCACCGTCACAAGCAGCAACGGGCTCAAAAACATGTTGGCCATGCTCGGCGCCGCAGGACGCGCGCATTTGCAGCACACGCCGGTATTTGTGCCGCATACCCGCATTGAAAAGGCAGCACGGGAGCTCGGCCTTGCGACGGTCGTGCTGACGTCGCAGGGCGATGATGGCATTGTGCAAGGACTCGTGCGCTGGTTTGACGGCAGGCAGTCCTCAACGTGACTGTTTACAGTGAGACGGGGTCTCATTAGAGTCGGCGCATGGAAGAATCCGTCTCTCCGGCTCCAGCCGCTGCGGCAAGCCCTGTTCCAGCAGAACGGTCGGCGCGTTCGTGGCTGACATATCCCGCTACCGCGCTCGCGCTGATCGCCGCGCTGATCGCCGCCTGGCAGTGGTATGACAGCCATAGACAGATCACGGACCTGCAGCAGGAACTTGCGCGCCGGCTCGCTGCCGCCGATGTGCAGAACAAGGAAAGCCGCAACGTGGCCGATCAGGTGCGGCAGGCGACGCAGGAAGCGCAGGTCAAGCTCGGCATGCTGGAAGCGAAGTTGCAGGAATCGCAGAATCAGCAGATGGCGCTTGAAGCGCTGTATCAGGAGTTGTCGCGGGGACGTGATGAATCCGTTCTTGCCGACGTCGAGCAGACGGTGCTGCTTGCCAATCAGCAGCTGCAAGTTGCGGGAAACGTAAAATCCGCCTTGATCGCGCTGCAGGCGGCCGACGCGCGACTCGCGCGCCTGGACCGCCCGCAACTCGGCGCGTTGCGCAAGGTTATCGCGCGCGATCTCGAGCGTCTGAAACTCGCGCCGGCCGTAGATGTAACCGGCATCAGCGCGCGCATCGATAACCTTATCAGCTCGATCGACTCGTTGCCCCTTGCGATGGAAGTGCGCCCGCCCGCTGTCGATGCGGCGCGCAAAGCAGCGGCAGAATCCGACAGCAATGCGTGGACACGCTTCATGCGCGACTTGTGGCGAGAGTTGCGCGAGCTCGTGCGCATCGAAAACATCGAGCAACCGGAGTTGCCGTTGCTGGCGCCGGCACAGACTTACTTTCTGCGGGAAAATCTCAAACTGCGGCTGCTCGGCGCGCGGCTGGCATTGCTCTCGCGCGACGAGAAAAGCTTCAAGGCAGACCTCATAGCCGCTGGCGACTGGCTCGGGCGCTATTACGATCCGCGTGATAAAGCGGTGTCGAGTGCCGCGAATCTCGTGCGTCAATTGTCCGCAAGCCAGATCAGCATCGAACTGCCCGACCTTTCGCCGAGTCTGGATGCGATTCACAACTACCGGTTAACGCGCGAGCGTCGCTAATGGCCCTGATTGCGATCAGAGCGGCAGCGGGGCCGGCGCAAACTTGTCAGTCGCGATGGTTACCGTCGCCCGATCGGTTACGGCGTCCGCTGGCGTAGCATGCGCTGGGTATTCTGGATCCTGAGTCTCTTTGCGCTTGCGGTGGCGGTAGCGCTTGCCTTGCGTTCAAGCCCCGGCTATGCGCTGCTCGTCTGGCCGCCGTATCGGGTCGAGCTGTCGATCAATCTCCTGGTGCTGCTGTTGGTCGCGGGGTTTGCGGTGGGATATTTAGTACTGCGTTTTATCTTGGGCGCCATTGCATTGCCGGCACGCGTGCGCGCCTATCGCGAACGCCGCCGGCGTGACAATGCACGTGCAAGTCTGATTTCCGCCATCCGGGCTTTTCTCGAAGGCCGCTATGGAAAAGCGGAGCAAGCAGCAGTCGTCGCAATGAAATCGTCTGAATCGCCTGCGCTTGCCGCAGTCATCGCGGCACGCGCGGCCCACGAATTGCGTCAGTGGGATAAGCGCGATGGGTATCTCGAACGGGTGGAGTCAATCGCACCGGCCGACACGGCGTTGCGGGCGGTTACCAGCGCCGACGTCATGCTCGATGAGCGACGCTTTGATGACGCTCTAGCGGAGCTGAAGACGTTGCCGGCCAAACATACGGCGGCTTTGCGCCTCGAGCTGAAGGCGCAGCAGCTAGCAAAGAACTGGGACTCTACTTTCCCGCTGGTGGAGCAACTGGAGCGGCGCGGCGTTTTCGACGGCAATCAGGCGCGTCAGTTGCGCCGTTACGCGTACATGGAGAATCTACAGCGTAAGTCGCTCGACCGGCGCTCGATGGGCGAGTGCTGGCAAAAAATACCCGCTGAGTATCGCCGCGATGCGAAGGTTGCCGCCGCCGGTGCGCAGGGCTTCATCGCATTGGGTGACGGCGTGAAGGCGTGCGAAATCATCGAGGACGCGCTTGACGCTGAATGGGATTCGGAACTCGTCGGTCTTTACGCCGAGTGTGCCAACGAAGACACTGTACGCCAGATCGAACGCGCCGAGTTATGGCTCACGACGAATCCGGGAGATGCGGTGCTGTTGTTCACGCTGGGCAAGTTGTGTGCACGGCAGGAACTATGGGGCAAAGCACAGAGTTATCTGGAAGCAAGCATCTCCGTCGACCCGATGTATTCGGCGCATTTGACGCTTGCCGAGCTGCATGAACGCCTGGGCAACAGCGATGCGGCACGCCGCCACTATCGCGAAAGTCTGGAATTGGCCGTCGATCAGCTCAGAAAATCGAGCGGTGGACGGCGGAGAACACCGCTGTAAGCACCAGCGGCGATGCTGGACAGCCGTTCACGGCGACGGTGCGGCCGGCGTGAACGCGTCCGAGAAAAATTCGGCTTCAGGCAAGCCGCAGCGGGATGTGAAATCGCGGTGCGCGGATTCGACCATCAGCGGCGATCCGCAAGCGTAAACCTGGTAACCGCTGAGGTCCGGAAGGTCCTGCATCACCGCCTCGTGGACGAGCCCGGTGCGCCCGCTCCAGTTGTCGGTCGGCAGCGGTTCGGACAACACGGGCACGTACCGAAAATTTTTGTGCGTCAGCGCCCAGCGCTCCGGCAATTCAGTCATATAGAGATCGGCCCGGACGCGAGCGCCCCAGTACAGCACGAGCGGGCGCGCGTTGCGCGCATGAAAAGCGTGCTCGATCACTGACTTGATAGGAGCGAAACCGGTGCCGCTCGCAAGCAGCACAGCCGGTTTGTTGCTTGCATCGCGCATGAAGAAAGTGCCCAGCGGACCCTCGAAGCGCAGAATGTCGCGCTCTTTCATCTTGGTAAATACGTGCTGGCTGAACGGCCCGCCGTAGTCACGAAGATGCAGCTCCAGGAATTCATCGTCGTGCGGTGCATTGGCCATTGAAAGGCTGCGACGACTGCCGTCTTTCATCAGGATGTCGACGTATTGCCCGGCCAGAAACTGCAGGCGTTCGGCAGCCGGCAGCTTCAGGTACAGAACCATGATGTCCGATGCGACGCGCTCCATCTTCTGCACACGGCAGGGCAGGGTTTTAATCTGCAGGTCGTTGGCGGCGTCCACCTCCCGCCCCTCAATCACGATGTCGCTGAGCGGTTTGGCCTGGCAGAAGAGCGCCATGCCCAACCGTTTCTCGGCGTCCGTAAGAGCGGTTTCCTGGTAGGTGCCATAGTCGACCGTACCTTCGACTACTTTGCCTTTGCATGTTCCACACGCGCCGTTGCGGCAGCCGTACGAAAGCACAACGCCTTCACGCAACGCCGCATCGAGTACGGTTTCATCATCGAGCGCGTGGAAAACGTGGTTGCTGGGACGGACAGTGACTTGATTAGGCATGGCAAAGCGCGATTACTCCGGCCGGGCTGGTAACCGCTTTTTTACGTTAGAATTCGGGCCACTATGCGGCGTTTGTTGATCATTGGTTGCGGCGACGTGGCCCTGCGTACACTCGCCTACTTACGCGCGCGTTACCGCATTTTCGGCCTGACACACGATCTCGCCCGTATGTCATTACTGCGCGCAAGCGGCGTAGTGCCGATAGCGGGAGACCTCGATGACCCGGCCAGTCTGGAGGGACTCGCCGGCATTGCCCATGACGTTTTGCATAGCGCTCCGCCGCCGCAGCACGGAACGCGCGATACGCGCACCGGACACCTTATCGCCACGCTGGCAAAGGCTAAAAGTCTACCACAGCACCTCGTCTACATCAGCACGAGCGGCGTCTATGGAGATTGCGCAGGCGAGTGGGTTGCTGAAACGCGTGTGACGCGTCCAGCCACCGAACGTGCACGTCGCCGTGTGGATGCCGAGCGCCAGCTTCGCGACTGGGGCAAGCGCAGCGGCGTGCGAGTGTCTGTTCTTCGCGCGCCCGGCATTTATTCCGAGCACCGGTTGCCGTTGCAGCGCCTGCGCGCGGGCACTCCGGTTTTACGTGCCGACCAGGATGCGTACACCAATCACGTGCACGCCGACGATCTTGCACGCATGGCGGTCGCCGCGCTGCGTTTCGGCCATCCCGGGCGCATGTATAACGCGAGCGACGACAGTGCGCTCAAGATGGGCGACTACTTCGATCTGGTTGCCGACCGCTGGGGCTTGCCGCGGCCGCCTCGCTTGTCGCGCTCAGAAGCCGCTCAACGCATTCCGCCGAATGTGCTGTCGTTCATGAATGAGTCGCGCCGCCTGTCCAACCGCCGCATCAAGCAGGAGCTGCGCTTCCAACTGCAGTTTCCGACGGTGCATGACGGTATCGCCGCCATGCGACAAGCCTAAGGCTGACAAATGAGCGCGCTGATCGTCATCACCACGACACCCGACACAGCGGTTGCAAACAAAATTGCGCATGCGCTGGTGGAGCGCAAGCTCGCGGCCTGCGTCAACGTTCTTGCAGGATGCACTTCTGTTTATCGCTGGAAGGACAAGATTGATACCAGCCAGGAAGTGCCTCTGCTGATCAAAACGCGGGCGGCTATTTACGCCGATGTCGAAGCCGCAATCCGCAGTCTGCATCCCTACGAACTTCCCGAGATCATAGCGGTCCCTGTGGAGCACGGATCGGCGGAGTACCTCGAATGGGTGAACGCGTCGACCGTAACAGAGATCGGTTAAGGGTGAAGTTCTCCGTCGTACTGCGAATAGCCGTCGCTGCGCTCGTCTGGTTCGCATGCGTCAGCAGCGCCGCTGAGCCGGACTTGCTCGAGCCCGATCAAGCGTTTCGGTTCTCGGCGAGGCTCGTCGATGCGGATCGCATAGAAGTCCATTACCAGATCGCGCCCGGATACTACCTGTATCGGGACAAGTTCAAGTTCCAAGCCATTCCTGATGCGGTAGCCATCGACGCGTCGCAACTGCCACCGGGCAAGGTCAAGAAGGACGAATTCTTCGGCGATGTGCAAACGTACCGGGGCGATCTGAAGTTCACGTTGCCGGTCAAAAGCGCCTCCTCAAGTGCGCGCTTTACGCTCAAGGCGGTATCTCAGGGCTGTGCTGACATTGGCGTATGCTACCCGCCGCATGAACAATCCGCAGAGTTAGTGCTCGCTGCGCTCTCCTCAGCCAGTCCGGATGGTGCGGCTTCACCATTCACTCGACGGTCTCCGGCTGCGACACTACCCGCCGCGCCGCCGACGCAATCCGAGGAATCGTTGATCGCGGGCTTGTTCAAAGGCGGGCTTGGTGTATTGATCGCAAGTTTTTTTGGATTCGGGCTGCTACTCGCATTCACCCCGTGTGTATTTCCAATGATCCCGATCCTTTCGGGAATACTCGTCCCGCACGGTGAGCGGTTGACGCACGCACGCGGTTTTGCGCTTTCGCTCGCTTACGTTTTGGGCATGGCGCTCGCCTATGCCGTTGCAGGCGTTGCGGCAGGCATGCTCGGCACGATGCTGTCCGCAGCACTCCAAAATCCATGGGTGCTATCCGCGTTTGCACTTGTCTTTGTCGCTCTGGCCTTTTCGATGTTCGGTTTTTATGAGCTTCAATTGCCGTCAGTGCTGCAAAGCAATGTAGCTGCGACGACGAGCAAACTGCATGGCGGCCACTTCGCGAGCGTATTCGCGATGGGCATACTGTCCGCACTCATTGTCGGACCGTGTGTCGCGGCGCCGCTCGCGGGCGCCCTCCTGTACATCAGCCAGTCAGGCGATGCCGTACTGGGCGGATCAGCGCTGTTCGCGATGGCGCTCGGCATGGGCGTTCCTCTGGTCGCGGTCGGCGCCTCAGCCGGCGCGCTGCTGCCGAAGGCCGGGCCGTGGATGCAAACCGTGCAGCGCTTCTTCGGTGTCGTACTGTTAGGGGTTGCGATTTACCTAGTATCGCCGCTCCTGCCGGCGGTGGTTCCGATGATTGCATGGGCGGCGCTGTTGATCGTGTTTGCGATCTATGTGCACGCGATCGACCCGCTGCCGCCCGGTGCTCCCGGCTATCGCAAATTTTTCAAAGGCGTTGGTGTGCTGGCACTGGTTGCCGGCGCATCGCTCCTGGTGGGCGCACTCTCCGGCGGGCGTGACTTGCTGCAGCCGCTGTCGGTGTTGCGCGGCGCATCGTCGGCCGCTGAGTCGGGCCCCGCGTTTCAACGCATCAGCAGTGTCGCCGAGCTCGACAGCGCGCTAAATGCGGCTGTCGGCAAACCGGTGCTCCTGGATTTTTATGCGGACTGGTGCGTCTCGTGCAAGGAAATGGAGCGCTATACGTTTTCAGATAAGGCGGTCCGCGACCGGCTTGCGCGCATGTCGATTTTGCAGGCCGATGTCACGGCGAACCTCGATGACCACAAAGCGCTACTGAAACGCTTCCATTTATTCGGGCCGCCCGGCATCGTGTTTTTTGATCGGGGCGGCCGTGAGATTGATGGCGTGCGCGTCGTTGGCTTCCAGCCTGCCGAGAAATTTGCCGCGACGCTCGACCGGGCGCTGCAATGAATCGCAAGCTGCAGACCGTCCTGATCGGGACGGTCGCGCTGCTGTGTGCGGTAAGCGGCGTATGGTTTTACCAGTCCTCACAGGCCGACAGGCCGCCAGACGCCACTGCGGCGGGGAACATGGTGCTCGGCGCGAAGCTGATGGGCGTCGACGATCAGGTGCATCCCTTCGAGCAATGGCGGGGGAAAGTGCTGATTGTTAATTTCTGGGCTACGTGGTGCGCGCCGTGCCGGGAGGAAATCCCTGGCTTCGTAAAATTCCAACAGGCGTACGGGCCGGCGGGTCTCCAATTCGTCGGCATCGCAATCGACCAGAAGCCGCGGGTAATACCGTATGCGCAAGAGATGGGCATCAATTATCCGTTGCTGGTCGGCGGCCTCGAGACCATGGACTTCGCGCGCCAACTTGGCAATCGTATGAGCGTCCTGCCCTTTACGCTCGTCCTCGACCGGACTGGAAAGGTCGTGTTGAGCGAGGTTGGAATATTGAAAGCCGATAAGCTCGAGAAGACTGTTAAACCGTTGTTATAGCCCGGCGCTTCGGGCGCGGAACAGCGCGCTAATTACTTCACATAGCCGCAAGTTCCACGATATGCACGTAAATTCGCACGGATCTCGCACAAGTCGATAGTGGGCCTCAGTACCTTTGGCAGTTCCATAGCGCGGTGCCCGAGACGCTCAACTATCGCGAATATGGCTTAAAAGTGGACAAACTGCGTCGATCAGCGGCAAAATCGCGGCTTGACCACGGGAGAACGTGAAAAAAGACCGGATTGCGCGGTCACCGTCCCATAGGCCCGGATGGCTAAAGCAAAAAAGATCCTCGTAATCCATGGTCCGAACCTCAACTTGCTCGGCAGCCGTGAGCCGCAGCACTACGGTGCCCAAACGCTGCAGCAGATAGATAATCATCTCGTTGATCGCGCGCGCAATCACGGTGCGGACGTTGCGGTATTTCAGAGCAACAGCGAGGCAGAACTGATCGATCGGATTCACCACGCGCGGCTGGAAGGTGTAGAGATAATAATTGTTAATCCAGCGGCTTTTACCCATACCAGCGTGGGCCTGCGCGATGCGCTCGCGGCTGTCAGGATCCCATTCATCGAGGTGCATTTGTCCAACGTCTTCGCCCGCGAGAAGTTTCGACACCATTCTTACTTCAGCGATCTCGCGCTGGGCGTGATCAGTGGCATGGGCGCCACAGGCTACGAACTCGCGCTCGATTACGCACTAAACGAGGCGGGAGAGTGACATGGATTTACGCAAACTCAAAAAGCTGATCGATCTGGTGGAAGAATCGGGCATTGCGGAGCTCGAAATCACCGAAGGCGAAGAAAAGGTTCGCATCAGCCGCAACATGTCGGCGAATTCTCCGGCGACAGCCACGGTGATACCGGTCGCTACGACGCTTACCGGACCAGCGCCGGCGCTTGCTGCCGGTGCGACTATTCCCGGCGTGGCCACGGAATTGCCGCCGCCGCAGGCGGAAGGCCATGTCCTTAAGTCCCCAATGGTCGGCACTTTTTACCGTGCACCGACGCCCGACGGCAAAGTGTTCGTCGAAGTCGGCCAGTCGGTGACGGAAGGGGACACGGTCTGCATTATTGAAGCGATGAAGCTGCTCAATGAAATCGAAGCGGACCGGTCCGGCGTCATCAAAGCTGTTCTTGTAGAAAACGGCCAACCCGTGGAGTACGGCCACCCGCTCATGGTCATCGGCTGAGCCGATGACCGTCGATGCAGTAGCGCAAGAATGCGCAGCGCCGCGCAAGAGGCAGCCGTTCGGCGACATAGACGCACAAAGACCGCATGTTTAAGAAGATCCTGATTGCCAATCGCGGTGAGATTGCGTTGCGCGTGCAGCGCGCGTGCCGGGAAATGGGCATCAAGACGGTGGCGGTCCACTCGGAAGCGGACGCGGACGCCAAGTACGTGAAGCTTGCCGATGAATCGGTCTGCATCGGGCCGCCACCTTCGGCACAGAGCTATCTCAATATACCCGCCATCATCAGTGCAGCTGAAGTTACGGACGCCGAGGCGATACACCCGGGCTATGGGTTCCTATCCGAGAACGCCGATTTTGCCGAGCGTGTCGAGAAGAGCGGATTTGTCTTTATCGGTCCACGCGCCGAGACTATTGTGCTCATGGGTGACAAGGTAAGCGCCAAAGCGGCCATGAAAAAAGCGGGTATTCCATGTGTGCCTGGTAGCGAGGGAGCGCTCCCGGACGTGCCCGAAGAAATCATCAAGATGGCGCGTGCAATCGGCTATCCGATCATCATCAAGGCGGCCGGCGGCGGCGGCGGACGCGGCATGCGTGTCGTTCATACCGAAGCTGCGCTGCTCGGTGCCGTGTCATTGACCAAGGCCGAGGCTGCGGCGGCTTTCGGCAACGCGACGGTTTACATGGAGAAGTTTCTCGAGAATCCGCGCCACATTGAAGTTCAGGTGCTCGCGGATAAATTTCGAAATGCGATTTACATTGGCGATCGCGATTGCTCGATGCAGCGCCGCCATCAAAAGATTATCGAAGAAGCACCCGCGCCGCACCTGCCGACACGCGGCCGCATCCGCGTCGGCGAACGTTGCGCCGAAGCGTGCCGCAAGATCGGTTATGAAGGCGCCGGCACGTTCGAGTTCCTCTACGAGAAGGATGAGTTTTATTTCATCGAGATGAATACGCGCCTCCAGGTCGAGCATCCGGTGACTGAGATGGTTACCGGCATCGATATCGTGCAGATCCAGATTCGCATTGCGGCGGGCGAACGCATGCCGGTCAAGCAGCGCGACGTTGCGATCAAAGGTCACGCCATCGAATGCCGCATCAACGCGGAAGACCCTCACAAGTTCACGCCGTCTCCCGGGCGCATCACTTCGTGGCACATGCCAGGCGGACCTGGCATCCGCGTCGACTCGCACGCCTATAACAACTACTTCGTGCCGCCGTATTACGATTCGCTGATTGGCAAATTAATCGCCTATGGCGAAACCCGCGAGCAGGCGATTGCCCGTATGAGTATTGCGTTGTCGGAAGCGGTCGTGGAGGGCATCAAGACCAATCTTCCTTTGCATGCGGAACTCATGCAGGACGCGGAGTTTCGTGCGGGCGGCACCAGCATTCACTATCTCGAGCAGAAGCTCGCGAAGTCGATGCGAGTCGAGTGATTCTCGAGCGGCGATGTCTTGCTGCAAGGGTGACGCTCTCAGACTCGTGAACACATGCCTTGGTTATCAATCACGATGACTGTGACCGCGGCGGAGGTCGAAGCACTATCCGACGCGCTCGTGGCAGCCGGCGCACTGGCCGTCGATGTGACAGACGCTAACGCCGGCACAGTGTTGGAGCAAGCACTGTTCGACGAGCCTGACCATTGGCCTCAACGAGAGTGGGCGCTCACAAAGGTAAATGCGCTGGTCGCCGCGGACACAGACGTAAATGCGTTCGTATCAACCAGTGCGACCGCGGCCGGACTGAAATCGATGCCTCGTTTCGAGGTTGCGCACGTCGCCGAGCAGGACTGGGTACGCACGACGCAGCAGCAGTTTCAGCCCGTTCGCATCGCACAGCGCCTGTGGGTGGTGCCCACATGGCACGCTGTTCCCGATCCAACCGCGGTCAATCTTGTCATCGATCCAGGGCTCGCCTTTGGCACCGGTACCCATCCGACGACGCGGCTCTGTCTGCGATGGCTGGAGCGCAATCTGCGTGCCGGCGATAGCGTGCTGGACTACGGTTGCGGCTCGGGAATACTCGCAATCGCGGCAATGAAACTCGGTGCGCGCTCGGCCGCAGGTGTCGAAATCGACCCCGCGGCGCTGGTTGCTGCGCACAACAATGCGATGCAAAATCAAGTGAACGTGGATCTCACGCCTGCAGCAGCAGGACCACCGCCGGCAGTCAACATTGTGCTCGCGAATATTCTCGCCAATCCCCTGAAGTTGCTTGCACCGCTGCTTTCGCGGGCGACGCTGCCGGGCGGGCGCATTGCTTTGTCGGGCGTGCTAGAGCATCAAGCGGATGAAGTAGAGCAAGCGTACCGTCCCTGGTTTTCGATGGCGCCACGCGAGTACGATGATGGCTGGGCACTCTTGACCGGCACGCGCATAGAGGGCGCGCTGTCATGAGCATGATCACCCGCTGTCCCAACTGTTCGACGACGTTTCGTGTTCAGCCCCAGCAGTTGCAGGCTCGAAACGGCACAGTTCGGTGCGGCCAGTGCGCTCATGTGTTCGACGGCTTCAAGACGCTCGACACGCTCGCCGATGTGGCGCCGCCAACAGCGCAGCCTGCCGTTGAGCCGCCCGTTGTGGCACCAGCCGAACAGCCTCCACCCGTGCCGCAGGTTACCCCGCCCATCGGAGAACCGGCCGCCGCGGCGGCGTTCGAGCCGATTCCTCCGCTGGAGACACTGCGGAAACTACGCCGGAGCCAGCGTGTCCCTGAGCCGGATCCGCTACTCACTATCGCACCGCCCGCGGACATCCGTCGGCGGACGTTGGGCTGGAGCGCCGGTGTAGTGGCGCTCATGATCGCGCTGGCGTGCGAGATAGCATATTTCTATCGCAGCGAGATTGTCGCGCGTGTGCCCGAAGCCCGGCAGCCGGCCGAGCGTATATGCGCAGTCATGCATTGCGTAATTGCCCTGCCACAGCACCCGCGCCAGATCAGCATCGAGGCGTCCGACATGCAGGCACGCGATCCGTCGACGCCCGGGTTGATCGCATTAACCGCAACCATGCGCAGCCAGGCTGCGTATCAACTGGCTTATCCTGCGCTCGACGTGGTTCTGACCAACACCAAGGAGCATACGGTCGCGCGGCGTATATTCCTGCCCGCCGAGTACCTCGGCGGCGGTAAGGACCCACGCGCAGGCATTCCGCCGAACGGCGAGATCACGGTCAGGCTCGACCTCGACACGGGCGACCTTGGCGCGGCCGGATTCCGCCTTGATTTGTTGCCTGCGCCAGCGCTATGACAAGCCGGCGTAAGCAGTGCAGCACCGCGGAAAGAACAACCCATTGAGCGAATCGACGCTTAAAACGACGCCGCTCAACGCGCTGCACCGGAAGATGGGCGCGCGCATGGTCGACTTCGGCGGCTGGGACATGCCGCTCCACTACGGTTCTCAGATTGATGAACACCACAAAGTAAGGCGCGACTGCGGCATCTTCGATGTCTCGCACATGCTCGCCATCGATGTGCGCGGCAAGCGCGCGCGCGACTTGCTTGCTCACACACTTGCCAACGATGTTGAGCGTCTGCAGCAGCCCGGGAAGGCGCTCTACTCGTGCATGCTGAATCCGGCGGGCGGCGTCCTCGACGATCTCATCGTTTATTTTTTTAATGAGACAAATTTCCGGCTCGTCGTGAATGCGGGTACCGCGGACAAAGATTACGCCTGGCTCACCGCACAACGCGACAAGGTCGCGTCGGACGTTGAAGTCACGGCCCGGCGCGACCTGGCGCTCATTGCGGTCCAGGGGCCGCATGCCCGCGCAAAGACGTATCTCGCGCTGCCCGCCACACAGACAGCAGGCGAAAGACTTGCGCCTTTCAGCGCTGCATATGTTGGTGAGACGATGATTGCGCGTACCGGTTACACGGGCGAAGACGGTTTTGAAATCGTGTTGCCTGCGGCTGAGGCCGTCATTGCGTGGCAGCGGCTGCACGAGCTCGCTGTGACACCAGCGGGTCTGGGGGCACGCGATACGCTGCGTCTGGAAGCAGGTATGAATCTGTATGGTCAGGACATGGATGAATCGACCACGCCGCTTGAAACCGGCCTCACGTGGACAGTAGACATGCGAACGGCGCGTGATTTCATCGGCAGGAACGCGCTGGAGAATCGCACGAGTGCGCGTCATGCGGTCGGGCTGGTATTGCTCGACAAAGGCGTTATGCGTAGCCACCACGTTGTGAACACCGCGCATGGTGCCGGTGAAATTACCAGCGGCGGCTACGGTCCGACGCTGGATCGCTCGATCGCGCTCGCGCGCGTACCTAACGCCGTGCAACCGGGCGCTGACGTGACCGTCGACGTCCGCGGCAAACCGCTGCGGGCGCGCGTTGTCAAGCCGCCATTCGTACGCAATGGAAAAGTCCGCATAGACCTTTAATGACACGAGAAACGCCGCGTGCTCATTCAGGATAAAATCACGCCGCGCATTCACGCTGCATCGAGCGTTAAACTCTGGAGTAACTGTATGACCACACCGGCCGATCTCAAGTACACCGCTTCGCATGAGTGGGTTAAGCAGGACGCGGATGGTACTGTCACCGTTGGCATCACCGATCATGCACAGGAGCTGCTTGGTGACCTCGTGTTTGTCGAGACGCCGGCGGTCGGGCGCAAGCTCAAGCAAGGCGAGGAATGTGCGGTTGTTGAATCGGTGAAAGCAGCGGCGGATGTCTATGCACCCGTGTCCGGTGTGGTGACTGCTGTAAATACCGAACTCACGGATGCACCCGAGAAAATAAATCAGGACTCATATTCGGCGTGGTTGTTCAAACTCAAAATCGATACGCCGGCCGAGGTTGCGGCGCTGCTCGATGCCAGTGCTTATCAGGCCGTTGCAGACGCTGATAGTCACTGAAACGCGGTATGCACACGCGCCGGCGCACACACGCATCGGCAAAGGCATAACTCGCGCGGCGCCGCTGAAGAGCATCTGAAATGCCATTTATTCCGCACACCGAAGACGACGTTCGAGCGATGCTCGCGGCGATCGGCGCTAACACGATCGATGACTTATTCGACGAGATCCCTGCGTCGCTGCGCAGTGCCGGGTTAACGCAGGTACCGCCGGGTGTCGGCGAAATGGAAATTACGCGCGTCATGCATGAGCGCGCTCAACGCGACCGACACTGGCTCAGCTTCCTCGGCGCCGGCGCATATGAGCATCATATTCCGGCAGCGGTCTGGCAGATTGCAACGCGTGGTGAATTCTATTCGGCGTATACGCCCTACCAGGCGGAAGCAAGTCAGGGCACGCTGCAGTTGCTGTACGAGTATCAAACGATGATGACGTCGCTTACAGCGCTGGACGTCACCAACGCAAGTCTGTACGACGGCGCCAGTGCACTCGCAGAAGCGGTATTGATGGCCGTGCGTGTACACAAGACTTCGAAGCGCGTGCTCATGCCCGCGACAGTCCACCCAGTCTATCGGCAGGTCGTGCACACGCTGGTCGAAGATCAGGATATCGAAATCGTCGACGTGCCGTATTGCACCGACTGCGGTCACGTCATTCCATCGGCGCTGCGCAAATATGCCGGCGGCGATTACGCGGCGCTCGTCGTGCCGCAGCCAAACTTTTTCGGCGTCCTCGAACCCGTTGATGAACTGACTGCCTGGGCGAAAGAAAACAACATGCTCACTATCGCGGTGGTGAATCCGGTTTCGCTCGCGATCTTGCGTCCGCCCGGCGAGTGGGGCGCCGGCGGTGCAGACATCGCATTGGGCGAGGGTCAGCCGCTGGGCGTGCCGCTCGCGAGCGGCGGCCCGTACTTCGGTTTCATAGCGTGCCGCCAAAAATATGTGAGGCAAATGCCGGGCCGTATCGTCGGACGCACCTTGGACCTCGAAGGAAAGGTCGGATATACATTGACGCTACAGGCGCGTGAGCAGCATATACGGCGCTCGAAAGCGACATCGAATATCTGCACGAACCAGGGGCTTGCCGTAACTGCGGCGACCATCTATCTCGCGCTCGTCGGGCCTACCGGGCTTGCGCGTGTCGCGCAGGCGTCTCATGCAAATGCAAACACACTGGCTCAGCAACTCACTGCGCTGCCCGGCGTGAAACGGGCATTCAGCGGCGCCGTGTTTCATGAGTTCGTGGTCGAGCTTGATGCGCCGGTCGGTGACGTGTTGCAGGCGTTGGAGGCGCAAGGCATACTCGGCGGCCTCGATCTCACGGACCACTATCCGGAATTGGGCAACGCGCTACTCGTGTGTGTGACGGAAACGAAGCGCCGCCAAGATTTCGATCGTTACGTGGATAACATGCGGCGCTTTGCGGGCCGCCGTTTGCACAGCGCGCCGCGTGCGCTGACACCTTCAACATAACTCAGGAGACCTCGATGTCAAACGTAACGCTTGGCGGCAATGCCATTAAAGTCGGCGGAAAATTTCCGAAACCTGGCGACAAAGGACCGGACTTTACGTTGACGGGTAAAGATCTGAAGGACGTCAGCCTCAAGGATTTCGACGGCAAGCGCAAGGTGCTCAATATCGTGCCGAGTCTTGACACACCAGTGTGCCAGACGTCGACCCGGAAATTCAACGAAAGAGCGGGCAGCCTGCCCAACACCGTCGTGCTCGTTATTTCTGCTGACTTGCCGTTCGCCATGAAGCGCTTTTGCGAAGCCGAGGGCATCAACAACGTTGTGACACTGTCCACCATGCGCGGGCGCGACTTTCACAGCGCCTATGGCGTGGATCTGGCGGACGGTCCCTTGAAGGGCGCTACTGCGCGCGCCGTGGTGGTGCTTGATGAGAACAACACGGTCAAGTACTCGCAGCTCGTGCCCGAGATCAAGAATGAGCCGGATTACGACGCAGCACTTGCCGCACTCAAGTAGCGAGCGCCTTTCAACCAGCGTCAATGCCGCACTGTTCACGTCCTCTGTTGCGCGACGACGGGCATCAATGCTGATCTTCGAGTTATCTCGACCCGGGCGCCGCAATTCCTCGCAGATTCCGTCGGCCGAAACTGCGCCGGTTGAAATACCGGCGCAATTTCGGCGCGCAGCGCCGCCCGTGCTGCCGGAAGTATCCGAGCTCGACGCGGTTCGCCATTACACGAACCTGTCGCGTAAAAACTTTTCCATCGATACCCAGTTTTATCCGCTCGGATCGTGCACCATGAAATACAATCCGCGCGCCTGCAATCACCTGGCGATGCTGCCGGAATTTCTCTCGCGCCATCCTGCGGCTCCCGCGACTACAGGCCAGGGCTTTCTCGCCTGTATGTTCGAGCTGCAGGAGATGCTCAAAGACGTTACTGGCATGGCGGGGGTAAGTCTCGCGCCGATGGCCGGCGCGCAAGGAGAGTTTGCCGGCGTCGCAATGATCCGCGCCTATCACGTGGCGCGTGGCGACAATCTGCGCACGGAGATTCTGGTACCGAACGCGGCACATGGAACCAATCCGGCATCCGCGGTCATGTGCGGCTACACGGTGCGCGAAATTCCAACGGACCGCGAAGGCAACGTGGAGTTGTCTGCACTGAAGGCCGCTGTGGGTAATCAGACCGCCGGCTTGATGCTTACAAATCCATCGACGCTGGGCGTGTTCGAGCGGACGATACTGGAGATCAAGACGATCGTGCACGAGGCTGGCGGGTTACTCTACTACGACGGCGCCAACCTCAACGCGATACTCGGCAAGGTGAAGCCTGGAGACATGGGATTCGACGTGATCCACATGAATCTGCACAAAACGTTTTCAACGCCGCATGGCGGAGGTGGACCGGGCGCAGGTCCCGTTGGTGTCGCCGCTAAACTTGTGCCGTACTTGCCGCTGCCGGTTGTGAAGCAGGACGGCGATTGCTACGAATTTGCGGACGAGAGGGACTTGCCTGAATCCATCGGCCGCCTGTCGGCCAATATGGGCAATGCCGGCGTACTGGTGCGCGCGTACATCTACGCTCGTCTGCTCGGACGGGAAGGCATGCAGCGGGTGGCCGAGTATGCGACTCTGAACGCGAATTATCTAATGGTGGAATTGCAGAAAGCCGGCTTCGAGACCGCGTTTCCAACCCGGCGCGCCAGCCATGAATTTATCGTGACACTGCGCGCGTTGAAGGAAGAGACCGGCGTCACAGCGATGGACTTTGCGAAGCGGCTGCTCGACAAAGGCTTTCATGCGCCGACCACATATTTTCCACTGCTGGTGCCGGAGTGCCTGCTCATAGAGCCGACGGAGACGGAGTCCAAGCAAACGCTCGACGCGTTCGTTGCTGCAATGAAAGAGATACTTGCTGAAGCGCGCAGCCAACCGGACCTCGTGAAAGGCGCGCCGCACACGCTGCCCGTTCGACGCCTCGACGACGTGAAGGCGGCGCGCGAGCTGGATCTGGCGTGGCGACCTGCGTCATAACTGCCATGAGCATGCATACGCCATACAAAGGAAGAACCGGCATCAAGCGCATGTGGAATGCGCTTTTTTATTCGCTCGATGGTTTTACGTCGGCGTTCAAACATGAGGAAGCATTCCGCTTGGAAGTGCTGCTCGCGCTGATTCTCATTCCGCTATCGTTGTCAATGCACACGAGCGGAATTTCAAAGGCGTTGATGATTGGCAGTGTGCTGCTCGTATTGATCATAGAGCTTATCAATGCCGCCATCGAAGCGATTACCGATCGGGTTTCACTCGAAAGTCACGTGCTTGCAAAGCGAGCGAAGGACTGCGGCAGTGCCGCCGTCATGCTGAGCCTCATCAATATGGTCGTAATTTGGGTATTGGTGCTGGTTGGCGCGAGCGGCCTGATGCTGGAGTGATGGCATCGCCTTGCGCGATGTTATTCCTTCAGCGAGTCTCTTATATCGCGCAGCAAAACGATCTCTTCGGGTGTAGCAGGTGCTTCTTGCTCGCGTAACTTGTTGATCATCCGTATCAGCAGGAAATCAGAAAACGCGATGATGAGGAAGATGATACACGTGTTGATGAACGCACAGTAGTTGAGCGTTACGGCACCCGCTTTTTGCGCTGCATCGATGGTCGGATAGGGCGGCGGAACGCCTTGCTTTAGTACTACGAAGAGATTTGAGACACGGTGCTGTGCCGGCAATGCGCGGAAGGCGCATACCCCGGTGATATAATCGCCCGCCTTCCACAGGACAATCCATGCACACTCTGATTTGCGGCTCGATCGCGTACGACACGATCATGGTATTTCCGGGCCGCTTCAAAGAACACATCCTAGCCGAGCAACTGCACATTCTGAATGTCGCCTTTCTGGTGCCCGACATGCGGCGCGAGTTCGGCGGCTGCGCCGGCAATATTGCTTACAGCCTCAACCTTCTTGGCGGCAAGCCGCAAATCATGGCTGCGGTCGGCGATGATTCGCAGCCGTACGCAACCCGTCTTAATGATCTGGGACTGTCGCGCAGCCATGTGCAGGAAGTGCCCGGCACATTCACTGCGCAAGCATTCATCACGACCGATCTCGACGATAACCAGATCACCGCTTTTCATCCAGGCGCCATGAATCATTCGCATCGCAATCACGTCGGCGATGCGGCGAACGTAACGCTCGGTATCGTTGCGCCCGACGGTCGCGACGGTATGCTCCAGCACGCGCGTGAGTTTCATGCCGCCGGCATTCCCTTCGTCTTCGATCCAGGTCAGGGATTGCCGATGTTCAACGGCGACGAGTTGCTCGAGTTCGTGCGCATGGCCGATTACCTGACAGTTAATGATTACGAAGCGCAATTGCTGCAGGAAAAAACCGGGCAGTCGCTTGAGGCGCTCGCGCGGCGCGTCAAAGCGATGGTGGTAACACTGGGTGCGAAAGGCTCGACGATCTACACGGACGGACGAAAGATCGAGATACCCTGCGCGAAACCGGAAGCGCTCGTCGATCCGACTGGCTGCGGCGACGCCTACCGCGCCGGACTGTTGTATGGCATCGCAAACCGCATGGACTGGGAGCAGACGGGACGTGTTGCCTCTGTGCTCGGCGCGATCAAGATCGCGCATCGCGGCGGCCAGAACCACACGTTCACCCGCGATGAAGTAGCGATGAAGTGCAAGCAGAACTTCGGCTCCAATCCGTGGTGACCCGGCCTGGTTGACTGGCGTAGCTGTCGGTTAGTTGCATCACATAATCGACCGCGACTGTCTCCACGCGAAATGCGCTTGAAGAGGGCCGGCCCTGCTCGGGGCCTAAGTGGTCACGTTGCACGACGAATCTCCCAACACCTTAGTTCGATGTAAGCGCTTCGCGCAGGCGCTGCTCCATCTCGTGCGCGGCATGGCGACGACGCTTATCGTCTATCCGTTTTGCAATCAAGCGCAGCGTGCCGCGCATGTGCGTGAGTGGTGCGCGCAACTGCTTCACATCCTTAGCGTGCGCATGCATGTTAAGGGCACGCCGCCGGACGGGTCGGCAGTGCCGATGATGATTGTCGCGAATCATGTGTCCTGGCTTGATATCCTTGCCATCAATGCGGTACGCACAGTGCGTTTTGTGGGCAAGGCCGAGATCCGGCGCTGGCCGGCGCTCGGATGGCTATGCGCCAACAACGGCACGCTGTTCATCGAGCGCGAACGCCGGCACCATCCTGCGCGTATCAATGCACTTGTCGTGTCTGCAATGCGCAACGGCGACATCTTTGCAGTGTTCCCCGAAGGCCGAACCACAAGTGGCGATCGGCTGCTGCCCTTTCATGCGTCACTGCTCGAACCAGCAATTGATTGCCAAGCGACACTATGGCCGGTTGCTTTGCGTTACACGCGCGCGGATGGCAGCCTATGCAGTGAAGCAGACTATGAAGGTGAAAAATCGCTTGTGGATTCCTTGCGGCTCATCCTCACCCAGCGTGTTATTAACATGGACCTTCAGTTTCTTGCGCCGATCGATTGTGCTCATCGGAACCGCCGCGAACTCGCGCAAATGGCATCGGCCGCTATAGCGAGCGCGCTCGCTGTGCTGGCGCCGCGGCAGAGCTCTGGAAAAGCGTCCGGTCCGAAAGCCTGAGCGCCGTCAGATGTCGGCCCCAAACGCAGCCCGTGTCGATGCCGGCAACGTTGTGATTTATGTAGAGGCCCAGCGCGGCCCAATGCCCGAACACGACGGTGGTCGAGCGATGCCGTCGCCGTGGCACCGTGAACCAGGGCACATATCCGCGCGGTGCGTCCGCCGGACTGCCTTTATGCGCGAATTCCATTTTTCCGTCGGCCGTGCAGAGGCGTAAGCGCGTGAGCACGTTGGTAATCACGCGCAGGCGATCGTAACCCTTGAGACTCTCACGCCAGCGATCGGGTTGATTGCCGTACATGTGGCGGAAGAATTCGTCGCAATCCTCTCCTCGCAGTGTGACTTCGACTTCACGCGCGAGCTTGAGCGCCTTTGCAATGGTCCACTGTGGTAGCAGCCCCGCGTGCACGATGGCGTAGCGACCCGCCGCGTGCATCATCTTGCGACGTCGCGTCCAATCGAGAAGCTCATCCCGATCGGGAGCGCGCAGTATGGCGTCGAGGGTATCGCCGTGATGTATCTTCGCGTGGCCCGCAGCCACGACAAGTAGATGCAGATCGTGATTGCCCAGCACCGTGATCGCGCGTGTGCCGAGGCTTTTTACGAAACGCAGAGTGGCAAGCGATTGCGGACCTCGATTGACGAGATCACCGACGAACCATAAGCGATCGCGCGCCGGATCGAAGCGGATCTTATCGAGCAGACGCCGCAATGGCGAATAACAGCCTTGCACATCACCGATCGCGTAGGTTGCCATGCACTAAGGCTTCGTGCAGATCGTGCGCCGCGCAAGACAAACCATGCACTTGCCGCAAGTAAGTGCCTCAGCCATGGGTCTAGCGTTGCCTGAGTGACGCCATATCGGCATCGCTCGCGGTCAGCGCGCGGCCCAGCAGCGCAGCGGTCATCATCGCGGCGGAACGTAAGTGTGAGATATCGACCTTGTCGCGTGTGTCACTGCGGGTCAGGATGTATTTGATGTTCGACTCGGGCCGATCAAAACCAGCGACGAGGCGCAGCGCCGGTATGCCATGGCGTGCAAAGTTGTAATGATCGGAATTCGACATCATCGGCTCATAAGTATTCAACGCCATGCCCACTGATTCGGCGGCGTGCCGTACGAATGGGACAAGCAGCGGAAATTCACTGGTAAGCGCCGTCAGATCGCTGTCTCCGCCAACAGTATCGAGGTTGATATTGACTGCGATCGCGGCGCGGTCGTGCTCAGCCATGCTGTCCAAATACTGCCGCGATCCGGCCAAAGCCCATTCTTCGGCACTGAAGAGACAGACTTTAAGTCCGCGCCGCCCGTTTGCGACGAGCGGTGCGAAAGCGCGTGTAACCGCGAGTACCACAGCAACGCCGGTTGCATTATCCATCGCGCTTTGCGCGAGGTCATGCCCATCGACATGCGCGCTCAGTGCCACACATGATTGGGTCTGCCCCGGAAAGTCGAGCGTCACAACGCTAGTGCGCGCAGCGTAATCTTCGCCTCTGATGAGCAAGTGCGCGCGCTGCGAGCCATGCGCAGCAGTCAGCCGCGCGGCCGATTCGAAGTCGACGGATACGGCCGGTATGCCCGCCATGCCGCCGCGACCCGAGGAGCCTGACATGGGCCCGGCGCCCGGCAATGGATTGGCAATCACGAATCCGGCCGCGCCGCGCTCCATTGCCCACCCGTATTTACGCCGGCGATGGATGTGGCTCGCCGAGAAAGGGTACTCATGCCGCACGAGGACGAACTTTCCCGGTATGTAGCGTGCGGATCGCTCAAAGTCTTCGAGAGCGCCCCGTCCGAGGTCGATTACTTCAGCGCTAATACCTTCAGGCGTCGTCGATGCTGAACCAAGCAGCGGATTGCAGATAAGTTTGTCGCCGTTAAGAGTGAAAGCGGCTTGAGAGCAACGCCAGCCAGCATACTCGACCGGCTCGACTTGCGCCCGGTGGTCGATTGACGCCATGCGAGAATGTACGAGCTCCAATGCCGCGCGCTCGCTGTCCGTGCCGGCACGCCGACCGCCACATTCGCAGAGCGCGATGAAATCGTCATGCATCTGCATATCGCGGGTCAGCGCTGAAACCGCCGGTGCGAAGACGTTATCGCTCATTGCAAAACGCAGACGAGCCGCATACACCTACTCGATGTGGATTCCTGCATCCTTGACGACCTTTGCCCAGCGCTTGACGTCGCTTGCCAGCAGGGCGCGAAACTGCTCCGGTGTGGTCGTGCGAGGTTCGACGCTCAGCGCAGTGAAACGCTCGCGAACCTCCGGCGAATTAACCGCGTTGACGATTGCAGCGCGCAGTTTGTCGATGATGGCCTTCGGCACGCCGGCGGGCGCCATGACGCCCCACCAATGCTCTACCACCATGCCGGAGACGCCGCTTTCCTCGAACGTCGGCACATCGGGAAACGCGGCCATGCGTTTACTCGTTGTAACGCCGAGTATGCGCAGTCGCCCCGACTTTGCGAATGGCGCCGCGGTAGCCATTGAAGTAAACGTGGCAGGAACCTGACCCGCGACAACATCGCTCAACGCGGGTCCCGCGCCCTTGTATGGCACATGGTTCAGCTTGATTCCGGCATGCGTCTGCAGCAGCTCCGCCATGAGATGCGTCGTGGCCCCGGTTCCGCCTGAAGCGATCGCGATCTTGCCCGGTTGTGTCTTCGCGAGTGCAATGAACTCTTTGATGTTCGTAGCCTGCAGTGAAGGATGTGCAAACAAAAACATCGGCGAGACACCGATCAGAGTAACCGGTGCAAAGTCGCGGATCGGATCGTACGGCACTTTTGCGTAGATGCTCGGATTTATCGTGTGCGGCATGTCCGAGAGAATGATGGTGTAGCCGTCCGCCGGCGACTTCGCGGCGATATCCGTGCCGATCATGCTGCCGGCACCCGGCCGATTGTCGATGACGAGCGTTTGTCCGAGTGCATCGTTCAATTTCTGACTGATCGTGCGTGCGAGCACGTCCGAGCTGCCGCCCGGTGCATAGGGCACGATGAAGCGAATGAATTTCGTCGGATACGAGGGCGGCGCGTTTTGGGCGCTCGCATCCACGAAGGTGAGCGCAAGCAGTGCGACGATGCAGCTCAGAACTCTCATGGCATGGCGATGCTGCTCAGTAAGGCGATAAAAAAGGCGCAGCAAAAGCTGCGCCCATGTTGGAGGTAAGCCCGGCGCGTTTACTTGGCGAGCCCGGTAAGATAATCAACGGCCGCTTTGACGTCGGCATCCGGGAGGGCGCCGTTGCCCCCTTTGGGCGGCATCGCGCCTTTGCCCTTGAGCGCACTCGTGTAGAGAGTCTCCATGCCCGTCTTCAAACGCGGCGCCCAAGCTGCCTTATCACCGGCTTTTGGCGCGCCTGCGATGCCTGCTCCATGGCAAGCGACGCACGTTGCGTCATACGTGGCTTTCCCGCCTTTCGGTGCATCGCCTTTTGCGGGAGCGGCAGCAGGCGCCGATGAAGGCGCAGGCGCAGCTGCGACTTGCGCTGGAGGAGCCGCGGCCGGTGCGACGGCTGATGCGGGCGCCGCCGGCGCTGCTTTTGCAGGTTCCGGTTTCGATGCGGGCTCCTTGAAATTGGCGCCCGACTGATTCGCCATGAATGCGACGGCACGTGTCACTTCAGTGTCGCTCAAATCGGGATTGCCGCCGCGCGGCGGCATCTGGCGGATTCCTTTGATTGCATTCTGCGCGAGATGATCGAGGCCTTCGCCAAGATGCGGGGCCCATGCCGTCTTGTCACCGATTTTCGGCGCGCCGAGCGCGCCGGTTCCATGGCAAGCGCTGCAGACTGCGTCGACAACTTCCTTGCCTGACTTCTCGACTTTAGGCGCGTTGGGGTCGACGACTTGGACCTGGCCCACCGGTTTGAGGCGCGCCGCAACCGACGCATCGTTGAGCGCGGGATGATCTCTGCTGGCGTTGATGCCGGTCGTGACGAGTTGCGACAACATTACGATGATGGTGATAGGAATGATGAACGACAGCGCGAGGACGGTGATCAACTGCTTCGGCGTCTTGATGGGCGACGAGTGCTCGTCGTGCGTTTCGACCATGGATTTTCCTGCGGCAAATCGTTGGAAAGGCGCACATTATAGCGGCAATCAATGCGCATCGACAGACGCGGCGACCGCAGTCGCGATGGACGCTATAGGGGAAAACCGCTATCCTTGGCGCGCTCGATAGTCCTCACACCGCGCCTGTAGCTCAGCTGGATAGAGTGTCGGTCTCCGAAGCCGAAGGTCGTGGGTTCGAATCCCGCCGGGCGCGCCAAAGCTTCCATACACGTAACGAACTCGCAAGCCGTCTTACTTCGAGGCACTGAAGCGGATTCCTAACTGTACCATGAGTCCGTACAACACGCAGCTGAGAAAAGCGGGCTACATACTGCTGCAGATGTCGTTCGATTACTGAGATCTGCGAAGAAGCGTCTGACGCCATCAATCGCGGCTGAAAACACCGCAGCGGGTGTTACGAGAAGAAAAAGCGATTCTCGCCTTCCAGCCTGGATTGCAGTTCAACGCTTTAATTGAACTCGAAGTTCGGCAAGCTCCGCCTGCATTTTGCTAAGCGCGGCCAGGGCTTCATCCCCGCGGGCCTGTTGCCGGAGCACTTCGCTTTCCAGTTCAGCGATAACCTGCGCTTGCTCTTTTATGCGTTGCTCCTGCTGTTGGTGTCGATCAGTAGTGCCACTGATCGTGATGATACGGCTCTCGCTTTGTTCCATTGTTCCCTCCCCGCAAGCACGACGCTCTTAATTACGGCATCAATGCTACGCGCACGCATAGGAGCGGCAGTAGGCATAATTGACCAACAGATCTTCGACGTTCTGTGAGTAATCAACTATGCCGGCGGTGCAATCGAGCGAATTAGCGCTTCCATCTCGCGCGGCGCATGAGGTTGTCTCGCTGTGCCTTCACACGCGTGATACCAACGGACGAAGGCACTCCAACTGGCGCGCTTTCATCCCAGTAATGCATCAGCGCGCAGCGGAACTCCGCCGGCATTTTGGTGCCCGCCGCTGGTTGCCGTTTTAATTGCTCGCCAGATCGAACTTCGGCGGCTGCGCCGTCGGCATCTCGAACAGCTATCGGACGTGTAGTCTCATTAGATTATCGTGGCCGATGAAGAATTGGAATCGCGCGATCCGAAAGCCTGTGAAGAACTGGAATGGCGCCATCCGAAAGCCCCGAGACCAACCACCATACTCCGTTTGCATACGCCCGACAATCAGCCAATCGGCCGTACGTAAACGCTGGTCCGGAGCTAGATTCTTCGGCGCAAAAACGTTATCGTCAATGATCAGTATTCACGTGTGAATCTGACTATAGTCAGAAGCGCCAATACTTGTAGTCATTGGTCTTCGGTATAAGTCCCCGCGCTTAACTGGCGATCAACTGCCTTGGCTCAAGCCGGATTTCGGTTTCAAGGGCTACGCATGAGATGTTTGTTGCTGCTATTCGGCGCCGTTTTGTTCTGTGCGAAAGTCACAGCGAGCCCGGGCGACTCGTTCCACACGCTTCACACGCAAGCAATCTCATCCGAAAACGCGCAACCCGTTATTGGCAGTAGCCCGCCGGTACCGCGGTTGCCTCAGTCGGTCGGCGAGCTGGTCGCCCTGGCAGGGGTTACCAGCGTAACGCCAGTCCCGGCGCCCATTGAAGAAGAACTGATTATTCAGACGCCGGTTTCCGCGTTCATCGTCGATGCGGCGTTCAAGGAGTTCACGCAGTACGCGAAAGAAAAGTGGAACGTGACCGTTAAAGCAAGTGCACTGCACGCCGGGACGCCGGTGTCCTACGAAACAATCGTGAAGTGGAAAGGCAAACCGCAAGCAGACATCTTCTGGGGCGGTGAATCCGCGTTGTTCGACAAGCTCGCGGCACAAAATCTAGTGGTGAGGCTCGAGCTCCCAAACGAAGTATGGGAATCGATTCCTGCTTCGATCGGTAAGCCTAAACCGGTGCCGCTCAAAGACCCGGCGGGCTATTGGGTAGGAACGGCGCTGGAGATTTACGGTTTGGTTTACCACCCGAGGCTTCTCAAGCGGCTCGGGGTCCCGGAGATAAAGGACTGGGACGACGTGTTGAACCCGAAGCTTAAGGGACAGATCGCGCAATGCACGCCTGCGCGATCATCATCGAGCCATGCGACATACGAGATCATCCTTCAGGGCAGGGGAGAAAGCGAGGGATGGAAGTGGCTCAAGAATCTGGCCGCCAACACAGGGATGTTTACGCCTGGCAGTCGGGATGTTGCGACGGTCGTGGCCAGAGGCGAATATGCTGTGGGCTTTGGAGTTCCTTCCTATTTTGCCTTTGAGGAAAAGCTTGCCGGGTTTGATATTCGGTTCGTGGCTCCGAAAAACGCGTTCGTCACGCCGGAACCGTTTGCCATTCTTGCAGGAGCGAGGCACCCAAAGGCAGCGCGCGCTTTTATGGAATTCTTGCTCTCCGAGAGAGGTCAGCGCGTATTCATGGAGCGAGGTCTTTTCCCCATAACTCCCAAGTACAAGGTACGCGGACCGCCCGGTTCGACAGCGGAGTTAGCCGTGGAACTTACTGGTGGAATCCGTTCATTCTTTGAAGCACCGGTTTCAAAGATTGACGACGAAGATATCGCTAGACAGCGCTACCGCGAGGTTAACGAGAAATTCGAGAAAGAGATCGGCAGCGTGTGGGACCAGGCTAAGAAAAAATAATAGCGCGCGCTCATGGACAGGCTTGAACCACAAGGCGGCAAGCAGCGACCGATACTGGAGCAGCAGTGGGCTCCACTGGAAACACTTGCCCGAATTTTCGGCAAGCGAAGACGTGGACGCCTGCTCCGGCATTACTTTGTGATGTCTGTGATCTTGATCGGTGGCGGCCTCATCATAAGCGGCATTTGGGAAATTTATTTCCGTTACCACGAAGTAAGGCAGCACATCGCTCTACTCCAGCAAGAAGTGGCTTCTGGAGCCGCATTCAAGGTCCGCCAATTCATTCAAGAAATACACGGCTCGATGAAAGCGGCGACCATGAGCCCCGACGTTACCGCCGAGAAGCTGTCACCGGAATATACGTTCGAAGTCGAACGATTGTTGCTCGTGGCCCCTGCAATCGCTGAAGTGGTGGTGCTCGACAGTCAGGGCATGCTCCGTGCGCATGCTTCGCGGTTGCGGACGGTCCTGCCTGAGGGACAAAGGGACTTCTCGAACGCACCCTCCTTCTTGCAGGCTAAGCAAGGCCGCTCCTACTTCAGCCAAATTTACTTTGTCCGGGGCTCTGAACCCTATATGACGATTGCCGTTCCTATTGAGCACTTAGCGGGGAAAGTCATGGGAGTGCTTCAGGCAGAGGTGAACCTCGTGTATATCGGCGAGAACGTGGTCTCCGGAATTCCCGTCGGAGACGCGGGATATGCATACGTCGTCAGCCGATCCGGCGACTTGATTGCACATCCGCAAGTGAAGCTCGTATTGCAACGGCGCAATGTGGCAGCTTTGCAGCAAGTGAAAGAGGCATTTGGCGCCGCGCCCGCGACGGCCGGCTCGGAGGGGACTGTGACGCGCAATCTTCAGGGCGAAAAGGTGTTCAGCTCCTATGCGCCGATTCCAAATCTCGATTGGGCAGTGTTCATCGAACAGCCGGTCGAAGAAGTATATAGGCCGCTTTATGCGTCAATAGTGCGAACGTCCACCGTCTTTCTGCTCGGTCTCATCATGGCTCTTGTTGCGACATTTTTTGTCGCCCGACGCGTCCTTCGTCCTTTGGATGTACTTCGGCATGGTGTTGCTCGAATCGGCAACGGAGATCTTGATTTTCGAGTCCATCTGAAAACCGGAGATGAGATCGAAATGCTCGCCGAAGAATTCAATAAGATGACCACCTCGTTGCAGGAGGCCTACGCCGGGCTGGAGCACAAAGTCGCCGAGAGGACGCAAGAACTGGTCGGGCTTAATCAGAAGCTCGATGAAGCCAACCGGTTAAAGTCCCAGTTTCTCGCCAATGTCAGTCATGAATTGCGCACGCCGCTGAACGCCATCATGGGCTATAGTGAAATGCTGATCGAAGACGCCGCTGAATTGGGCGCTGAGCAGTTCGTCGCAGATCTTGAAAAGATCAACACTTCTGGTAAGCACCTGCTCGAGCTTATCAACACGCTGCTCGACATCTCGAAGATCGAGGCCGGCAAAATGGACCTTCATCTTGAAACCTTCAACGTCGCCACGATGGTAAAGGACGTCGCCGCCGTAATTCGACCCCTCGCACAAAAGAAGTCGAACCGCATGGAAATGAGCTGTGATAAAGATGTGGGCTCGATGCACGGTGACCTGACGAAGGTCCGGCAGGTCCTTTTCAACCTCTTGAGCAACGCCTGCCGGTTTACGGACCAAGGAACCTTCGCGCTCACTGTCGCACGCGAGAAATCGACCGGAAAAGACTGGCTCGTGTTTCGTGTATCAGATACCGGAATCGGGATGACGCCACAGCACATCGGCCGATTATTTCAGGAATTTTCCCAGGCGGACGCTTCGACGACCCGCAAATATGGAGGCACCGGGCTGGGGCTCGCATTGAGCCGGCGGCTTTGCCGCATGATGGGCGGCGACATCGAAGTGCAGAGCGAAGCCGGCAAAGGCAGTGTGTTTACGGCGCGACTGCCAACCCAAGTCATGAGCGCGCAACCAGACGTAAGCTCCATAGCCGAAGCTGAACCGCAAGCTGTGTCGGCTAGCGCAAGCACCGTGCTCGTCATCGACGATGATGCAACCGTTCGCGACTTGATGCAGCGCTTTCTTTGGAAAGGCGGTTTTAGAGCCGTGGTGGCGCGCGATGGAGAGGAAGGCCTTCGGCTCGCACGGGAAGTACATCCCGATGCCATTACGCTCGATGTCATGATGCCCCACAAGGACGGCTGGGCGGTGTTATCTGCGCTGAAGGCTGACCCGCATGTGGCACACATTCCGGTAGTCATGGTTACTATGGTTGACAATAAGAACATGGGCTACTCGCTCGGTGCCGCGGACTATCTCACGAAGCCCATCGAGCGGGAACGCTTGATGACAATCCTAGATAAGTACCGAAAGCACCCGCCGAACCCGTCTGACATACTCACCATTCTGGTGGTCGATGATGATCCAGCGGTGCGCCAACTCATGCGTCGAATTCTGGAAAAAGAGGGCCATACAGTGATCGAGGCGGAGAACGGCCGGATCGGACTCGAGCGCATAACAGAACGTGCGCCCAGTCTAATATTGCTCGATCTGATGATGCCCGAAATGGATGGTTTCGAATTCGTAGCCCGACTGCGCAAGCATGAAGTGTGGCGGGAAATTCCCGTCATTGTGGTGAGCGCGAAGCATCTGTCCGCAGAGGAATGGCTGCAGTTGAGCGGCGCAGTTGAAAAGATTTTGCAAAAGGGCGCGTACAGCGTCGATTCGCTGCTGTGCGAAATCCGTGAGAAGGTAGCGGCAGGCGCGCGTTGAGCACATCCGGGAGGAACGCCTCATGTCGAAGATTCTACTGGTTGAAGACAATGAGATGAATCGTGACATGCTATCGCGCCGTCTCTTAAAGAAGGGCTACCACGTCAGCATCGCCGTGGACGGTGCAGAAGCGATTGCGATGGCGCGATCGCACCTACCGGATGTCATCCTGATGGATATGGGCCTGCCTGTGCTCAATGGATGGGACGCGACCCGACAGCTCAAATCGATGCCCGAGACCAAGAATATTGGAATCATTGCCCTTTCCGCACATGCGCTGTCCGACGACCGCGAAAAAGCGCTGGCGGCGGGCTGCGACGACTTTGACACAAAACCGATCGATTTCCCACGGCTCTTGGGCAAAATCGAAAGTATGTTGGCGAGGAAGCCGCATCATGACTAGTGAACGAGTGACGCAGGCTTATTTTCGCCACGAACTGCGCACGCCGCTTAATCACATCATCGGCTACGGGGAAATGCTGCTCGAGGACGTGGACAGCAGTGAGAGGGCTGACTTCCAACCGTCGCTTCAGCGCATCCTTGAGGAAGCACGTAACTTGCTGCAGCACGTCGATCACTTTCTCGCGCCGATGAGAACCGATAGCGAACTGATGGACGTAAAGCATGTGCCGCACGAGCTTATCGCGCCGTTAGACCAGATCGTCGCAAGTACCGAGGACCTCAAAAAGCTCGCCAGCGAGCGGCGCGCCAATGATCTTGTGCCCGACCTTGACCGCATCCTGATCGCAGCGGCGTACTTATCAGGCTTGGTACAACACGGTATCAGCGCCCCATCGGGGCAGCACGCCGCGACGGTCGCGGCAGGCGATCTTCCTGCTCCGCGTGCGGATGCATTCGGGCGGACCGCCAATCACGGCGCGGTTTTGGTCGTCGATGACAACGACGACACTCGCGAAATGCTTTCCCGGCGCCTTGCGCGAGAGGGCTACACCAATGTTGCTAGCGCAGCGGGCGGGCAGGAGGCGCTCGAGTTGCTGCAGTCGCAGAAGTTCGACCTTGTCCTGCTCGATGTGATCATGCCGGGTCTCGATGGCTTTGCGGTCTGCGAACGTCTGCGCGCCCAGGAAGCAACCCGCGACGTTCCAATCATCTTTCTGACCGCGCTTGACGATACGTTCGATAAGGTGCGTGCCTTCTCAGCGGGCGCGGTGGATTACATCACCAAGCCCTTCCAGCCGCAGGAGCTCCTGGCGCGTGTCGGCACGCATCTATCGCTTCTGCAGGCGCGCCGCGCCCTGCAAGAACAGAACGCACGCCTGCGCGACGAGATCGAAGCCCATCATCGTTCAAAGGCGACGATCGAATGCCTCGTCGACGAGATACACTCCAGCCACAACTTCGCGGACATTGTGGGCGAGTCGCCAACACTCATACAGCTTCTCGGAGAAGTAAAGTTAGTCGCCGCCACCGACAGCACGGTGCTTATCTTAGGTGAAACTGGAACCGGCAAGGAACTCATCGCCCGTGCTATCCATCGCCATAGTGGTCGCCGCGACCATCCGCTGATCAAAATTAACTGCGCCACGTTGCCGCGGGATCTGGTCGAGAGCGAACTGTTCGGCCACGAGAAGGGCGCATTTACGGGTGCGACGCAGCAGCGCCGCGGACGCTTCGAACTCGCCGATGGTGGCACTCTGTTTCTCGACGAGATCGCCGAGCTACCGCTCGAAGCCCAGGCGAAGTTGCTTCGTGTGCTCCAAGATCAGGAATTCGAGCGTGTTGGTGGCACGCGCAGCCTGCGCACTGATGTGCGCGTGATCGCCGCCACCAATCGCGATCTTGACGACCGACTAAAGGCAGGGACATTTCGTGCCGATCTCTACTATCGACTCAATGTATTCCCGCTGACATTGCCGCCGTTGCGCGAACGACGTGAGGACATCCCTCACCTAATTCGGTATTTCATGGGCCGTGCCGGCCGCAAGGTCGGTAAACACTTCGAGGATGTTGCGCCTGCGTTGCTTGAGAAGGCGATGGCTCACGATTGGCCTGGCAACGTTCGCGAACTCGAAAATGTCGTCGAGCGCGCGGCAATTTTGTCGTCGGGGCGCATCTTAGAGGCGACGAGAGTATTCGCCTTATCTGACAGTGTCACTTCAATGGCGAAGGCCCCTCCGCCGTCTCAAACGAGTTTGGACGAGATTGAGCGCACCTATATTCTTCGCGTGCTCGAGCAGACGCGCTGGGTAATCGAGGGCGATGGAGGCGCCGCACGCATACTTGGCATGAATGCCAGCACGCTGCGCGGCCGGATACGCAAACTGGGCGTACAGAAAACGCTCTGAATATCTCCACGGCGTTCGTCTAACCGACTTGGCAAGCCGTCGCATTTGACGGCGCCGTCTTATTTGACGGCTGCCCGATTCGCATAGCCGCGGCAGATCTTTGCGTAGATTAGCTAAGTCATTGCGTTGTAGAAGTTTTGGGTGACTTAAAGCGGTCGCGTGCAATTGGCACGGAGCGTGCGAGAGCTGGTGTGATACACCACACAGGAGCTCCTCATGACCGTTCACAAATATTCTCCTACGCGAGCGCGCGGCATCAGTGAGTTCAGCACAGGGCATGGCATCGTCGCTGTAATCGCGGTGCTCGCTGCAGTGATGCTCGGCGTCACGCAATGGATGCAACCCAGTCGCGGCGCCCCAAGCATCGATTCCTCGCAACAAGAGTCGCAAGTCCCCAACCCTACGGCCAACTCCGCAACTGCCGCAGCCAGCCAGCTAGTTAGGGACATCGGATATTTTCCGAGTCAGCATGTAAACCAGGCGGCGCAAACGGAAAAACACATCGAGGCGTTCTGACGCATCGGGCCGACGTCTACGCTTTTCTTGCACTTGATATGCCGGAGGAAACAAATGATTAGTCAGCGTGAACGAGCGCGATTGATGGAACAGTTCAAGGACGACCCTGTAATGACCAGAATACTTGTTCTTAAATGCGTAGCTGGGCTTTTGATACTTAGCGGCTTGGCAGTTATAGGTGTTGGAACTGAACTACCAGCAGACAACGTTACCGCGTCGCAGGCGTATCGGCAGCGGAATGCGCTGAATCCGCTCGCCAGTGAGCCCGTTCAGCAACAAGCAGTCGTCGAGTCAGTGCCGCGTCGAACGACCATTGATATTTCGTCCGCCCACGCTGCCGAACCGCTTCGGCTGGATTCAGCCGGTTTGACTGTTCGTGCAGAGCAGTTTGGTACTCAGGGCAAGTGATTGCTCGCGTTGCAGCATGAGTGTGATGCGATCCCACCCCAATCGAGCATGACAGATATAAAAATCCGTTTGTAAAGTCAATGAGAGTTCATCATGCATACCGCCATCGACTCACTATTAATGACTTTTGGACAACGTAGCCCGAGGAGCGCCACCGTAAAGTCATTCAGTGTCGCAATCAAATACGGCGCGGCGGTCCTCGCCGTCACAGGACTGCTTTACGGAACGATTTCGGCCGAGGTTGAGCTCGCAAACGACGGCTATATCATCCAACCGCCGTACTGACACGCGCAGCCTTAACTAATTCCTTTTAATGGCCCTTTGCCGACGCGTCGCTACTGCTCGGTAATACCGCGCTGATATACCGCGACCGATCGTGCCGCCAAGGGGGCGGGCGGGATGTAGATGGTTTCCGGGTTGGAAGCGACCCCAAAAGAATTTAGGCAAGACACTCTGCCACGCCGCCAGCGACAAAAGCGCACGAGGTCGAGTGGTGAATTTCGCGCCGGGCGCTCGTGCGGGGCACCCGGACACTCCCCGTGACACGCCGCCTCGTCACAAGCGGGTCAATGCAGTAGCCACATTCGTCGAAGGTCCAGTCGTCCTCATTGCGACTGCAAGTGGCGTTGGTGCAACGCGCCACAATTGACATGACTAATCTCATCGTCAGTCGTTAGCATCGACGCACTTTCAGCGGTTACTTGTCGCGGCGCGACTACGGCTCGTAGGTCGTAACTAGCGCCACCAAAATGCGACGCGACATCGCACAAATAATGTGACGCGTGGTTGTAACCCCCGCAACCGTTGAATGCATTCGCTGCAGACGTGCCAAACCGCACACGCGACGCTTCGATTGATCAGTCTGAGCTATTTACCGGCTACGTGCGGCCGCCTAACCTCCGTTCACTGAAATGACGCATGCAACTAGCGTGGCCCCGAAAGCCTTTTCAGTTAACGGGAGTGCAATCACAAATGATCTCAATATTAAAAAGAGTGCAAAGCACAGCGTTTTTGATCTGCGCGACCCTGCTCGGCTCTCAGCCGGCTGCGGCGGGAATTCTGACCTTTAACGGCTTCGAATACGGTTCAACTACTGTCGACATCGGTTCGATTCCAGCGCCCATCATCACAACGCCGAGTGCGGAGCGCTTTTAACGAGTGTCGATGGCGGTACGCCCTTCGAGTCATTCTGCATCGACATCTGGCAATGGTTGGGCGGCAACGACTACACGTTTCATCCATCCGCAGTCGGTGTTGTAACAAATATCGGCACGATCACGCAGACAACGGTCAACAATCTCAACCGGCTGTATAACGAGGCGCACGGGTCTATCGTCAACGACGCAATCGATTCAGCGGCTTTCCAGGTGGCAGTATGGGAAATCGTGTACGACACACCCGTTGGGCTGAGCCTGACCGATGGAAACTTTTTTTCCACGGGGCCGTCGGCGGTTACCAGCATCGCCACTGGTTGGTTGAATAACCTTTCTAACTACTCTGCCGAAGGTTACACGGTCAGTGCCTGGACCAGTCCGGCACAGTAGGATGTAATCCTTTTCACGGCCGTACCAGAGCCAGCGACATACTCCCTGCTATTGCTGTCGCTTGGCTTAATCGGATTTCAGGCGCACACGCCACGTAAGTTACGCCGCACGAAGTGAACGGCGTATTGGCGGCTTACGTATAGCTGCCCGCCGTATCACCTGTTTCTCCATACCTTCGCTTCGCGGCGATAGCGCAGTAGCAGGCTAACCGTTCGTGCAACGCCTTCTGCATAGGACATGACTCAGCTTCGAACGGGAGTCTGCATGGAAGCGGTTGTGCGAAAGCAGGATGGCACCGTTCTCAGCGTAACGCCCGGACACGCGCCAACGACGCCTGACATTATCGTGTCCTAAGTGCGCGTAGCGTGAGTGCATCTTGGATGGTGCAAACCAGACGGTCACAGGGGAGCGTTCGGCCGCGTCACGCATCACAACTGACAGCCGAAGAGCCACGCGACCTGCGTCATATCTTCTTAGTCGCAAACCGGATGTCGAGCTCAAAGCCAAAAGCTGACCTGAGCTGAAATGCGTCGCCCATGGGCGTAAAATACAACAGGTGTGACGCGCAATCCCTTTATTACATTGACATTTGCGCTGGCGGCCCCGTAGACTCGAACGTGGAAATAGCTCTGACGACGGGAATCAACACGTCGTTAACGGCGGCTAAGGGAGCGGATGCTGTTCGAGATCACCAAACGGTATGCGCGATATCTCGCCTGGGTTCTGGTGCCTTCGGCTGCGTACGCGGCGCCCGTCGACGATCTCAAAGCTCTGCTCGACGATGGCAAAGCGGCTGAGGCGTACGCGGAAGCAAAAAAGCATCCCGAGCAAATCGGTGATCCGACATTCGACTTTTTCTACGGCGTGGCGGCGGTCGCAACCGGCAATGCGGGTGAAGGTGTGCTCGCGCTCGAGCGCTATCTTCTCGCCTATCCGGATAATGTAACTGCCCGTCTGCATCTCGCGCGCGGTTACTTTTTGCTCGGTGAAGACGCGCGGGCACGCGAGGAATTCGAGGCGCTGCGCCAATCGAGCCCGCCGCCTGATATTGCAGCGACCATCGATCGCTTTCTTGATGCAATCCGTTTGCGGGAGACGCGCTACAGGCCGAGCGCAGGCGGCTACGTAGAACTTGGCGTCGGTAACGATTCGAACGTTAACTCGGGCATTTCGGGTTCGACAGCATTTCTGCCGACTTTTGGCCCTGTGATCATCAGCCAGAACGGACAAGCGATACGCACCGACTTTGCCAGCGTCGGTGCCGGCGGTTACGTTTCATATCCGATGGCACCGGGCGTTGCGCTTTTCGGCAACGCCGCACTCGAACAGAAATTCAACGACGGCAACAGCCAGTATCAATTCGGCACCCTCGATCTTGCGGGGGGCGTGTCGGTGCTGCGCGAAAAAAATCTTTACAAGGTAGCGCTGAGCCAGGGTTACATAACGTTGGGTAACCGCGGGTATCGCGACGCCACCGGCGCGGGGGCGGAAGTACGACATCAGCTCGACGAGTTGAATTCGGTCGGTATAGGTGCGCAGTATGCACAGCTTCGATATAACGACCCCAACGGCCCGCAGGATGCCAATTTCTGGGGGATCAACGCCGGCTATCGTCATCAGTTCACGGGCAGTTGGCAACCTGCGGTCACATTCGCCGCGAATTACGGCGAACAGCATTCGACGCAATCGCGCCCCGATTTGGTCCCCCGTAGTAAAGGCCTGGCCGCGGGTCTCACCTTCACGCCCGCCGCAAAGTGGGGAGTTGCGCTCGGAGTAAATTACCTGGCGAGTGATTATCTCGACATAAACTTTCTCGCCGGTGAAGCGCGCCGTGACCAGTACAGGACGTTTAACGGCATCATCTCGTACTTGATCTCGCGCAACCTGTCGATCAGAGCCGAAGCGTTGGTCGCGAGAAATAGCTCCAATATCGACTTATACGCATTCCAGCGTGAAGTGTTCACTCTGAAAATGCGGTATGAATTCAAGTAATACGCTCTCAGACTACCCGTTTGGATTGTTCTTTTAGTCATCGGCCTATTAGGGCCGACCGCTGCGATCGGCCAGGAAGCCGCAGGTCGCATGGTTGCTGCTGCCGGCGACGTGACGATCGTACGCGGCGCTGAGCGCAGCGCGGCCAAGATCGGGGCCGAAGTGCGCAGCGGCGATGTCGTACAGCTCGGCGAGCAGTCGAACGCACAAATCTACTTCACCGATTCATCAGTGGTCGCACTACGGCCGGAAACCGAGTTCCGTATCCGTGACTACGCTTTCCAGGCGCAGCAGCCGGAAACCGGTCATGCGTTCTTTAACCTCATCAAAGGCGGCACGCGCACGGTCACCGGCCTGATCGGCAGGCGCAATCGCGAGAGCTACTCCGTAGATACGCCCGTAGCCACCATCGGGCATACGCGGCACTCATTACGGCCTCGTGCATAACGATGCAGGCTTCAAAAATCCAAACGGAACGACAGCGCCCGCCGGCACTTACGGCGCGGTCACCGATGGTCGCATCGGCGTCACAAACGCGAGCGGTTCTCATGACTTCGGTGCCGATCAATATTTTCACGTTACTACCGCCAACACGGCGCCGCAGCAATTGATTGCTCCGCCTGCTTTCCTATCTGACCGGCTTGAGGGCCGTTCTCGGCAGTCTGCAACGCAAACCGCGGCAGAAAGCGGCGCAAGGCAGGACGCGGGCGCAAGGCAAGTGACGCAGCAAAGCGAAAGCACGTTTGCGCCCACGGGCCTGAACGGTGGCACGGGTGATACGCGCGTGTCATCGTCCACCGCACTGCCTGCGACACCCATAATGCTGCAGTCAACCGCTTTCCAGGTTACGACACAGACGACAACGTCGGCGCTCGGTCTTGCGTCAGTAGTGCAGGTGCCGCCGACATTCACGGGTACCGTCTTTTACTATCTCGTCGGCGCTTTGAACATCCCGATCACGTGTTCTAACCCGCCGTGCGGCTCACTTGCGGCCGGCGAAATCACGCTTGCCATAAATACTTCGCTGGGCCGTGCGACGGTCGCGGCTAACGTAATAGACCAGAGCGGAGGCATTGCAAACTTTTCGACGCCGGCGAATTCAACAGGCATTCCCGTTACCGTTAACGGTGGCGTCGTAACATTTAACGCCACACTCGACCATGCGAACTTTCCACTGAGTAATGGCTCATTCCGTTGCAGCGACTGCACTGCAGTCAATACGCCCGGTTTCGCAAATCAGCTTTCATTCTCGGGAACCGTTAACGGCGCACAAGCAACTGTGACAGTGTCGGAAGTAGATGCCACTGGTAGTGCGAGTATCACGGCAACATTGCAGCAGACGCCGACGCCCAACAACTCGGCGGCTCCGATCGCTCTACAGCGACAAACTGGGGGGACGGATACCCGATCCTCTTCCTATTTCAACGTAATACTCGACGCTTCGGGCAGTCCATTGAGGGTAGGCCCGCTGGTTGGCGCAGAAAGCGGGTTCGTTGGCAGCGCCACCAATACGATTGTCGGCAGTGCGCCGGCAGTGGGCAATCTTGTGTGGGGCAAGTGGACGGGACCGGGTGCGTTGATAACAGATTCCAATTATGCGACCTATGTGACAGGCCCCGGCTCGGTGCAACCGTGGATCACCGGCGCTGCGACGAATTCAATCCCGACGTCACTCGGCACGCAGACTTATACGATGATCCCCGGTGCGTCGATTGTAAATAACGGCACCGGTACGATGAATGCTGCGACACTGACGGCGGGTTTTCTCAATCGTACGATTAACCTCAACCTCAACGCGACCAATGTCGGGTCAGGCAATACGTTCCAGATGAATGCGCAAGGATTGTTTTCGCCGACCACCGCGCGCTTTTCGCAAGCGTTCAATACGGTCAGCTGCTCAGGCCCGTGTACTGGCGGAGCGCCAAGCGGCAGCATGGCCGGATTTTTCGCCGGGCCTCAGGCGGAGGGCGCGGGTATTGCCTTCAGCGCGGGCTTTGGCGGCACCGGCACTGGCGTCACCGGTGTCGTCGGCCTCAAGCGTTGAACGGATTCAACGCTTAGCAGTTCCACTAGCACAAAAAGCAGCGCTCGCGCTGACAGACGCGCGTCATTTGGATCGCGCAACGCGCTTCACTTTTTATATCGTCGCGCTCGGCTTATGGTCCGCCGACAACGTCGTCGCTTTCTGCACACGATGTGCCGAGTTTGTGATTTGACCGCGGGTTAGAATCGCGGGCGATGCCTTCGCCCCAAACAAAATACGACGCAGTAATCGTCGGCGGCGGACATAATGGTCTGGTCTGCGCATGTTATCTCGCGAGTGCCGGGCATCGTGTACGCGTGCTGGAGCGTCGCGGTGTTGTTGGCGGTGCGGCGATCACCGAAGAATTCTATCCCGGGTTTCGCAATTCAATTGCGAGCTACACGGTCAGCCTGCTCCACCCCGCGGTGATCCGCGATCTGCACTTGCGCGAACACGGTTTAACGCTACTCGAGCGCCCGATCTCGAATTTCGTACCGCTGGCGGACGACAACTACCTCAAGATCGGCGGTGCATTGGACGTTACGCAGCGAGAGGTGGCGAAATTTTCCGCGCGCGATGCGGCAACACTCCCGGCGTATTACGCGATGCTCGAGCGCGTCGCCGATGTGATGCGAGAGCTTGCCATTCAGACACCGCCTAACATCGGCGGCGGTTGGCGCGATGCGCTCGCAGCGATCGTCGCCGGTAACCGCGTGCGCCGACTCGACCTGGCTGCGAGACGCGATCTGCTCGATCTGTTCACCAAAAGCGCAGGTCAGGTGCTGGATGCATGGTTTGAATCCGACGCGCTCAAGGCTGCTTTCGGGTTTGATGCGATCGTGGGCAATTTTGCAAGTCCGTATACGCCCGGGTCCGCCTATGTGCTGTTGCATCATGTGTTCGGAGAAGTCAACGGGCGCAAAGGCGTATGGGGCCATGCGGTCGGTGGCATGGGTGCTATCACGCAGGCGATGGCGGCCGAGGCGCTTGCGCGGGGTGTGGAAATCACTACCGATGCGGAAGTGCTTTCCATCGCGGTAGAGGATGGACGCGCGCGAGCCGCAGTGCTCGCCGACGGCAGCGAGATAGAAGCGCGCTGCGTGATATCGAACGTAAATCCCAAACTGCTGTATCTGAACTTGATCGATGCGGCTGCGCTCGACCCCGATTTTGTTACGCGCATACGCAATTATCGATGCAGTTCCGCGACCGTCCGTATGAACGTGGCACTGAGCGAACTCCCCAATTTCAATGCGCTGCCGGGAACGAATACGCAAGAGCACCATCAGTCAGGCATCATCATGGCGCCATCGCTTGAATATATGGAGCGTGCCTACTTCGATGCGCGCACTGAGGGATGGTCCGCGTCACCGGTTGTAGAGATGCTGATTCCCAGTACCGTCGACAACACGCTCGCTCCGCCGGGACGTCACGTCGCAAGCCTCTTCTGCCAGCACTTCAGCTACGATCTTCCGCACGGCAGGCGCTGGGACGATTGCCGCGAACAAGCGGCTGATATGGTGATCGACACCGTCAATCGTTATGCGTCCAACTTCAAGTCCTCGATATTGGGCCGTCAGGTGCTCACACCGCTCGATCTCGAGCGCAAGTTCGGTCTGACGGGCGGGGATATATTCCATGGCGCGCTATCGCTCGACCAGCTCTATAGCGCGCGGCCGATATTGGGCCATGGCGCCTACCGCGGTCCGCTCGCCGGTCTCTATATGTGCGGCGCCGGCACGCATCCGGGTGGCGGCGTGTCCGGCGTGCCAGGCATGAATGCAGCACGCGAAATCGTGAACGATATCGGACGAAGAACATGACGGCGAAGTGGCTCACAGCAGTGGTATCGCATCGGAACCTAAGAAGGCATGCATTGCAGGGCTGCATGCGCCAGTCGGGCAGGTGCTAGTGGCTGCACCCAACGCCGTACGATTAACGGTGCTGATGTGCGTCGCCGAAACGTTCAGCATGACCGGCTTCGCGTCCTACACGACGCTGTTGCCGGTGATCATGAAGGAGTGGGGACTCAATAATTCAGAAGCGGGGCTCATCGGAGGTTTTTTCTACACCGGCTACATGCTTGCGGTGCCGGTGCTCTCG
>Ga0070664_100000171_pt1 | contig 45394 bp, 38 predicted proteins | sample KBSC73metaG_FD_65863 | JGI IMG/M metagenome (GOLD analysis project Ga0070664, IMG submission 65863) | Corn rhizosphere microbial communities from Kellogg Biological Station, Michigan, USA - KBS C7-3 metaG | ecosystem: Host-associated > Plants > Roots > Rhizosphere > Soil ... | reverse complement strand
GTTGCGCTGCGCGCCGGCGGGGGACTCGTCGCGGCGCTGCGCCATGCCGTCGCGTTCGTCGACGTGGACGCCGGAACCGTCGAGGTGGTGCGGGAACTGGAGACCGACCGCCCCGGCAACCGGTTCAACGACGGCGCGGTCGATCCCGGCGGGCGGTTCTGGTTCGGCTCCATGGACATGGCGGAGTCCGAGCCGAGCGGGTCGTTCTACTGCCTGCGGCCCGACCTGACCACGGCACCGGCGTTCGACGGCATCATCTGCTCGAACGGGCCGGCGTGGAGCCTCGACGGTCGCACCATGTACCACGTCGACTCGACGCGGCGGCGGATCTCCGCGTACGACTTCGATCCGGAGACGGGTGCGGTCGGCGCCGGGCGGTTGTTCGTCTCCGACGAGGGCGAGGCGTGGTTCCCCGACGGTGTCACCGTCGACGCCGAGGGCTTCGTGTGGAACTGCAAATGGGACGGGGGATGCGTCGTCCGGTACGCCCCGGACGGCGCCGTCGACAGGGTCGTCTACCTGCCGGTGCCGCGGCCGACCCGGTGCGCGTTCGTCGGTCCGGATCTGAGCCTGCTCGCGGTGACCAGCGCGCGGATCGGGCTGTCGGCCGACGCGCTCGCCGCGGCGCCGCTGTCGGGGCAGGTTCTGCTGCTCGACCCGGACGCACGGGGGGTGAAGCCGGACCGGTTCGCGGGCTGAGCCGGCTCGGCCGCGGAGCCGGTCGAGCCCGTCGAGCAGCAGGTCCAGGGTGAACTCGAACTCGACCTGGCTGTCGCACCCACCCTAGGCGCGGAACACGGCGTACGCGAAACCGTCGAGGTGTAGCCGGTCGGCGTCGTGGCTGACGCCCGCGCCGACGACCTGGTCGCCGGGCGGCGAGACCGTCGCGGACGCCGGTGCGGCGCCCGGGTTCACGGCGACGAGGAACCGGCCGCGCCGGTAGACGAACGGGTACCCGGCCGACAGCACCTCGACGTCGCCGGCCGTGCGCAGGTCCGGGTTGGCCCGGCGCAGCGCGATGAGGTCGCGGACGAGGTGCAGCAGCGAGCCGGAGTCGGCCCGCTGGGCGGCCACGTTCGGGCGGTCCGGGGACGGGTCGGGCGGCAGGTACGTGACGGCCGGGTCGGCGGCGTCCCACTGCATCGGCGTGCGGGAGCCGGCCCGGTTGTAGCCCGGCCGGATCTGGCTGCCCTCCACGTCCGGCAGATCCGGGACGTAGCGCATGCCGATCTCGTCGCCGTAGTAGATGGCGGGCATCGTCGGCCACGTCAGGAGGAACGTGAACGCGGACCGCAACTGCTCCGCGGTGCGCGGCCCCGCGACCAGGCGGGGGAAGTCATGGTTGGAGGTCGGCAGCGACACGTAGCCGCGCGACCCGATGGCTGCCGTGGCGGCCGCCCACTCGGCGAGGAAGTGCTCCGGGGAGCCGGTGGCGCTCGGGTCGAAGAAGGCCGGCCCGGCCTCCCACGCGTCGTTGACGATCGTGCCGTTGTGCCACAGCGAGCGGAACGCGCGCCCGGTGAAGTGCAGGAAGAAGTCGACGTGGAAGCCGCCCGGCACCGCGATCCCGGGATCGCCCCACTCGCTGAACAGCGCGGCGTGCGGGTAGGCGCCGTCGAGCCAGTCGCGCAGCTCGCGCCACAGCTTCGACGTCTCGGCGTGGCCGGGGTCGTCCTTCACCAGGGAACTGGCCATGTCGACGCGGAAGCCGCTCACGCCGAGGCCCAACCAGTGACTCATGATGTCGCGCAGCGCCTGCCGGTTGCGCCGCGGCCACGGCGCGTCGACCGGTTGCCGCCACGGCTCGCCGGGCGACTGCCGCGCGTAGCCGAAGTTCAGTGCCGGCTGGAACGCGAAGAAGTTGGGCAGGTAGTAGCCGGGCCGCCGACCGGGCGACGGCTGGAACCCGGCGAGGTTCGCCGGGCTGGCGTCCGGGCCGATCGCGCGGTCTGACCAGATGTAGCGGTGGTCGTCGCTGTCGTCGGCCGAGGCGACGAACCAGGCGTGCCGATCGGACGTGTGCGCCGCGACCAGGTCCAGGAGCACCCGGATGCCCCGCCGGCCGGCCAACTCGACGAGCCGGACGACGTCGTCGGCCGTGCCGTAGCGCGGGTCGATCGACATGTAGTCGCTGACGTCGTAGCCGGCGTCGCGCATGGGCGAGGCGAAGCACGGGTTCAGCCAGACGGTGTCGACGCCCAGCCAGGACAGGTACTCCAGGCGCTCCTCGATGCCCGCGATGTCGCCGATGCCGTCGCCGTTGCTGTCCGCGAAGCTCTGCGGGTAGATCTGGTACAGCACGGCGGACGCCAGCCAGGCGGGCACATGATCGGTTGACATCCGGCCAGCCTATGCCGGCCGCCCGATCCCGCGCGCGGACGCCCGTCGGTCGGTCGAGCGCGCCGTCAGTCGCCGCCCTGGAGGATCTCGATCAGCTCGGGGTTGTCGCGGGCGAACTCCAGCTCGGTGACGCTGACCTCCGGGTTCGTCGCGCTCCTCGTGCCCGGCAGCCCGATCTCGTCGATGTTCGCCTCGAACGCCTCCACCACAGTGCCGTCCGGGCGCCGGAAACTCACCTTGTACTCGGCGCTCCTGAGCAGCAGCGGCTGGCCCGGCACCCGCGGGTGGCTCTTCACCCCGACGTCCACGATCACCGCGCCGCCCTCCTCCCGCGCCAGCCTCCCGAGCATCCGGATCGCCTTCTCGATGGCACCGTTCTGCAGTTTGAGGTTGACGTCCTTGTGGGCGAGCATGATGCCGTCGGCGACCTCGTCGCCGAAGCCCGGCCCGTACATGTGGGCGCGCTGGTAATCGTCCAGCCCGTACGCCGAACCGGGTTCGTTGTACTTCTCGTAGCCGGGTGCGTCCGCGCGGGGGATCGCGTCCTCGATCTCGCCGCGCACCCGCACCCGCACCGAGTTGTCGGCCGGGTCGACGGTGGCGACCGGGCGGTCGGCCGCCGCCGGCACGAGGTCGCGCTCGCCCGCGCGGGACAAGGCCGACTCGCCCGCCGCGCCGGCCTCGCCGGCCGGCTGGGCGGGCCGGAACCACGCCGGCACGTCGCCCTGCGGTGCCTTCATCGTGTTCGCCATGTAGTCGTGGTAGGCGTCGATGGAATCGAAGCGCAGTTCCCGACGCCCGCCGGCGCCGTCGGGCAGGTCCACCCAGAACGGCTCCGGGTGCTCCGGGGCGTAGCCGAACGCCGTCTGCTGCGGGCCGTCGGCCGTCGTGTAGTGGATCGTCGACGAGCGCGCCTGCCCGGACGCCAGGGACTCCCCGTACACCACGCCCATGTCGCCGTTGGCGCCGCTGGGCATCATGTTCACCTCGGACACGACCCCCGTCGCCGGGTCGATCGGGTGGCTGTGCGCCTGCAGTTCCCAGCGCCCGACGTCGGAGCCGCTGTCGAGGATCTCCTTCCACCGCTGGGCGTAGCCGCCCGGCTGCGGCGCCTCGCCCGGTCCCACCATCACGGTGCCCTGCTCGCCCTGCACCACGATGTACTCGCCCGTCTCCGTGTTGCGATAGATCGCCGCCTCGCGGGCCGGATCGGCGGCCCGGGTGTTGTGGTACATGTCGAACGCGTCGGCGGCGCTGGTGGGCCGGGCCGGTTGCATCACCGTCTGGTCGGGCAGCGCGTCGAGCACGTCCTGCGTCGGCGGTTTGCGTCCGGCGGCGGCCTCGGCCTCCGCCAGTTCCTCCATCGCCCGCGCCTCCTCGGCCGCGCGGCCGCCGCGCAGGCCGCGGAACAGCCCGCCGGCCAGCTTCGCCAGTTGCTCGCCGAACACGACGGTGGCCACGTCGAACACCACGTTGCCGACGAGCCTGCCGCGCTCGGCCGGGCTCAGGTCGTCGCGTCGGATCGCTTCTACGATCTTGAAGAGGTCCATGACGATCATGAAGCCGAGCCCGAACGCGAGGGCGAACGGCAGGATGGCTCCGACCACGGAGGCGATCGTCGCGATGACCCCGATCACGGCGAGCACGCCGGACAGCCCGCCGATGATCGCGCCCAGCACCACCGCCACCACGATGACCGCGATCACCACGAGCGCCACCAGTGCGACCAGTTTCACCAGGTCCCACAGGCTCTCGAGGATGCCGCCGAGCATGCCGCCGACGAACGACACGGCCCGGTCCCACCAGCTCTCGTCCTGGATCTCGCGGGCCCTCTCGTCGATCTTCCCGGGCAGCGCGGTCCCGGTGTCGCGCATGCCGGCGAGCGCCTTGTCGACCTTCGCCGAGATGTCCCGGTCGGCCTGCGCGACCATGCCGGTCCACGACCGGGTGGACTCGTCCACCGCCCGTTGCAGCTCGGCCGCCAGCCCCGTCACCACGTCGTTCATGCCGCCGGCCGCCTCGGCGGACCGGTCGGACATCGCCGTGGCCGTCCCCTCGGCGATGCCGCGGGCGGCCGTGTCGAACCCGGTGGCGGCCTGCGCGGTGCCGGCGGTGAGCTGGTCGCCGGTCTGCGCCAGCGCCGCACCGGCCTGGTCTGCGGCCGTCGCGAACGACTGTTCCACCTCGCCGATCCGGCTGCCGGCCTCGGCCGCGTAGCCGTCGACGGCCGCCTGCAACTGCGCCGCGGCCTCGGGGGCGGCTTCTGAAGCCTCGCGCGGCGCGACGCCCGCGAACTGCTGGTACACGTCGGCGGTGGCCTGGTCGAACTGGGTCAGCGCGGCCGCGCCGGACTCCTGCACCGCGGTCGCCGCCTGGGTTTCCGCCGCCGTGATCCCGGTGATCGACTGGTCGCCCTGCTGCTGCACGCCCGCCACAGCGTCGGCCTGCTGGGTGGCGAGCTGCCCGGTCAGACCCGTGGCCTGCTCGGCGAGCTTGGCCAGCGCCGCGTCGGCCGCCGCCTGGATGCCCGCCACCGCGTCGGCCTGGATCTGCTGGACGCGCTGCTGCGACTGCTCGAGCCCTCCGGTCAACGACACCGACGCGTCGACCGCCTCCTGCCTGATCCGCCCGGCCAGGCCCGCCGTGTCCTCACGGGCCTGCCCCGCGGCCGCGTCGCCGGCCCCGACCATCTGCTTCGCCGCCTCGGCCGCCAACTGGCCGGCCTCGCGGGCGATCCGCGGGCCGTCCTCCTGCGGCCGCCACTGCTCTGCCTTCTGCTGGCCGACCTGCATCGCGGCGGCCGCCTGCTGCCGGGAGTCGGCGGTGGCCCGGGCCGCCTGCGCGGAGCCGACCGCCTCGGCCGCGGCCGCCTGCTCCTGTCCGGTCGCGAGCACGAGGCGCTGCTTGTCGGCGACGGCGGTTGCCAGCGCCGCGGTGGTCCGCTCGGTGTTCTGGCTGACCGCCTGGATCGCGGCGTCGCGGTCGGCGGTGATCTGCTGCTGCGCGGTGAGCTGCGAGTCCTGCACGGCGGACGCCGCCTGCGCGTACGCCGCCTGAACGCGGACCACCTGGTCCTGCGTGGCCCGCGCGACCGCGTCGCGTTGCAGGGCCGCCGCCTCGTGGACCCGGGTGGCCGAATCGAGGGTGAGCTGCTCGAGCCGCTGGCGCGCGGCCGTGGTGGCCGCGACGAGGCCGGTCAGGTGCTCGCCGGTCGGGGGCTCCACAGTGGACACCGGCAGCGCGGGTGCGGCCGTCGGCGGGGCGGCGTTCATCACGGGCGCCGGCGCCGCGGTCATGGCGGCTGGTTTCGCGACCGCGGCGTCCGCGGTGGGTCCGGCCGGTCCCGCGACGAGGCCAGCCACGGCCCGGTTGCCGGCGGGCGCGCCCATCGTCATCAGCAGTGCGGGCGGCGCTCCCGCGCCGGCGGCGGGCGCCGGAGCACCCAGCGGGCTGGCAGCCAGCGCGGAGTTCGGAACCGGCTGCTGGACCGGTCCCGCAGCCAGCGCCGGGGCGGTTCCCGGCGGCTCGGTGCCGCGGTCGGCCGGTGTGGTGGTCCGCTCGTCCTGCCCGGTTTCGGGTGACTCGTCGCGGGTCCGTCCAGGTGCAGTCATCAGTGGGCAATCTATCGAAGGGAATCCACGCCGGAACCGCTCAGCCCACCCCGGCGCGGGCCGATCTCGCTGGCATGCTCCCGCACCCATCCGGCACCTGTACCGCAGTCCACGTCGGCCGCCAGGCGGTGTACGACCGCGCCGGCACCGTCGTCGGCTACGAGCTGCTGTTCCGGCTCGACGCCGAGGCCGTCGACGCGACCGAGCGCGGCGCGTACGCCACCAGCCAGGTCCTGATCACGGCGTTCACCGAGATCGGGATAGCGACGATCGCCGACGACAAGCGGTGCTTCGTCAACCTGACCCGCGAGTTCCTCGTCGGCGAGCTGCCGTTGCCCTTCGACGCGGAGCGGGCCGTCCTCGAGGTCCTGGAGACGGTCACCGTCGACGACGCCGTGGTGTCCGGCGTCGAGCGGCTCGCCGCCCAGGGCTACCCGATCGCCCTCGACGACTTCGAGCCCGGCTCCGGCCAGGAGCGGCTGCTGCCGCTGGCCACCTACGTCAAGATCGACACGCTGGCGCTCGACGCCTCGGGCCTGACCCGGGCGGTGGAGCTCTGCCGCCGGTACCCGAACGTCCAACTGGTCGCCGAGCGACTGGAGACAGCCGAGCACCTGCGCGTCGCCATGGATCTGGGCTTCGACTACTTCCAGGGGTTCGTACTCAGCCGTCCCGAGGTCGTCTCGACGGTGGCGATCGCGCCCTCCCGGCTGCGCCGCATCGACCTGCTCGGCCTGCTTGTCGGCGGCGAGATGCAGGTGCAGTCGGTGGTCTCTCTCGTCACCGGTGACCCGGCGTTGAGCCTGCGCACGCTGGCCGTCGCCAACGCGGACTCGCTCGGGTTGCCCGTCAACGTCTCGTCGATCCACGAGGCGGTGCTGCTGCTCGGCGTCGAGCGGCTGCGCGACTGGGCGGCGCTGATGCTCGTCAGCGACCTGCGGCACGGTGACGAGGGTGCGCTGTCGGCGGCCGTGACCAGGGCCCGGATGTGTCAGAAGCTGGCGCAGCGGATGGGCCTGCCGGCCGAGGCGGCGTTCACTGTCGGATTGCTGTCGGCCACCGCCGACCTGATGCAGCGGCCGGCGGCGGAGATGGCGCCGCGGCTGCCGCTGGGCGCCGAGGTGGCCGAGGCGCTGACCACGGGGGCCGGGCCGCTCGGCGAGGTGCTCTCGCTCATCCACGCCTACGAGGCCAGCGACCTCCCGGCGCTGATCAACCCGACGGGCGGCGGGGTCGCCGGAGGGGCGTAGCCTTCGGAGGCGTGACGGGACCGGTTTCCCAGCAGCCCCAGCAGTTGCCCGAGAGCGCCCGCGCCCGCCTCGCCGGCCGGCGCCTGTTCACCTCCGACCTGTCGGTCAACGAGTTCGTGCTCACCACCCAGACCGTGCGGTCCACGGCGCTGATCCGCCACGAGCGCCTGACGTTCTAGGTGATCGCGACGATCTTGCAGTTGTGGTGCCTCACAAACGTATGCGAATCACGACCAAATCTGGCACCACAACTGCAAGATCAACGTGAGGGGGCGAACGCGCGCTGGTAGCCCAGTGCCACGGCCGCCAGCGCGAGCGGCCACAGCAGGTATCCGCCGGTGGCCGCCAGCAGCCCGGCGACGGCGACGAGCGCGACGAACGCCATCCGCCGGGCCGTGGATCCCTTGGGCAGCAACCGGATCGCGGCCGCCGTGCCGAGCGCGTACACGAGCACGAAGCAGCCGGTCGTCAACAGCACCAGCGGTCGCACGCCGACGCCGGCGAGCGTGACGGCGGCCAGCGACACGGCGGCCGACCCGGAGAGGACGGCGAGGCTGCGCCGCGGCACCTCGCCGGCCTCGCTGCCGGCGGCCAGCCAGGCCGGCAGCGCGCCGTCACGGCCGAGCGCCGCGCCGAGCTTGGCGGCCCCGGCATAGTAGGCGTTCATCGTCCCGAGGGTCAGCAGGACGGCGGCGAGGGCCGCGAGGGCGCGGGCGGCGTCGGCGGCGCCGCCCGCGCCGCCGGCACGACCGCCCGCGCCGATCGCGAGCAGGTCGGCGAGCGGAGCCGACGACGTGCCGGCCGCCGATCCGAGCACCAGCACCGTGGCGGCCGCGACGCCGAGGTACAGCACGCCCACGACGACCACCGCGACGGCGGCGGCGCGGGGGAGGTCGCGGGCGGGGCGGCGGAAGTCCGCCGCGAGGTGGGTGATCGCCTCCCAGCCGGCAAAGCTCCACACCAGCAGGGCGGCCGCCGTGCCGACGGCGAACCAGCCGTGCGGCGCGAACGGCGTCAGGTTCGACAGGCGCGCGTGCGGCAACGAGGTGGCGGTCGCGACGAGCAGCAGCGTCACCAGCAGGCCGGCCAGCCCGAGCTGCAGCCGGCCGGACACCCGCAATCCACCGAGGTTGGCCCCGGTGACGACGGCCATCAGGGCGAACGCGGTGACCGTCGCCGTGACCTTTCCGCCGCCGAGCGCGCTCGCGGTGTAGGCGCCGGCGAACAGCGCGGCCGGCGGGGCGCCCACCGGCACGGCGAAGTAGAAGCACCAGCCGACCACCGCCGAGGCACGGGCGCCGAACGCGTAGCGCACGTAGGTCGACACGCCGCCGGCGTCCGGATAGCGCGCGCCCAGCGCGGCGAACGTCGCGGCGAGCGGGATCGAGAGCAGCACCAGGGCGAGCCAGGCGACCAGCGACGCCGGACCCGCGGCCCGGGCGGCGAGCGCGGGCAGGGCGACGACGCCGGTGCCGAGCACCGCGCCGATGTAGAGGGCGGCGCCCTGCGGGACGGTCAGCCGGGCCCCGGTCGCTTCGGTTGCGGTCGCTGTCACCCGTCGACTGTCCATCGTGCACGGATGCACGACCAGTGGCAGGAATGCCGATGTGCGATAGGATCCTGCCATGCGTCGCAGGCGTCCTCATGTGGTGGGGATGGCGCTCGTCGACCGGATCCCTGTCTTCGAGTTCGCGGTGCCGTGCGAGGTGTTCGGCATCGACCGCGCCGACCTGGTCGACCCGTGGTACGACCTGCGGCTGTGCGCGGGGGAGCCGGGCCCGTTGCGCACCACGGGCGGCCTGACCGTCGACACCCCGTACGGGCTCGACGAGATCGTGGCGGCCGACACCGTCGTCGTCCCGGCGTGCGCCCGCGCGACGCAACTCGCGCCACCCGCCGACCTGCTCGTGGCGCTGCGCGCCGCACACGAGCGCGGCGCCCGGATCGCGTCGATCTGCTCCGGGGCCTATCTTCTGGCCGCCGCCGGGCTGCTGGACGGGCGGCGGGCCACCACCCACTGGATGAACGCCGCCGACTTCGCGTGGCGGTACCCGAAGGTGAAGGTCGACCCGAGCGTGCTGTACGTCGACGAGGGCGACGTGCTGACGTCTGCGGGCACCGGCGCGTCGATCGACCTGTGCCTGCACATGGTGCGCCTCGACCACGGCGCCGCGGTGGCCAACGAGGTGGCGCGCCGCATGGTGGTGCCGCCGCACCGCGACGGCGGGCAGGCCCAGTTCGCCCAGCCGGTGGTCGGGTACGACCCGCACAGCGACTTGGCGCCGGCCCTGGAGTGGGCGCGGGCCAACCTGGGCGAGCGGCTCACCGTCGACAGGTTGGCGGCGGTGGCGCACATGAGCCCGCGCACGTTCGCGCGCCGGTTCCGCGACACGCTCGGCGTCACGCCGCTGACGTGGCTCGTGCAGCAGCGGGTGCGGGTGGCGCAGGAGTTGCTGGAGACGAGCGACGAGCCGGTCGAGCGGATCGCCGGCCGGGTCGGCTTCGGCACGGCGGCGAACCTGCGCCAGCACTTCCACCGCGTGACGAGCGTGTCGCCGCAGACGTACCGCCAGGTCTTCCGGCGCAGGGCCACCACGGCGTGAGCGGACCTCGGGGCGCGTGATCGCGCGGTACGGTGCTGGCCGTGCTCTGGCGTGTGGGTCTCGTTGCAAGCGTCCTGCTCGTGGCGGTGGGTGGCTACGGGCTCTGGACCGCGGGGCGGGGGCTGCAGTCGGAGTCGGTCCGGGTGGCCGGTGTACCGGTGGAAATGGTGCACGGCACGGACGCCCCGGCACGGGGGCCGGCCGTCGTGGTCGCGCACGGCTACGCCGGGTCGGGGCGGCTGATGCGGCCGTTCGCCGACACGCTCGCGCGGCGCGGATACGTGGTGGCGCTGCCGGATCTCGCCGGTCACGCCGCGAACCCCCGGCCGTACACCGATATTGCCGACGCCGTGCGCGACCTCGAATCCGTCGTGCGGTACGTGCGCGGGCTGCCGGACGTCGACCCGGACCGGGTGGCGCTGCTCGGCCACTCGATGGGCGCCTCGGCCGTCGTCCGGGCCGGCGCGGCCGACCAGCGGATCGCGGCCACCGTCGCGATCTCGCTGGGCGACGACGAGGCGGCGGCCCTGCGACCCGGCCCGCGCAACCTGTTGCTCATCCGCGGCGGGCTGGAACCGGCCGGGATGGCTGCGGTGGCCGATCGGGCGCTTGCGAACACGGACCATGGTTCGCAGCTCGCTGTGCCGTTCGTAGAGCACGTGAGCGTGCTGTTCGCCGACACCACGCACCGGCGGGCCGCACGCTGGATCGACGACGCGGTGTCACATCGTCCGGCGTTGGCGGCCGTCGAGGCGCACCGGCGGGTCGCCGCGGGCGGGCTGCTGCTGCTGGGCTCGGTTCTCCTGGTGGCTGCGGTTGTCGTCGGTTCGCGGCGTGGTGTGCCGGTGACGCCGCCCGGCCCGCCGCTCCCGTCTGGGCGCACACAGTTGATCTGGCTGGCCGGCGGCGTCGCGGTGAGCCCGGTGGTCGGCCTCGTCCTCGGGGTGGCCGGTGCGCTGGTGCTGCCCGCTGTGGTCACGGGGTACCTCGTCGGGTATTTCCTCGGCGCCGGCGTGGCGCTCGCGGTGGCGGCTCTCGTGGTGCGCGGCCGCAGTGCGCTCGTTCCACAGTGGACGGTTCACGCGGTCGGGCTGGCCGTCGCGGGGTGCGCCGCTGTGGTCGTCCCCGTTCAGCTGGGTCTGACCACGATGCTGGCGCACGGCGCCGTACGGTGGGGCATGGTCACGCTGCTCGCGCTCGCGACGGCGGTACTGCTGGCCGGCGCTCATGCCGTCGTGCGGTTGCCGTGGGCCGTCGCGGTGCTCGCGGTCGTCGGCCTGCCGTTGCCGGTCGCCGCCGTCGTGAACCTCGCGCCGGGCTTCCTGGTGGTCGTGACGCCGCTGATCGCCGGGCTGTTCGCGGTGTACCTCGTGCTCGCCGCCATGGCGCGCCGCGCCGGCTGGCCCGCGTGGTGCGCGATCCCGGCCGGCGCCCTCGTGGTCGCCTGGCCGGTGGCCGCCACGTTGCCGCTGACCTGAGCGTCACAGGTGGCCCGGGTCGGCGACGATGCTCAGTTCGACGATCCGGTCGTCGGCGATCTCGAACGTCAGCACCAGCGCCAGCCGGCCGTGCGGCTCCACGAGGATGGCCGGTGCCCCGTCGACGAGACCCACCCGCGCGTGTTGCGCATTGCCCGAGAACGCGAGCGCCTGCCGGGCCACCGTCTGCGCCCCGGCCAGGGTCACCGGTTGCCCGGCCGGCGCCGCGGACGCGTCGGCGCGTGCCGTCACGTCGGGGTCGAGGAGGTCGAGCAGCGCGGCGAAGTCGCCGCGCCGCGAGGCTGCCAGGAACGCCTCCACGACCCGCCAGCGCCCGGCCGTGTCGGCGCCGGCCCCGTCGGCGGCCCCGTCGGCGGCCTCGGCGTCGACGGCCTCGGCCGATGCCCGGATCCGCCGCCGGGCGCGGCTCGCGAGCATCTTCGTGGCCGGCACGGACCGGCCGAGGATGGCGGCGATCCGGTCGAACGGCACGCTGAACGTGTCGTGCAGCACGAAGGCGAGCCGTTCGGCGGGGCTGAGCGTGTCCAGGACCACGAGCAGGGCGACGCCCACGGAGTCGGCGAGCACCGCCTCCTGCTCGGGGTCGGGATCGCCGGCGGGCGGCGGTTCGTCGAGCGCGACCTCGCGGCGGGACGTGCGGGAGCGCAGCATGTCCAGGCAGATCCGGGCGACGATGGTGGTGAGCCACGCCCGTTGATCGCGGACGTCGTCGCGGTCGGCCCGAGCGAGCCGCAGCCAGGTCTCCTGCACCGCGTCGTCGGCCTCGCTCGCCGAACCGAGCATGCGGTACGCGACCGCGTGCAGGTACGCCCGGTGCTCCTCGAAGTCGTCCACGGTTACCTTCCGCCGTGCTGATCCGTCGTCACATGGACGGATCAGACCACACGGAGGTAACCGATGCAGCCGCTCGTGTCCACCATGGAGATCGCCCGTTCGCCGCACGAAGTGTTCGCGTTCGTCACCGATCCGGCGCGCTTCCCCGAGTGGCAGGCCGACGTGGTGAGCGTGCGCATGCTCGACGACGCGCGTTTCGTCACCACGCGGCGCATCCGCGGCGCCGAGCGCACGTTCACCCAGCAGATCGTCCGCAACGATCCACCGGACGGCTGGGCCGCGCGCGGCGTCGACGGGCCGATCCGTCCACATGCGACGGTCACGGTCGAGCCCGCGGACGGCGGCCGCGCGTCGCGGGTCACCTTCACGCTCGACTTCACCGGCCACGGGATCGGCGTGCCGCTGGTGCCGCTGGTCCGCCGCCAGGCGGCCAAGGGCGCGCCGATCAGCTACCGGCGGCTCAAGGAGATCCTCGAAGCGGACTGATCCCGGGTCTCAGGGCCGAATCAGGGTTGGCGCCGATACGTTGCCGATATATCGTCAACGTATCGGAGAGACGGGCTCTCCGAACGAAAGAACGGAGTGTTCCCATGCGATCACACATGCGTGATGCCTGGAAACTGCGCGAAGCCCGCGAACGGGGCTTCGGCTTCCCGCCGCCCTTCGGCGGCGGCTGGGGTGGCGGTGGGCCCGGCTTCCGTCACCAGCACGGACGGGGGCGCGGGCGCGGACGCGGCCGGCCCAACGTGCGGGCCGCTGTGCTGGCGCTGCTGCTCGAGCGGCCGATGCACGGCTACGAGATGATCCAGGAAATCGACAACCGGACCGGCGGCATCTGGCGTCCCAGCCCGGGATCCATCTACCCGACGCTGCAACTGCTCGAGGACGAGGGACTGATCACCGTCGACGAGAGCGGTGGCCGCAAGCGGTTCACGCTCACCGAGACCGGTCGGGCCGAGGCCCAGCAGTTCGCCGAATCGGCGCCGTGGAACGACTACGGCGACGAGACCGTCTCGCAGGCGCAGGAGTACCGCGAGGCCATCTTCGGCATCATGAACGCCCTGCGCCAGGTGGGCTTCAGCGGCACCGACGAGCAGCGTGCCCGCGCCCTCGAGGTGCTCACCGAGACCCGGCGCAAGCTGTACGCCATGCTCGCCGAGGACGAGTCGTAGGCCGCCGCCGTCGAGGAGTCCGCCGGCCGCGGCGCATAGCCTGGTGCGGTGCGATTCGAGGTGCTGGGGCCGCTCGGCGTCTGGACCGAGCGCGGTGAGCCGGTCACGATCCCGGGGCGCAAGGTCCGGGCGCTGCTCGCCGTGCTACTGGTGGCGGAGGGGCGGACGCTGTCGGTCGACCGCCTCGTCGAGGACCTCTGGGGCGACGCCGCGCCGGCCGACCCCGCCGCCGCGCTGCACGTCCGGGTCTCGCAACTGCGCCGGGCGCTGGCGGGCGCCGAGCCGGGCGGGCGGGACCTCGTCGTCTCGCAGCCGCCCGGCTACGCCCTGCGCTCGAACAGCACAGACGCGACGCGGTTCGCCGCCCTGGTCGCCCGCGCGCACAGCGAATCCGACGCCCGCACACGGGCCCGGCTGCTGACCGACGCCCTGGCGCTCTGGCGCGGCCCCGCGCTGGCTGACTTCGCCGACGAGGAGTTCGCCCGCGCCGCGGTGACCCGGTGGGACGAGCAGCGCCTCACCGCGATCGAGGACTGCGCCGAGGCGAGGCTGGAGCTCGGCGAGCACCGCGAACTCGTCGGCGAACTCGCCGAACGGGTGGCCGAGCAGCCGTTCCGGGAGCGCCTGCGCGCCGCACACATGCGGGCCCTGCACCGCGCCGGCCGCACGACGGAAGCCCTGGACAGCTTCCACGAACTGCAGACGCGCCTCGCCGACGAACTCGGCCTCGACCCCGGGCCCGACCTCGCCGCCCTGCACCGGGCGATCCTGGCGGGGGACCCGGCGGAGGAGGCACCCGCGCTCGGGCCACGCAGAAGGAGCGCCACGAACCTGCCCGCCCCGGTGACCGACCTGATCGGCCGCGACCACGCCGTCGCGCGCGTCCGGGAACTCCTGACGGCCGGCCGCCTGGTCACCCTCACCGGGCCGGGTGGCGTGGGCAAGACGAGCGTCGCCCTCGCCGTCGCGCACGCCGTGGCGGATTCCTTTCCCGACGGGGCATGGCTCGTCGATTTGACCACAGTGGACGGTGATGCCGGCGATCCGGCCGAACCGATCGCGGCGGCACTGTCCATTGCGGACGCCCGCGGCGACAACGCCGTGGTGCCGGCCGGCGAGCGGCTGGCCGCCGTGCTGCGCGAGCGCCGGCTGCTGCTCGTGCTCGACAACTGCGAGCACGTGATCGAGCCGGTCGCCGACCTCGCCGGCGCGCTGCTCAAGGCGGCCCCCGGCCTGCATGTGCTGGCCACCAGCCGGGAACCGCTGCGGCTGCGCGGCGAGGCCCGCTGCGACCTGCCGCCGCTCGAGGTGCCCGACACCGACGACCCGGACCGGCTGGCCCGGTCGTCGGCGGTGCGGCTGTTCCTGGCCCGGGCCGACCTGGTCGCGTCGGCGGGAACCGTCGCCGGCGTCGCCGAGATCTGCCGCCGGCTCGACGGCATCCCGCTCGCGCTGGAACTCGCGGCGACGCGGGCCGCGGCACTCGGCGTCGCCGAACTGGCGCGGCGGGTGCCGCAGGACCGGTTCGGCCTGTTGGCCACCGGTCCCCGCGACGCGCCCGCCCGCCAGCGCACGCTGACCGCGGTGATCGACTGGAGCTGGCACCTGCTCACCGACGACGAGCGGGCTGTGCTGCGCCGGCTGGCCGTCCACGCCGGCGGCTGCACGCTCGACGCGGCCGAGGCGGTGTGCGCCGGCGACGGCATCGAAGCGGGCGACGTCCTCGACCTGCTCGCCGGTCTGGTGGACCGTTCCCTGGTCGCGAGAACCGCCGAGAGCCGGTTCCGATTGCTGGAATCCGTTGCCGCGTACAGCCTTTCCCGGTTGCGCGAGGCGGGCGAGGAAGCGGCGGTGCGGCGTCGCCATGCCGACGACTACCTGGCGCTGGCCGAGTACGCCGACCCGCGCCTGCGTGGCCCGGAGCAGCGGGAGTGGCTGCGGCGCCTGGACGCCGAGGCGGCGAACCTGCGCGCGGCGCTGGACACGTTCCGCCAGCAGGGCGCGGCCGAACCCGCGCTGCGCCTCGCGGTCGGGCTCGTGTGGTACCGGGTGCTGCGCGGCCGCCTGGCCGAGGCGAGGCGCGCACTGGCGACGGCGCTCGGCGTCACCGGCGCGGCACCGGACGCCCTGCGGGCCGAGGCCGAGGCGTGGGACGCCGGCCTCGCGATCCGGCAGGGCCGGGCCGGTCCCGACCGCATCCCCGAGCTGGGGAGGGTGGAGGGCGCCCGCGTCGTCTGGTTCCTCGCCAACTCCGTCATCGACCACGGCGACGACAAGCTGACGGCCGAACTGCTCGACCGGGCGCTGGAAGCCTTTACCGGGCAGGGGGACCGCTGGGGCGAGGCCGCGGCGCTGAGCACCCGCGCGATGCTCGCCCACATGCGCGACGACCTCTCCGCGTTGGAGGCCGACGCGCGGCGCAGCGCCGCGCTGTTCGGTGACCTGGGCGACGACTGGGGCGTGCTGCAGGCGACCGACTGGCTGATCGGGCTCGCCGACCTCACCGGCGACCACACCGAGGCCGACCGGCTCAGCCGCGACGGCCTGCGCATCGCCGAGGACCTCGGGCTGTGGCCGGACGTCGCGGGCCGCCTGGGCTGGCTCGCCTGGATCGAGACGCAGAACGGGCGGTACGCACAGGCGCGCGAACACGCGGAGCGGGGCCGGAAGCTCGCCGCCGAACACGGCCAGCACGCCGCCGAGGTGCTCGCCACCATCGGCCTCGCGTTCGCCGCGCGCCGCGAGGGGCTGTTCGACCTCGCCGAGGTGCACCTGCGTTGGCTGCTGGCGGCGGCCCGCAGCCAGCAGGCCGGCGGCGGCAACCCGCCGTACCTGTCGATCGTGCTGATCGAGGCCGGGATGCTGGCCGCCCGGCGCGGCGATCCGGCCACCGCGACCGCCCGGCTCCGCGAGGCGTTCGAGGTGACCCGCGACGACGGCTCGGGACGCATCCACGCCGCCGTGCTGGCCGGCCTGGCCGCGGCCGTCCTCAGTGGACACCCGGCGCTCGCCGCGCGGCTGCTCGGAGCCGCCGATGCCGCGCGGGAGCGTGCCGGTCAGCCGCTGTCCGCGTCGGATCGGGTTGACCTCGCGCTGACGACGGACGCCGTCCGCGCGGCCGAGCCCGACTTCGACGCGCAGTTCGCGCACGGAGTCGGGCTCGGCCCGGAGGCGGCACTGTCCCTTGTGGAGGATGTCAGCGCGGAACGTAGACGTGGATGACGATCCCGGAGTCGAAGCGGCTGATGTCGGCCAGCTTCAGGTGGGTCGTGTCGAAGCCGGCGCCCTCGAACAGGTGCTTGCCCGCGCCGACGATCACCGGGAAGTACCAGAGGTGGAACTCGTCGACGAGGCCGTGCTCGACGAGGGTGCGGTCCAGTTCGCCGGTGCCGTACTTGACGATGTTCCGGCCCGGCTGCTCCTTGAGCCGGGCGACCTCCTCCGCCACGTCGCCCTCGAGCAGGGTGGCGTTCCAGGTGGTTTCGGTGAGCGTGCGGGAGGCGACGTACTTGGGCATCTTGTTGAAGGCGTCGGCGAACTCGCCCTCACGGGTGGACCACGACGCCGCGAAGCCCTCGTACGTCACCCGGCCCAGAAGCATCGCGTCGACGTCGGCCATGAGCTTCGTGTTGTAGCCCATGTGGTCGGCGTCCCAGTAGGGCTGGCACCAGTTCTGCGGCTCGGCCCGCGAGGCCGTCGAGGGGCGGGTGTCGTCGATGACGCCGTCCAGGGACACGAACGTGGACTCGATGAGCTTGCGCATCTCGGTCTCCTCTGATTGTTCCTGCCGTTGATCCGAGGTTGCCGGTGCGCCCTTACGGTTTCCTTTCGATCGCCCTACCGGGTGAGCGGCATCTCCGCGCGCTCGACCTCGGCGAAGCGGCTCACGCCCAGCCAGCCGGGCAGCGCGCGGTTCGCCGACGCGTCGCCCGTCATCTCGACCATGCCGGCCCGGATCGCCTGCGGCCAGCGCAGGTCGCCGAGCCAGAGCCGGGTCAGCGTGCCCGGGTCGGTGCGCACCCACGAGGCGACGGGAAAGCCGGGGTCCACGTCGCACACGTCCACCCCGGACCGGCCGAGCACCAGCCACCAGTAGCGCAGGCCCTGCTCCGCCGCCGGCAGGTGGATCTGGACGGTGACCGGGGGATCGGGCAGCCGCTCGCGCACCAGGTCAAGCTCGCGGCTCATGTCCAGCATGAGAACCGACGGGTCCAGGTCGTCCGGCCGCAGGGAGTGCATCCAGCGCTGGCCCCACGCGCCGAGCCCCTCGACCAGCGGCTGCAGCTCCCGGCCGGCCGGGCTGAGCCGGTACCGCGGCTCGCCGCCCTCGACGTGCCGCTCCACCAGACCGACCCGCTGCAGTTCGCGCAGCCGGGCCGCGAGCAGCGAGGGCGACATCCGCGGCACCCCGCGCGCGATCGCGTTGAACCGCTCGTTGCCCCACAGCAGCTCCCGGATGATCAGCAGCGTCCACCGCTCCGCGAGCACCTCGGCGGCCTTCGCGACCGGGCAGTACTGGCCGTACCTCTTCACGCTCCACCTCCCGTACTACAGAAACCGTACTGGCCCGCCGGGTCGGCCAGGCCGCACCGTCATGGGGTCGACCACGTGACGAAGGGAATTCTGTGATGGCAGGCAAAGCGGTGGTCAGTCTGACCACTGGCATGGAGGACGCGGAGCGCGTGACGGTGGCGTTCCTGGTGGCCGTCGGTGCGGCCGAGGAGGGCCGGCCGACCCTGATGTTCCTGACCCAGGAGGCCGTGCGCCTGGTGCTGCCGGGCGTCGCCGAGGGCGTCGCCTGCAAGGACTGCCCGTCGCTGGAGTCGCTTCTCGAGCGCTATCTCGCGGCGGGTGGCACGTTCCTCGTGTGCCCCATCTGTTTCAACGCACGGGACCTGCAGGGGTCCGAGCTCATCAAGTCGGCCGAACTCGGCGGCACGGTGCCCATGTGGCGCTGGATCGGCGACGAGGGCGCGACGACGTTCAGCTACTGACCGCGAGGGGGGTCCGCGGCGGAGCTACTGCTCCACCAGCCACACGAAGCCCAACGGTTTCAGGTGGGCGCGGCCGCCGTGGACCTCCAGCGGGCCGTCGCTCGAGAGCACCGTCTCCAGCCAGCCGTACCGGCCGAACGCGCCCGTGTCGACCGTCTGCTCGGACTCCGCGAAGTTCGCCAACCCGACGAAGTTGCCGCTGCGCGGATGGCGGCGCCGCCACCCGAAGACGTGCCCGTTGTCGGTGCCCAGGATGGTGAGGTCGCCGCCGGCGCGCAGGGCGAGCGTCTCCCGCCGGACGGCGGCCAACCGGCGCAGCCAGCCGAACACCCGGCCCTCCAGCGACTCAGGATCACGCCGGCGCTCGGCCGCCACCCAGTCCATGGCCGGGCGGTGCAGCCACCGGTTGTCGTCGGCCAGTGCCGGGTCGGTGCGGAAGCTTTCGTCGTTGCGCAGCGCCAACTCGTCGCCCATGTAGAGCAGCGGGATGCCGCCGAACGCGTAGGCCACCGCGTACAGCAGCACGAGGCGCCGGATGCCGCGGTCGAGCGCGGCGCCGTCCCCGTCGGCCAGCGCCTGTTCGATGCCGCACAGCGACGCGGCGCTGCCGGAGATGCGGGCGTCCCCGGTGGCGGGGTTCTCCTGGAACAGCGCGCCGCGGGCGAACGAACCGAAGTACCGGCCGGAGAAGAACGTGTTGAGAAAGTTGCGGTGGTTGAACCAGTCCCACCCGACGGCCGCCGCGTCCTCGGCGCTGACCGCCCAGCCGATGTCGTCGTGCCCGCGGACGTAGGTGACCCACGACGCCTCGCGCGGGATGCGCCTCATGCGCCGCAGCGACTGGGCCATCAGCCGGCCGTCCTTCGTCGCGACGCTGCTCCAGAGCATCACCATCAACTGGTTGTGGTAGGCGAGTTCGCACTCGGGCCGGTACCGGTCGTGGCCGCCGAGGTAGGGCACCAGGTCGTCGGGGGCGACGATCGCCTCGGCCTTGAACAGCGTGGCCGGGGCGGCGAGCCGGGTCAGCGCGCGGAACGCCTGCACGAGCAGGTGGACCTCGGGCTGGTTCAGACACGTGGTGCCCATCCGCTTCCAGATGAACGGCACGGCGTCCAGCCGGAAGACGTCGATGCCGCGGTTGGCCAGCCACAGCATCGTCTCCAGCATGGCGGCGAACACGTTGGGGTTGGCGTAGTTGAGGTCCCATTGATAGGCCCAGAAGGTGGTCCAGACCCACCCGCCGCCGCGAGCGGAGCGAGCGCCATCCGGCGCGGCTTCCGGGAACCAGGTGAACGAGCCGGGTGCGCGGTCCGGGAACACCGGGACGATCGTGCGCTCGTACGCGTCGGGCAGCTCCCGGTCGGGGAAGGCCGTGTAGAAGTCGGCGAACCCGGGGTCGCCGGCCAGCCACGCCTTCGCCCACGGGTGCTCCATCGCGGTGTGGTTGAGCACCAGGTCGACGCACAGGCTCATGCCGCGCCCGCGCAACGCCCGCGCGACGTCGGACAGGTCGTCCATGGTGCCCAGTCGCGGATCCACGGCGCGGTAGTCCATGACGGCGTAGCCGCCGTCGTTCTCGCCCCGGCGCGGAGCGAGCAGCGGCATCAGGTGCAGGTAGTTGACGCCCAGTTCGTCGAGATACTCGAGCTTGTCCGGCAGCGCGGTCAGGGTTCCGCAGAACCGGTCGGTGTAGCAGACGTAGCCGACCATGTGCGTGCCCTGGTACCAGTGCCTGTCGATCTCCCGGCGGCGGTCCAGTTCGCGCAGGTCGGCCGGGCGCGCCTCGGCCGCCGCCAGGGCGATGCCAACCAGCCGCTCGAGGAGCGCATCGGTGTCGTGGTCGCCGTACACCGCGTCGAGCGGGTCGTAGACGTCGGGCAGCGACGTCTCGAGCCGGGCGAGAAAGGCGACCGCCTCCGCCCGTCCCAACCGCTTCTCGGCCTCGACGGACAGGGCGGGAACCAACCGCCGCCACGCCGCGACGCGGCGGGCGACGACCTCCGGGCGAGCGTCCACGCGGACATCCTCGCGCAGCCGGACGGGTGTTGTCGCCGATCCGCTCAGTACCGGTGTGCGGTCAGGTGGCGAGCAGGTTGCCGTTCCGCAGGCCGGGTCGGATACGCGATAGTGGATCGGTGATGCGCAGGCTCGCCGCCGCCGTGGCTCTCGCGGCACCGCTGCTGGGCGCGCTCGTCGCCACGGTGGTGTTCCTGTCGAACCCGACCGAGCTGTTCGCCGTCGTCGTATCGATCGCGGTCGGGGCGGTGTCGGTCTGGTACGCGCTGACCCGGCGCGGCCTGCTGCGACTGCTGGCCCTCGTCGGCGCGGTGTTCTGCATCTGCAGCGTGGTGAACTTCGGCCTGTCGCTGCTCATCGTCGAGCTGGTGCCGCTCGTCGCGTTCGCGGTGGCCGGCGGCTACGCCCTCGGCCGCGACCGCGCCGCGCTTGTCGGCGAACGGCCGAGCATCGTCGATCGCGGCGCCGCCCGGCAGGGCGTGTTGATCGTGAACCCGAAGTCGGGCGGGGGCAAGGCGGTCCGCTTCGATCTGGCGGCCGAGGCCGAGCGACGCGGCGTGCGCACCATCGTGCTCGGCCCGGGCGACGACCTGACGGAGCTTGCCGAGCGCGCCGTGCGCGACGGTGCCGACGTCATCGGCATGGCCGGCGGCGACGGATCGCAGGCGCTCGTCGCGACGGTCGCGGTGCGGCACGGCGTCGCGTTCGTGTGCGTGCCCTCCGGCACGCGCAACCATTTCGCGCTGGACCTCGGCCTCGACCGCGCCAATGTGGTCGCCGCGCTGGACGCGTTCGTCGACGGGCATGAGCGGCTGGTCGACCTCGGCACCGTCAACGGGCGGGTGTTCGTCAACAACGCCTCTCTCGGCGTCTACGCGCGGGTGATCCAGTCGGGGGAGTACCGCGACGCGAAGATCGGCACGTGGGCGAAGCTGCTGCCGGACATCCTCGGCCCGGCGGCGCCGCCGATGGACCTCGAGTTCGACAGCCCGCACGGCGACCGGTTCACCGGCGCCGTCATGGTGCTCGTGTCCAACAATCCGTACGAGTTCGCCCGGCTGGACGCGATGGCGACCCGGCCCCGGCTGGACACCGGGACGCTGGGCATCCGGGTGGCGCCGCTGCCCGGGATGCGCGGCCTGCTCGACTGGACGCAGAACGAGGCGTTCGAGGTCCGCTCGAACGCACCGGTTCCGGTGGGCCTCGACGGCGAGACGGTGCTGATGGATCCGCCGTTGTGCTTCGAGTCGCGTCCGGCGGCGCTGCGGGTGCGGCTGCCGGCGTCGGCGGTGCAGGGGCTGCGCCGTCCGGTGAACGCCGCCCTGACGACGCGCGACATCACGGCGCTCGTCCGGATCGTGGCCGGCCGCGAGCCGGTGGCGGCCTGACCCGGCCGGGGCCGCCGCCGCGGAAACCCCTCAGGCCGGCCCGTGCGCGGCCGATCCGATTCCAGAACTGTGCCGACGAATGGAGCCGAGACGCCCCCGATGAACGACGCCGCGCTCGCCGCCGAGATCAGGGCGGACTCGGTCACCGACACGGTGACCGGCGCCTACTCGCGCGCGCTGCTCCAGCCCCGGCTGGACGAGGAGCTGGCCCGTTCGGCGCGCACCACCGGTTCGTGCGCGGTGTTCCTGTTCGACATCGACTTCTTCAAGACGGTCAACGACGCCTACGGCCACCAGCGCGGCGACGAGGTGCTGCGCCAGCTCGCCGACCGGGTGCGCGGCCTGGTGCGCCGCTACGACGTGCTGTTCCGCTACGGCGGCGACGAGTTCGTGCTCCTGCTGCCGGACACCGGCCGGGCCGAGGCCGTTCAGGCGGCGCTGCACGTCGCGGCAGGGGTCCGGGACACCGAGTTCGCCGGCAGTCCACCGCTCAACCTGTCGGTCAGTCTCGGCGTCGCCGTCTTCCCCGAGGACGGCACCGACGGGCCGGCGCTGCTCGCCGTCGCCGACCGCCGCAACTACCTGGCGAAGCGGCGCGGCCGGGCGTGCGCCGTCGCCGACGACGCCGACACCGGCTCGGACACCGGCTCGTCGCGGCTGTGGGAACGCGACGCCGCGCTGTCCGCCGTCCAGGAATTCGCTACCCGATTGCTCCTGAGCGGGCGCGGCGCGCTGCGCGTCGCCGGTGAGCCGGGCGCCGGGCACACCCGCTTCCTCGCCGAGGTCGCGACGGTGGCCACGATGCGGGGGTTGCGCGTGGTGCCGGTGGTGCCGGGCCGTCCGGCGCCGGCGGATCTCGACGACCGCGGCGTGCTGCTCGTCGCCGACACGGACGCGGGCCCGCAGGCGATCTCGGCGGCGGTGCGCGCGGTCACCCAGCGCCCGGACCCGCCGCCCACCGTCGGCGTCGTCTACGCGTCGACCGACGGCGCCGATGCCGCCGAGCCGCCCCTACCGCTGCTCGCCACCGCCCACCTGACCCCGTGGACTCCGGCCACCCTGGGCATCTGGCTGCGCACCACGCTGCGCGCCGAGCCCAGCCGGACGCTGGTCAACTGGCTGTACCGGGTCAGCGGCGGGCTGCCCGGCCCGGCAACGCGCGAGTTCGCCCGGCTGCGTGGCCGTGGCGGCCTGATGCCCACCGACGGCGGCGGCTGGACGGTCGCGCCGGCGCTGCTCGGCCGCACCCGGCACCGCAGCAGCCTGCCCACCCCGATGACCGGCCTGGTCGGCCGGGTCGACGAGGGGCGGCAGGTGGCGCGGCTGCTGGCGTCCGGCCGGCTGGTGACGCTGGCCGGGCCGGGCGGCATCGGCAAGACCCGGCTGTCGCTCGCCGTCGCGGCGGCGGCCGCGGACGACTTCGACGACGGCGCGGTCTTCGTGCCGCTGGGCGAGGTCACCACGGCCGACGGCGTCGTGGCCGCGCTGGCGCAGGCGCTGCGCGTTCCGCGGACGCCGGGCGGTGACCTGCTCGACGAGGTGATCCAGGCCCTCGCGGAGCGCACCACCCTGCTGGTGCTCGACAACTTCGAGCAGGTGATGGACGCCGCCCCGATCCTGAGCCGGGTGCTCGCCGCGGCCGAGGGCGTGAGCATGCTGGTCACCAGCCGGGAGCGGCTGGGCCTGTACGGCGAGCAGGTGTACCCGGTCCCCCCGCTGGCCGCGCCCGACCTGGCGGCGCTGCGGCGGGAGAAGGCCGAGGCGGCCGAGATCGTCGCGCGCTGGCCGGCGCTTGCGCTGTTCGAGCAGCGCGCCCGCGCCGTCGACGCGACGTATGTGCTGACCAGCGAGGACCTGCCCGCCGTCGCCGAGCTGTGCGCCCGGCTGGACCGCCTGCCGCTGGCGATCGAGCTGGCGGCCGCGTGGACCGAGCGCTGGTCGGCGCCGGAGCTGCTGGAGCGGGTGCGTGACCACCTCGATGGACCCGCCGGTCCCCGGGACCTGCCGGAGCGCCAGCAGACCCTGCGCGGCGCGGTCGACTGGAGCGTCCGGCTGCTCGACGACGCCGACCGCCGGTTGTTCACCGAGCTGGGCGTGTTCGCCGACGGCTGCACGATCGGCGGCGTGCTCGCCGTCATCGACCGCGCGGAAGCGGACGACGACGCCCGCCGGCGCACGGAGATCGCCGAGCGGCTGCAGGCGCTGTCCGACAAGAGCCTGCTCGTCGCGTGGACAGACGCCGAGGGCTGGCTGCGGTGGCGGATGCTCGAGGTCGTGCGGGCGTACGCCGTCGAGGAGTTGCGGGCCTATCCCGACGAGCCGGCGGTGCGGCGCGCACACGCGGCCCACTACGTCGACTTCGCCCAGCGGCTCGGCGTCGCGTTGACCGGTCCGGAGCAGGCGAACTGGTCCGGTCGGATGGAGCGCGAGCAGGCCAACGTGCGGGCCGCGTTCGAGTGGACGATGCAGACCGGCGACCGCGCCGCGGCCGAGCGCATGTGCCTCGGGCTGTGGCGGTACTGGCGCACCGGGCACCACCTCGATGAGGGCCGCGAGTGGCTGGACCGCGTCCTTGCCGGGGCGGAGTCGGATCGGCGCGCGAGCCTGCTCTACGCGGCGGCGGTGCTGGCCGGTGTGCAGGGCGACCACGAGATCGGCTACCGGCTCGCGGCCGAGAGCCTGCGCCGGGCCGTGGCAGCCGGCGACCGTGCCGCCGAGGCGCAGGCGCACAACGCGCTCGGGATCTCGGCCAGTTCCGCCGGCAACTACCCGCTGGCCGCCGACCACTTCCGGCAGAGCCTCGCCATCTGCGGCGACGACGACCCGCGCACGCCGATGGCGCTGGGCAACCTGGCGAACGTCTCGTTGCGGCTCGGCGACGTCGGCGCCGCCGAGGCGTACGCCGAGCGCTGCCTGGCGCTGGAGCGCGCGGCCGGCAACATCCACGGCATCGTGCTGAGCCTGGAGTGCCTCGGCCAGGTGCGGCTCGCCCGCGGCGACCTCGCCGCCGCCCGCGCCGCGCTCACCGAGGGCCTCACCCTCAGCCGCGAACTCGGCGACGCGTTCGGCGAGGCGATGGCCCTGCACCAGCTGGGCGACTGCGCCCGCGCCGAGGGCGACCGCGCCGCCGCGCTGGACCTGTGCACCGCCGCGCTGGGCCGCCGGCACGAGCTCGGCGACCGGGAGGACCTGGCCGTCTCGCTGGACAGCCTCGCCGAGCTTTCGGTCGAGGACGACCCCGGGTTTGCGACCCGGCTGCTGGGCGCGGTGGACGAGCTGCGCGAGCGGCACCGGCTCGCGCCGGCGCCGGATGCGTCGCGCCGCGCAGGCGTCGAGGGCACGTTACGCGCCGCGCTCGGTGGGTCGCTGTTCGCCGACGCGTACCGCACCGGCCGGTCGACGCCGCTCGACCTGCTCGTCGACGAGGCACTGGACCGCCACCCCGGATGATCCGTCATCGGCGATGATGTGCCGGTGGACGTGCATTCGATGTGGGACTTCGACCAGCCGACGGTCAGCGAGGAGCGGTTCCGGGCCGCGCTGGCCTCTGGCGTGTCCGGGGAGGACGCGGCGGTGCTGCGCACCCAGTTGGCCCGCGCGCTGGGCCTGCAGCGCCGGTTCGACGAGGCTGCCGCCGAGCTCGACGCGGTGGCCGCAGCCCCGGAGCTGACCCCGCTGGCCAAGGTCTACCTGGACCTGGAACGCGGGCGGCTGCTCAACTCCAGCGGCCGGCGCGCCGAGGCCGGGCCGCATTTCCGGGCGGCGCTCGAGGAGGCCGAGCGGGCGTCGCTCGACCACCTCGCCGCCGACGCCGCGCACATGATGGCGATCATCGAGCCGGGGGAGGGCGGCATCGAGTGGGCGGAGCGGGCGCTGGCGATCGCCGAGGCGTCCGACGATCCGCGGGCCCGCACGTGGGTCGGCTCGGTGACGCACAACCTCGGCTGGACGCTGCACGACCTCGGCCGGTTTGACGAGGCCGTCGCCCGCTGGCGGCGGGCGCTGGAGTTCCGGGAGGAGCAGGGCGACGCGGAGCTGATCCGGATCGGCCGGTGGACCGTCGCCAGGGGGCTGCGTTCGCTCGGCCGCTACGACGAGGCGCTGGAGATCCAGCGCGGCCTCGCCGAGGGCCCGTCCGACGGGTACGTCGACGAGGAACTCGGCGAGCTACTGCTGGCGTTGGGCCGGCCCGAGGAGGCCGGGCCGCACTTCGGCCGGGCGCACGAGGCGCTCTCCGCCGACGCGTGGCTGGTTGCCAACGAGCCCGACCGGCTGAAGCGCCTGGCCGACCTGGCGGGCACCGACTGACCTCTTCCGCACATACGTCAGCCGCCCAGGCCCTCCTGCCTCGCGCGGATGATCGCTTCGGCGCGGCTGGCGACCTGGAGCTTTGCGAAGATGCTCGTCACGTGGTTGCCGATCGTGTTCGTGGCGAGGCCGAGGCGGGTCGCGATCGCCGCGTTGCCCAGGCCGGCGGCGATGAGGTCCAGCACTTCGCGCTCGCGCGCCGTCAGGTCGGGGAAGGCCACCGTGGCGTCGCGGCGGGGGCCGGACAGGTAGTCCAGCGCCCGCCTCGCCACGCCGGGTCCGAAGATCGCCTCACCGGCCGCGACCGCCGCGATCGCCCGGATCACGTTGTCCGGTGCGGCGCCCTTGAGCACGTACCCGCGCGCGCCGGCCCGCATGGCCGCGAAGATCGACTCGTCGTCGTCGAACATCGTGAGCATGAGCACTGCCACGTCCGGGGCGACACGGGAGATCTCGCGGGTGGCCTCGATCCCACCGGTGCCCGGCATCTGGATGTCCATCACGAGCACGTCCGGGCGCAGCGTGACGGCGGCCCGCACCGCCTCGGCGCCGGTCGACGCCGTGCCGACGAGGTCGAAGCCGGGCCGGGCCGCGAGCAGCGCGCCCAGCCCCTCCCTGACGATCCCGTGGTCGTCGGCCACCACGACCCGCAGCGTCATGCCCGCACCTCGCACCGTTCTGGCTCAGCGACCGGTTCGTGCGCATTGTCCAGACGCCTTTCATGGTTGGTATGCGCGGTCATGCGGTCTCCCCGGCGACGGCGATCGGGATGTCGACGAGGACGCGCGCGCCGGTCTCGTCGTTCTCGATCCGGCACGAGCCGCCCAGTTCCGCCGCCCGTTCCCGGATCGACGCCAGCCCCACCCCCGGTTTCCACGACCCGGCGGCGCCGCGCCCATCGTCCACAATAGACACGTGGAGCCGGTCGGAGCCGCGCTCCAGCGTGACCGCGGCCGACTCCGCCGTGGAGTGCCGCGCCACGTTGGTGATGGCCTCGGTGGCGATCCGGTAGGCGGCCACCTCGACCGCCGCGGGTAGCTCGCCGAACGGCTCCGGCGCGGCCACCGTGACGGTCAGCGGCCCGCCGTCGCGCCGCGCGGGCATCCCGAGCGCGTACTCGCGCAGCGCCCCGACCAGGCCCATGCCGTCGAGCGCCGGTGGGCGCAGGTCGTAGACGAGGCGGCGGATGTCGTCGATCGCTTCAACCGCCTGGTCGCGGACCTTCGCGACGAGGTCCGCGCTGCGCCGGGGATCGGCGTCGACCAGGTGCCAGGCGGCGTCGGCGTTGAGCACCACGCTCGTGAGCATCGGGCCCAACCCGTCGTGCAGGTCGCGGCGGATGCGCCGGCGCTCCTCCTCGCGTCCGCTGATCACGCGCTCGCGGGACGCGCGCAACTCGTCGGCAAGCCTTGTCGCCTGCACGGCGACCGCAACCGGCGCGGCGAGCAGTTCCACGACCCGGGCGTCGGCCCCGGCGACGCGCGGCTCGCCGGCGCGCAGGCCGACGACGAGGGCGCCGACCGTGTCGTCGCCCTGGCGAAGGACGACCTCGTGGCACGACTCGGGAAGCTCGCCGTGCGCGGCGATCGGTACCCCGTCGACGAGAATTGCCGCCGCGGGCAGGCGCATCACCTGGCAGAGCGCGGCCAGGACACCGTCGAGTCCGGCGTCGCCCAGGCGGGGCGCGACCGCCGCGATCGCCGCGACCGGGTCGCGGCGCGCGCCGTACAGCGCGCGGTCCACGACGCGCTGCAGCCACACCCGCGCCGGGTTCAGGCCGACGGCGATCAGCAGCGCCGCCAGCACCGACGAACCCGTCGTGCGGTTGAGCACGCCGACGAGCCCGAGGTAGGCGGCCAGCACCACGGCGGTGAGCAGCAGGTACACCAGCGAGCGGGAGACCACGAGCCGGATGTCGAGCAGGCGGTGGCGCAGCAGCGCGATCGCGATCGACGCCGGCACGAGCGTCAGCGGGAGCACGCCGACGAGAATGAACGCGTCGTCGCCGGCGAAGGACCCGGCGGTGAAGCAGGCGACCATCGCGAGCACGGCGAGCACCGGCCACAGGAGTTGCTCGCGCACCCGCTCGTCACCGCGCCGGTACCGCACCACGAGTGCCACCGGGAGCGACAGGTACGTGGCCACCAGGAGCACGCCGCCGAGCGCCGCGACCCAGCCGAAGTCGGCCGCGCCGCGCCACGCCGGGTAGCCGGGGACGCCGACCTCCGCGTTCATCCCACCCAGCGGGTCGAGGATCGCCGACGCGGCGAACAGGACCGACCCGACGGCGGCGCCGCCGACCACCCAGCGCCAGCCGCGACCGGGCAGGTGGCCGTCCGGGAACAGCAGGATCGCCATCGGCAGGCACAGCGCCAGCGCCCAGGGCCAGCTGCCGTTGGTGATCGTCGCGAACACCCGCCAGCCCGGGCCGATCGGCCAGCCCTGCGACACGACCCATGCGAGCACCGCGATGCCGGTCGCCGTCGCGCCGTACAGGCAGCCGCCGGCGAGCAGCCACCAGCCGACCGGGTTGCGGGCGCGGTAGCGGGCGATGGGCCAGCCGGCGAGCGCCAGCGACAGGCCGATGACCGCGTTGCTGACCACGAACAGGTCGACGAGCCGTTCCCAGGACAGACCCGACAGCGCGGCGGTGACCGCCGTGGTCGCCGCCTCGGCCCCCGCCATCGCCAGCAGGCCACCGGCCAGTGCGTGCAGGCGGCGGGTCGGCTCCGTGATCACGGGACCATCATCGGCGCGCGGACCCCTGCCCGGGTAGGGACAGGTCCCCGGGTGGGCCGGGATTCACCACCTTCCGGACGGGGACGCGGCTGGCCGAGCGTCTACGGCATCGCTGACAGCCAAGAAGGAGATTCACGATGACGATCAACGAGACGGCGCCGTCCGTTTCCCCCACCCGGACCCGGCCGCTGCGCGACGTCCGCGGCTTCTGGCGGGTGCTGCTGGCGGTGATCGCGCCGCTGCCGATGCTGTTCATGGGCATCAAGTACGCGCTCAGCCCGGACGACGGCGCCGAGACGTTCGAGCAGACGGTCACCCTGTACGCGCAGCACAAGGATCAGCTCGAGTTGCTGGAGTGGCTCCAGGTGCCGTTCCTCGCGCTGCTGGTGCCGGCCGCGTTCGCGGTGGCCTGGGTGTCGCGGCGGGGCGCCCCGCGGCTGACCACCGCCGGCGCGCTTGTCGCGCTGGGCGGCCTGTGCGCGGGGTTCGGGATCCTGCCCGGCGTTCCGCACCCGGCCCACCTCACGGTCCGTGACGGCCTCGACGTGGGGGCGGTGTCGGCGCTGTCCACCGCGGTCGAGGAGCACCCGATCGTTCAGATCGGCGGGCTGCTGTTCATCGTCGGTATCACGATCGGCCTGCTGCTGCTCGGGCTCGCGATGTGGCGCAGCGGCGCCGCTCCGGCGTGGATGGGCTGGGCGCTGGCGCTGGGCGGGTTCACCCACCCGTTCATGCCGGGCCACGTCGCGGCCGGGATCGGCCTGATGGTGGCCGCGGTCGGCTTCGCCGGCGCCAGCGTCGCCCTGCTGAGAATGCGCAACGAGGACTTCGACCTGGCCCCGTCGCGCTGACTCCTCCGCGATCTTGGACTCCTGTCGGTGCCCTGGCACCGACAGGAGTCCAAGATCTGTATCGTTTGCCCCCGTTCGGGGTAACGCTGTGCGTATGACGCAAGCCCCCACGGCCGTTTCGCCGGCGCAGCCGCCTCTGCGGACGGCCCTGCAGCCGAAGTGGCTGCTCATCGGCGCCGCCGCGCTGGTCGGCCTGCTGATCCTCGCGCTGTTCGTGGTGATCGCGTTGTCGGCCGTCGACAGCGCCACCGGCGACGGCGACCACGTGGTCACCGGCCCGCGCAACGGCCGCTCTGAGGCCACGATGGAGCTGCTCAGCGGCGCGACGGCGGTGACCGTCCGGGCGGTCGACCTCGACGGTCCCCTCTACCGGGTGCGCACGCCCGCCAACAGCCGGCAGGTTCCGCAGGTCAGCGACCACGACGGCGTCGTGCAGGTGCAGCTCGGCGACTCCGGAAAGGCCGGACCGTCCACAGTGGAGATCGAGCTCGCGACCGCGACGCGCTGGCGGGTGCGCCTGGTTGGCGGCGCGACGACGGAGACCGTCGACCTGGCCGCCGGCCGGGTCGGTGAGGTCGAACTGGTCGGCGGCGCGACGAGCATCGAACTGGCGCTGCCGGCGCCCGACGGCACGGTCCCGGTGCGCATGGTCAGCGGCGTCTCGACATGGAACGTCCACGCGCCGGCCGGCCCACCGGTCAAGCTGTTCGTGGCGAGCGGCGCCGGCACGGTGACCGTCGACGGGGCGACCCGCACCGGCGTCGCCGGCGGGACGACAATCACCGGCGACGGCTGGGACGGCGCCACCGACCGCTACGACGTGATCGCCTCCGGTGGCATGTCCGCGTTCACGTTCGACCGCCGCTGAATCCGCCGCTGAGTCGCCGCTGTCCCTGCCGCTGTCCGGGTCGCGTGGGAGCATTCGGTCGTGGGAGTGCAGCGGCTCGACCGGTCGGCGCGGATCGGGCTCGGCCTCGCGGCCGTCGGCCGGCCGGGTTACATCAACCTCGGCCGCGCCCGCGACCTGCCGGCTGAGCGGTCCGTCGAGGAGTTGCGCCGGCGCAGCGTCGGCCTGCTCGACGAGGCGTACCGGCGCGGCGTCCGCTACATGGACGTGGCCCGCTCCTACGGCCGGGCCGAGGAGTTCCTGGGCGGCTGGCTGCCCGATCACCCCGACGTGGTGGCCGGCAGCAAGTGGGGCTACGAGTACACGGCCGGCTGGCGGGTCGACGTCGAGGTCCACGAGAGCAAGGACCACGGCGTGGACAGGTACGAGCGCCAACTCGCGGAGACCCACGACCTGCTGGGGGACCGGCTCGACCTGTACCAGATCCACTCGTTGACGCCCGACAGCACGGCATTGAAGGACCGCGCGCTGCACGAGCGGCTCGCGTCGCTGGGCCGCGCCGGCGTCACCGTCGGCTTCTCCACCAGCGGGCCGGCGCAGGCCGAGGTGATCCGGGCCGCGCTCGACATCGACGTCGACGGCGAGCCGCTGTTCGGCAGCGTCCAGTCGACGTGGAACGTGCTGGAGCAGTCGGCCGGCCCGGCGCTGGCCGAGGCGCACGAGCGGGGGCGGTTCGTCATCGTCAAGGAGGCGATGGCCAACGGGCGGCTGTCCGGTTCCGGGGCCGGCATGCCGGCGGAACTGGCGGAGGTGGGCGCCGCGCACGGCGCGAGCGAGGACGCCGTCGCGCTGGCCGCCGTGCTCGCGCAGCCATGGGTCGACGTGGTGCTCTCCGGTGCGGCGACGGTCGACCAGTTGGTGTCGAACCTGACGGCACGCGACCTCGACCTGACGTCGGTGCCGCTCGACCACCACGTCGAGCCGCCGGCCGAATACTGGGGCATCCGGGCGTCGCTGCCCTGGCACTGAGCCGGCTTCGAATCGGGGTTCCGCCGTACGGGGAACGTCCGGTACGTCCCACCGCGGGTGCGCGGTAGCCTCGGCGGCATGGCCGTCACGATGTTGAAGCTCGTCGCCGCCGCCGCGGGTGCGCTCGCCGGCGCCGCCGTCGCGAAGGAACTGGACAAGCCGGCGGAGCAGCGCGACTGGCACGGCGACGTCGCCGGTGTCCCGTACGACCTGCGCCCGCCGACCGCGGAGAAGCTGCGCAAGTCGGCATGGGATCCGGGGAACCCGAAGCTGTTCGTGCCGCACGCGTTCGGCGTCGGCTGGAGCGTGAACTTCGCCCGCGTCGCCGAGATCCTCAAGCCTGCCGTGGCACCCGCGCCGCCGGCCGCCGCGCCGAAGGAGCTGCCGGAGGGCGGCACCGCTACCGCGTAGCGCGCGACGCCGCGCTCAGGGGGCGGTCAGGTAGCGCTGCACGGTCGCGCCGACGTGGGCGACGATCGCGTCGGCCGACATCTCGACCACCGGCGGGATGCGCAGGATCGCCCGGCACAGGGCCAGCCCGAGCATCTGCGTCGCCACCAGCCCGGCCCGCTCGCGGGACCGGGCCGCGTCCGGCTCGATCCGGCGCACGGCGGGCGCCAACTGCCCGGCGAAGATCTCCTTGAGCCGGGCGGCGGCCGCCTCGTCGGTGGCGGCCGACCGCAGCAGCAGGAGGAGCGCGTCGGCGTCGGCGGCCCGCTCCCATCGGTCCAGAAAGTGCGCGACGAGCGTGGTGCCGAGCCGGCGCCGGGGCACCGTCGCGAGATCGGGTAGCCGCAGGTCGACATCGACGGCGGCGGCGAACAGCGCGGCCTTGCTGCCGTAGTAGCGCATCACCATCGACGGGTCGATGCCGGCATCGGCCGCGATCGCCCGGACGGTCGCGCGGTGGAAGCCGTCCGACGCGAAACGATGGCGGGCCGCGTCGAGGATGTTCGCCCGCGTGCCGGTGGAGCTGCGTGGAGCCACCCTACGACGGTAACGGATCACACCCTTCCGGGCCAACGAGCGTTGGCCTACAGTTGTTTGCCAACGACTGTAGGCCAACGCTCGTTGGCATTTGGGAGGTGGGCCGCCGTGGCGTACGACGTCATCGTGGTCGGCACGCGGGTCGCGGGCGCGTCCACCGCGCTCCTGCTCGCCCGCGGCGGGCTGCGCGTGCTCGCCGTCGACAGGGCGCGATTCCCGAGCGACACGCTCTCCACGCACCAGATCCAGGTGCCCGGCGTCGCCCGACTGGCCCGCTGGGGTCTGCTGGAACCGTTGCTGCGCACCGGAACTCCGCCGGTGCGCCGGATCGCACTCGACGTCGACGGGGTGGCCCTGACCGGAACGCTGCCCGGATACGACGGCGTCGACACGCTCCTCAGCCCGCGACGCACCACAATGGACGGTCTGCTCGTCGACGCGGCCCGCGCCGCCGGTGCCGAGGTGCGCCACAGCGTGCGGGTGGAGTCGCTCGTCTTCGACGGCGGCCGGGTGGCCGGCATCCGCATCGGGGGCGGCCACGAGGAGCGGGCCCGGCTCGTCATCGGCGCCGACGGCAAGCACTCCACGGTGGCCGCGGCGGTGCGGGCGGCCGGGTACCGGAGCCGCCCGATCCGCACGTTCGCGTCGTACACCTACTGGGCCGGCACCGCCGTGACGCACGGCCACCTGCACCTGCGGCCCGGCCGGGCGGTCGCCGTGTTCCCGACCGACAACGGGCTCACCATGGCGTTCGTCGCCACCCGCCGCGACCGGTTCGACGCCGCCCGCCGCGACCTGGCCGCCCACTACCTGGCCGCTCTCGACGCGTGCGGCGACCTCGGCGCCCGGCTGCGCGCCGGGCAGCGGGCCGAGCGGCTGCGGACCACGCCGGACCTGCCGAACACGTACCGCGTCGGGCACGGACCGGGCTGGGCACTCGTCGGCGACGCGGGCCTCGTCATGGACCCGGTCAGCGCGCACGGGATCACGCACGCGTTCTGCGACGCCGAACGGGTAGCGGCCGCTGTCGTCGCGGGCCTCGACCGCGGCGATGCGGCGCTCGACGCGGCGCTCGCCGCGGCCATGCGCCGGCGCGACGCCGACACGGCGCGGGTCTACCGGCTGACCCAGCGGCTGGCCCGGCTGGAGACGCCCGGACTGCTGCGGCGGGTGGCCGCGACGATCGCCGATCGGCCGGCCGAGGTGACCGCGCTGCTCGGCGTGTTCACCGGCGTCCTGCCACCCCGCCGGCTGGTCTCGGCGCGTACCGCCCTACGGCTGTGTGTCCGATGAGGACGGTCGGGTGGGCTCGGTGGGCGGCGCGTTGAGCAGGCCGTCGAGCAGTTGCCAGCCGGCGAGCGCGACGTCGGCCAGCTGCTTGACCGTCAACTCGTCGCCGTTCGCGACCCGGCTGACGAGTGGCGCGAGCCGCTGGGCGGCGCGCCGGTAATCGGCGTGGCCGAGCGCCGCGCCGGCGTTCGGATCCGTGCGGTACAGCAGATCGGCGGGTCGTAGCACGGGGGACTCCCTGAAGGGCTCGGGGGGCGGGTTCATCGGGGGCGCGCCGGCACCGGTGCGATGGCCGGCCGCGGCGAGGGGGAGAGGTAGGCCATCCGCTTCGGCGAGCCGTCGATGACCCCGGCGCCGCGCGCGCGATGCCAGTTGTGGTGCAGCGTGCTGTCGGCCACGAACGCGCCGCATGCCGGGCAGACACCCATGATCGATCCGAGCGGATAGCCCGGGGGCGGGCCGTCGGCGGACCGTGCAGACGTCGCGTCATTCGGCGACGAACCGACCGCTTGCGTGTCGATCGGGTCGGCCTCGTTGGCCGCCCTGGACCAGCTTTGCTGCCAGCCCGGCAGATCACCGTCCGGAACGCCGAGGGCACGCAGGAAGTGGATCAGATGCTCCTGCTTCGGCGGCTTGTCGGACTTCAGCATCCGGCTGATCGTCGATGCGGACAGCCCGCCTCGGGTACGCCTCGCGATCGCGCGCAGCGACGGGTCACCGGCTTTGCGGCGCGCGGCGCGCATCGCGGCGAACAGCCTGGTCAGTTCCTCGCCGCGGTGGGGACCGTCGTCCGGGTCCATCGTCATGATCTACCGCCGAACATCCGGTCGGCGGCGGCACCGGCGAGCAGGGCGCCGATGCCGGCGGCCATCAAGGCGGCGGGCAGGGCGTAGCCGACGGCGACGAGGATGACCGCGAACGCGGCGATCGCCGCGCTGACGATGACGGTGGGGATGGGTCGGCTGCTCGTGCTCACCCGCTGCGCGACCTGGTAGCTGACCAACGCCGTTCCGGTCGCGCCGGCCAGCGCGTCGAGCAGGTCGTGGTCGGTCAGCAGCAGGGTGCCCGCGCAACCGAGGACGAGAACGACGGTGATCGCTGTGGGAATCCACGACTGGTCGTCGTCGCGGTGGCGATCGTCGCCGGTGGGACGCGCGGCGGGCGCGCTCAATGGATTGACATTTGCCATGTTCTCCCCTGCTGTCTCCCGCCCGGGCGGGGATTGCGGCGGCGGAGCACACGTGCCTCCGCCGCCCGGATGCTGGTCCATTGATGGCCGCTGGCTTGGGCAGGATCGTCCACTCACAGCATTGGCCACGACACCGAAACCTCCGTGCAGCCGGAGGCGCCGGTGCCGTTCATCTTGGTCCACAGAGCGGGCTTCGGGAAGGCCCTTGAAACAAGGTGCGCCAGCGGTCCGGGATGGTGGCCCGTCGCGATTCTTTCGACACGATGTAAGTAATGGTTCCGAACCTGATCGCGGGAGAGCGCTCCAGCGCCCCTGGAATAACGTGGTGAATGGAAATAACAAAGCCCCCCGGCTGCACGGGGGGCTTTGCTGAACTTTCCTGGCAGCCACTTGGACCAGCGGACAGCAACAGGAGCGGCCGAGACGATGATCACGGCCGGTGCCGGAGCTCGGATGCGACCTCCGGCACCGGCCCAAGGGTCCCAAGCGCAGGCCCGGCTGCGACACCCCCCAACCGGTCAATGCACCACATCGATACGGCTTGGCGCAGCGATTTGATATCCATCACAATGGTATGAGCGTTTTGTTCCGATGCCTTTCGTGAGCGGCTGTGAGCGACGGGTAGTTCAGGCGCCGGCACGGGCGTAAAATCCGCGCCCGATCGAGTGCATGGACATCAATGCCTCCGGTCCGGGGTCTGCGTACGCCCCGGATCCGACGCCGGTCCGGTCCGGGAATGAATTGCCGCTGTACCGGAAACGATCTTGCGGCGGACGGAATCGTCCCGGTCGCGCGAGGTATTGCAATCGAGGTACGCGAATGCAAATGGCTGCCGGAATAGTGGTTGATCAGCGCGGCCGCGACGACCGGCCGCCGGACAATCGGTGCGGTCCCCGGCGCGGAAATCGTGCGAAACTGTTTCAGCCACATTCGGTGGTGAAGCGGATGCCCAGCGTTAACTTGCAATGGAAGTTGGCGTTTACTCGCATGTGTACCGCGCGCCGGGGAAACCTGCGTCGGAAACGCGGCTGAATGCCGGTGAAGGGCACGTCTCCGGTCTAGAATGTCGGCCTGCGAAAGCTACTGAATGCAGTGGATACTGCAATTCAATGCGGCTGCCGGTGGCGGTCGGCGAGCGCGGCAATGACCTGGTCCTTGAGTTCTGGGTCCGAGTGCAACCGGTGGAGCAGCACCCGAATGACGTCGGCCTGCGAGATACTCCCGCGGTCAAGCCGCACCGCGACCTCCGTGCACCACTGGCGCAGTTTCGTATGGTCCTCGGGCGGTAGGTCGACGGTCAGGCGGACCGACCGCGGGCGCGGCGTCCGGGCGGGGCCGTCGGCGTCATTGCTCATTGCTGACGCAGTGTAGGGGATCGATCACAGTCTTGTCGCTAGTGCGGAGTGAACGGGGTCGGCGTGCGGGTTGCCCCGCACGCCGACCGCTTCACGTCAGGCCGTCAGCGTGCCGGCCGGTCAGTCGCAGACGAACCGCACCCGCGGCTGCGGCCGCGCGGCGCGCTCGGCCTCGACGCCACGCGGCGTGCCACGGTGCTCGACCGAGTACGCGACGCGGGTCGGAACGCGGACCTCGGGCGCCTGCTCGCGCTGCCGGCGGACGGCGTAGTCGCCGGCCGCGATGCCGGTGCCACCGTGCTCGCGGTGCAGCAGGTACGCCGTCGCCATCGCCTCGAACACGCCGATGGTCAGGCCGGTGGGGTCGGCGACGGTGTCGGTCCACACGCAGGTGCCGGGGTCGGCGACGAGCGTGTGCGCGTTGCCGCCGGTGCCGCCGCGCAGCAGTTCGATGCCCTCCGGCGGAACCTCGCGCCAGCGCGCGCCGGCGGGAACGCTCACCGTGCCGGCGAGCGCGGCGAGCGGCACGACGACAAGGTCGCCCTGTGCCTGCAGGCCGTCGTTGACGGGAATGACCAGGTCGAGCACCAGGTGCGCGTCGACGGGCAGTCCGGTTGCTCCGGTCAGATCGGCGAGGGTCTTCATCCTCTCTCCCTCGGTTGTGTGTACTACATGTCTACGTTCGGCGGGCCATCCGGGCGTACTGATCCCGGGCGAGCCCGTACGTCCAGGCCGCCGCCGCGATGGCGTCGGCCGTGTCGCCCGGTACCGGCAGGCCGTACCGGCGCCGGGTTCCGTCGCGCTCGGGGCTGCCGTTGGTGACGAGCAGCACCCGACCTGGCGTTCCCCACACGTCCGGCGGCAGGTCGTACAGCCGCAGGACGCATCCGTCGTTGCCGGGGTCCATCGCCGTGTCGAGCAACTGCAGGCCCGCGTCGGCGATGTAGGTGTCCCAGCCGATCGCCTCGATGGCGCACCGGCGCACCTCGACGTTCGGCTCGGCGGCGATCGCGGCCATCGTCGGGTTGGTGATGACCCACTCGGGCACTCGCGTTCCGTGCCGGAAGAAGAGCCGCCAACCGTCGGGCCAGACGATCGCGGGACCGTCGGCGCAGTGCAGCCGGCCGGGCGCGGTGCCCTCCGGCTCGGTGCGCACGACCACCGGGCGCTCGCTGACGAGCACGAAGTCCAGGCTCGGCCACCACCATCCGGCCGACTGCGCGGCCGCGAAGGTCTGCACCCGGCGCGGCCAACCGCGGGCACCCGGCGTGCCGGTCGCCTCGGCGAGGAACGACGTGTATCCGCACCACGCGGCGTCGAACTGGCCGGCGAAGTGCAGCGTCCACGAGTTCCATGCGCCCGGCCGACCGCGCTTGGGCAGCCGCGACCGCTTGACGCGGTGGACGATGCTCCGGATCCGCTCCGCCGCGTCCCGCGTCACGGGGGCGTCGTCGGCTCCGATGAGCACCGCCTCCTCGACCGCCGCGGCCACCGCGTCGGCACCCGCGACCGCGTCGACCGGCTGGAAGACGTTGACGCGGGCCCGGGCCAGGGCCGGCTGGGCGAAGCGCTTCGAAGTCGCCTCGTCGATCCGCGTGCGCATGATGCGCTCGATCAGACCGATGACGGCGCGGTCCTCGTCGCCGGGAACCTCGGTGATGTTGCCGAGGAACAGCGCCCGCGCCAGGGCGAGCGGCGACGCAACCCGGATGACCGGTGGCATCCGCAGGCCGGCGTGCTGGTAGCAGCGGGCGACAGCCGTCGTCCACCGGTTCCAGTCGACCGGCTCGGTGCTGTGCGCACGGCGCGCCCAGGTGCGCGCGTGGAAAGGCATCGCGGCACTCGTCGCGTCGTCGAACGCGGTGATCCGCTCGATCATTGCCGGCACCCCCGTTCCCAGCGTCCACCCGTGACTGTCGATGGTGGACGGTGGAGACCGCCGGCGCAAAAGGATTACGCGGCGCGGACCGGTTGTCCGCGCCGCGTCGGTGCTGGCGTCAGAGGCGGGAGCGCAGCATCTGCTTGCCCTGCTCGCCGCCCTTGCGGCTCTCCGCCTGGGCCCGCCGGAAGAAGTCGGCGAGTTCGGCGTCGCCGTCGCTTTCGGCGTCCTTGATGTAGGTCTCGAGTCGAAGCGCGTTGCTCAGGCACGCCTCCGTGAACCAGATGATGTTGTAGGTCTTGTCCTTGGTGCCGGTGACCTGGCCGGTCTCGGCGCTGCTCGTCATTGCGGCCTCCTCTCGGTCTCCCGATCGGCTACCCGCATCGATGAGTCGTAAGCGTCTTTGAAAACATCAACTGGCGAGGATTTCGGCGGCGGCGCGGAACTCGTCGGCGAACTGCAGCACCGCTGTCCACTGTGGAGGGATAGCGTCGACGCCGTCGCGCACGCCGAGCAGCCCGCCCGCGATCCGGTCCCGCCGGTTCACGCCGCGGTCCCGTGCTCGACGAGTGCGGCGATCTCCCGGACGCGCTCGACGGTGATCCCGGTGCGCTGTTCCACGGCGAGCGGATGGTCGGTCGGCTCCAGTTCTGCGCGGGGCACCTCGCCGACCGGGTGGGTGTGGATGTTCACCTTGAGTTTGGCGTCGGCACGGGATAGATCATCAGCTCCGTCGACAACGAGCTGAAATACGGCGGTTCGGACTCGCGCCCGGGTGTGGCCCCGAGAACGCTGTCCGGGTCGGTGGCGTAATCGTCGCGCCAGTACACCGGCGCCTCGGCCGCGTAGGAGAACGGCGGCCGCGCGGCGCCGACCCATAGGCGGCGCTCCAGGGGGCGGAACGGGCGGTGACGGAAAGGCATGGATCGGTGTGCGTTGGGTAGGGCTCGCAGGTCATCCGATTGCGCCCGCTGGAGGCCACGATGGGCGAGGGGCCCGTTGTCGTCGGCATCAACCGCACGCAGGACGGCTCGATCGCGGTCGCCTGCGGCCCGTCGACCGTGTTCAGCCTGCAGAAGGAGCGGATCAGCCGCCACAAGCACCACTGGGGACGGCTGGGCGACCTGCCCGACGGATACCTGCCGCACCTGCCGATGCTGCGGGAGCCGGTGGACCTGGTCGTCGAGGGATACTCCTCCGATCCGGAGATCGGCCGGCTGTCCGAGTACCACGACGAACTCGAGTCCACGCTGCAGTTCGCGCCCGGCGCGCGCCTCGTCCGGGTTTCGCACCACCTGTCGCATCTGTACAGCGCCTTCCCGCCCTCGCCGTTCGCCAGCGCCGCGGGCCTCGTCGTCGACGCGCAGGGCAGCCCGGTCTCGCACTTCAGCGAGGACGTCGACCTGCCCCCCGGCACCGGTCCCGACCTGCTCGAGATCAGTTCGTTCTACCGGTGCACCCGCGACGGCGTCGAGTGCCTCGCGAAGCAGTTGTGGGACGGCGACTGGGCGGAGCCCGCCGGGCTCGGCTGCTTCTACTCGCTGCTGACCAGGACACTGTGGCCCGAGGGCGAGGGCAACGAGGGCAAGGTGATGGACGTCGCCCCGTTCGGCGACCCGGCCGCGTACGGGCTGCCCGAACTGGAGGTGCGCGAGCACGAGGTGTTCATTCCCGACGCCTGGCTGCAGGTGTTCTCCCGGCACGGGCGGTTCCGCTCCTTCACCGACGGCTGCCGCGACTTCGCCGAGTGCGCCAACCTCGCCGCCGCCGGCCAGCGCGTCTTCGAGAACGCCCTGCTGCGGCTCGTCGACTGGCTGCACACGGCCACGGGCGAAGAGAACCTGACGTTCGCGGGCGGCACCGCGCTCAACTGCTCGGCCAACGGCCGCATCCTGCGCGAATCCCGCTTCCGCGACGTCTTCATCCCGCCCGGCCCGCACGGCGGCGGCACCGCCGTCGGCTGCGCGCTGTACGGGATGATCGAGTGCCTCGGCCGGCCCAGCGAGTTCCGGTGGGTCAACGACTTTCTCGGCCCGGAACCCCGCCTGGGCGACACCGCGGTCGCCGTGGCGACCCTGCCCGACGACCTCATCATGGAGCGTCCGGAGGACCTGGCCTCGTCCATCGTGGACCTGCTCGCGCGCGGCCGGGTGGTCGGCCTGCACCAGGGCCGCAGCGAGTCCGGCCCGCGGGCGCTGGGCAACCGCAGCATCATCGGCGACCCGCGCCGGTCCGACATGCGCGACTACATCAACGTCGAGGTCAAGGGACGGGAGTGGTTCCGGCCGCTGGCCACGCTGGTGCTCGCCGACCACGCGGAGCGCCTCTTCGACGTCGACCGGCCGGCCCCGTTCATGCAGTACGCGGCCGACGTGCGGCCCGAGTACCGGGAGCGCTACCCCGGCATCACGCACGTCGACGGCAGTGCCCGGTTGCAGACCGTCGAACCGCTGAACACCCCGTTCCTGTACGACGTGCTGAGCGCCTGGCACGAGCGGACCGGGTCGCCGGTGCTCATCAACACCTCGCTCGGCGGGCCGGGCGACCCGTTGACGGAGACGCCGGAGCAGTCGATCGAGACCCTGCGCAAGACGAACATGCACGCCCTCGCGATGCCGCCGTACCTGATCCGGAAGCGGTCCGAGCCGCCGGTGCCGGGCACGGACTGGCAGTCACCCGGTCCCGCCGGCTGACCTCCGACGGCGCTTGCCTCGCGACGGCTGCACAAACGCGGCCGCTGCTGTTGTGGTCGCGGCCCTGACAATCCACACTTGATCACTCTGATCGGTGTACACGGGGGAGACGACTGGGTGCGTTCGCCGCTGCTGCTGGCCGCGGTCACGGGGTGGGTCCGCCAGGGCGCGTGGGCGGCGCTCGTGTTCCTGGCGTTCGCCGTGGCCGCCCTGGCATCCGCGTCCGCTCCGATCTTCACCGAGGCGTCGGCCAACGCGGTGTTCAACGAGCGGCGCGCCGCCGTCCCGCCGAACGCCGCCCGCCAGGACGACGCCGTGGTGCGGCTGACCGCGTCGGTGTCCCCGCACAGCGCCGACCAGCAGGCGGCGCTGCGTGAACTCGCGGCCATCCCGAACCTGACCCCGCCCCGGCTCGGCGGCAGCTCGATCCGCGCCGAGCTGTCCGTCCTGCGCGAATGGCAGTCGACGGTGACACTGCAGGGCCGCACGGCACCGACCCGGCTCTTCGCCGTCGACGATCCGGCGGCGCGGGTCGTGCCCGTCGCGCGGGCACCGGTCCCCGGTGGCGTCTGGCTGCCCCAGCCGATCGCCGACGAGATCGCAGCCCGTCCCGGCGACACCGTCACGTACTCGATCGGGACGGGCGGCGAGACGCGCTCGGCCGACGTGCGCGTCGCCGGCGTCTACGCCACCGCCGGCCGCCTGCCGGCCGACCCGGGCGGCGGACGGTCGTGGGCGGTGCAACGCTCCGACCTGCCGGTCGACCCGACCGCCCGGACCCTGCCCGGGTACCTGCTCATCGGCGACGTGACGACCGTCGAGCGGCTCGCCGACGCGACGGGCGATCAGATGCTCTGGTGGGCCGACGCCGACCTCCGTCCCGGCACCACGCTCGCCGGCGCCCGGGAGACGGCCCGCCGGATCGAACGGCTCCGGACGCGCTACGCGCAGTTCGTCCTCGCCAGCAACCCGAACGCCGTCGTGGCGCCCCGCGTCACCAGCGGGATCGACCGGATCGCCGGCGACGCGGCAACGGTGTCCGCCGCCGTGGACCGTCGCATCCGGGCGGTGGAGGGGGCCGCGATCGCCGTCGGACTCGCGTCGGTGCTGGCGGTCGGGCTGCTCTCGGTGCGGCGGCGGCGGATCGAGGTGCGGCACAGCGTCGGCGCCGGTGTGCCGCCGGCTGCCGTCGGGTCGCTGTGGTTCGTCGAGCATCTCGGCCCGGCGATCGTCGCCGCCGGCACGGGCTGGGCCGCGGCGTGGTGGCTGGTTCACTGGCTCGGCCCGCCCGGCGCGATCACCGCGGCTTCGCTGACACCGGCGCTGGTCGCGGCCGGGTCCGTCGCGGTCGCCGGCTCGCTTGTCGTAGCCGGGTCGGCGGTCGTGGCCGCGTCGCGGTGGGTCCGGCCGCCGCCGCCGGTGGCCCCGTCCCGGCCGCGCACGTGGGCGCCGCTGGTCGTGGTCGCGGCGGCGGTGGCGGTCGTCGGGTTGTGGGGAACGACCCAGGCGCGCGGCATCGACCTGGCGGTGCCGCTGCTGGTGCTCGCGGCTCTCGGTGCGCTGGGCGGCAGGGCGCTCGTCCGGGTGGCCGCACTCCAGCGGCGGCCCGGCGCACAGGCGGGGCGAAGCGCACAGCCCGGGCCGCAACGACGGGTGGCCGGTTGGCTCGTCCGGCGGCGGCTCGCGACGGGCGGTGAGCGTCCGCTGACCGTCACGCTGCTCACCGCCGGGCTCGGCATGCTCGCGTTCGCGTTGTGCGCCGTCGACTCGGTGGCGGCGGCCGCCGACGACCGGACCGCCGTCGACGCCGGAGCCGAAGCCGTGGCGCAGATCGGCGGATCCTGGCTGCTCGACCCGGACGCGGTGGACGTGCCGCCGGACCCGCAGCCGCCGGGCACGCCGCCGCCGGCGGGCCTCGTCCCGGGCGTGCGGACCCCGCCGCTGCCCGCCCACGCGACGCTCGTGTGGCGGATCGACGCCGACACCACGCTGAACTACGGCACCCGCGACCTGGTCGTCGTGAACCCGGAAAGCTTCCTGCGCGTCGCGTTGTGGGGTCACGGTGACGACCTCGCCGCCGCCCGGCGGGCGGTGCGGCGACTCGCGGCGGCGGACCCGGGGGCGGCGCTGCCGGGCCGCAACATCCCGGCCATCGTGGTCGGCGACCCGGCCGTGGCCGGATCCACGGAGATCCCGGTCAACCTCGGTTCCTGGGCCGGCCGGCTCGACGTGATCGCCGAGCTGCCCGTGTTCCCCGGGCTGGGTCAGGTCAAGCGGCCGATGTACGTCGTGCCGGACGTCGCCACGTTCACCCGTCTCGGCACGTCCGATCCGCGCCTGCACCCGCGCGGTGCCACGGTGCTACCGCGCCCGACGTTCCGTACCTACGTGTGGACGTCGGCCGGCAGCCGGGGGGTGCGCGAGGCCCTCGGCGGAGTCGAACCCGACCGGGTCGACACCGCCGCCCTGGCCCGCCAGCGGCCCGCCGTGATCGCCGCCGCCCGGTCGCGCGGCTACCAGCTCGGGGTCGTGGCCTACCTCGCGCTGCTGGCCGTGGTCGCGCTCTGCGTCTTCAGCGAGCGGACGGCGTCGGCGGGCCGATCGGGCGACCTCATGCTGGCCCGGGTCGGGGTGGGCCGGGGCCGGGTCGTCCGGGCCCGGGCGGCGGAACTGGCGGTGCTGGTCGCGGCGTCCCTGGTATGTGCCGTGGGCGGGCTCGCGGTGCTGGCGCCGCTGGCGTCGCGGCTGCTCGACGACGAGCCGCGGCGCCTGCCGCCCCTGCGCCTGACCGTTCCGCTGGAGGCGATCGTGGTCACGATCGCCGTCGCGGCTGCCGCCACGGCCGCCGCGACGGCGCTGGCGGTCCTGCGCTCCCGGACCCGCGAGGAGGAGGCCTACCGTGACGACTGACGCGGTGCGTTCGCCGTTGCTGCGGGCCGCCTTGACGTCGTGGCTCCGGCAGGGCGTGTGGGCGGTCCTGGTCTTCGCGGCGTTCGCGGTGGCGGCGCTCGCCGCGGCGTCCGCGCCGATGTTCACCGAGGCCTCCGGCAACGCGGTGTTCGCCGACCGGCGCGCGGCCGTCGCCCCGAACGCGGCGCAGAACGACGACGCGGTGGTGCGGCTGACCGCGTCGACGTCGCCGCGCAGCGCCGATCAGGAGCGGGCGCTGCGCGAGCTGCGCGCGATCCCGAACCTGACCGCGCCGCGGCTGGGCGGCAGCTCGGTGGGCGCCGAGCTGACGCTGCCCCAGCCGTGGGAGTCCGCCGTTCACAAGGGCAGCCGGCGCGCGTCGGCGCGGCTGTTCGCCGTGGAGGATCCCGCGGCGCGGCTCGTGCCCGTCGGCGAGACGGCCGGCGGCGACGGCGCGTGGCTGCCGCAACCGGTCGCCGACGATATCGGCGCGCGGCCCGGGGACACCATCACCTTCGGCGTGACGACGCGCGACCGGGAGCGGGTCGCCGAGGTGCGCGTCGCCGGGGTGTACGCGACCTCGGGCCGGCTGCCGGCGGATCCGGCCGGTGGCCGGTCGTGGTCGGCGCAGCGCGCGGACCTCCCCTCCGAGCCCGGCGCGCAGACGCTGTCCGGCTACCTCCTCGTCGCGGACGTGGCGACGATCGAGCGGCTGGCGGAGGAGACCGGTGACCGCGTGCTCTGGTGGGCCGACTCCGACCTCGCGCCGGGCACGACGCTCGCCGGCGCTCGTCGCACCGCCCGCGACGTCGAGGAGCTTCGCCTGCGCTATGCCAAGGCCGCGTCGTTCGAGCCGAACGAGGTCATCACGCCGCGCGTCGCGAGCGGGATCACCGAGATCGTCGGCGACGCGACAGCCGTCACCGCCGTGGTCGACCGGCGCACCCGCACGGTGGAGGCGGCCGCGATCGTCGTCGGGCTCGTCTCGGTGCTGGCGGTGGCGCTGCTGTCGGTGCGCCGGCGGCGGGTGGAATTGCGGCACGCCGTGGGCGCCGGCATCTCGCCGGTGACGGTGGGGGCGCTGTGGTTCGTCGAGCATCTCGGGCCGGCGGTCGTCGCCGCCGGCACGGGCTTCGCCGCGGCGTGGTGGCTGGTCCGGTGGCAGGGGCCGCCGGGCGAGATCTCGGCGACGTCGCTGACCCCGGCCCTGGTCGCGGCCGGCCTGGCCGCCCTCGTGGGCCCGCTGGTCGCGGCGGTGGCCGCCGGGCTCGCGGTAGCCCGGCGGGTGCGGCCCGCGGCACCGGTGGCGCCGCCCCGGCCACGCCCGTGGGCGGTGCTCGTCGTGGTCGCGGCGGCCGTGGCCGTCGTCGGGTTGTGGGGGACGACGCAGGCGCGCGGCATCGACCTCGCGGTGCCGTTGCTCGTGCTGGCCGCGGTGGGTGTGCTCGGCGGTGGCGCGCTCGTCCGCGCCGCGTCGGCCGGCCGGCGCCGGAAGCGGCCGCCCGAGGCGCCGCCCGAGGCGCCGCACGAGGCGCCGCACGAGGCGCCGCACGAGGCGCCGCACGAGGCGCCGCACGAGGCGCCGCACGAGGCGCCGCACGAGGCGCCGC
>Ga0070664_100000166_pt1 | contig 45730 bp, 52 predicted proteins | sample KBSC73metaG_FD_65863 | JGI IMG/M metagenome (GOLD analysis project Ga0070664, IMG submission 65863) | Corn rhizosphere microbial communities from Kellogg Biological Station, Michigan, USA - KBS C7-3 metaG | ecosystem: Host-associated > Plants > Roots > Rhizosphere > Soil ... | reverse complement strand
GACAGGAGTCCAAGATCGCGGAGAGGGTGCGCGCGGGGCTAGCCTCTATCCCGTGTATGAGATTGCGCTGAGCGTGGCGGCGTGCCTGCGCGCGGGCACCCGGGTCGACGTCGCCTGGGTGGTCGACGCGCAGGGGCTCGGCGCCCGCGACATGGGCGAGGCGCTCGCGATCACGCCGGGCGGCGGCCGGGTCGGGTCGGTCCTGGGCGGTTCCCTCGACGATCAGCTCGCCGACCTGGCGGCCCAGGGGACCGGTGGCCGCATCGTCGCCGTGCGGGTCGGCGACCTGGCCGCCGAGCTTGCCGGGCTGGCCTGTGGCGGCGACGCGCGCTGCGTGATCCTGCCGGCCACGGCGCTCCCCGCCGACCTGTGGGACCGGTTGCGCGCCCGGGAACCCGTCGCCGTGCGGGTGAGCCTCGACGGCGATCGGGTCGCCGACGCGGCGACCTTCGACGCCGACTCGATTTCCGCCGCAGGCGAGGAGGCGCAGCGCGTCTTCGGCCGGCGGATGAGCGGGTCGCTCGTCGAGCCGGACGCCGTGACGTCGGTCTTCTGGCCCGTTCCGCGGCTGGTGATCGTGGGTGGCGGACCCGTCGCCGACGCGCTGCGCCGAAACGCCGACCTGCTCGGCTGGCGGATCGACCTCACCACCGACGCGCGCGCCGCCACCGGCGCGATCGCCGCCCTGGCGGGGCTGGACAAGGTCGTTGTGGTCAGCCACGACGTCGAACTGGCCGGCGCCGCGCTCGAGGCCGCGCTGGCCGGCGAGGTCGGCTACATCGGTGCGCTTGGCTCGCGTCGCACCCAGCAGGCCCGGGCCGACTGGCTGGCGTACCGCGGGGTCACCGATCTGGCCCGCGTGCACGGCCCGGCCGGCCTTTCCATCGGCGCCCACACTCCGCCGGAGATCGCGGTGTCGATCCTCGCCGAGGCGATGGCGGTGGGTTCGAGCGCGAGCGTGGTGTCGCTGCGCGAGAAGGTTAAGTGAACGCTTAATCCACGGTCGCGTCTCCCGGTTCCGGCGCCTAGATTCGATGTATGACGCATCAGCCTGACGAAGCGATCGAGGCGCTGCGCGCGGTGTGGTCCGCCGACGGTCAGCGGTCCGCCGACCTGGACGAGGACTGCAGCCCCACGAAGAGCTGCCGCAACATGAAGGACGTCACGTTCGACGGCATGGCCGAGCCGGGCACCGACCTGTCCGCGGCCTGGCGGGAGCGGCTGCGCCGGGAGGGCAAGCTCAGCACGTCCGGCGGCAGCATCCGCGATCTGGTCCTGGGCCGGACCGACCAGCGTTGACAGTCGAGAGCGTCGCGTCGCTTACCCAACGCCTGCGCGCCGGCGGCTACCTCGCCGACCGTGGACTGTCGACGGCGTTGTTCGTGGCGCTCTCGCTGGGGCGGCCGATCCTGATCGAGGGCGAGGTCGGCGTCGGCAAGACCGAGGTCGCCAAGGCGCTCGCGACGGTGTTCGGCCGGCGCCTGATCCGGCTGCAGTGCTACGAGGGGATCGACGCCAACCAGGCGCTGTACGAATGGGACTACGCCCGGCAGATGCTGCAGATCCGGGTGCTCTCGGAGCGCCGGCTCGACAGCGACGACGCCGTCGACCAGCTCTTCGGCCCGAAGTTCCTGCTGGAGCGTCCGCTGCTGGAAGCCGTGCGGGCCGGTGACCGGGCGGTGCTGCTCATCGACGAGATCGACAGGGCCGACGACGAGTTCGAGGCGTTCCTGCTCGAGCTTCTCGCCGACTTCCAGGTCACCGTTCCGGAGGTCGGCACCATCCGGGCCGAGTCGCCGCCGCTCGTGGTGCTCACGTCGAACCGCACCCGCGAGCTGCACGACGCGTTGAAGCGCCGCTGCCTCTACCACTGGGTCGGGTATCCGAGCGCCGAGCGCGAGGTCGAGATCGTGCTGGTGCGCGAGCCTTCAGCGTCCGAGGCGTTGACGCGTTCGGTGGTGGCGGCGGTCAACCGGCTGCGCGCCCTCGACCTGGCCAAGCCGCCCGGCGTCGCCGAGACCATTGACTGGGTGCGCACGTTGGGCGTGCTCGGCGCCACCGAGCTGGACGCGGCGACGGTCGACGACACGCTGGGTGCCGTCGTCAAGGAGCACGACGACCTGGAACTGGTGCGCGCCAACCTGGACCGGGTCGCAACCGGTGGTTGACCCGCTCGTCGGCGTGCTGGTGGCCTTCGGTCGCGAACTGCGCGCCGCCGGCCTCTCCGTCGGCTCGGGCGACATCGTGACCTACTGCGCGGCCATGGCACCGCTCGACCCGACCGACCTGCTGGACCTGTACTGGGCCGGCCGCACCACGATGGTGACCCGCCGCGAGCAGATCCCCGTGTACGACAGGGTGTTCCGGCGGTTCTTCCTCGACGAGGCCGACGAGCTGCCCGAACCCGTGCGGCTCACGATCCGGGCGCGGGCGCAGACCGCGTCGGTGCTGCAGGTGCCCGCGACCGAGCCGGGCGCCGACGAGCGGGAGGAGCAGCCGGCGCAACTCGGTCTGGTCGGGTCCGCCGCCGAGGTCCTGCGGACCAAGTCGTTCGCGGCGTGTACGCCCGAGGAGATGGCGGCGCTGCGTCGGATCATCGCGACCATGCGGCTCGCGCCGCCGCGGCGGCGCACGCGGCGCACGGACGCCGCGCGCCGGGGCCGCGTGCCGGACCCGCGCCGGACGGTGCGGGCGATGATGCGGACGCACGGCGAGCCGTCGACGTTGCACTGGCGGCGGCGGCGCAACCGGCTGCGGCCGCTGATCCTGATCGTGGACGTGTCCGGCTCGATGGCGGACTACTCGCGCAACCTGTTGCAGTTCGCCTACTCGGCGACCCGCGCCAACGGCCGGGTGGAGGCGTTCTGCTTCGGGACCAGGTTGACCCGCATCACCCGAACCCTTGCCCGGCGCCGGATCGACGACGCGATGGCACAGGCCGCGAGGGTCGTCTTCGACTGGGAGGGCGGCACCCGGATCGGCGACTCGCTCGACACGTTCGTGCGGCAGTGGGGACGGCGCGGGGTGTGCCGGGGCGGCATCGTGGTGATCTGCTCCGACGGCCTGGACCGCGGCGACCCGCAGGTGCTGGCGACAGCGATGGAGCGGCTCGGCCGGCTGTGCCACCGGGTGGTGTGGATGAACCCGCACAAGGGCACGAGTGCCGACTTCCGGCCGAACAGCCTGGGCATGATGGTGGCGGCGCCGCACATCGACGTGCTGGTGTCCGGGCACAGCCTGCGCAGCCTCGAAGAGTTCGCGATACTGCTGCCGTCGTTGTCGTAGTCGCCGTCGTGGGAGTCTGATGATCAGGCTGGGATCGCTGGCGGGGTACCCGTTCGAGGGTCCCCGGGTGCTCGGCGGATGGACGCCGCCCGCCCGCCCGGCCGTGTACGCCGTCATGTACAAGCCGGAGGCCGGGCGCGAACGGTATGCGGTGATGTACGTCGGGCACAGCGACGACCTGTCGACCGAGCAGTTCCCGTTCAACCACCCGGGCGCCCCGTGCTGGATCAAGCGGGCCGGCGGCCGGTGGGGCGTCTACATCTGCACCTACGACGTACCCGGCGGGTTGCGCTCGCACCGCGAACAGATCGCCCAGGAGCTGGCGGCCATCTATAAGCCGAGCTGCAACGACACGCACTACGACCGGTCCTGGAAGGACGAGTGGATAGGCGGCTACACCGCGCCCACGACCGGCCCGCTCACGACAAGCCGCGACCCTGGCGACCCGGAACCCCGGTAGCCGGCCCGGAGGGCCGGGCTACCCCGGTAGCCGGCCCGGAGGGCCGGGCCACCTTCACTTCCCGCCATACGTCGATCTTGCAGTGGTAGATGCCGCAAATCGGGGTGCACGGTGGCAAACCGTCGTCCCGCGACTGCAAGATCGACTGCCGCGGCCCGGTCCTCAGAGTCGATCTTGCGGTCGCGGTGCCCGGATTCGCCCTTGTTCGGGTGGCCCTGGTGGGTGCTGCCACTGCAAGATCGACGTATGCGCGGCGAAGGGTCGGGTCTGCCCGCGCGCCTTGCGGGAATGGATGTCAGGGCTTGTAGCCGACGGCGTCGTGGAGCCTGGAGCGGCGGCGGCCCGACGCCGGGCGTGCGGGCTCGCGCTGCGCGGGTACCGCGGGCCGCGGCGTCACACCGGCGACGATGCCCTCGGCCATGCCGTACAGCAGCGGCAGCGCGCCCGCGATGACCCCGCCGGTGCGGTTGATGTGCTCCACGCCCGGCTCGATCACCTCCGCGTGCCCGACCACCGTGCGCACGATCTCCGCGCACTCCTCGAGGTTCGTCGCGACCCGCTGGAGCTGGCTACCGACCACGTACAGGTAGAACGCGAGACCGGCGATCAGCGCGACGATGACGAGGACAGACAGGATGACCATCGCGGGTCACGACCTCACTTTGTCGAGTACGCGGCCAAGGAACAGGTGGTGCTGCAGGCCCTCGGCCAGCACGGCGTCGACCCGCAGGGCCGTCTCCCCGATCAGCGCGGTGTCGGCGGTGTTGGCGGCGGCGGCGCGCAGCGTGTCGCGCACCTTGACCACCCGTTGGTCGATCCGCCGCACCAGCAGCACCAGGACGGTGAGCAGCGCGGCGACCGCGAGCACGATCACGAACCCGCCGATGATCGCGCCCCACCACAGGTTGCGCTCGGTCGGCGTCAGCGCCATGGTGTCCATCGGTCAGCCTCCTAGCCGGGTGCGGCCGCGGTGCAGTCCCGCGGCGATGACCTCGGCGTGGTCGATCGTCGTGTTCAAATCCTTCAGGGCGGCGGTGTTGTGCACCGACTCGGTCAGGGAGTCGTTGATCGTCTCGGCCTGCGTGCCGATCGACGCCGCCAGCAACAGGATCGGCACCACGAGCGCGACGACCACCACCACCACGACGATGGTGATCACGTAGCCGATCGTCCAGCCGGTCGTGCTCGTCGCTGCCGCGAATGTGTCCATTGTGGACTCCTCAGATCGATTCGCAGAAGTCGCGCACCGGCTTCAGGTTGGCGTTCACCGACGGCAGCACGGTGGGCACCGTGCTCGTCTTCGCCGCGACGGCTTCCACGCCACCGATCACGGCACCGAGCGTCCCGCGGATCGCCCGCAGGTGGAAGATGACCCGCAGCAGTCCGAGCGCCGCGGCGAAGATGATCAGCGCGGTGATGACAAGCGTCACCCAGGCTGCCGCAGGCATCACGACGTCCCTTCGGGCAGGAGTTTCGCGACGGAGCCCGCGTAGCGGACCGCTCCGGTCGCGACGTCGCGGATCGTCGTGTCAGTCGTCGCGAGCAGTTCAGGGGTCGTGTCGAGTTCGCCCACGAGCGCGACGCCGCCCGCGAGGATCTCGTCGGACGCCGCCCGGATCCGTTCCAGCGCCGCGAGCACGCGGTTCAGCAACGCGACGAGCACCGGCACCACGACAAGCAGGAGAATCGCGTTGCCGATCCACCACCAGGTCATGACCGAACCCCGCTTCCGGTAGAAGGTCGGTAAGGCAGGAAGAAGCGGCGCCACACGCGAGCGAGCGCGAGCCGCGCGGCCCGCATGGCGATCGCGAAGCCGCTGGCCGAGCGCGCCGCCTCGACCTGGTCGGGAGACAGGCCGCGGTCGGCGGCGTCGATGCGGGCCTGCATGTTCGTCGCGAAGTCGCGCATGAGCACAGCGGTGACGTCGGAGATCATGCCCCGGCCGTACTGCGCGGCCGCCCCGGACAGCTGCAGGTCCTGCGCGACGTCGACGCGGGTCCCGCCGCGGGCGGCGACCAGGTTCGCGGTGACCAGCATGCTCGCCTGGCCGCGGCCCTTCTCGTCGGACCCGGCGGCGTCGACGACGATGCGCTTGGCCGCGTCGTCGCGTTCCTTGATCTGCGCGACACCGACGAACTGCAGCTTGACCGGTCCCATCCGGACGGCGACCCGTCCGTTGTACCTGTCGTCGCCGAGATCCTCGGTCAGTTCCGCGCCGGGAAGGCATGCGGCCACCTGCGGGATGTCGTCGAAGAACCGCCACACCTTGTCGACGGGCTGGGCCACGTCGAAGCCGCTCTTGATGAGCATCAGGCCTCCTGCGTGCTGAGAAAGGCGTCGCGGCAGCCGACGCAGCAGAAGTAGTAGGTGACGCCGTCGCGCTCCACCGGGTGGCTCGACGCGCCGGCCCGCACGGTCATGCCGCAGACCGGGTCGATCGCGTCGGCCGGCGCGGCCGCCGTCGTCGCATCAACCCGCGACGGCGTGAGCGCCCCTGTCGCCCGCAACTGCACGAGCTGCGCGAGCACCGCCACGGCGATCTCGCGGTGCGTGGTGTGGCCGAGGTCGAGCCCCACCGGCACCTGCACCCGGTCGAGCAGGCTCCGCGGGACGCCCCTGTCGGCCAGGTAGCCGAGCACCGCCTCGCCGCGCCGGCGGGAGGCGACGAGCCCAACGAACGCCGGCCGCGCCGACACGGCCCGCTCGATCGCGTCCTCGTCGCCGTGCCCCTGGGTCGCGACGATCACCACCGACCGGGGCGACAGCTCGGCCGCGGGCAGGTCCGCCGCGTCGACGACCTCGGCGCGCCAGCCCAGCGCCCGGGCGAGGTCGGCGAGCGTGTGGACCATCGGGGACCGGCCGACGATCGTCAGCGCCGGCGCGGGGATCACCGGCTCGATGTAGACCTGCATGGCGCCCTCGCTCTGGCAGGCGATGGCGACCGGCACCATGCCCTCCGGCACGGAATCGCCGAACTGCTCCGGCGAACCGAGCAGCAGCAGCTTCGGCCGCCCGTCGGCGATGACGCGGCCCGCCTCGCGGATCACCACTGGCTCGGCGCACGCGCCGCCGATCCAGCCGTACACCTGGCCGGCCGCGGTGATCAGGGCGCGCGAACCGGTGTGCCCCGACGACGGGCCCTGCCGCCACACCACAGTCGCGAGCGCGAACTCCTCACCGCGCTGCGCCATCTCGTCGGCGCGACGGAAAACGTCCCAGGAGTCAGTCATCGTCATCCGTCCGTACCGGCGGTGCCCCGGACACGTCGTGGCGCAGCGTCAGCGCCTCGAAGACCCGGTCCGGCAGCAGCGGCATGTCGATGTTGCGGACCCCGGTGTCCTTGATCGCGTCCAGGACCGCGTTCACGAACGCGGCCGGCCCGCCGACCGTCGCGCACTCGCCGACGCCCTTGGCGCCGATCGGGTGGTGCGGTGACGGCGTGACCACCTCGTGCAACTCGTACCCGGGCGTTTCCCACGCCGTCGGGAGCATGTAGTCCATGTAGTTGGAGCCGATGCAGTTGCCCTGCGCGTCGAACGTGATGAACTGGTTGCTGGCCATCGCGTACGCCTCGGTGAGCCCGCCCATGATCTGTCCCTCGACGATCATCGGGTTGATCCGGACGCCGCAGTCGTCGACCGCCACCATCCGGAGCACGTCCCAGACCCCGGTCTGCGGATCGACCTCCACAGTGGCGATGTAGCAGCCGAACGGCCACGTGAGGTTGGGCGGGTCGTAGTAGGCCACGTTCTCCAGACCGGGCTCCATGCCGTCGGGCATGTTGCTGTACGCGGCGGCCGCGCACTCCTGGATGGTGACGCCGTGGTCGGGCGCGCTGCGCACGTAGAAGCGGCCGAGCTCCCACTCGATGTCCTCTTCGGACACTTCGAGCAGGTGGGCGGCCAGCTTGCGGGCCTTCGCGCGGACCTTGCGCGCCACCATCGCGACGGCCGCACCGGCAACCGGCGTCGACCGCGACGCGTAGGTGCCCATGCCGAACGGCGCGGTGTCGGTGTCGCCCTCCTCGACCGTCACGTCCTCGGCCGGCAGGCCCAGTTCGTGCGCGACGATCTGCGCCCAGGTCGTCTCGTGGCCCTGGCCCTGGGTCTTCGCCCCGGTGCGCAGGATCGCCTTGCCCGTCATGTGGACGCGCAGTTCGGCCGAGTCGAACATCTTGATGCCGAGGATGTCGTACTCGCGGCTGTTTCCGGCGCCGAGCGGCTCGGTCATCACCGAGATGCCGATGCCCAGCAGGCGTCCCCGCTTGCGCGCCTCCTCCTTCTCCTTCAGGAAGTCCTCGTACCCGATGGCGGAAAGACCGACGTCGAGGCACTTGCCGTACTGGCCGGAGTCGGTGAGGAAGCCGAACGGGGTGCGGTGCGGGAAGTCGTCGTCGCGCACGAAGTTGCGGCGCCGGAACTCGGCCTGGTCCATGCCGAGGTCGTCGGCGGCGGCCTGCACCATCCGCTCCTGGAAGTACATCGCCTCGGTGACCCGGAACGAGCACCGGTACGCGACGCCGCCCGGTGCCTTGTTGGTGTAGACGCCGCGCGCCGTGAGATGCGCCGCGGGGATGTCGTAGCACGCGAACGCCGAGTGCATCAGCCCGATCTTGAACTTGCTGGGCTGCGCGTCGGAGAAGAAGGCGCCGTGGTCCGACTCGGTGAACATCCGGACGCCGAGAATCTTGCCGTCGCTGCGCAGCGCCATCTCGCCGCGCAGGTAGATGTCGCGGCCGAACCCCGTCGAGATCAGGTTTCCGGTCTTGTCCTCGATCCACTTGACCGGGCGTTCGAGCAGGATCGACGCCAGGATCGACATCACGTAGCCCGGATACACGGGCACCTTGTTGCCGAAGCCGCCGCCGATGTCCGGCGACACGATCCGGATCAGGTGCTCCGGCAGTTCGGCGACGAGCGCCACCGCGGCCCGGATGATGTGCGGCGCCTGCGTCGTCATGTAGACGGTCAGCTTCGAGGTGGCCCGGTCGAAGTCGGCGATCGAGCCGCAGCACTCCAGCGGCGACGGGTGCGAGCGCGGATAGTGCAGGTCGAGCTTGGAGACGACGTCGGCCTTCGCGAACGCGTCGTCGGTGCCCTGCCTGTCGCCGACCTCCCAGGTGAAGACGACGTTGTCGGGCTGGTTCTCCTTGTCGTCGCGGATCACCGGCGCGCCCTCGGCCAGCGCCTGCGTGGGGTTCACGATCACCGGCAACTGCTCGTACTCGACGACGATCGCCTCGCACGCGTCCTTGGCGATGTACGGGTCGTCGGCGACGACGCACGCCACCTCCTGGCCCTGGAAGCGCACCTTGTCGGTGGCGAGCACGGCCTGCGTGTCGTAGGACAGCGTCGGCATCCAGGCCAGGTTGCGGGCGGCCATCATCTCGCCGGTGAGCACCAGGCGGACGCCGGGAATGTCCCACGCCTTGCTCACGTCGATCGACACGATCCGCGCGTGCGCCACCGGGCTGCGCAGGATCTCCATGTGCAGCATGCCGGGCAGCACGATGTCGTCGACGTAACGGCCCTTGCCGCGGACGAAGCGGTTGTCCTCGACCCGCTTGCGGCTGGCCCCGAGGCCACCGATCTTGATCTCGTCCTTGGCTTGCGTCATGACTCGCCCCGCATCTTCTTCGCCGCCCACAGCACCGACTTGACGATGTTCTGGTAGCCGGTGCAGCGGCACAGGTTGCCGGACAGCGCCCAGCGCACCTCGTCTTCGGTCGGGTCGGGGTTCTCCTCCAGCAGGGCCTTCGCGGTGAGCATCATGCCGGGCGTGCAGAAGCCGCACTGCAGGCCGTGCTCGTCCTTGAAGCCCTCCTGGATCGGGTGCAGCTCGCTCGGACCGGCCAGCCCTTCGACCGTGGTGACCTCGTGCCCGTCGGCCTGCACCGCGAGCATCGTGCAGCTCTTGACGGGCCTGCCGTCGAACAGCACGGTGCACGCACCGCAGTTCGTGGTGTCGCATCCGGTGTGCGTGCCCGTCAGCCCGAGCCCCTGGCGCAGCAGGTGCGCCAGCAGCAGCCGGGGCTCGATGTCGGCCGCCCGGCGCACGCCGTTGACGGTGATCGAGACCCGGTTGGTCGGTACCTCGGCGGCCGCCGGCTCGTGAACTTCCTTGAACAAGGTCATGCCGCCACCTTCTCCGTGGAATCGTCCTTGACGCCGGTCAGGATGCGCTCGACGAACGTCCGGACGATGTGGCGCTTGTACTCCGCGCTGCCGCGGTGGTCGGTGCGGGGCCGGGCGGCCCGCGCCGCCAGATCGGCGGCCTCGCCGATGCGTTCGGCGGTCAGTTCGCCGCCGACGAGCACCTGCGCGGCGTCGGTGGCGTCGATGGTGGCGCCGCCCACGCCCGTCAGCGCGATCCCGGCTCGGCTGACGTTGTTGCCGGACAGCTCGATCGCGACGGCCACTCCCGCCGTCGCGAAGTCGCCGACGCGGCGCTCCAACTTGAGGTACCCGCCGGCGGGCCGGCCCTTCGGCGCCGGGATGACCGCCTCGACGGCGAGTTCGTCATAGCCGAGCGTGTTCTGGAACGGCCCGGTGACGAAGTCGGCCATCGGGATGCGACGCCGGCCGCTCGCGCCCTGCGCGACGACGTGGCCGCCGAGCGCCGTGACCACCGAAGCCCAGTCGCCCTGCGGGTCGGCGTGGCACAGCGAACCGACGAGCGTGCCGCGGTTGCGCACGATCGGGTCGGCGACGAGCGGGGCGGCCGCGGCCATCGTCGGCTGCTTCGCCGGCAGGACAGCGGAGCGCTCGAGGTCGGCGTGCCGGCACAGCGCGCCGATGCGGATCGTGCCGTCGGCGTCGACCTTGTGGTAGCCGAGCCCCGGCAGATTGTTGATGTCGACGAGCAGCTCAGGTGCGGCGAAGCGCAGCTTCAACAGCGGCACGAGGCTCTGCCCGCCGGCGAGCACCTTCGCCTCGCCGCCGCCGTCGCGCAGCAGGGCTATCGCCTCGTCGATCGAGCGCGGCGCCTCGTAGCGGAACCGAGACGGATACATCCTGCCTCCAGTGTCAGTCGGGGTTCCGGGTCGCCTCGGGCCGTGCCGCAGGCCGTGCCCCAGGATCTGGGATCGCGACCGGCATCGATTCCGCCTCGGGGTCGGGCCGGGGCTCCTGGTGCGGCGGCCACGGCCCCTGCACCGGTTGCGCCGCCACCTTCAGGTACTCGACGAGCTGTGGAAAGGCCCACACCGTCGGGCTTTTGCCGGTTTTCGGGGCGTTCTCGATCAATTCGTAGATCCGCGGATTTCCCTTGCGTCCGCTCGATTCGACCGCCATGAGCGACGCCTCTCCTTAGGACAGCGGCCGCCGGGCGCGCCATCGCCGGGTGGTGCGCGGCAATCCTGCGCTTCCGACATCCAACCCGCAATCGCTCATTAAGTAAATGCTTACGTGACTCTCCGCGTTCTGGATCCGAGCGACGGTGGCGGGCTACGCTCGGCCTCTGCCCACGGAGGTATTGATGCAGGTCCCGGCCCCGTTCGACTACGAACGGGCGACGAGCGTCGATCATGCCGTGCGCCTGCTGGACCGCCTCGGCGGCGCCGCCCGCATCGTCGCCGGCGGCCACAGTCTGCTGCCGATGATGAAGCTGCGGCTCGTCAACGTCGAGTACCTGATCGACATCAACGACCTGCACGGCGAGCTCGGCTACGTGCGGGTCGAACCGAACCGCGTCCGGATCGGCGCGATGACCCGCCACCGGGAACTGCTCGAGAGCGACGACCTGCGCCGGCTGCTGCCGATCTTCCACGACGCCGAGCGGGTGATCGCCGACCCGCCGGTGCGCAACCGGGGCACGATCGGCGGATCGCTGTGCCAGGCCGACCCGTCGGAGGACCTGTCGGCCGTGTGCACGTCGCTGGACGCCACCTGCGTGATCCGCGGCCTGGCCGGCGAGCGGGTGGTCACCATGGACGAGTTCTACCGCGGCCCGTACGAGACCGCTGTCGGGCCGGCCGAGCTGCTGACCGAGATCCGCATTCCGTTGCGCCGGGGCGGGTCCAGCGCTTTCGAGAAGGTCGGACGGCGGGCCGGCGACTGGGCCGTCGTGTCCTGTGGCGTCGGCGTCTGGTTGGACGGCGACATGATCGCCGACGCCCGGGTGGGGCTGGCCGCCGTCGGTCCGAACACCACGGGCATCCCGGCGGTGTCGCAGGCGCTGCGCGGCCGGCCACCGTCGGAGGAGTTGTACGTGGAGGCGGGCGCGATCGCGGCCGAGCACTGCACTCCGGTCACCGACCAGCGGGGCACCGTGGCCTACAAGCGCCACCTCGCGGCGGAGCTGACAACGCGGGCACTGCGCCGTGCGGTGGAACGCATCGGCGGAGAACCCTGATGCAGGTCACCATGACAGTCAACGGCGAACCGGTGACCCGCGAGGTCGAGGCACGCCTGCTCCTCGTCCACTTCCTGCGCGACCACCTCGCGCTCACCGGAACGCACTGGGGCTGCGACACCAGCAACTGCGGCGCCTGCGTCGTCTGGCTCGACGGCGAACCGGTCAAGTCGTGCACGGTGCTCGCCGCGATGGCCGGCGGGCACGAGGTGCGCACCGTCGAAGGGCTGGAGCGGAACGGCTCATTCGACACCCTCCAGCGCGGCTTCATGGCCTGCCACGGACTGCAGTGCGGCTTCTGCACGCCGGGAATGCTGATGATGACGCGGGCCCTGCTCGACAGCAACCCCGACCCGTCGGAGCAGGAGATCCGCGACGCCATCTCCGGCCAGCTCTGCCGGTGCACCGGCTACGCGTCGATCGTCAGGTCGGTGCAGTGGGCCGCCGCCGACGAGGCCGGCACCCGGGCGTCCATTGTGGACGAAGAATGAGGTTCGTCGACAACGACCGCAAGCCGCTCGGGCACGGGCGGATGCTGCGCAAGGAGGACCCGCGGTTCGTGCGCGGCAAGGGCCGCTTCGTGGACGACATCCAGCTGCCCGGGATGCTGCACCTGGCCGTCCTCCGGGCGCCGGTTGCCCACGCGCGGGTGGTGAGCGTCGACGTCAGCGTCGCCGAGGCGCACCCGAAGGTGAAGCTCGTCGGCACCGGCGCGACGCTCGCCGAGCGCGGCCTCGCCTGGATGCCGACGCTGTCGCACGACGTGCAGGCCGTGCTCGCCACCGACAAGGTGCGCTTCCAGGGCCAGGAGGTGGCGTTCGTCGTCGCCGAGGACCGGTACGCGGCGCGCGACGCCCTCGAGCTGATCGACGTCGTCTACGAGCCGCTGCCGGCGGTCGTCGACGTGCGGGCCGCGCTCGACGCGGCCGCGCCGCTGATCCGCGACGACCTCGATGGGAAGACCGACAACCGTTGCTTCGACTGGGAGACCGGCGATCGGGCCGCCACCGACGCGGTGTTCGCCACCGCCGACGTGGTGGTGACGCAGGACATGGTGTACCCGCGCGTGCACCCGGCCCCGCTGGAGACGTGCGCGGCCGTGGCCGACTACGACGCCGTCGAGGGTGCGCTGACGATGTGGTGCACCACCCAGGCGCCGCACGCCCACCGGACGCTGTACTCGCTCATCGCCGGCCTGCCCGAGCACCAGATCCGGGTCATCTCGCCCGACATCGGCGGCGGCTTCGGCGGCAAGGTGCCCATCTACCCGGGGTACGTGTGCGCGATCGTCGCCTCGATGCTCACCGGCCGCCCCGTCAAGTGGGCCGAGGACCGCTCGGAGAACCTCACCAGCACCGCGTTCGCCCGCGACTACGTCATGCGCGGCGAGATCGCGGCGACCCGCGACGGCCGGATCCGCGCCATCCGCACCGATGTGCTCGCCGACCACGGCGCGTTCAACGGGGTCGCGGCGCCGTCGAAGTATCCGGCCGGCTTCTTCGGCGTGTTCACCGGCAGCTACGACATCGAGGCCGCGCACTGCACGATGACCGCCGTCTACACCAACAAGGCGCCGGGCGGCATCGCGTACTCGTGCTCGTTCCGGATCACCGAGGCGGTGTACCTGATCGAACGGCTCGTGGACTGCCTCGCCGACGAACTGGACATGGACCCGGTCGCCTTACGGCTTCGCAACCTCCTGCGCGCCGAGCAGTTCCCGTACACGACCTCGACCGGCTGGACCTACGACTCGGGCAACTACGAGGCGACGCTGCACGAGGCGCTGCGCATCGCCGGTTACGACGACCTGCGCCGGGAACAGGCGGAGCGGCGGACCCGGGGCGAACTGATGGGCATCGGCGTCTCGGTCTTCACCGAGGCCGTCGGCGCCGGGCCGCGCCGGGACATGGACATCATGGGCCTGGGCATGTCCGACGGCGCGGAACTGCGCGTCCACCCGACGGGCACGGCCGTGCTCCGGGTGTCGTGCCAGACCCAGGGCCAGGGCCACGAGACGACGTTCGCGCAGATCGTCGCCGAGCAGATCGGGATCCCACCGGCGGACATCAAGGTGGTGCACGGCGACACCGACCAGACCCCGTTCGGCCTCGGCACCTATGGGAGCCGCTCGACGTCGGTCTCCGGGGCGGCGGCCGTGGTGGTCGCCCGGAAGGTGCGCGACAAGGCGATGCTTCTCGCGTCGGCGATGCTGGAGATCGCGGTCACCGACCTGGTGTGGGAGAAGGGCCGCATCCAGGTGGTGGGCGACCCGAACTCGTTCGTCACCATCCGCGACGTCGCGCGCTGGGCCTACGGCACCGGCGACCTGCCCGACGGGGTCGACGGGGGGCTGGCGGCGGAGGTCCACTACGACCCGGCGAGCCTTACGTATCCGAACGGGGCGTACGTGTGCGTCGTCGACGTGGATCCGGGCACGGCCGTGGTCACCGTGCGCCGGTTCGTGGCCGTCGACGACTGCGGCACCCGGATCAACCCGATGATCATCGAGGGCCAGGTGCACCGCGGGCTCACCGACGGCGTCGGGATGGCCCTGATGGAGATGATCGCCTTCGACGACCTGGGCAACTGCCTCGGTGCGTCACTGATGGACTACCTGCTGCCCAGTTCGCTCGAGGTGCCCTCGTGGGAGACGGGGTTCACCGTGACGCCGTCGCCGCACCACCCGATCGGCGCGAAGGGCGTGGGGGAGTCCGCGACCGTCGGCTCGCCGCCGGCTGTTGTCAACGCCGTGCTCGACGCGCTGCGCCCGTACGGCCTGCGCCACGTCGACATGCCGCTGACCCCGTCGAGGTTGTGGCACGCGATGACCGGCGAGCCAGAGTCCTGACTGTGCGGGCCTAGCTCCAGAGGGTCACGTGGATCGACGGCTTGAACCGGCCCACCGTCACGCCCGAGCCGCGCAGCATCGCCTGGGTGGCGCGCGGTGTCGTGATGAACCGGGTCAACTCGGCCGCCTCCGGGGACGCGTGCTGCCCGGTCAGCGTGATGATGCTCCACGCCCCGTTCACCTGCAGCGCCGGTGACTGGATGCGGATCAGGTCGCCGCCCACGAGGTCCTGCGAGACGGCGAACGACACGGCGAGCGCCAGCCCCTTGCCCCGCTTGGCCTCCTCGACGGCGGCCGCGTGGCTCTGGAAGATGCGCTGCCGGTTCTCCGGCACCCCGACCTGGCGCAGGATCTGCGGGATCACGCCGTTGGTGAATGCCGCCGACGGGCCGAGCAGCCAGGTCTGGTCGCGAAGCGTGGTGATCCCGGGCTGGCGGCCGGCCAGCGGATGGTCCGGGGCGGCCACCGCGACCACCTGGTAGTTGAGGAAGTGGGTGGTCGCGACCGAGGCGCCCAGGCCGGCCGGGAGCGGGCCGATCGCCGCGTCGACCGAGCGGGTGAGCAGCAGCGACTCGAACCGGCCCGCATCGTGGCTGCTGAGCTCGACGTCGAGGTCGTTCGCCCGGTCGGCGAACAGCTCGATCAGCCCCGGGGCGGCGTGCTCGGCGAACAGCGCCGACGTGGCCATCCGCAGCAGCCGCCGGCCGCCGCCGGCCTGCCGCACCTCGAGGATCGTGCGGTCCTGCAGGCTGAGCATCTCGGCGGCCCGGCTCGCGAGCCGCAGCCCGCCCGGCGTGAACGCCAGCCCCGACGACGTGCGCAGGAACAGCTTGTCGCCGAGTTCCTTGCGCAACTGGCCGACGTGCAACGAGACGGCGGCCTCGGACACCTCGAGGTCGGCGGCCGCCTGTTTCACCGAACCGAGACGTACCACCGCGGCGAAGGCGCGCAACTGCGTCGGCGTCAACCTTCTCGATCTCCTTAGCCGCAGCGAGCATCGCGCGGATCCCGGCCATTCTAGATCCGTCCCGCCCGCCTGCGGATGCATGGTTCGCCCGGCCCCGGATGGGTGTCGCTGCCGCGTTCTTCGACAAAATCCCGTACGTGGCGACGATGGCGCCGATCGTCGAGGACGTCGCCGTCGAGGCACCGGACGCGGCGACCGGACGGGCGCTGTGGTGGGCGTTCGCGCTCGGTGCCGACTTCGGCGGCAACGGCACCGCCGTGGCGGCCAGGGCCAACGTCGTCGCGCTCGGCATCGCCGCCCGCACCGGCCACCGCATCACCTTCTGGCAGTTCACCAAGTACGGCATCGTCGTCACGCTGTTCAGCACCGTGCTCGCCTGGCTATACGTCTGGATCCGTTATTTCGTCCAGCGGCGGGGACCGGCTACGGCTCTATGAGACCGGCGCGGATGGCGTAACGGGTCAGCTCCAACCGGTCGCGCAGGCCGAGCTTCGCCAGCAGGTTCGCCCGGTGCCGCTCGACGGTCTTGACGCTGATGAACAGCATGTCGGCGATCTCCTTGGAGGAGTGACCCTCCGCGACGAGCTTGAGGATCTTCTCCTCGCGGTCGGTGATCGCCCGGGCGGGGATGAGGTCGCCGGCCGCCGCCCGGTCCAGGTAGTTGCGGATCAGCGCGGTCAACTGCTCGTTGTCGTGCATGGTCAGGATCAGGATGCGCAGGTCGGGCAGGAGGCGGGCGGCGTTGGCCGCGAGCATGGCGGCCAGGCCGGCGGCGAGCACGACCGCCTCGCGGATCACGGCCGGCGTGGAGACGGTGGCCGGGCCGAGCAGCAGCACGACAGTCGCGACGACGAGCACGGACGCGTTGAGCAGGAAGATCCGCCAGAACAGGGAACCGCGCGTGGCCTCCTCATCGCGTGCCTCGGGACGTTTCCAGCCTGTCGGCTGATCCGGGCGGCGTCCATCCGTGCCGGCGCTCCCTCGCAACGATCTTGCAGTTATGGTGCCCCACACAGCGGGATAAACTAGGACTAATCCTGGCACCACAACTGCAAGATCAACTCTGGCCTGGGATGACTCCGGCCCAGGTACGGTTGGGGTCCCCGGTGGAGGTGGAGCTGAGTGACGGCGTCGCAGGTGGCGTGGTCGCGGCGGCGGGTCAACGGCCTGCCGGCGCTGATCGTGCTCCTGCTCGTGCTTGTCGCCGGCGGTGGGGCCGGGCGGCTCGCGGAGGTGCCGGCGGCCGCGAGCGTCGAGGCCGCGCTCGGTGCCGCTCCGGCGGCGACGCAGCCGGCGGCCGTCCCGCGTGCCGATCTCCGGCTGCTGGTCAAGCGGGGCGGCGGGCTCTGGACGCCGGGCCCGCTGTTCGCCAGCGGGGCCGTTCCGGTCCTGCGGGTGGCCCCACCGGCGGGCTGGTCGACGGTCGGCCGTTCGGCGAACGCCGCCCGTCACGGGGATCGCGAGGAGGTCTACCAGGGTCGGGCGCCGCCGCACGCGGCGTGATTTCCGCATCCCGTCCCTGATGTCGCCAGGGTCCGGGCGCCGCCGCACGCGGCGTGGCTCCGGGCCCTGATCCCCGGGCGCTGCCGGCATGTTGCCGGTCGGGCGTCCGATCCTTCCCGCGAGGAGTTTCATATCGTGTCGCGCGCCATGACCGTGCGCGCCGTCCTCGCCCTCGTCGTGCTCGGCGTGTCCGGGTGGCTCGTAGCCACCCGGCCGGCGCGGCTGGGGCTGGACCTGCGCGGCGGCACCCAGATCGTGTTGGAAACCCGTGACGGCGAGCTGGCCAGGGCCAACTCGCAGACCACCGACCAGGCGTTGGAGGTGCTGCGCCGCCGCGTCGACGAGCTGGGCGTGGCCGAGCCGACGCTGGCTCGCTCCGGCGAGCGCAGAATCATCGTCGAACTGCCCGGCGTCACCGATCCCGATGAGGCGGTCGAGGTCATCGGCCGCACCGCCCAGCTGACCTTCCGGCCGGTGCTGGGCATCGCACCGGACGATCCGTCGGCGTCGCCGGCGCCGAGTGGCAGCGCTGCGCCGTCGGCACCGGCCGGAAGCGCCGCGCCGGCACCGGCCGGAAGCGCCGCGCCGGCACCGGCCGGAAGCGCCGCGCCTTCGCCGGCGGCCTCCGCGCCGCCGGCGGGCGCGGGATCCGAGGTCGAACTCGTCGACGAGAGTGGCCAGCGACTCCGGTTGGGTCCGGCGGCCCTGTCCGGACAGCAGGTCAGCGGCGCCGACGCGCAGCTCGGCCAGCTCGGCGAGTGGCAGGTGTCGATCGACTTCGCCGGCACCGGCGAGCGGGCCTGGCAGCAGCTGACCGGCGCGGCGGCCTGCGCCCCGGCCGGTGATCCGACCCGTCGCGTCGCGATCGTCCTCGACGACAAGGTCATCTCTTCGCCGCAGGTGGAGCCGACCGTCGCGTGCGAGGTCGGGATCGCCGGTGGCAGCACCGTCATCACCGGGTCGTTCAGCCAGACCGAGGCGAAGGACCTCGCGCTACTGGTCCGTGCCGGTGCCCTCCCGGTGCCCGTCGAGATCATCGAGCAGCGGACCGTCGGCCCGACGCTGGGCAAGGCGGCCATCGAGGCGTCGGCGCAGGCGGCGCTCATCGGCGTGATCGCGACGATGCTGTTCATCGTCGCCGTCTACCGCATCGTCGGCGGGCTGGCCGCGATCGCGCTGATCGCGTACGGGCTGATCTCCTACGCCGCGCTGCTCGCGATCGGGGCGACGTTGACGCTGCCCGGCCTGGCCGGCTTCGTCCTCGCGATCGGGATGGCCGTCGACGCGAACGTGCTCGTCTTCGAACGGGCGCGGGAGGAGTATGCGACGGGTAAACGCAGCCTGCGAACGTCGATGCGGGTCGGGTTCGCCAACGCCTGGTCCGCGATCGTCGACTCGAACGTCACCACGGTCCTCGCCGCGGGCCTGCTGTTCTTCCTCGCGTCCGGGCCGGTGCGCGGCTTCGGGATCACGCTGACGATCGGCGTGCTCGCCTCGATGTTCACCGCGCTCGTGCTCACCCGGGTCCTGGCCGACGTGGTACTGAAGCGGCGCTGGCTGGCGAAGCGGCCGCGGTGGAGCGGGCTCGGCCACGCGGGCTGGGTGCGGCGCGCGCTGGACCGCCGCAACCCCGACCTGATGGGTCGCCGGCGGCTGTGGCTGGCCATCTCGGCCGGCCTCGTCGCGCTCTCCATCGCGGGGATCGCGATACGGGGGCTGAACTTCGGTGTCGAGTTCACCGGCGGCCGGCTGGTGGAGTACTCGACCACGCAGGCGGTCCCGGTCGACGCCGCCCGCGAGGCCGTCGCGAACGCGGGGCTTCCCCGCGCGGTTGTCAACGAGTCCGGCGACGGCGACATCACCGTCCGGTCCGGCGGCTTCGACGACGATGCTGAGCAACGCGTCCGCGACGCGCTCGTCACCGCCGGCGCCGGTTCGGTGGACCTGCTGCGGGACGAGACGATCGGCCCGAGCCTCGGCGACGAACTGCGGCGCAAGGCGCTCATCGCGCTCGCCGTCGCGCTCGCGGCGCAGCTGACCTACCTGGCCGTGCGGTTCCGCTGGCAGTGGAGTTCGGCGGCCGTGCTGGGCATGGCCCACGACGTGATCATCCTCATCGGGGTGTTCGCGTGGTTCGGCAAGCCGGTCGACGGCGTGTTCCTCGCGGCGCTGCTCACGGTGATCGGCTACTCGGTCAACGACTCCGTCGTGGTGTTCGACCGCATCCGCGAACTCGTGCGCGGCGCCAAGGTGCTGCGGCGGGAGAAGCGGCCAGCGTTCGCCACGGTGGCCAATACCGCCTGCCTGCAGACCGTCCCGCGCACGGTCAACACCGGTCTCGGCGCGGTGTTCGTGCTCGCCGCGCTCGTCGTCCTCGGCGGCGACTCGCTCGTCGACTTCGCGATCGCGCTGCTCATCGGCATCGGCGTGGGCACCTACTCGTCGGTGTTCCTGGCCACGCCGCTGGCGATCGGGTTCGAGTCGCGACCGGGCGGGCTGGTCACCACGCTCGGTCCCGGTCCGCGCCCGGCGCCGCGCCGCCGCAAGCCCGCGGCGGTGGAAGCGGAGCCGACGGAGGAGGAGCAGGCCGATCCGGAAAAGCCGGCCCAGTTGACGGCGTCGGCCGCCTCGGCGCGTGCGGCGAAGCCGGCGGGCCAGGTGGCCCGCAAGGGGCCGCCCCGCAAGCGAACCAGGCGCCGATAACGGGCAGATCTTGGAGGCTCGTTGCCCCTATGGGGGCCACGAGCCTCCAAGATCGCAGCACTACGCGGTTGGGTGGCGGTCAGGCACCCGGTCTTCGGCGGGGTCGGCTGGCTCGCCGGTGGGCTTGCGGAGCAGGCTCAGCACCACCGCACCGGTCAGCAGGGTGACGATGACCACGAGGCTGACCAGGGACGGGATCTCCGGCACCGCCGTGCTGATCGTGTGGTGGGCGGCCTGCAGGATCAGCTTCACGCCGATGAAGCCGAGGATGACGGCCAGCGCCTTCGACAGGTAGTGGAAGCGGTCCAGCATGCCGGAGAGCAGGAAGTACAGTGCCCGCAGGCCGAGGATCGCGAACGCGTTCGACGAGTAGACGATGAACGGGTCGTCGCTGACCGCGAGCACGGCCGGGACGCTGTCGACGGCGAACACGAGGTCGGCGGCCTCGATGGCGACGACGACCACGAACAGCGGCGTGGCGATCCACTTGCCGGCCTGCTTGACGAAGAACTTCGCGCCGACGTACTCGTCCTGCACCGGCATCAGCTTGCGGACCAGGCGCACGGCGATGTTCGTGCTCGGGTCGTACTCGCTGTCGTCGTCCTTCATGAGCTTGTACGCGCTCCACAGCAGGATCGCGGCGAACACGAACAGCACGGCGGTGAACTTGCTGACGATCGCGACGCCCGCGCCGATGAAGATGGCCCGGAACACCAGCGCGCCGATCACGCCGTAGAACAGCGCGCGGTGCTGGTACTGCTTCGGTACGGCGAAGTAGCCGAAGATCAGCGCGAACACGAACAGGTTGTCGACCGACAGGCTCTTCTCGAGCAGCCACGCCGTGGTGAACTCGACGGCCGCGGTGGAGCCCAGGCTGGCCCAGACCACGCCGGCGAAGACCAGCGACAGCGCCACCCAGACCACGCTCCACCGGGCCGCTTCCCGGAAGCCGATGACGTGTGCCTTCCGGTGCGCCAGCAGGTCGATGGTGAGCATTGCGATGACGCCGGCCGCGAACACAGTCCACAGCCAGACCGGCACGTCGAGCACTGGCACCTCCGGGGAATGTCGAATGGGTACGTCATCAATCATTCCCGCAGGTCAGGGCCGTAGGCGCGCGCCGGCCGGACAATCGAGGCCCGGTATCTTGCCGGTCGCCGGCAAGGAAATCAGGGGTCGAGCGGCGTCGCGGGCCAGTCGAGCAGCTTCGCCGCGGTCACCGCCGCCTGCACGGTGAACCGGTGCGCCGGCTCGGTTGGGTCCCGGCCGATGAGCTCCGCGACGCGCGCCAACCGGTACGTCACCGTGCGGACCGACAGGTACAGCCGCGCCGCCGTCTCGGTGGCCACGCACCCCGTCGCGTAGTACGCGTCGAGCGTCTCCAGCAGCGGAACCGCGCCGCCGCGGGCCTGCGTCAGGGGTGCGAGGGTGCCGCTGATCAGGTCGTGCACCGCGGGCCGGTCGCGCAGCAGCACCCGGTACACGGCGAGGTCGGCGGCGTCGACCACCGGTCGCCGCAGGCCCAGCCGATCGGCGATCTCCAGTGCGTAGCGCGCCTCGTCGTGGCTGGCCCGCACCGACGTGGCGCCGGTCCGCCGGCTGCTGACCGCGCCGCGCCAGGCCGCGCCGGCCGCGTCGCCGCGTCCACCCGCGGCGGTTGGATTCGATGCGAAATGCGCGTCGATCTCGGCGGCAACCAACCCGCTGACGAGGTCGACGGCCGCCGAGTCGGGAGCCGCGAACACGCACACGAGTTCGTCGGGTCGCACGAGGACGAGCGGATGCGCGTCGCCGTGGCGCCCTTGCAGCGCGCGCTCGACGCGGCCCGGCAGCGCCGCGGCGGCCGGTTGCGCGAACCCGGCCGCCGCCCGCGCCACGAGCACAGACACCGGGCCGGAGAGCACGAGCCCGAAGTCCGCGGCCGGCCCGGCGGCCTCGATCGCCTGCTGGCCGCCCGCGAGAAGGCGGTCCAGCACCTCGCGCTTGGTGGACTCGTGCAGCCGGCCCAGGTCGGCGCGCGCCAACTGGTAGCCCTCGACGAGCGCAGCGACGCCGTCGTCGGTGGCGCGCAGGACGCTCAGCGCCGCGGCGCGGACCTCGGTCGCGGCGCCGGCGGCCACCTCGGGCACGTCGCGCCACAGCCGCCAGCCGGCCGACAGGTACAGGTCCACGAGCGCGCGCAGCGCGATTCCCTGCGCGGCCGCGCGGCGCCCGACCGCGGCGCACGCCCGCAACTCGGTGCGCCGCAACCGGCGCCGCCCGGCCGTGGCGGCCAGCACCGCCGGCAGGAACCCGCCGAGGAGTGCCGGGTCGATGCCGCCCGCGTCGCGCGCGGCCGCCTGACTGACCCGCTCCAATTCCTGCTCGCTCGGCGCCACCCAACCACTATGCCGGCTACTTGCCGACGTCCGGGCCGAACACGCGGGCGACGGCCGCTGTCCGGCTGGACACCTGCAGCCGCTCGAAGATGTTCTCGAGGTGCTTGCGCACAGTGGATTCGGCAACCACGAGCCGGCGCGCGATCTGCCGGTTGGTGTGGCCGGCCGCAACCAGTCGCATCAGTTCGATCTGGCGCGCGGTGAGGTCGGGCGCCGGCGGGCGGAGCGCGGCCAGATACCGCGCGTGCAGGTGCGGCCGCAGCAACGTCAGCAAAGCCCGGTCGCGATCGCTGAAGTCGGCGCCGGCGCCGCGGATGAACATCAGTCGCACCGTGTGGAACCGGTTGCTGGGCAAGCACAACATCAGTTCGCGCTCGGCCTCGAAGTGGCGGAAATAGTCGGCGTACATGCCCGTCGATCGCAACTGCCGTTGCGAGTAGAAGTCGGAGAACGTGGTGACGCTCGTGATGTCGCCGGATCGGTCGGGGTAGCTGCACGGCTCGCAGGTCCAGTAGTGCGCCCAGAACGCCTCGAACAGTTCGGGCTCACCGCTGTCGTCCTCCGGCAGCGCCTGTGCGGCGGCGATCCCGTTCGTCGCGGAGTTCAGCTGGAAGAAGGAGACGGATTCGCAGCGGATCAGCTGCCGCAGGCCGTGCAGCACCGACCACGGGATCGGCTCGTCGGGTCCACCGGCGACGTCGTCGGGGCTGTTCGTGATGCGCAGCATCGTGCGCACGTCGCGATCGCTGATCGACAGCCGGCCGGCCATGAACCTCACGGTAGCGGTGTAGCGCGTGCCGGGGCTGTCGGGAATTCGCAGAACGTCGAATGGTGCGACCCGCGCGGGGCCGAGCACGCTGCATCGATGAATAGACGACCATTCATTGCCGCGCTGATTCCGGCGACGGTGGCCGCGCTGCTCGGTGCCGGTGGTCCCGCCGGCGCGCGGCCGGCGTCGGGGGTCACGGGGCCGGCCGACTCGATCCTGGCGTGGAGCGGGTACGGCGCGCAGGCGATCACGGCGGGGCGGCCGCCGGCCAATGCGATGGTGCTGCTGGGGATCCAACACGTCGCGATGTACGACGTCGCCGTCGCGCTCGGGCTGCCGGCCCGCGCGTACGCGGTGCGGGCGCGCGCCGGGCGTGACACATCCGCGCCGGCGGCGATCGCGACCGCGGCACACGACGTGCTCGTCGGTCGGGTGCCGGCCCAGCGCACCTTCCTCGACACCGCGTACGAGACGGACCTCGCCGACATTCCCGACGGCGCGGCGAAGCGGGACGGGATCGACCTGGGCCGCCGGGTCGCCGCCGGAGTGTTGGCGTGGCGGGCGGGCGACGGTATGGACAACTCGGTGCCGTACGTCCAGCGGACGCCGGGGCCGGGCGTGTGGGAGCCGACCGCCCCGACGCCGCCTGTCGATCTGGTCCTGACGCAGGTGCGGCCGCTCGGTCTGCGCACGGCCGGCCAGTTCCGGCCCGCGGGGCCGCTGCCGCTGCGGAGCCCGCAGTACGCCAGGGAGGTCGCCGAGGTCCAGGCGCGCGGCCGGGTCGACAGCACGGTACGCACGGCGGAACAGACGGCTGCGGCGCAGTTCTGGGCCGAGAACACGGCGACGCAGTGGCACCGGACGGTGCTGCGGCTCGCATCGGCGAAGCCGCTCAACTTCGGTCAGGCCGCGCGGATGCTGGCGATGGTCTTCGTGGCGGCCGGCGACGCCGGCATCGCCTGCTTCGATGCGAAGTACCACTTCATGTCGTGGCGGCCGGTGCATGCGGTTCAGCGTGCCGACACCGACGGGAACCCGCGCACCACCGCCGACCCGACGTGGCAGCCGCTGCTGAACGTCAACCATCCCGAGTACCCGAGCGGCCACGCATGCCTGACCGGCGGTGTGACCGCGGCGCTGGCGGCGTACTTCCACCGGGACCGGCTCGCGTTCACGATGGACAGCACCGTCACCGGGACCCAGCAGTCCTTCGACTCCCTGCACGCGTCGCTCGACCAGGTGGTCGAGGCGCGCATCGACAGCGGTCTGCACTTCCGCCACTCGATGCTGGACGGCGCCACGCTGGGCCGCCGCGCCGCGGCCTGGACGATCCGGGCCTTCTGCTGAGCCGGCTCTCCCGATCTTGGACTCCCGTCGGTGCCGGGGCACCGACAGGAGTCCAAGATCCCGGGATGAACCGTCCCTGGGGCTGGCGCTGGGAGCGCTCCCATGGGAGCGTCGAGCACATGACACGCATCCAGCGTCCTCTATCGATCGCCGTCGCCACCGTCCTCGCCGTCACAGCCGCCGTCGCCGCGCAACCGGCCGCGGCACAAGCGACAACCCCCGACGGCGGCACCACCGAACGGTTGGACCGCGGCCTGGTGAGCCTGCGCGCGCCCACCGGCAACTTCCTCTCCTGGCGGCTGCTCCCCGGAGACGGGGCCGGCTTCGCCGTGTACCGCGACGGCGTCAAGGTGACCACCACGAAGGTCACCAGCTATCTCGACGCGGGCGCACCCGCCGGCGCGACGTACATCGTGCGCCCGCAACGGAGCGGAGCGGAGACGCTGGCGGCCGTCACAGCGACCACCCTTGCCGCCAGCAGCATGGACGTGCCCATCCAACCGCCGGCGGGCGGCACCACGCCGGACGGCGTCGCGTACACGTACACCGCCAACGACGCGAGCGTCGGCGACCTCGACGGCGACGGCCAGTACGAGATCGTGCTGAAGTGGGACCCGACCAACGCGAAGGACAACTCGCAGTCCGGCTACACCGGCAACGTCTTCGTCGATGCGTACAAGCTCAACGGGACGCGGATGTGGCGCATCGACCTCGGGCGCAACATCCGGGCCGGCGCGCACTACACGCAGTTCCAGGTGTTCGACTACAGCGGCGACGGCCGGGCCGAGGTGGCGATGAAGACGGCCGACGGCACCCGGTCCGGCACCGGGCAGGTGATCGGCTCGGCGTCGGCCGACTACCGCAACTCGTCCGGCTACATCCTCAGCGGCCCGGAATACCTGACGATGTTCAGCGGGCAGACCGGCGCCGCATTGTCCACTGTGGACTACGTAGTGCCGCGCGGGACCGTCTCGTCGTGGGGCGACAGCTACGGCAACAGGGTCGACCGGTTCCTGGCCGGCACCGCGTACCTGGACGGCAACCACCCCAGCCTCATCGTGACGCGCGGCTACTACACCCGCACCGTCATCGTCGCGTGGGACTTCAACGGCACCGCGCTGACGAGACGCTGGACCTTCGACTCCAACTCGTCGACGAACGGTCCCAACTGGACGGGCAAGGGCAACCACCAACTGTCCATTGCGGACGTCGACGGCGACGGTCGGCAGGAGGTCATGTTCGGCTCGATGGCCGTCGACGACAACGGCCGGGGTCTGTGGCAGAACAACACCCACCACGGCGACGCGTACCACGTCGGCGACTTCATCCCGTCGCGGGCCGGGCTCGAGGTGATGAAGCCGTCCGAGACGACGAGCGAGCCGGCGATGTGGGTCGGCGACGCACGCACCGGTCAGATCATCTGGTCCAGCCCCAGTTGCGGCTGCGACAACGGCCGCGGCGTGACGGCCGACATCTGGGCCGGCAACCCCGGCGCGGAGACGTGGTCCAGCGCGGTGAGCGGGCTGCGCGGCACCACGAACGGCGCCCAGGTGGCGAGCCGCAAACCGGGCTCGACGAACTTCGTCATCTGGTGGGACGGCGACGCGCAGCGCGAACTGCTCGACGGCACCCACATCGACAAGTACGGCACCGGCGGCGACACCCGCCTGCTCACCGCGAGCGGCGTGCACTCCAACAACGGCACCAAGGCGACGCCGTCGCTACAGGCCGACATCCTCGGCGACTGGCGCGAGGAGGTCATCTGGCCGACGTCTGACAACCGCGCCCTGCGCATCTACTCCACCACCGACCCGACGTCGATTTCCCGGCCCTCGCTGATGCAGGACCGGCAGTACCGGGTCGCGGTGGCGTGGCAGAACAGCGGCTACAACCAGCCGCCGCACCCGAGCTTCGCGAGTCCGTGAATCAGGGATAGCTGAGCTCGCCCGCGTGCACCGGTGACGAAAGCCAGTTCTCCGGCGGGGCGAGCGGGCAGGCCCACCGGCTGTCGTAGGCGCAGGAAGGGTTGTACGCGTAGTTGAAGTCGAGCCGGAGGCGGCCGGAGCCGAGCAGTTGCACGCCCCGCCCGAAGGTGCCCTTCACCGTGTCGGTGAGGTACCGGCCGCCGCCGTACGTCTGCGTGCCGCGGGTGGCGTCCCGGAACGGCAGATAGAGCCCGCCGCCGTACGCCGCGATCCACCACAGCGAGAGCTCACCGTACGGCGTCGCGAGCACACCCACCCGCTCGTAGCGCATGACGCCGTCCGGGCCGCCGGTGTCGATGTCGATGGTGCCGGGCCTGTCCCGCACGGTGACCTCGACGATCGCGTCGTCGGCGGGCGGGAAGTAGCGCAGCCCCGCGAACCCGGCCCGCTCGCCCGGCGGGATCGGCGACTGCGGGTGCTTCGCGAACAGCGCGTCGCGCCGCTCGCGGAACTCGGCGAGCCCGGCATCGGACAGGTACAGGCGGGCCACCGCGGCGCGGTAGTCGGCCAGTTCGAGCGCCTCCACGCTAGGCGCCCGTTCTGCGCACGGCCAGGATGGCGACGTCGTCGCTGGCCGCGCGGTCGGAGAACATCGTGGCCATCGCGGTGGCGCACACGGTGTCGGCGGCGGCACAGGTCAGCGTGTCCACCAGGACCCCGATTCCGGCCGCGATCGACGCGTCGCGCCGTTCGACGAGCCCGTCGGTGTAGAGGAACAGGCAGGCGCCGGTGGGCAACCGGCCCTCGGTGTTGCGGCGGCTCGCCCCGGGATACGCGCCCAGCGGCAGGTCCGGCGGGATCGACAACGGCTGCGGCCGCTCCGCCCGGAGTGCGAGCAGTGGCGGCAGGTGGCCCGCGCTCGACATGGTGAGCCGCCCGGTCGCCGGATCGAGGACGGCGTAGACCGCGGTGGCCATCGCGCCCGGCTCGAACAGCTGGACCTTGCGGTCCAGCCGGGTCAGCACGTCGGCGGGGTCGGCGGTCTCCAGCGCGTAGGCGCGCAACGCGCTGCGGATCCGGCCCATGACGACGGCGGCGTGCAGACCGCTGCCCGCCACGTCACCGATCGCGATGCCGATCAGACCCGACGGCAGGACGAACAGGTCGTACCAGTCCCCGCCGACCCCGACCTCGGCGCCGGGCACGTAGCGGGCCGCCACGTCCAGGCCCGGCACCGTCGGCGGGCGGGGCGGCAGCAGGCTGCGCTGCAGGGCGACGGTCGCCGCCCGGTCGAGCCGCGACAGCCGGGCACGCGCCGCGAGGCCGGCCCGGTCGGCGACGAGTTGCAGCAGCTCGACGTCGTCGGCGGTGAAACGGCGCGCCGTCAGCGTGCCGACGTGCAGCACGCCGATGACCCGGCCGGAGCTGAGGATCGGCACGCCGAGCACGGAGACGATCCGCTTGGCCAGCAGGATGGGGTTGATCACGTTGGAGTGGTCGACCCGTTCGATGACCACCGGCCCACGCCGGGCGGCGACGGTGCCGGCGAACCCCGTGCCGACCGGCAGCCGCACGCCCTGGCGGACCTCCTGTTCGAGCCCGCTCGCCGCGGTGGCCACCAGTTCGGTGCCGGTCGGGTCGAGCAGCAGGATCGCGGCGGTATCGGCGACCAGCAGGTCGCGGGTGCGGTCGAGCAGCTCGTCGAGCAGGTCCTCCAACCCGAGCTGGGACAGCGCGGCGTCGGTGACGGCCTGCAGCCGGCGCAGTTTCTCCGCGCCGCTCGCTGTGGGTGGGTGAGTGGTCACTGATCCGTGGCGGAGAGATGTGCCAGGACGCCGGTCAACTCGAGCACCTCACGCACCAGACCGCCGGCGCCCGTGACCCGCACCGTGCGCCCGTTGGCGTCGGCCCAGCGCTTGACCTTCAGCAACGCGTTGATGCCGGCGGAGTCGAGGAACCGCACCTCGGAAAGATCCAGGACGACGTGCGCGACCCCCTCCGCCGAGCCCAGCGCGATCAGCTCCTCCTCGACCTCGTCGCTGGTGGACAGGTCCAGGTCGTTCGCGAGGGCGATCGTGACGGTGTCTCCGTCACGTAGGTGGGACAGCGGCAGGCTCATCGCGTCACCCTCCGTCCTGTCGTACTCGGCTAAGGCACTCTAGCGGGAGCGACCCTTGCGTCTCACCGCGCCGGCACAGCACGTCTCGGTTACAGTCCGGGTTGGTGAATGACAGCGATCGCGGCACCCTGCTGTCCACGATGCGCGTGGACGGGAGCGGTGCCGCCGAAGTGCGACACGTGGTCGCGGCGGCGGCCGAGGCCATCGGCCTCGACCGGGCCGCCGCCGACCGGTTCGTGGTCGCCGTGAACGAGGTTGTGATCAACGCGATCCGGCACGGTGGCGGGATCGCCGACGTCACGATCAACGGCGACGACGGGCGGCTGCTCGTCACCGTGGTCGATTTCGGGCCCGGGCTGTCCACCGACGTTCCCACCGAGCTGCCGTCAGCGGACCAGACCAATGGTCGCGGCCTGTGGCTGACCCATCACCTGTGCGACGACGTCACGATCGACAGTTCGCCAGCGGGCACCCGGGTCCGGCTGGCCGCCACCGTCAACTGATCGCGGCGTACACCTCGGCGCCGGCCGCCGGCGGCATCGGCGAGCCGGGTGCCGGCCGCGTCCGGTGCCATCGCGAGGAGCAGCGGGTCGGCCGCCCGCACGGGGATGATGCCGAGCCGGTCGGCGGCGGCCCGCACCGCCATCGCGACGAGCAGCGCCACCGCCAGCTGTGCGGGCATGGCGGCGAGCCGCACCGCGGCCCGCCGATCCACTCGACCACCATCGCGTCGAGGTCAAGGCCGCCGAAGTCGTCCAGTCCGCGGCACGCGAGGGTGTCCAGCCCGTCCGGCCCGTGCCGGACCACGCTCGCGTCGAACGTTCCGGCGCCCAGGTCGTAGACCACGACGCAGGCGCCGGTGGGCACCTGGTGGCCGAGCACCCGGGCGACGTAGCTGGCGGCCGCGACCGGCTCGGGCACCAGCGTCACCCGGCCCAGGCCGGCCTGGCTCGCGGCGTCGATCAGGACCAGGTCGACCAGGGCGTAGGTGCGCTCGCCCAGCAGCACGTCGAGGTCCTGGTCGGACATGCCGGACAGCGTATGGCCGCCGATCCACCGGACGCGTCCTCCGTCTGCGCATACGTAGGTGGTCTCCGTACCGAAGACCCGTGGTGGGCACGGATGTCCGGGGTCTCCCGACCGCGCAGGCTGGTCGTCACACCCGATCAGCGAACTGGAGTTGTGATGCCTGACCTGCGCCGTCGCCATGATGTGGTCGTCGTCGGTGCCCGGGCCGCGGGCGCGGCGACCGCACTTCTCCTGGCCCGGCAGGGGCACGACGTCGTCCTCGTCGACAGGGCGCAGTTCCCGGCCGACACCGTGTCGACGCACCAGATCGCCCGGCCGGGAATGGCGCTGCTGAACCGATGGGGACTGCTGCCGGCGGTGCTGGCCAGCGGTGCGCCGGCGATCCGCCGGGTCACCTTCACCGCCGACGGCGAGGCGGTCACCCGCACCGTCAAGCCCAAGGCGGGGGTGGACCTGCTCGTCGCGCCGCGCCGCTACGTCCTGGACACGATCGTGGCCGAGGCGGCGGTCCGGGCCGGAGCCCGGGTCCGGTACGGCGTCGTGGTGACCGGCGTGCGCCTCGACGACGCCGGCCGCGCCGTCGGTGTCTATGGCCAGGACCACGCGGGTGCCGACGTGGAGATCGGTGCCCGGTTCGTCGTCGGCGCGGACGGGCTCGGCTCGCGGGTGGCCCGGTCGGTCGGCGCGGAGGTGGTCGAGTACCGGGGCGACGCCGGCGCCGTCCAGTACGCGTACTTCGCCGGCGTGCCGTGGGACGGCATCGAACTGCACGTCGCCGACCGCGCCCTGGCCGGCGTCTTCCCGACGCACCACGGCGAGGCCTGCATCTGGGTCGGCTCCCCGTCGGCCGACGCGCACGCGGCCCGCCGCCGGGCCGCGTCGCGCACCGAGGCGTTCACCGCCCAGCTGACGGCGGCAGCGCCGGAACTGGTGGCCCGGTTGCGCGCCGGGCGGCGGGTGTCACCCGTCGCCGGGATGTTGCGCACCCCCAATGTGCTGCGCCGGGCGTACGGCCCGGGCTGGGCGCTGGCCGGCGACGCCGGCTACCACCGCGACGCGGTGACCGGCCACGGCATCAGCGACGCCTACCGCGACGCCCACCTACTCGCCGCCGCGCTCGACCGGGTGCTGCGCGGCGGCGCCGACGAGTCGTCGGCTCTGGCGGACTACCAACGACGGCGCGACAGCGCCCTGCGCGAGGTCTTCGAACTGACGATCGCGCTGGCCGCCTACCCGCCGGTGCCGGAGTTCGTCGACCTGCAGAAGCGGCTCAGCCGCGCCATCGATGTCGCGGCCGCCGAACTGGCGCCCGCCGACGTCCCCGTGTAACCAGTCGCGCCGATTCTGCGCGACCGAACCCAAGGAGAACCGACATGACCACCACGGTCGACGAGTCGATGCGCAACGGCGTCGACACCACCACCCTGTTCGCCACGATCGACGCGGTGAAGGCCGCGCCGGAGGCGGCCAAGTTCCAGTTCCGCGCCCACAACGAGTGGCTCAGCGGCACCCACAACCGCGGCACCATCAACGACTACTTCGGCGTCGGCGCCGAGCGCACCCACGAGCGCAGCTTCACCTTCGACGCCGACCACCCGGCCGTGCTCGTCGGGCGCGACAACGGCCCCACCCCGGTCGAGTACGTGCTGCACGCGCTTGCCGCGTGCCTGACCGCCGGCCTGGCGAACATCGCCGCCGCGCGGGGCATCACGCTGACCGAGGTGACCTCCACCGTCGCCGGCGACATCGACCTGAACGGCATCCTGGGCCTGGACCCGGAGGTCCGCAACGGGTACCAGAACGTCACAGTCCGGTTCACCGTCAAGGGCGACGCCTCGGCCGAGAAGCTGCGGGCGCTGGTCGAGCAGTCGCGGGCCCGGTCGGCGGTGTACGACATCATCACCAACGGAGTACCGGTCACCATCGAGGTGGCGACGGACTGAGCCGACTTGTCGGCCGGCCGGGTCGGTGTCCGACCCGGCCGGCACTGTGGTTGCCTCTAGATTGAACGCATGCGGGTGCCGTGGGCGGTCCTCGGCGTGGTGGCGCTGGGCGGTGCGGCGGGCGCGGTCGGCCGCTACGGGCTGAGCGTCGGGATGCCGCACCGGCCCGGAACCTTTCCCTGGGCGACGTTCGTCACGAACGTCACCGGGTGTCTGCTCATCGGTGTGCTGATGGTGCTCATCACCGAGGTGTGGGCGGCGCACCGGTTGCTGCGCCCGTTCCTCGGCACGGGCGTGCTCGGCGGGTACACGACGTTCTCCACGTACGCGGTGGACGTGCAGCAACTCGTCGACGCGGGGAGGGCCCGCACCGGTCTGCTCTATCTGGCCGGCACGCTGGTCGCGGCGCTCGTGGCCGTGTCCGCCGGCAGCACGGTGACCAGGCTTTTGGCGCGGACCCGGCGCGGGAGGACGCGATGAAGATCGAAGGCGACGCGGTGCGGCTGACCATTTTCGTCGGCGAGGACGATGTCTGGCACCACAAGCCGCTGTACACCGAGATCGTGCACCGGGCGCACCGGGCCGGGTTGGCCGGCGCCAGCGTACTGCGGGGGATCGAGGGCTACGGCGCGTCGTCGCGCATCCACACCACCCGGTTGCTGTCGCTGTCCGAGGACCTGCCGATCGCGGTGATCATCGTCGACGCCGAGGACAAGGTGCGGGCGTTCCTGCCCCAACTCGACGAACTGGTCACGGAAGGGCTGGTCATCATCGATCCCGTCGAGGTCATCCGGTACGTGGGCCGCACCGGATGACGGTCCTGCTCGTCGTGCTCGGCGCGGCGGTCGGTGCGCCGCTGCGCTACCTGGTCGACAGGGCCGTGCAGGGGCGCCACGACTCGCTTTTCCCGTGGGGGACGCTCGCCGTCAACGTGGCCGGATCGCTGATCCTGGGCGTGCTCACCGGCGCCGCCGTGGCGCGGCCCGTGCTCGCCCTACTCGGCACCGGCCTGTGCGGCGCCCTGACGACGTACTCCACGTTCGGGTACGAGACGGTGCGCCTGCTGGAGGACCGCGCCCGGCTGTACGCGGTGCTCAACGCCGTCGCAAGCGTCGCCGCCGGAGTGGGCGCCGCGTTCCTGGGCTGCACCGTTGCTCGAGCTTTCTGAGGTCGGGGGCCGGCCCCGTGTCCGCACCTTGTGGATGACTCGTGGCGCATTTGGGGGAGACGCCGCGTGGTCGGCCGGCCCTACTGTGAAACACGCCGGACGGACCGGTCTCGACAGAACTGGAGCGACGCGATGAGCGAGTACGACCCCGGCACCGAGGACCACGGCGCCGACGAGCACGAGTGGCACGACGACAACAGCGGCTACGACGTCGTCGCGGCCGAACAGACCGACGGCTCGACGGCCTACTTCGTCGACACCGACCACGACGGTGTGGCCAATATGGTCGCCTACGACGTCGACGGTGACGGCGACATCGACAAGGCGTGGGTCGACTCCGACGGCGACGGGCGCCTCGACACGCTGTACGTCGACCACGACGGTGACGGCAACCCCGACGCGGTGTACGCCGACACCAACGGCGACGGCCACATCGACGTCGCCGGGTTCGACCGCGACCACGACGGCAACATCGACACCCTGCTCGTCGACCGCGACTACGACGGCCACGCCGACGTGCTGGTGACCGACAGCGACCACGACGGCGTCCTCGACACCGAGCGCTACCTGGACACCGACACCAACCCGTACACCCGCCACTGACCTGATTCCCATATGACAGCGCCGCCCGCCATCCCCCGTGGCGGGCGGCGCTGTCCTGTCCGTGCCGTCAGCGGCGCCTGTCCGGGTGGTCGGTCTCGTCCTCGAACGGTCCGATGACCTGTTCCAGCAGGTCCTCGAGCGCGACCACACCGGCCGGCCGGCCCGAGTCGTCGACCACGACAGCCAACTGGTTACGGGTCTCCCGCATCGACCGGACGCCGGCGAGCACGGTTCGCCCGGCCGGCATCGTGTGCGCGGGCAGCGCGAGGTCCGACGCCGTCACGTCGGCGGCCGGGCCGAGCGTGGTCGCCCGTGCGGCGTCGCGGACATGAACGATCCCGCGAACGGCCCCACCGGTACCGGCCACCACGAGCCGGGACCGTCCGCTGCCCCGACTGATCCGCTCGACGTCGGCGGCCGATGCGGCCGGGTCGACGGCGATCACCCGCTCCCACGGCACCGCCACACTGTCCACAGTGGTCTCTCGCAGCCGCAGCATCCGCGACAGCAACAGGTGTTCCTCGGCCGGCAGCGTGCCGTGCTCGCGGGAGGTCTCGATGAGCATGCGCAACTCGTCCGGGCCGTGCGCCTGCGCGAGCTCGTCGACGGGCGTCACCTTCACCAGCCGCAGCGCCGCGTTCGCCGCGCCGTTCAACGCCGTCAGCACCGGCCCGACCAGCCGGGTGAAGGCGCGGAACGGGATGGCCAGCAGCGTCGCCGAGCGCTGCGGGTCGGTGATCGCCCACGACTTCGGCGCCATCTCGCCGACGACCATGTGCAGGAACGTCACGAGCGCGAGCGCCAGCCCGAACGCGATCCCGTAGCTCACCTGCTCCGGCAGGCCGACGGCGCGCAGCAGCGGGTCGATGACGTGCGCGATGGCCGGCTCAGCGAGCGCACCCAGAGCGAGCGTGCACAGCGTGATGCCGAGCTGGGCCCCCGCGAGCATCAGCGACAGCTGCCGCACGCCGGCCACCGCCGCACGGGCGGCCCGGCTGCCGCGGGCGGCCGCCTCCTCCAGGCGGTGCCGCTTCGCCGCCACCAACGCGAACTCGGCCGCGACGAAGAAGGCGTTGCCCACCAACAACAACACCGACAGTGTCAACCCGAGCGCCGTGTTCATGAGCGCACCCGCACCGTCGTCGGCACGTGCCGTCCCATCGCGACCACCTCGAGCACGACCCCGGCGGGCTCGACCGTGACGCGGTCACCCACCGCCGGGATGCGGCCCAACCGGTGCAGCACCAGACCGGACAGCGTGTCGTAGGCGTCGTCGTCGGGCAGGGCTATCCCGGTGGCCTCCGCGACCTCGTCGACCCGCCAGCGCGCCGGCACCAGCCAGGCCCCGTCCGGCTCGGCGACCGCGTCGGGCTCGGGTACGTCGTCCTCGTCGCGAATGGCGCCGACGAGTTCCTCGGCGATGTCCTCCAGGTGCGCGATCCCGGCGAAGCCGCCGTACTCGTCGACCACCACGGCCATCTGCCGGTGCGCGCCGCGCAACGCGTCGAGCAGCGCCGGCAACCGCACCGACGCGGGCACGAACAACGGCGACGCGGCCACGGCCGCCACCGTCGTGTCGCCGCGATCCGCCGGCGGCACCGGTAGGACGTCGGGCAGCCCGACGATGCCGACGATGTCGTCGACCTCGTCGCCGGTGACCGGGAAGCGGGTGTGGCCGCTGCCGGTGAGTTCGACGACTGTGGTGAGCGGCGCGTCGCGGGCGACGGTGACCACGTCGACCCGCGGCACCATCACCTCGCCGGCGGTGCGGGTGCGGAAGTCGAGCCCGCGGTCGAGCAGCCGGGACAGTTCGGGGTCCAGGTGACCCTCCTCCCGAGCCGCCGCGATGATGAGGTCGAGGTCCTCGACCGTCGCGGCGTCGTGCAACTCTTCGATCGGTTCGACGCCGACGGCGCGCAGCAACCGGTTCGCCGACCCGTCGAACAGCTGGATCAGTGGACCCGCGATCATCAGGTATCCCGCGGTGATCCGCGACAACACCCGCGCCACCGCCTCCGGTCGGGCGATCGCGAGGTTCTTCGGCGCCAGTTCGCCGAGCACCATCTGCACCACCGTCGCGACGAGCAGCGCGGCCACCACGGCCACCGGCCCGGCCACCGACGCGGGCACGCCCGAGGCGCCCATCAGGTCGGCCAGCCCCCGACCCAGATACGGCTCGGCCACGTAGCCGGCGAGCAGGGCGGTGACGGTGATTCCCAGCTGCGCGCCGGAAAGCATGAACGACAACCGGCCGGTGATTCCGGCCGCCCGCGCGGCCGCCCGGTCACCGGAGTCGGCGGCGCGGCGCAGCTTCGACCTGTCGACGGCGACGTACGCGAACTCGGCGGCGACGAAATACGCCGTTGCCACAGTCAACGCAACGATGAGAGCGAGCCCGATCGCGATCAACACGCCGAACTCCCGCCGGGGCGCCGGGCTTCACCCGGCCACGTACACCAACCGACGTCTGACGCTCGCTCCATCGAACAAAGCTAGCACGTGCCCGTGCGCGTGGAAGTCAGCCGCGGGCCGTCATTCGCCGGCAGCCGGCTCCGGGTCCAGGCGGCGCACGACCACCCCGAGCACGCGGTCGACGGGAGCGTAGCCCCAGTGGCGGGAGTCCGTGCTGGCCGCCGGGTTGTCGCCGAACAGCACGAGTTGGCCCGCGGGCACCGGCGTGCCGGCCGGCGCGCCGATCACCGCCGCCGCCTCGACCGGCACCGGGTCGCCGGGCGCGGCCACGATGCGCTTGATGTACCAACCGTCGCGGCGCAACGCCCGCAGCGGCAGCGGCGTCGTGTGCCACCCGCCGCCCGCGGCGCGGCGTTGCAGCACAACCACCTGGCCGGTGCGCAGCGCGTCGCGGGCGACCCGCCGCACCACCACGCGGTCGCCGTGGCGGAGCGTGGGAAGCATGCTCACACCGTCGACGAGAACCACCGCCCACCGGCGCCGCGCCCAACCGACCGCCGCGGCGGCGGCCGCGACACCACCGACCGCCACTGCGATCCCCAACCGCACCCTGGCGGGCAGCACGACGTTTCCCATCGGGTGGCATTCCAGCACACCCGCGGTCACAACACGAGCGGACCGCGGTGGAATCTGCTCTGTCACCAGGTCGTCGCGTCGACGAACCGGGGCCCGGCGAAGCGACGCAGGGCCTCGGCCACCTGGTCGGCCGCCTCGCGGATGTCCTCAATGGACAGCAGCACCACTGAAGGCCGCCCATCGCCGGCTGACTCCGCCGGCACTCCGAGGCCGGCTCCCACCGCCGGCACCAGAACGAGCCGGGTGGTGCGGTTCCCGCTGGTCGGGTCGACGTGGGTGGCGAGCAGCACCGACTCGACGGCCGGCCACGGCACCAGCCCGTTGATTCCGGCCGTGCGCACCAGGAGCCCCGCCTCGCCGATGATCACCGGATCGGGCCGCAGCAGCAGCCGCAACGGGTACAGCGCGGCGGCGAACGCCAGCACGCCGAACAGCAGCAGCGCCAGCGAGCCCAGCGGGACGAACAGCAGCCGCAGCTCGTACCCGTTCTGCGAGGCCCAGACGAGGACGACACCGCCGACGGCCCAGAGGGCGGCGGCCAGGAGGTGGCGTCGGTAGTGCAGCGTCATCGATGGGCAGCCTCGCATGCCGGCGCGATGTGCGCCGCCCCGGGCCGTTTCCGTTACCGTTGACACGATGTCCGAGGTGAGCCGCACGTCGGTGCTGGTCTGCCAGGGCCGCGCCGCCGCACACGGGCGGATCGCTCCCGAGCGGTTCGCCGATCCCGTCGCGATGCCGCTGCTGCGTTCCGAGGAGCGCGCCGCCGTGCAACTGGTCCGCGACGGTGCGGTGCCGACGCAATGGCGGCAGCGCGTCGATTACGAGACGGTGCGGGCCTTCGCCGAACTGATGGTGCCCCGCACCGTCGCGATCGACGATGCCGTCCGCGCCCGCCCGGGCCCGCAGGTGGTGATCCTCGGCGCCGGCCTGGACGGCCGCGCGTGGCGGATGCCGGAACTGGCCGGCGTGGCCGTGTTCGAGGTCGACCGGGCGGCCACGCAGGCCGACAAGCGGGAGCGCGCCGCCGGTCTGCCCGGACAGCCGCCGACGTTCGTCGCCGTGGACTTCGCCCACGACCGGCTCGGCCCGGCGTTGGCGGCGGCCGGCCACCGCGCGGACCTCGCCACCACCTGGATCTGGGAGGGCGTCGTGCCGTACCTGACCCGGACGGCGGTCGACGCGACGACCGCGGCGGTGGCCGCCTCGTCGGCGCCGGGGAGCCGGCTCGTCGTCAACTACCAGACACCCTCGATCGCGGCAAGGTTCGGCCGGGTCGTGGCCCGGGCACTGATGGTGTCGACGGGGCGGCGAAGCTTCTGGGCACGCGAGCCGTGGCGCTCCACGTGGACGCCGGCGGCGATGGCCCGCCTGCTCACCCGGCACGGGTTCACCGTGACCACGGACCAGGGTCTGCCCGACGCGGCGGCCGCGCTGGACCTGACGACGAGCAACAGGCGCTCGCTCGCACATGGCCGGGTGATTGTCGCCGACCTGCCTTAGGTTCGGTGTGCGTCCAGGTACCGGAGCACCGCGAGCACGCGCCGGTGGTCGGTGTTCGCCGGCGTCAGATCCAGCTTGGTGAAGATTGCGGTCACGTGCTTCTCGACGCTGCGTCCGGCCAGATGCAGGCGTTCCGCGATCGCGACGTTCGACCGGCCCTCGGCCAGCAACGCGAGGATCTCCCGCTCGCGCGCGGTGAGGCGGTCCAGCCCCGGATCCGGCCGCGAAACCGTGAGCAGTTGCCGGATCACCTCCGGGTCGAGAGCGGTGCCGCCGGCAGCCACCCGACGCAGCGCGTCGACGAACTCGTCGGTGCTGACGATGCGGTCCTTGAGCAGGTAGCCGACCCGGCTCGGATTGTCCTGCAACAGCCGCCGCGCGTACGTCGTCTCCACCCATTGGGAGAACACGAGAACGGCCGTGTCCGGGTATCCGCGCCGGATCGCCAGCGCGGCCCGCAGGCCCTCGTCGGTGAACGTCGGCGGCATCCGCACGTCGACGATCGCGACGTCGGGCCGGTGCTCGGCCACGGCGGCGTGCAGGTCGTCGGCGTTGGCCGCCGTGGCGACCACCGGGATGTCGAGGTCGGTGAGCAGCGCGGCGATGCCGTCGCGCATCAGCGGGTTGTCTTCGGCGATGACCGTGCGCACCGGCTCATCCTCCCGGCAGGGTCATGGTGACCGTCGTCGGGCCGCCCGGCGGGCTGTGCACCTCGAGGCACCCGTCGAGGGCCTCGGCCCGCTGCGCCAGCCCGGAAAGCCCTGTGCCGTCGGCGGTTGCGGTCGCGGCGGCCCCGCCGCGCCCGTCGTCGGTGACGATCAGACGCAGTGAGCCGGCTTCCTCCGTGACCCGCAGCGAGACCCGGTGCGCGTCGGCGTGGCGCGCTGCGTTGGTGAGCAGTTCGGCGGCCGCGAAGTACACGGTGCCGGCGACCGCGTCCGTCGGCGGCTTGCTCAGGCTCACGTCCACCTCGACCGGCAGCCCGCTCCGACTGGCCAATGTGGACAGTGCGGTGACCAGCCCGTCGTCGAGGGCCGGCGGGTGGATGCCGCGCACGATGTCGCGCAGTTCGGCCAGGCCCTCGGTGACGCTGGCGCGCGCTGTGCCGACCAGGTCGCGGATCTCACTGGTGTCCCCGGGAATCCGGTCCAGCCGCCGCTCGATCCGCGACAGCGCGACGCCGAGCGACACCAGCCGGGCCTGCGTGCCGTCGTGCAGGTCGCGTTCGAGCCGGCGCAGCGTGGTCGCGGCGTCGGCGGTCAGCGTGGCGCGGCTTGACTCGAGCCGGGCGATGCGCCGCGCCGCCCGGCCGGGAGTCAGCAGCGCGTCGACGAGCAGCCGGTCCAGCCGCACCAGGAGCCAGAGCAGCCACGGGAACACCAGCAGCACCAACACGCCGCCGGAGGCGACGGTCCAGCTGTCCCACCAGCTGTCCAGCTCGAGAGGCTCGGCCCACGACGGCCACAGCGGTGACCACAGTGGACACGTCAGGCTCACCAGCCCGACCCCGATCGCGGCGACGATGACGTAGGCGCTCGCTGCCGCCAGCGGCAGCCGCAGGAAGCAATAGGCCAGCGCGCGCCAGGCCCGGCCGTCGGCGAGCACAGCCAAGCCCCGCCGCGCCGGCCCGCGCCCGGCGAGTGGGGCCGGGTCGGTCCAGGTCCAGCCGAGCAGCGTGCTGGCCGGCCAGCGGAACGCCCGCACGCTCACCCGGGCGCCGCCCAGCACGGCGGCCAGGAATGGCAGGCCCACGAACACCACCGAGAGCGCACCCGCGGCGAGGCCGAGCATGGCCAGCACGAACGCGGGCACCGCGACCACCACGCTCAGCAGGGTGTAGCCCACCGACCGCCAGGTGCGCGCGGCCACCGGCGCAGTGAGAATCGCGGCCAGAGCGGTCAGGACGATCACGGTGCCTCGATGGACTCGATCGCGGGACGGCGGGTGAGGATCGCAGCGGGCAGCACGGTTCCAGCCGCGATCACCGCCGCCACGCCGAGCACACCAAGCGCCAGATGCGACGCCGGCAGGTACGGCAGCCACGTGTGCAGGGCGGTGTGCGTGATCGGGGCCAGGGTCGCCAGGGCGACGCCGGCCGCCAGCACGAGCACGGTGCCGAGCACAGTCACAGCTTCGCAGGTCCACACGGCGAGCGCCCGCGCCCTGGTGGCGCCGGCGAGCCGGAGTAGGGCGAGGTCGCGCTGCCGGCCGACGCTGACCGTCAGCAACGTGTTGAGCGCACCGATCGCCGCGAACGCCGCGAAGATGGCGGTGCCCGAGTAGTCGAGCCAGCGGTCGGCGGCCGGGTCGACGAGGCCGGTCACGTGTTCGGCCGTGGTGTGCGCGGCCACCTTGACGCCCGCGAAGCCGCCGGCGAGCACGAGCGGGATCAGCGCCGTCGAGAACGCCCGGGACTGCGCGAGTAGTGTGTCGCCGGCCAGCAGGCCCGTGCCTCCGATCCAACGCTGCAGCGGACGGGTCAGCCGGGCGGCGGCGCCGATCAGCACCGGCCCCAGCAGCCCCACGCCGACGCACATCGCCAGGATCACGAACAGCGCCGCGTCGTACGCCGCCTGGGGGTCGAAGGAGGACACCACGGCCGAGAGCACCACGCCGCCGCAGAACAGCACGAGGCCGATCGACGTACGGAGCCACCCTCCGGCCGGTCGCCTCGTCGCGGTCTCGCTCAGGGCCGTCGCCGGCCGGACGCGCGCGGGCCGGACCGCCGCGATGAGCGCACCCACGACGGACGTGGCGACCTCGATGCCGATCACCATCGGCAGCGCGGCCGGCGCCGGTACATAGTGGACGGTCGCCGGCACCAGGCCGTGATCGGTGAGCGCGGCGAGCCACAGCCGACCGGCACCGAGCCCGACCACGTACCCCAGCACGGCCGCCGGCACGGCGACCACGGCGGCCTGCCGGGCGACCGAACGGCGGATCCGGCCGGGTGTCGCGCCGACCGCGCGCAGCAGCGCGATGTCGCGGGCCTGCCGGGCGATCGCGGCGGTCATCGTGACGCCGACCATCAGGATCGACAGGTACACGGCGCTGCCGGAGAACACCGCGGCCGCGTCGGAGATGTCGGAGGCGTCGAGGGCGCGGCGCTCGTCGGCGGACAGCGTCGCCGCGGACAGTGACCACGTGGTGGTGACCATCGCCGTGATGACGGCGGCCGCAAGGCACTGGGTGGCGAACGGCCCGAGGAATGCCCAACGGTGGCGCCGCAACGCCTGCCGGGTCAACCCTGAAGTCATACCCGCACCTCCGCTGTCATGGAGACGGCAGCCAGTCGGGCGGCGATCTCGGTCGCGTCGGGTGTCGCGGAATCGGCGACGAGGCGCCCCGATCGCAGCAGCAGCAACCGATCGCTGACCTGTGCCGCCGTCGGGTCGTGGGTCACCATCACCACGGTGACGCCGTCGCGGTCGACCGCGTCGCGCAGCAGTCGCAGCACGCGGCCACCGGTCGTGGGATCCAGGGCGCCGGTCGGCTCGTCGGCGAAGACGACGGCGGGCCGGGTCACCAGTGCCCGCGCAACCGCGACCCGCTGCCGCTGGCCGCCGGACAACTCGCCGACGCGCTGCCCGCCGGCGCCCGCGAGCCCGACCTCGTCGAGCGCGCGTTCCAGGTCCGTGGCCGAGACCCGCGGCCCGCCGAGGCGGCTCGGCAGCAGCACGTTCTGCCGTACCGTCAACTCGGACAGCAGGTTGTACGACTGGAACACGAAGCCGATCCGGTCGCGGCGCAGGCGGGTCAGCGCCGCCTCGCGGGCACTGGTGACCTCGCGGCCGGTGAGCCGCACCGTGCCCAACGTCGGCCGGTCCAGCCCGGCGGCGCAGTGCAGCAGCGTGCTTTTGCCCGATCCGGTCGCGCCCATGACGGCGACGTACGTCCCGGCATGCACCCGCAGCGACACGTCCCGTAACGCCCAGATGCCGTTCCGGTCCCGCCCGTACCGGCGCCCGACCCCGTCCATCTCCAGCACGTCCATGGCGTCAAGGCTCGCCGTGTCACGGCGCACGCACGACAGGGTTGGCCGCCCGACCATGGTGCGGTCAACCGCACCTGTTGCTCATTCCTGGAGGCCGTCCCAGGACCAGCGCGGGATGGGCAGGCCGTCGGGAACGTCGGCGGCCGACGCGTGGTAGCGCGCCATGCTCGTCGTCGTGGCCCAGGCGAAGTAGTCGTGCAGCACCTGGCGCACCGGATCGGTGGCGCCGACGTCGTCGAGGGCGCGGTCGAAGCATTCGACAGCCCGGCGGTCCATCTCCTCGTGCAAGCCGTTGCCGCTGTGCATCCGCACCACGTCGGTCTCGCTGCCGTAGGTGTCGGAGAAGGTGGTGGGGCCGCCGAGCGCCTCGGCCCAGTACGCGGCGAGCCGCTCACCGTGCTGAGGGTGGAACCCGTGGCTGAACGCGTGGCTGACCACCTCGTCGGCCATCACCCGCCTGTGCCACGCCTCGGCCAGGCGGACCAGGCCCGCGTCGCCGCCGGCCGCCTCGTACACGCTCTGCATGTACCAAGTCTAGGTTGGGGGGATGCAACGATCCGACGTCAACTTCGACCGCGTGGCCGCCGACTACGACGCGACCCGCGGCGGCGATGCCCGGGCGTTCGCGTGCGCCCGCGACGTGGCGCCGCACCTGCCTCCCGGCGACATGCTGGAGCTCGGCGTCGGCACCGGCATCGTCGCGGCGGCGGTGCGCACCGAGGCACCACAGGTGGCGCGGCTCGTCGGGATCGACATCTCCGTGGAGATGCTCGCCAAGGCGAGCCAACGGTTACCCGGCGCGGTCGTGCGGGCGTCGGCGTTGCAATTGCCCTTCGGCGACGCACGGTTCGACGCCGCGCTCGCGGTGCACGTGCTCCATGTGGTGCCCGACCTGGACGCGACGCTGGCCGAGGCCGCGCGTGTGCTGCGCCCGGGGGGTCGCCTGGTTGCCGTGCACGGCGAGCCGCAGCACTCCGACGACGCGTTGGCGCGTGCGTTGGATCCGTTGCGGGACATGGCTCCCCGGCAGGACTCCCCGGAGACGGTGGTGGCGTCCGCCGCGAGCGCCGGCTTCGCGTTGGTGGAACAGCGCCCGTCGGCGCCGCGCATCTCCGAGTACAGCCCCGCTCAGCTGGCCGACTCGATCGACGGGCGGATGTGGTCCTATTTGTGGACCATCGACGACGAGACGTGGGCGGCACAGGTGACCCCCGTGATCGAGGCCGTCCGGGCAATGCCCGACCCGGACCGCGTGCGGCCGCACGAGAGCCGGATGACGCTCACCGTCCTGGAACGGGCCGCCTGACCGCTGGCGCGCGGAACCAGGGTCGTCGGGTTGTGCGACGGCGTGGAGCGCCCTGCACCGCAACCAGGGAACGCACGGCCGCGCTGTTTCGCGGCCGTGCGCTCCGATTCCTGTTCCGTTACAGGCCGAGCAGGCCCAGAATCTGGTTCAGCAGTGCGACGATCTGCGTCAGCGACCCGCCGGGGTTCAGCAGACCGGCGATGGCGCAGAGCAGGTTACCGAGCAGGTTGCCGGCACCCGGCACCGCGGTGATGTTCAGGTGCACCCGGTCGAGATGGACGACCAGTCCGAGCAGGTTCAGGTCCAGTGGCCCGAGCACGAGGTCGAGCACCTCACAGCCGATGGCCTGGATCTGGTTCACCTGCATGGTTTCCTGCTGCGACACGGCACGCGACGTGCCGTCGGCGCTCACCATGTTGCCGGCGAGCACACCGGTCGCGAAGGTGTTGGTTCCGTCCGTCGAGAACTGCGACGGAATGAACGTGCCGGTGAATGTTCCGGTACCGGTCGCGTCGGTGAAGGTGCCGGACACCTCCGAGGTCATCGTGCCCAGGTCGTTGGCTGCGACGGGGGCAGCCGCCGGCGCCGGTGCCGCCGACGCAGGCGCGGCGAACACCGCGAACATGCCGGTCAACGCCATCGCGAGGACGGCGGCGGCGAAGCGGATTCGCCGGTTTGCTCCGTTCATGTTTCCTCCTCTGCCGTTTGTGCGTTCCGTTTCGGGGTGCCCGGTCCCAGAAGCGACAAACGACGCGAAGAGGTGCCTAATCCCATAGATCGATCCTGTTACGCCAAGCGTGATCAAAACGATGGGCCCCCGCGCGATCCTGGTCTCGAATGGGCTCTATGGCGTCCTCTACGGCGTCCACTCGAGACCGAGATCGCGCTGCACGCGGGTGGCGGTCAGGCCGTCGAGCATCAGGTCGATGGAGCGGCGTGCGGCCGCGTGGGCCGCTCGGGCGTCGTCGGTGGAGCCGAGCACGCCGTCGACCATCTTGAACAGCAGGCGTAGGTCGTCGGGGGCGAAGTCCTTCCGCACGTAGCCGCACTCCTGCGCGCGCCGCAGCGGACCCGTCAGCGCCGCGACCACCTTGTGCGCGTAGCGCTCGCGCGTGGCCGCGTCGACCCGTCGCATCAGCAGGCCGAGCGAGCGCATCGCGGCCTGGGTGCGCAGCACCTCGCCGAGAAGGTGCCGGAACGTCTCCGGGCTGTCGTGGTTCGCCGCCACGAACGCGTCGAGCCGAGCTATCTCGTGGGCAACCACCTCGGACACGAGCGCCTGCCGGTCGGGGAAATGGCGGTACACCGTCGCCAGGCCGACGCCGGCTCGCCTCGCCACCTCCGGCATCTCGACGGCAGGCTCGGGGCCCGACATCACCTCGATGGCTGCACGCACGATTGCCGCACGGTTGCGCTGCGCGTCTCTGCGACGCCGCAACGGTGCGCCGTACGGCATGAGCGACTCCTCGAAACCACAGATGTTACCCGCCGGTAGCGAGAAAGTCATCATCTTCACATTCTCGGTACTCGTCTATACGCTGCCGAAACTTCGCGGTGGCACCGGCGCCGTCCCGCCGCCCCATCCCCAATCGTCAAGGAGTGCCCATGGCACGCCGTCGATTCACCCTGCCCATCGCACTGCTGTCATTGCTGACCGCCGCCCTCCTCGTCGGGACGGCAGCCCCCGCGCAGGCTCAGAGTCCGACCCGGGCGGCGACCACCGGAGTCCGCTTCGTCGACATCCCCGGCGACGGCGTCCTGTTGAAGGGCAACGTCGTGGCCCCCACGACCGCGGGCCGCCACCCCGCGATCGTGTTCTCCTCCAGTTGGGGCCTCAACGACATCGAGTATCTCGCCCAGGCCAACGCCCTCGCCGGGCACGGCTACGTCGTCGTGTCCTATACGCCGCGCGGTTGGTGGTTCTCCGGCGGGGAAATCGACACGGCGGGCCCGAAGGACATCGCCGACCTCTCGCGCGTCATCGACTGGACGATCGCCAACACCGCGACCGATGCGACCCGGATCGGTGCGGGCGGCGTCTCCTACGGCGCCGGTATCAGCCTGCTCGGCGCGGCGTTCGACGCCCGGATCCGCGCCGTCGCCTCGCTGAGCGGCTGGAGCGACCTCGTGTACTCGCTGTACGGCGGGTCCACCCGCCACCTGCAGTCGACCGGGCTGCTGGCGCTCGCGGCGCAACTGCTCGGCAACGTCGGCCCGGATCTACAGGGCAAGCTCGACGACTTCTTCGCCAACCGCAACGTCGCACAGGTGCTCGCGTGGGGCCGGGTGCGCTCCCCGGTCACCTACCTCGACGCTCTCAACGCCAACCGCCCCGCCGTCCTGATGGCCAACGCCTGGGGCGACAGCATCTTCCCGCCCAACCAGCTCACCGATCTGTTCGGCCGGCTGGCCGGGCCGAAGCGCCTGGAACTGCGACCCGGCGACCACGCCATCGCCGAACTCACCGGCCTCGTCGGGCTGCC
>Ga0070664_100000164_pt1 | contig 45854 bp, 41 predicted proteins | sample KBSC73metaG_FD_65863 | JGI IMG/M metagenome (GOLD analysis project Ga0070664, IMG submission 65863) | Corn rhizosphere microbial communities from Kellogg Biological Station, Michigan, USA - KBS C7-3 metaG | ecosystem: Host-associated > Plants > Roots > Rhizosphere > Soil ... | reverse complement strand
CTGATATCGGCTCGTCCTGGACTTATCTTTAGCGAACCCGCGACCGGTATTCATCCCTCCATTCATCCCTAAGGGTGGACTCGAGCGCCACGTGTCGAGTTTCGGTTGCCAACCTTCAATCCCCTGATCTCGTCTAAGTGTGCGGTCTGGAAAGTCCGGTAAACCTGCAAGACCCAGCAGAGTCCATAAATCTTCTGAACCCAACAGTCAGATACGTACATAGATGAGAAGAGTCGTCCTGTTTTTCGTTGTCGCGTTTCTGGCTACCGCTGTCGAGGCGGCGCCGCCGACAACCTCCCGCGTGGTTGCGACACCGATTCCTGAAGCCGCCGCCGTCAAGGTCGACGGTGAACTCAACGATGCGATCTGGCAAACCGTGCCGCCAATCAAAGAATTCGTTCAGCGCGAGCCGAAGGAGGGTGCCGCACCGACATTTGAAACGGAAGCGCGCGTCGCCTACGATGCCACCGCGCTTTACATTGCCGTCATCGCCTTCGATTCCGATCCCAAACGCATCGTCGGTATCCGTACGCGTCGCGATGAAGGATCGCCATCAGACTGGATCAGCGTGGTGGTGGATTCGTTCCACGATCGCCGATCGGCATTCGAGTTCGACGTCAACCCCGCCGGCGTCAAACAGGACAGCTACTGGTTCAACGACACGAACAACGATCAGGGATGGGATGCGGTCTGGGACGCCGCGGTCTCACGCACCGATCGGGGCTGGCGTGCCGAGTTCCGGATTCCGTTCTCCCAGCTCCGGTATCGGCCAGCGGAGACATCGACGTTCGGTCTGGCGATCATCCGGAAGGTCGGGCGGCTGAATGAGACGGCGACGTGGCCGCTGCTGTCGAAGAGCGCCCACGGATACGTGTCGTCGTTTGGCGAGCTCACAGGGTTGCGCCTGGAGCGAGCGCCCAAGCGGCTCGAAGTCGTGCCGTACATGGTTGCTGACGTGAAGACACAGCCCGGGGAACCGGGCAATCCGCTGATCAACACGACCGATCCGGACGCATCGCTCGGCGTCGACCTGAAGTACGCGCTTCGACCGGGCCTCACCCTCACCGGCACAATCAATCCGGACTTTGGTCAGGTCGAAGCCGATCCTGCGGTCGTGAACCTGTCGGCGTTCGAAACGTTCTTCTCGGAGCGGCGGCCGTTCTTCGTCGAAGGAGGCGGTATCTTCAGCTTCGACATCGACTGCAACGACGGCAACTGCAGCGGCCTGTTCTACTCGCGCCGGATCGGTCGCAGCCCGCGGGGTGAACCCGATGTGCCCGATGGAGGCTACTCGTCGGCGCCTGCGCAGACAACCATTCTCGGCGCGGCGAAGCTGACGGGACGTATCGGCGAGTTTTCCGTCGGTGCACTGAACGCGGTCACCGCAGCCGAGGATGCGATCATTTCAAACGGAACGGTGCAGACGACGCGGCAAACGATTGAGCCGCTGACCAACTACTCGGTGGTTCGCGCTCGCCGCGAGTTTTCCAATCAGTCGGCCCTGGGATTCATGACGACATTTACGAATCGCAACCTCGACGCATCCACGAGGTTTCTGCCGGGTGAGGCCTACACGGGTGGGGTCGATGCCGACTGGCGTCTCGGTTCTAAGTACGCCATCCGCGGGTTTCTCGCCGGCAGCACCGTACACGGCGATCCCACCGCGATCGACGAGCTGCAGCGCAACAACGTACACAGCTTTCAGCGTCCGGATTCCGACAACTTGACGTATGACCCGACCCGCACGGCGATGAATGGCTACGGCGGCTCGACATCGGTATCAAAGATCGCTGGTGCGCGCATGGTCTTCAGCTCGAATGTCGGGTTCAAGAGTCCCGGCTTCGAGATCAACGACGTGGGTTTCATGCAGCGTGCCGATCAGCGGACGATGAGCAACTGGATGCAGATCCGCTACGACAAGCCGTCGCAGAAATGGCTGCGCAGTTTCCGCTACAACCTGAATCAATGGGCCGGCTGGAACTACGATGGCGACCGGTTGTACTCCGGCATCAACGTGAACGCACACGCGATGTTCCGCAACAACTGGGCGACCGGCACCGGCGGCAACATCAACTGGCAGCCGTTCGATGATCGCGCCACGCGCGGCGGTCCAGGCGTCTACGGCAACGCGCAGCGCTCGATCTGGGCCTATCTCGAAAGCGATCAGCGTCCTGCCGTGTCGTTGGGCATCTTCACGTTCAACTCGACTGACGGCAAGGGCACCACGCTTCACGACGCGAGCCCGAATGTGTCCTATCGGCCATCTTCGTTTCTCAAGGCGAGCGTGGGGCTTCACTGGAGCCAGAACACCGACCAGTCGCAGTGGGTCGAGGCGACCGACGACGGGCGCTACGTGTTCGCGCGCATCTACCAGCAAACCGTCGGCATTCAGACCAGGCTGAACTACACGGTGACGCCGGCGCTGTCGATTCAGTTGTATGCGGAGCCGTTCGTGTCCTCGGGCAACTACACGAACTTCAAGGAGCTCGTTGACGGCCGGTCGAAGTCGTACGAGGGGCGTTACAAGCCGACCGCCTACGCCGGGAATCCAGACTTCAACTATCGCTCGTTCCGGACGACGAACGTGCTGCGGTGGGAATACAAGCCGGGTTCGACGCTCTTTGTGGTCTGGCAGCAGGGCCGGGAAGACAGCGTGGAATACGGCAATTTCAATTTCAACCGCGACTTCGGCGCCGTGTTTGATGCGCCGGCCAAGAACGTCTTCCTCGTCAAGTTTGCGTACTGGTTCAATCCGTGAAGTCCGGGGAGGCGATAGAGAGAACGGGGTTCACAACGAAGAAACGGAGCAAACGGCGAGACGAACGAAGAAGAAAACTCTTTTTCGTTCTCCTTCGTTTACGTCGTTTCTTCGTTGTGGACTCCGTTCCCTCCGGCACCTCCGATTACTCGATCGCCGCGTACTGCAGACGCGTCTGGTTAGCCTCGTCCTGAATCTGCCGCGCGAGTTCCGGCGGGGACATGACCCGCGCGAGCGGACCGAACCCGAGAATCCAGCTCCGAAGCGCGAAGTCGTTGCACACGTGCAGCGTCATCTTCAGCCCGCCCTCTTTGGTGTCCTCGATGTGCTGCGAGGCGTGCCAGTTCCGCTCCTTGAGATAGCGCGCGATGCGCGGTTCGAACACGATTTCGATCCGCTCGGGTGGACCCTGATTGACGCCAAGCGAGTTCGCAAAGGCGTCCGTGGGGAGATCGATCGGCTCGAATCGATCCTCGCTGATTGACAACGTCTGGATCCGCTCGACCGCAAACGTGCGGAGCTGTTTGTATTCCGGCACGTAGGCAATGACGTAGAAGCCTCCCTGGGCGAAGACCAGCCGATACGGCTCAATCAGGTACTCTTTTTCGCGGTCGCTCGAGAACGAGTGATACCGCATGGTCGCGCGCCGGTGATTGATGGTCGCGTCTACGAGCTGCGCGACCCGCGTGCTGCGCGGCGCCGCCTGCCGCGACGCTGTTGCCGGGGTCGACGGCTCGTCCATCAACGAGTGCGAGCCCGGCTCCGCTTTCGCCTGGATCACGAGCGGCAGCCGATCGAGGAACTGGCGCATGCCCGGAGTCAGCGCCGTGGCGAGCTTGTCGAATGCGCTCCGCACGTCTCGCTGGAAGGGTGTGGCCGCGAGACACTCGACCAGCGAACGAGAAAAGTAGATGGCCGTCAGCTCCGCGAGGGTAAATCCCGTCGCGTCCAGGCGCCGGAACGCCTTCTGTTCGAGCGTCCAATACTTCTTGCCCTCGTGGACTTCATCGAAGAGCGGAAATCCTGCAGACTGGAGCGCTTCGAGATCACGCCGAATCGTTCGGGTCGAGACGCCCGTGCGTTCGGCGAGGTCGTCGATTGTCACGCGACGCGATGATTCGAGATCGCGGAGGATTGACCACTGCCGGATGACTTCCGTGTTCCGCATAGAGCGAGCGTCCGTGGGGATTGATCAGGAGGCCGACGCGATGGCCGTCTCCGCCAGTTGTTCCTCGAGCGCGCGGCGATTCCTCCCCGACCGGCTGCCGTAGATGAAGTGTGCCGGGCCCATGAAGCAGAACGCCATCGGCGCAACCGGTGCCAGTCCGAGCGGTGCCATCGAGGCAATGACGAGCGCGATCACGCCGACGCCGGCGCTGATCAGGTGATGCCCGATATTCGAGCGGGCATCGAACACCTCGAGGTCCGAAAGGGCCAGCTCGTCGCGACGCGAGAGCGCGTGACGATACAGCAGGGCGAACAGCACGAAAATCGCGATGAACCCGGCAGAGTAGATTGAAGCGGTGTTTGCCAGCTCCCAGAGCTCCATGGGTTCGGGCGGTTTGATCCGCGGCACGAAGCGCGCAAACAGCGAGTCGAACATGAACTTCAACGGGTACACGTACAGCAGCACGACGAACAACAGCAGAGAGTTGAGCAGGATGGTGTAGCCGTCCTGGAGGCCGAAGCGTCTGAAGAAGGAGTTGTGCTCGTACCAGAGCCACGCCAGGAGCGCGAAGCTGCAGGCGAACGACACCCCGCCGAGCATTCGATCGATCAGTTCGGCATAGCTCGAGGGGGCCTCGACCGACACCACGAGCAGCGCCAGCGCGAATGCAAACACCGCGTCGCTGAAGCCCTCGAGCCGGGAAATCTCGTGTCGCCGCGGGACCACGTCAAGACTCTATAACGAGTTGACAACCCTCGCCAGCCGGGGTTTTTGGGCAAAAGTGGTTTTCAAATCGCATTCGACATGGCCAACGAGCGCCCACGCGATCGGAGCGCGCCGTCGAAGCGGCGCGCGAGAGCGCGTGTCAGGGAGTCCGAGGGGCGACGCTCGTATGAGGCGCGAGCGAGCGTCGCGAAGCGAGCCTCGCGAACGGAGCGAGCGTGGCGAAGCAGCGAGCCAGAGAGCGAGTTGGGGAGTCCGAGGGGCGAAGCCCCCCGGAGTGATGAGTGACCTACCCTGTCACGCCTGCCTCCTACACTGCCTGTACGAATTGAGGGACGCCACCGTTTCCACAGGAGAAGGACATGCGCAGGCTCGACGGTTCGCTCGCCAGACGGCTCGATTTTGACGACACCCCGATCGCCAGCCCGCTCGAGCGAGATCGTGGAACGAATACATCGCCCATTCGGCTCCGGCTGGGTCTCGGATTGCTGAGGGGCGCCGGGAAGTACCAAGCGCTCGAAAAGCGCCGCCGGGCCGCGCAGATCAAGGCGCGGCACGCTCTGGATCTCATCGATCTGGCGGAGAAGGTCAAGGGGAGATAACGATGTCACGTTGCTCGCACACGTCCGCAAAGCCCTCGTCACACACGCATGGCCGGACGCTCTGTTTCGAGTGTTTCCGGGCCGGGATGGAGCGCACGCGCGCGCGCCGCGAAGCCTGGGCGCAGCGATCGTTGCCGTTCGACGAGGCGAACCAGCCCGTGAAGCCGATGAGCAAGCGCGCCGTCGCACATCGTGAGCGCATGCTGGAGTACCTTGCGACGACCGCCAGGCGCCGTGCCTAGTGCTTCGAAGATTCGCCGCTGGCGGCTGGCGGCTGGCGGCTGGCGACTCGCGATTCGACGATTCGTGATTCGACGACTCGCGACTTGACGATTCGCGATTCGAGGATTCGTGATTCGAGGATTCGCGATTCGAGGATTAGTGATTCGAGGATTAGTGATGAGTGATTAGGGATTCGATCAACTCGCTCCGGAAGCTCCGCCGCCTGCTGCTGCAGATGCTCCGCCATGTCCGCCATGTGCACCCGCGCCGCTGCCGCCAGATGCGACGAACGCGGAAAAGGCGATTGCGCTGTTGTGGCTCCCATCGGACGAGGCGCGAAACCAGGCTGGCGCGGCCGATCGATGCCGTTTGAGATACGCCGACCATCCATGGGCGATCCCCAGCGCAATCGCGAACGGCAGCAGCTGTCTGATGACGGCATCGCCTGGTGATGGTTGGCGATCCCTTGCGAGATCGCGGAGATACCGGCGGAATCCGCGCCATTCGGCGGCCCGCCTCACGCCATCGTTCGAGAGTGGCGTGTGCGCCGCGTAGCAGATCATCGCCGTGACGCCCCCGAGCGTCAGCGCGAGCGGAACCAGCATCGGCCACGGGCCGTAGCGGTCAACCAGAAACGCGAACCCTATCGACGACAGTCCCGCGCCGATCAGGAAGACGAGAGCTATGACCGCGAACCGATTGCGCACGCTCCGCCGATCCTGGTCGAGCAGGCCTTCAGCCGTCATCGCCGACTCCAACGCGATCTTGAACTTTCGTAGATGCCGGACGAGCCGATTGCGGGCTTTGCCGAGTGTGACGGCCGCACCGGCGGCGTGAGTTCCAGCGAACATGATCTCCAGCAACTGCTCTTCATACGGCGCGAGCGCGCCTTTCGTGGGAGTGGCGGTCATCGTGAAGTCTCGCAGTCCGAGGACGCGCGAATGTTCGTCGATCCGAAGTTCACCTCGCTCGGCGAGCGCGAAGGCCGCCGCCATCGCGTGCTCGAGCCGGGGGCTTCCATTGTTGAGCAGGGCGCCCGCGATCGGCGGTGGCAGCGTATCGGGCCGCGCAGTTGACCACAGCGTGCCGCCGACGGCATCGCGAAGCGGTGGATCGTATCGTTGCCGAACGAAGAACAAGGCGGCGAGCGCCGACAACAGCACGATCGCGGCTGCGTACACCCACCGGACCGAGAACCGCCCGATGTCCATCTGTCGCTGCTGCCATTGCGGTGGAGTCTCGATGAGGGCGCCGCGAGGAAAACGAATCCAGACCTGCAGCCACCCGTTCGCGCGGATGGCGGTACTGTCGATTCGAACCTGAGTGCCGTCTGCCGTCAACTTCCAGTCCGCGACGCGCCGGCCGTCGATCGTTGGCTGTCCGGAAGGCGTCGTGGGCAGCGTGATGCTGACAGTGCTCGAGGCGATTCGGTAATTGCGTTCGGACGGAAGAAGCGTCCACGCGAGGAGGTCGGCGTCAACTTCCTGTCGGGCAATGCCCCGAGCGAGGTACGTCAGCTCGAATGTGTGTGTGGCGGGGGCTTCGACCGCGAACCGCCAGGTGACCCGCAGGCTCGACGAGCCGGAAACCTCAACGTGACCTGGCTCCCTTCCCGTCGGCATTGGTTGGCCGTCCATCGAGGCCGACACGACCTCGATCCCGTCGTTGAATCGGCCGGGAATCGCGCGAAAGAACTGCGAGAATGAACCGCTCTCGAATCGAATCGTGATTGTTTCGACGACGCGGAGCGTTCCTTCGGGCAGCACGTCGATGCTGACGTCGTAGCGATCGGCCGAGTAACGTCCGGCAGCCGCCGCCGGCGCTGCGGCCATCGTGATGAGCGCAACCAGAATCAGCCGCCGAAGCATGGGCAACAGCATGATAGCGAAGGTCGGCCGGGATGGCAGGAAATGTGAAGAAACAGTGACTCCTGAACTAAATCTCACCGGGTTCCTGTCTAAGCAAGTGTAGGGAGGTTACACAAATGACTCGAACCATATGGACGGCCGCCGCGGCGCTGATCCTGGCTGCGGCGGTGGCGATTCCGGTGATAGCCCAGCCGCCTCAGGAAGGGCGTGGGCAGGGTCGGGGACCTGGGTTTGCCGGCCCGATGCCAATGCTACGGGGACTGAATCTGACCGACGCGCAGCGCGACCAAGTCAAGGCGCTTGTCGATCAGCGCAGAACCAGCGAGGATCCACGGAGGAATCTGATGGACCTCGAGCGCCAGCTTCAGATTGCGATCCTGGCGGACGCGCCGGATCAACAGAAGATTGAAGAGCTGAAAACTTCGATCAACTCGGCGTCCGCGCAGGAGCTCGCCGCACGGACCGATTTTCAGACGCGAATCGCTCAGATTCTGACGCCGGAACAGCGGGCGCAGGCGCGCGATGCTGTCGGAAAAGGACCCGGCGGCCGTCGCGGCGCGCCGCCGCAGACGGCCCGGGAACACCGGCCGGCGTCATAAAAAGGAGGCTGGCACTTTCCCCGCGAAAGTGCCAGCCACCTTTCCACGATTTCGGTCCATTCTTAGGGCAATTGCGGCCCGAGGTGGCTCGAAGGTGGCTGGCACTTTTCGGCGAAAAGTGCCAGCCACCTTTTCTGACCGACCGGGGGTTTCGAGGGTGCTTATGAAGCGTGCGGTGTTCGGTGTAACCGGAACGATCCTGATCGTCTCGATGGCGGCAGTGCTCGCGGCGAAAAAGCCGCTCCTGACCAGCCAGTGGCGCGATCGGGAACTCACGATCGATGGCGACAGCGGCGACTGGCCAGGACCGCTTCGGCCGATCGAAGAGAATCATCCGCTGATGGCTGCCGCAATGAACGACGGGCAGTATCTCTACCTGGTACTCAGCACGAGCGACTCGACCGAGCGCCGTCAGATCCTCCGGCAAGGACTCGTCGTCTGGTTCGATCCCGGTGGCGGGGAGAAGAAACACTTTGGCCTGAAATACCCGGTTGGAGTGCCGCCAGAGGAGCGGCCGACTCGCGGCGGTGGCGGCGGCTACAGGCGAGGTCCCGGAGGTGGCGGCGGGGGACACTCGACAGGAGATTCCGGTTCGGGTGATTCTTCCCATCCCACCTCACCCGATCAGGTCGAACCCACGAATCGCCTCGAGGTCTACGGTCCGCAGAAGGACGATGCGCATAGTTTCGTCGCCGACATGGCGCCAGGAATCACCGTGAAGACGGGTCAGGCGGATGGCTATCTCGTTTACGAGCTCAAGGTGCCGCTCGCGAAGACGACGGCTGCGCCGTACGCGATCGAGACCAAACCGGGCGCGGTCATCGGAATCGGAATCGAAACACCGAAGATGGAACACCCCTCGGGTGAAGGCCGCGGAGGCGGTATGGGCGGCGGTATGGGCGGTATGGGCGGCGGTATGGGCGGACGCGGTGGTGGCGGCATGGGGCACGGGGGCGGCGGCGGCCGCAGCGGTGGAGAGCACGGACAGTCGGAGCAACCCAAGCCGCTGAAAAACTGGGCGACGATTCAATTGGCAAGCGCAGCTTCCACTTCCCAGCGCACACCCTCGAGCTCGAAGTAGAGTCCAACTTTCCAGTTTCCAGCTCACAGTTTCCAGGTCGGCGGGGCCATCCGGCCCCGCCGAAGCGCGAACCGCGAACCGCGAGTCCGTTGTATCCTCTTGTTCACGGCCACGTAGCGTGGCCGTCACCGGTGACCCGGCAATGTGTCCGGGAAGGAGCTCTTGATGGTTCGAGTCGTCGAATCCGCCGCCACCGAATTGCGAGTGGCGGAAGCTCGCGCGTTTGTGCGAGCGAGTCTTACCCACAGCGATCTCCTTCTGATCGGCGCGTCGCGCAGCGCCGCGGACGATCTCGCCCGCTCGGTTGCGGCCGAGCGGGGTGCCACATTCGGTCTCCATCGGTTCAGTCTCGTACAGCTTGCGGCGCGCCTTGCCGCGCCATTCCTTGCGGCGGATCGCCGCTCGCCGGCAACCAGTCTTGGAACCGAAGCCGTGGCCGCGCGGGCGACCTTCGAATCCGTCCGCGATGGCACGCTCGACTACTTTGGGCCGGTCGCCGGCACGCCCGGCTTTCCGCGCGCGCTGGCGCGCACGCTCCAGGAATTGCGTCTCGCGCACGTCGCGCCCGCGTCGCTGGCAGCACTGCCGCTTGGCGGCCCCGATCTGTCCGCGCTCCTGGATCGTTTCGAACGCGAGTTCGACGCCGCGTCAGCCACCGATCGCGCGACGCTCTTTGCCGCAGCGACGACCGCGGCGGGGAGGGGATCCCGCGTCAACTCCGTCCTCGGCATCCCGCTGGTCCTTCTTGACGTTCCCTTTGATTCGGCGGCGGAGTTCGAGTTCCTTCGCGCGCTGGTCGCGGCCTCACCCGGCGCGCTGATCACGGTGCCATTCGGCGACGTGCAGACACTCGAGCGGCTCGCATCGCTCGGTCTGCACGCTGAAGTTCTCGAGCAGAAGGGGGACAGCGACCTCGTCGCGCTGCGACGGTACCTGTTCGCCAGCAGTCGTCCGCCGGAACGGACCCCTCGCGGCGACGTTCGGCTGTTCTCCGCGCCGGGCGAAGGGCGTGAGTGTGTGGAAATCGCGCGCCGCATCATGGAAGAGGCTCGCGCCGGTCTGCCCTTCGACGAAGTGGCGGTTCTGGTCCGTTCGCCTGAACGCTACGTCGGGCTCCTCGAACACGCGTTCAAGCGCGCGGGTATCCCCGGGTGGTTCGATCGAGGGACCACGCGGCCGCACCCGGCAGGGCGGGCATTCCTCGCCATCCTGGCCTGCGCGTGCGAGAAACTCTCGGCGCGTCGATTCGCGGAATACCTCTCGCTCGCGCAAGTTCCGCAACTCTCCGGGCCGCGACGCGAATTCGATTTCATTGTTCCGGATGATGACGTGTTGTCCGTCGTCAGTGAGGCTGCGCGAAGGGTGCAGGACGACGGTCGCGAGGACCCTCCTGATTCGGAATCGAAGGCCCCGGCTGGATCGTCAGACCCCGATAGTTCGGCGGCCGCCGTCCTTGCAGGGTCCTTGCGTGCGCCGTGGAAGTGGGAAACGCTCATCGTGGAATCAGCGGTCATCGGCGGAGATCCCGCCCGATGGCATCGTCGCCTCGCTGGTCTTGCCCGCGAATACCGTCTGAAGATTCGCGAGGAGCTCGGGGAGGATCCGGAATCACCGCGCGCGGCGTTCTTTGAACGGGAGCTGACCAACCTGGGTCACCTTCGATCCTTCGCACTGCCGATCGTCGATCGACTGGCGTCATGGCCGGCGAGCGCGACGTGGGGCGAATGGCTCGATCGGTTCGTGGAACTGGTCCCCATGGTCCTCCGTCAGCCGGAGCGCGTGCTGCGGGTCATCGCCGAGTTGAGGCCGATGAGCGAGATTGGTCCCGTCTCGCTCGAGGAAGCGCGCGACGTCATCGCGGATCGGCTGCTCTCGATCGAAATCGATCCTCCGCGTCATCGTTATGGACGGGTGTTCGTCGGGTCGCCGCAGCAAGCACGCGGCCGCACCTTCCGCGTCGTCTTCGTCGCCGGTCTGGCCGAGCGGATGTTTCCGCAGAAGCCGCACGAAGACCCCATGCTGCTCGATGAAGAGATGCGCGTGCCGCTCGACGCCGGACTGGCGATCCAGGAAAGCCGAGGCCGGCTGGAGCGGCTCCTGTTGCGCCTGGCGATTGGTGCTCCGCGTGAACGGCTCTGGCTCTCGTATCCGCGCATCGAGACCGCGGAATCGCGGCCACGAGTGCCGTCGTTTTACGCGCTCGACGTCATGCGCGCGATCACCGGAAAGATTCCACGCCACGAAGAGCTACAGGAGAGCGCCGTGGCGGAAGGCGCCGCGATGCTGGCGTGGCCTTCACCTGCGGATCCGAAACGCGCCATCGATGACCTCGAACACGATCTCGCCGTCCTGCGCACACTGCTTCTGGCCGAGAACCCCAAGGCGGTTCGCGGCCAGGCGCATTACCTGCTGCGCCTGAACGAGGCGCTCAAGCGTTCGGTCTCGGCCCGCTGGTCTCGCGCGCGCGGCTCGTGGACGCAGTTCGATGGAATCACCCGGGTCACCGGCATGACCAGGCCGCTCCTCGCCTCGCAGCGGATGTCGGCGCGCCCCTATTCGCTGTCCGCACTTCAGAAGTTCGCGACCTGTCCGTATCAGTTCCTGCTGTCGGCCATTCACAGGCTAGAGCCGGCGCAGGAGCCGGAGCCGCTTCAGAAGCTCGATCCGCTGACGCGCGGCGCGCTGTTTCACAAAGTGCAGGCCGAGTTCTTCCGCGCGCTCCACCGCGAGGGTGGACTTCCAGTCACGGAGGACTCTCTGCCCGACGCGCTCGGGCGTCTCGATCGAATCGTCGCTGAGACAGCGTCCGAGTACTACGAACAGCTGGCCCCCGCCATCGATCGAGTCTGGCGTGATGAGATTGCAGACATCGCGCGCGACCTGCGGGTGTGGGCCCGCCGACTTCCGAGCGCGCAGGACTGGATTCCCGAGTACTTCGAATTCAGTTTTGGCCTGAGCGACGAGGGGCGCGACCCTCGCAGTGTTCCCGACCCCGTACTGATCGACGGCCGGTTTCTGTTGCGCGGTTCCGTCGATCTCATCGAGCGCCGTCGTGACGGTCGTGCGCTGCGCGTCACCGATCACAAGACGGGCAAGAACAGGACGACGTGGAAGACGGTCATCGGCGGTGGGGCGATCCTGCAGCCGGTGTTGTACAGCGTCGCCGTGACGCAGTCGCTGGAGATGCCCGTCACCTCCGGGCGTCTCTTCTATTGCACGGCAGCCGGAGGCTTTGCCGATCACGAAATCCCAATCAACGACGCCAATCGCCACGCCGGCGTCGAAGCGATGGAAATCGTCGATCGCGGGATTGAACTCGGCTTTCTGCCTGCCGCTCCTGGCAACCGTGCCTGTGCCTGGTGCGATTTCCGCGTTGTCTGCGGTCCGCACGAAGAGCAGCGAGTCCGGATGAAGTCGGCTGACAAGCTCGGAGATCTGCGCGCACTGAGAGAGATGCCGTAGCCAGATGGTGAATGAGCAGATAGTTGCGACAACCAAGCGGCCCGAGCGTGAGCGAGGGCTGGCAGGCGCTGGGGGTGGGGCCCCAGCGCAAAGTAAGAAAAGATGACGCTCGTCGATCAACGAGCCCGCGATCAGATTGCCAACGCGCTCGACGACACGCTCGTCGTCGAAGCCGCGGCGGGAACCGGCAAGACGACCGAGCTCGTGAAGCGCATCCTGCGCGTCCTGGCCACTGGCCGCGCACGCGTCGAAGAGATCGTTGCGGTCACCTTTACCGAGAAGGCCGCCGGCGAGCTCAAGCTGCGGTTGCGCGAGGCGCTCGAGCGCGAGCGCGCGGCAACCACGGACGCTCAGCCGCGGGAGCGGCTCGACGGCGCCTTAGGCAGTCTCGAGGAGGCGCACGTCAACACGATCCACGGTTTCTGCGCCGAGCTGCTGCGCGAACGTCCGGTCGAAGCCGGGGTCGATCCGCTGTTTCGGGTGCTGACGGAAACCCAATCCGATCGCCTCTTCGAGGAGGCATTTGGCGGATGGCTGCAGGCGCAGCTGGCCGATCCGCCCGAAGGCGTGCGCCGGGCGCTGCGCCGTTCTGCGCCGTTTTCCTTCTCGGGCGCCCGTCCACGAGACGATGGCCCAATCGATCGATTGCAGCGTGCCGCCCGCGAACTGTCCGAGTGGCGCGATTTTCCGGCACCCTGGACCAGGCGCGTGTTCGACCGGAAAGGTCAGATCGATCGGCTGGTGACGGAACTGCACGCGCTGGCCGCACTGATCGAACGTCCCTCCTACGTGAACGATTCGCTGTACCTCGATACCGCGGCTGCCAGGCACCTGAGCCAGGAGATTCAGTTACAGCAGGAAGGTACTGGACACGCAGCGACCGAGGCTGACGACGACGGCCTCGAAGCGCGGCTCGTGGACCTGTCGCGCGACCGGAATTTCAGTCGCGTCCGGCATGGCCGCGGACCTGGATACCGGCAGGGCGTCACGCGAGCCGCCGTCGTCTCCGCACTGGAGGCCTTCCGCGCCAGCCTCGACGGATTTCGACTCGATGCTGACGCCGATCTCGCCGCGGCGCTGCAGCAGGAGCTGTCAGGCGCCGCCCACCGGTACGAGGACCTGAAAGCTCGCGCTGGGGCGCTCGACTTTCTCGACCTGCTGCTCAAGGCGCGCGATCTCGTGAAGGGAAACGAGACCGTGCGGCGTGGTTTCCAGTCGCGCTTCACGCACATCTTCGTCGACGAGTTCCAGGATACGGATCCGCTCCAGGCCGAGATCCTTCTCCTGATGGCGGCAGATGATCCGTCGGAAACAGACTGGCGCGTCGCCAAACCCGTTCCCGGCCGTCTCTTCATCGTCGGGGATCCCAAGCAGTCCATTTATCGCTTCCGACGCGCGGACGTCGGCATCTACCGTGAAGTGTGCGAACGGCTTGTGCAGCGCGGAGCGGTATCCGTCAAGCTGACAGCGAGCTTCCGAAGCGTGCCCCAGATTCAATCCTGCATCAACGCAGCGTTCGCGCCGGTGATGACGGGCGATCCGCTCACCCTTCAGGCTGACTACGTTCCGCTTTCTCCATACCGTGCCGACGCCACGCGCCAGCCGGCGATTGTGGCGCTGCCGGTGCCTGCTCCCTACGGCACGCGCAATATCGCCGCGAACTCGATTGAGAAGTCGATCCCCGATGCGGTCGGCGCGTTCATCGACTGGCTCCTCAACGACAGCGGGTGGAAGGTGACCGAGCGCGGCGGCGACGAGCCGGTTGCCGTGGCCGCCAAGCATGTCTGTCTGCTGTTTCGCCGGTTTCTGAGTTTCGGCGAAGACATTACGCAGCCGTACGTGCGGGCGCTCGAAGCGCGCGGCGTGCACCACGTGCTCGTCGGCGGCAAGACGTTTCACGAGCGCGAGGAAGTGGAAACCATCCGCGCGGCGCTTGCCGCAATCGAATGGCCCGACGACGAACTGTCGGTTTTCGCCACGCTCCGAGGAGCGTTGTTTGCGATTGGCGACGAAGAGCTGCTCGAGTGGAAGCTGGCAAGCCGGCAGGATGGATTCGGCGCCCTGCACCCATTCCGGATTCCTCAGTCGATTCCGCCGCACCTCTCGCCGATCGCTCAGTCACTGCAGGTGCTCCAGCAGTTGCACCGCCGTCGCAACTATGTCCCGGTTGCGGAGACAATCCAGGACCTGCTGAACGCGTCACGGGCACATGTCGGCCTGGTGCTGCGCGCAGGCGGCGAGCAGGCGCTCGCGAACGTGCTCCATGTCTCCGAGCTGGCACGACAATACGAGGCCGCCGGCGGGATTTCATTCCGCGGATTCGTTGACGAACTGCGCATTGCCGCGGAAACCGCGCAGGCTTCCGAGGCGCCGATTCTCGAAGAAGGCAGCGACGGCGTTCGCATCATGACCGTTCACAAGGCCAAGGGCCTCGAGTTTCCCGTTGTCATCCTGGCGGACCCGACGTGCCGGTTGTCGCCGGCAGAGGCCAGCCGGTGGCTCGAAAGAGAACAGGGGATGTGCGCGCAGAAGCTCGCAGGCTGGTCGCCGATCGACCTCGTCCTTCACGGTGAGGAAGAACGCGCGCGCGAACAGGCCGAAGCGCAGCGCCTGACCTACGTCGCCGCCACACGCGCGCGCGACCTCCTCGTCGTCTCCACCATTGGTGATGGGGCGTACGAAGGCAGCTGGCTCGATCCGCTGACGCCTGCCATCTACCCGCACGAATCCGAGCGCCGAGATTCCACTCGCGCACCCGGCTGCCCGGCATTTCCATCGAAGGACTCCGTGATGAATCGCCCGGACGGCGATCCCGCGCGTCCTTACACCGTTGCGCCAGGTGCACATCGGTTTGCCGGATCTCAGATCCCGGACAACGGATCCCAGATCCCGACAGGGTATTCGGTCGTGTGGTGGGATCCTCACATGCTGCACCTCGGCGCGGTTTCGTCGTTCGGACTGCGGCGCGACGATCTGATCGTCAAGGACGGTGACATGTTTGCCGTCGAGGAACGGATGGCCGAGTACGAGCGGTGGCGGCAAGAGCGCGCCGACGTGATCGAGCGAGCGCAAAAGCCCAGCGTGCATGTCCAAACGGCGACCGCCTGGGCGGCTGCCGCGGCCGAAGTCGGCATTGACGACGAAATCGCGGCGGCAAGCACGATCGAGATCGTCGAGCTCACGGGCGCGCAGCGGCGTCCTCGCGGTCCGCGGTTCGGCACGCTGGTGCATGCTGTGCTCGCGACCGTTTCGCTTGACGCGCCTGCCGACGTGACACAGGCGGCTGCCGAGATGCAAGGACGAATGCTCCTGTCGACGACGGAGGAGATCCGAGCGGCATCGGCGGTTGCCTCCGCGGTGCTGGCTCACGAACTCATGGCGCGGGCGCGGCGTGCGGCGTGGCTCCGCCGGGAAACGCCAGTGACCTGGCTCCAGGATGATGGGACGATGATCGAAGGCGTGCTCGACCTGGCATTCGAGGAAGACGGCGTCACCATGGTCGTCGACTTCAAGACCGATCACGAGCTCGCCGCGGGCGAGTCGCGCTATCGGGCCCAGGTTCAGCAGTATGTTTCGGCGGTCACCCGCGCGACCGGACGGCCCGCGAAAGGGATCCTGTTCAAAGTGTAACCGCAGCTTCTACCAGCGCAGCGATAGACGAAGGCCTGCGCCATGCCCCTTTCACTATCCCTTATCGCCCTTACTCTTCGCCGCGGGACTTACCCCTGGCGGCTTTCAATTCCCCGCGCTTCTTCTTTGACGTCAGGCGTTTTTCGCGGGCCGCCTTGCTCACCCTGGTTGGTCGGCGTTTCTTCGGGCGCCTGGTTGCCTGCTGAATAAAGGCGACGAGCCTGGCGCGTGCGGCCTCGCGGTTTTGCCCCTGGGTTCGATGTTCGCGCGCATCAATAACGAGAATCCCTTCGGTCGTGATCCGGCTGCCGGCCACGGTTCGCAGGCGCGACTTGATGTCGTCGGGCAGAGAGGAACTGTCGACGTCGAATCGCAGTTGAACGGCGGTCGCTACCTTGTTGACGTTCTGTCCGCCGGGACCTGACGCGCGGACGAATCGTTCGTCGATCTCGGAATCAGGGATGCTGAGGGTGTCGGTGATCTGCATTGGGACCGTATAATTGATCTTTTTTGACGGAGGTCTCGTTGTCTACCGTATCGAATCCCCCTGATGTCAGCCCCGAGGCGGCGGCTGCTCAGCAAATCATGCAGCTGACGACGGGGTATATCGCGTCGACGGCCATTTATGTTGCGGTCAAGCTGCGAATTCCCGATCGGCTCGCGCCTGGCGCTCGGACGTCGGCGGATCTCGCCAAGGATGCCAGCGTCAACGAAGATTCGCTCTACCGCGTCCTGCGCACCTTGACCAGTCTCGGCGTATTCCAGGAAACCGCCCCACGCACGTTCTCCAACAATCTGGCGTCGTCCATGTTGGCGTCGGGAACGCAAGGCTCCATGTATGACATGGCGCTGTGGATGTCCGATCCGTTTCACTTCCAGGTCTACGCCGATGCGCTCTACTCGGTCGAAACGGGTAAGCCTGCGGTCGACAAGACGTTTGGGATGCCGGTGTTCGAGTACTTCTCCAAGGACCCGAACGAGTCCGAGATATTCAACAACGCGATGACGATGTTCAGCGGAGTGGTCATCCCGGCCGTCCTGGAGGTGTATGACTTCAGCGGGATCGGTACGCTGGTCGACATCGCCGGCGGCCACGGCCGTGTGCTGACCTCGATCCTTCAGAAATATCCGTTGATGCGCGGCGTCCTATTCGACCTCGAGCACGTGATTGCCGGCGCCCGTCCGGCGATCGAGCAGCTGGGTCTCCCGGACCGGTGCGCCACGGCGACCGGCGACTTCTTCAAGGCCGTGCCGCACGGTGGCGATGCCTACATCATGAAACACATCATTCATGACTGGAACGACGCCGAGGCGGTCACGATTCTCAGGAATATCCGAACGGCGATGAATCCGGGCGGTCGCGTGATCCTGCTCGAGTCGGTCATCGCACCAGGCAGCCAGCCCGATTTCGGCAAGATCATCGATCTTGAAATGCTGCTGATGCCCGGAGGCCGCGAGCGCACCGAGCAGGAGTTCCGCAATCTGTTCGAGCAGGCGGGGTTCAAGCTGACCCGGATCGTCCCGACGAAGTCGCCGTTGAGTGTGATTGAAGCGAGATAAATTAGTTTCCAGCTTCCAGTTTTCCAGTGTTCCGGAACTTGAAAACTGATCTCGTAACTGGGAACTGGCAACTGGGAACTGGGAACTCCACCATGCAGTCCTTCAAAAACCACGCACACCGACCGGTCCTGACCGGCGTCGGTTTCATGCTTGCCGCGTTCGCGACCGTGCAGTTTGCGCTGCTGTGGCGGGAGCTCGGCCGACCCACATCGCTTGCGCTGCTCGCGTTGTGCGGGGCCGTGATCGTGCTGCTTCAAATCAGCCGACGCTACACGACCCGATTGCAGGATCGGATCATCAAGCTCGAAATGCGCGTTCGGACCGCGCCGTTCCTCACGCCCGACCAACAACGCTTCTTCGGTCAGCTCGACAACAAGCAGCTCGCCGCGCTGCGGTTTGCTTCTGACGCCGAACTTCCCGCACTGCTCGAGCGTGCCGTTCGTGAAAAGCTGCCGCCAAAGGAAATCAAGCGAGCGGTCAAGACGTGGGTTCCGGATTGGGACAGGACGTAAGAAGTAAAAGGAAAAAGTCACGAGTCAAAAGTTAAAGCGATCTCAGCAGCAAAATTCGTCTCCCTCTTTCAAATTTGTAATCGACTTTTCGCTTGGGTCGCGAATAACCGCGGCCGTCCCGCATAAATTCCTGAAGGTTTTGAGGTTCCGTGCCGAAAGGTAGTGGGAACAATTCATGAAGCGGCGGCGCGTAACTTCACTTTTCTTCCCAGCGAACGAGGTCGTTTTGTCATGAGCCTGATGTCCGCCTTTGCCACAGACGTGGCGATCGATCTCGGTACTGCCAACACCTGCGTGTACGCCCGGGGCCGGGGAATCGTTCTCAACGAACCCTCCATCGTCGCCTTCAACGTCGCCAGGGGAGAGATCGAAGCGGTTGGCATCGAGGCGCACGAGATGCTCGGGCGGACCCCGTCGAACATCAAGCCGGTGCGGCCGATGAAGGATGGCGTCATCGCCGACTTCGACGCGGCGGAAAAGATGCTGATGTATTTCGTCCGCAAGGCGCACGGGAAGCGCAGCTTCGTGCGCCCGCGGCTGGTCATCGGCGTCCCACCGGAGATCACGCCGGTCGAGCGCCGGGCGGTCAAGGACAGCGGCTTCCGCGTCAAGGCCAGCGAGGTCTACCTGGTTGACGAGTCGATGGCGGCGGCCATTGGTTCGGGACTGCCGGTCACCGAGCCCGCGGGCAACATGATCATCGACATCGGCGGCGGGACGACCGACATTGCCGTGATATCGATGGCCGGGACGGTCTACGGCAGATCGCTGCGCGTCGCCGGCGACGCGATGGACGAAGCGATCATTCAGTACATGCGGAAGTCCTGTAACCTGCACGTCGGCGAGCGCACGGCGCAGCAGATCAAGTACGACGTCGGATCGGCCGCTCCGCTCGATAAGCCGCTCGTGATGGAAGTGAAGGGCCGCCATGCCGTCGAGGGTGTACCGCGGACGGTGACGATCACCGACTCCGATATTCGTGAAGCGCTGACGGAACCGTTGCGGCAGATCGTGCAGGCCGTCCGCGATTCGCTCGAACGCATTCCTCCTGAGCTGTCGGCGGACATTTACGATCGCGGCGTGGTGCTGACTGGCGGCGGCGCGTTGCTCAGGAATCTCGACAAACGGCTGCGCGAGGAGACGGGCCTTCCGGTTCTCGTCGCCGAGAATCCGCTGACGTCGGTCGTGATGGGCGCGGGCATGATGCTGCAGGATATGGCCCTGCTCAAGAAGGTCGCGTGGGAGTAGAGAAAGTTAAAAGTTAAAAGTTAGAAGTTAACAGTACGGTCGAGCGGAAGGCTTACGGTTTCCAGGCGATCGCCAGCCACTCCTCAACATCGTGCTGGAAATCGTGGCCGCCGGCCCGTGCTCGCGGGCCAATCGCGGCGCGAACGGACGCTTCCGCACCCGTAACCTCGAACAGGTTCACAAAGAATTCGACGAGGAACGCGCGATCCGCAATCGACGAGCGCACGAGCGCGGGCGCTCCGCCAGCCGACTCCATCCCATAAGCCTCGCCCCCGGTTTCAGCAAGAATCTGAAGGAACACCCGGTCGCTTTCGTCTCCCTCGTTACGGCCGCCTGACGCCAGCAGGCGTGTCTCCTCGCCGTCGGAATCGCAATAGATCTTGGTCTTCGACGGCAGCGCGATCACCCACACCTCCCATCGTGCGCCATCGGCCCATTCGAGCTGCAGGAGCGTCCGGCTCCGCAGCGAGACCGGATCGAATCGCCTCGAATCCTCGCCGAGTGCTTCTTCCAGCACCTCGTCGAGTGCAATCGGCGCGGTCGGGATGCGGATCGGCCACAACTCTTGACGGCGGCGAAACTGCTTGACGCGGCTTTCGACCGCCTCGAGCACGCGAGCGGTGAGCACACGTTGGGTGAAGGAGCTCATCGTCGCGCGAAAGGGCCCGCGAGTGCGCACGGTGATACAGGGCGTGTGCGGAACGCGCGCACGCCGCACAACGCCGGAACTGGTGATCCGGTGCCGGAACCGTCAGCGGGCGCCTTTCGCGCTGCGAAGGCTCTGCTACCGCTATGACTCACCATTGCAACAACTTGCTCGCGATTCACGCGGATGGGCATGTCGGTTGCTCCTTATCCACAAATCAGTAAATCCCTGTGGAGGTGTAAGTCATGACCCGCACATTTGGCCGCACGTTTGGCGCCGCTCTTGGCGTCTTGTTCGTTCTGCTGTTTTTCGCGTCGCTCACGCTTGAACAGAATCGCGTGCTCTCGCTCGCCCGTGCCACGGTGGGCTCTCACCGGTAAGGACCATCCGTCAGTCCACCGCGATTTTGATGATCGCTTTGTTCAAGACCCCACGTCCTCCGAGCGGGGCGTGGGCGTCTTCGGGGAAGAAGATCGCGAAGCGGCCGGCCGGGACCGGCAGCCAGATCTCCGGACGATCGTGGAAGAACGTGATGTCCTTTTCGACGTCGAACGCGACCGACGTCGACCGACAATCGCCGATCGGTTTCCATCCAATCTCCTCGTAGCCGTCGATTGTGAACTGGATGTCGATGTAGCGTCGGTGTGCCTCGAGGCGCGCGCCGTCATGGCCGCGCCCCGGGGCACGATCGATCGACACGTAGAGCCGGTCGCCTTCAATTGGATGACGCGTGTTGAAGCTCGCGACATCCGTCGACGGCGGCAGCAGACGAGTCCAATCCGCCTGAATCAGGAACTCAAACGCGCGGGTGAATGCTGGGTGCAGCGCGGTATACCGACGGTGCTCGCGAAGTTCGCCGAGGATCATGACTCTTTTCGTCAGCGACCCGGCAATGCCGTGATCGTATTCGGCAGTTCCGGATCGGCTCAATGAGTAAAGGACGATCTTTCAGCATTTTATCGCCAGCTCCCCTCTGGTATGGCACTTGCGGCGTTCAGCCGACGGTCAAATTCAGGGGGGTCCCATGCAGCGCTCACTCCTGGCGTTTGCGATAGCGGCGGCGATTTTAGCCATGGGAGCGACCGTTTCCACCGGACAGCGTGTCAGCAGTCCGGGAAAAACGTCCACGACGCATCGCGCTGCCGCGAGGCCGACACCGACTCCCGTGCAGAAGGAACTCCAGGGCAACCTGGTGCTCGCCGACGGGCTTCGAGGCCGATTGCCTCAGGGCACCGATCTCAGTGCGGCGGCCGGCGGCTTTCGTCGGCTGGAGCTGTTCGTCGCTACCGTGCACGCCTCGAACAACCTCGACATTCCGTTCTCAGAGCTGAAACGTCGAATCGTGAACGACGGAATGACGCTCGGCCAGGCCATCCAGGACATTCGCCCGAAATCGCGGTACTGGGCTGAAGCACGGCGCGCCGAAGACGATGCCGCGGCCGCGATCAGAACCAGCGAATCTGTTTCGCTCGCCGCTGAAAAGAAAAGGCCGTAGTAACGTCAAACCGAAACGATCCTCTCCCGGGTTGCCATTCCGTGCCTGTCGGGCTAGAGTGACGCGCGGAGGCTGGCAGTTATGAAGCGACTGATATCTCTATTAGGGTGCGCGGTGCTCGTTGCGGCCGTTCCGGTTCTGGCCCAGACGAAGACCGTTAAGGGATCGGTGAAGGAAGTAGGCGCCAACACGATTACCGTGAACGTCGCGGGGAAGGACATGACCTTCAACGTGGACGCGAAGACGACCGTCGTGGCACGAGGCGCCGGGACCAAGGCGAAAGCTGCCGAGGCGGCCGGGAAGACGGGTCCCGGTCTGAGCGAAGTGGTAAAGGTTGGAGAGGCGGTGGAGGTCGCGTATCACGAGGCCGGGATGCACGCTGATACCGTCCGCGCAATCGCGGCAGTCCCGCCACCGCCGGCACCACCAGCCGCGAAGGCCGCCGACCAGCAGGCGAAAGGGACGTCCGAGAGCGGTGTTGTGTCGGCGGTGACCGGCACGTCGCTGACGATCAAAGGCAAGGCAGGCGAGACGACGTTCACGGCAGACACTAAGACCATCGTGTCGGGACCCGGATTTGGCACCGCTGGCCGGAAGATCACCGATGCCGGTGGAAAGCCGACGCTCGGCGACTTTCTGCACACCGGCGACACCGTGACCGTCTCCTACCACGACACGGGCGTGGCGAAGATGGCGACGAACATACGGGTGACGAAGAAAGCGCTCAAGTAGGCGCATTGGCTGATCGCTGATTGCCGGTGGTTGTCGCCGGCAATCAGCATTCAGCAATCAACAGTACCCGCCCTACTTCGCCGTCGTCTCCATGTCCAGCTCGTTCAGCGGGACATCCCAATGCGCGTCGAGAATCTCGAACCGACGCTGCTCTTCGCGCGCGAATGCCGCCGCGTCTGGATACAGCTTCTTGACGATCTCCGCGTCGTTTGAGGGACCCATCATCGCCGCGGTATCGCGGTACGTGATCACGACCGCGAAGGTCCAATCAGCCCGCCCGTCGCCGTGATAAGTCGGAACGAATGTGCGGACGTCTTTGATCCGGCCGGTCTTCATTTCCTCCCTAAGCACCGGATAGTGATTCTTGCGGAAGAGACGGACGAATTCGTCCTGGAACCCCCACTTGACGCGGTAGAAGTACCAGACCGTTCGTTCGCTGCGTGATGCCGCCTGCGCCGCCGGCGCTTGTGCGCGCACGAGCGTGTCACCAGGGAGTGCAAGCGCCGCGAGGATCGTTGCCATCATCAGGACGCGTGTCGTTGTCGAGTTCTGCATCCCGGAAAGATAGCATCAGCCGTCAGCGTTTCTTCACTGCCGCCGCAATCTCCGCCATCGCGGCTCTTTCCTCGGCCGAAACCCGGCGAATGCCGAAGATGCCGCCGGACGCATGCGCGATTTGATCGCAATGTTCCATCAACTCGTCGGCAGTCAGGTGAAGCGGTCCGCCGTCTGGCGCGTCCACCATGGCTCTGATGAGTCGGGTCGCTTTGTGGAACGTCTCGTCTGAAGGGCGATGCTCGAGCCAGTCGTGAAGCTGATGGTCAGCCGGGCCGTTCGCGCTGATGCCGTGTGCCCGAGCCAGCTTGACGATGAAGGTTCGCTCCGCGGTGCTGATGCCGGCCCTGGCCCAGGCGACCTGCACGACGGGAATGATGGGGAGGAGAGGAATCGTATCGGGCGTGAAGCCGAGGTCGCTAAGTTCCTCGAGCATCGCGGGATCGTGAATACCGGTCTCCTGCTCGAGCGCGCGCCGCATCCTTGACGCAGCGTCCGCTTTTCGCAGTTTCTCGATCAGTTCGCGGTCCTTCTTTCGAAAATGTTCTTCCTCCCTTGCACGGATGTGATCGGTAATACCGTCGGAATGTGTCACCGCGGTCCTCCTCCGGTCTAACCCTGATCGTAGCACCGACACCAGGCTGGGATGGCATACAATCCCCGGATCCATGGAGGACCTGACCACCGGCTCGCTCACGCGTCATCTGCTGAAAACCACCGGTTTCATGCTGGTGACGATGGTGTTTCAGACGCTGTACTTCCTGATCGACCTCTACTGGGTGGGCCGGCTCGGGAAGGAAGCGGTCGCCGGAGTCGGCATCGCCGGCAACCTGACGTTCATCGTGCTGGCGATCACGCAGATGCTTGGCGTCGGCGTGACCACGCTGGTGTCGCACGCGGCCGGCCAGCGCGATCACCCGCGCGCGCTTTACGTCTTCAACCAGTCGCAGGTTCTCTCGATCGTCGTTGGCGTGCTGTTCCTGATTGTCGGAATGTCTGTGCGCATCCCCTACGTCGACATCCTCGGCGCGGACGCGCGCACGGCGTCGCTCGCGTCTGACTACCTGCTTTGGTATATCCCCGCGATGGCGCTTCAGTTCGGGATGGTTGCGATGGGCGCGGCATTGCGCGGCACCGGCAACTTCAAGCCGGGCATGATCGTGTCCACGGCATCGGTGATCCTCAACATGCTCGCCGCGCCGTTCCTGATCTTCGGCTGGTTGACGCACCATCCGTTCGGCGTTGCCGGCGCCGCCATGTCGACCTTGCTTTCCGTGGCCATTGCCTCGGTCTGGCTCACCCTGTACTTCCTGCCGCCGGATTCGTACCTGAAGTTTGTGCCGGGCGACTGGCGGCCCGACTTCACGGTCTGGAAGCAAATGCTCGGAATCGGACTGCCTGCGGGCGCGGAGTTTGCCCTCCTCGCCGTCTACCTTTTCGTCGTCTACATTGTCAGCCGGCCCTTTGGATCGGCAGCGCAGGCCGGGTTTGGAATCGGGATGCGCGTCGTCCAGGCGGGTTTCATGCCGGTCGTCGCTCTCGGGTTCGCCGTTGCGCCGGTCGCGGGCCAGAACTTCGGCGCGCGGAAGGCCGATCGGGTCCGGTTGACGTTTCGAGCCGCCGCATTGATGGCCGCAGGCGTGATGATCGTCTTCACCGTGATCTGCCGGCTTCTTGCCGCGCCGATGGTCGGGTTCTTTTCGAGCGACACGCAGGTGGTTGCGGTCGGCGCCGAGTATCTACGTATCGTGTGCTGGACCTTCGCGGGGTCCGGCATCATTTACGTCGGATCGAGCATGTTCCAGGCGCTTGGCCACACGATGCCCGCGCTCGTCGCCTCCTTCTGCCGGATCGCGCTGGTGGCCGTCCCCGCCTTCATCATGTCGGGCATGCCAGGATTTCAGCTGCGTTGGATTTGGTATCTCTCAATCGCTGCGCTGATCGTTCAGCTGACGCTCAACCTCCTGTTGCTCCAGCGAGAAATGCGGGTCCGCCTCGCGTTCGCTCCGGTAGAACGAACCTAGGAGAACCTGGTAGAACCCAGTAGAACCCTGTAGAACCCTGTAGAACCTGAGAAAGATCCCGATTCCGATGGCGTTGGCGACGACGACCACGATGCTGATCTTCGCCGCAAACAGGAACCGGCTCTCGACCTGCACGATTGGAAGAATCGAGATCCCGACGAACAGGAGCGTCGTCAGGAACCCGGAGAGCGCGGCGATTTTGAGCCACGCCGGTGCCCGCCGATCCGCAATCGGCAGCGCGAACATGACGAGGTAGGTAAGCCCGTAAAAGATGCCCGAAGCGTTCCAGAGCAGCTGGAAGGCCTCCTGTTTGCCAACGCCAATCAACCCGAGGACGCTGAATCCCGCGGTGACGGCGCCGACGAACAGGATCGAATTGACAGGCGTGTGATAACGATGGTGCATCCGCGTGAACCACGCGGGCAGCAGTCCATCCCATCCCGCGACCATGGGCAGACGCGTGTTCCCGGCAAACATGACGCTCGCCTGAGCGAGCCGTATGCACAGGAGCGCGACGATCGTCAGCGGTGCAACGATACTGGCGGTTCCGAACGGCCGGAATCCCTCAGCCAGCACCTGCGGGATCGGGGCAATGAGATCGATGGTCTCAATTGGCACGAGCGCCAGCACCGAGCTCGTCCCCAGAATGAACATCAAGGCGATGATTGGGGAGGCCAGAGCGACCGATCGGGCGATGGATTGTTCCGGGTTGCGGCACTCGCCCGCGTGAATCGCCACATACTCGAATCCGCCAAGAGCCCCGAATCCCATCTTTGCGGCGATATTCAGGCTCAACACCGACATCACCGGCATCGTCATCACCAGCGGATGGAATGTCTGGAGCGTCCCGTGCGCGACGTTCAACCACGGGAGGCCGATGAGCATGGCGAACGTGGTCAGCATGAGAATGGCGCCGATCTTGTGCACCCATCTGCCGACGCTGAGTCCTCGAATCGTCAGGATCACCAATGCGGTGAATATGGCCAGGCTGACCCCTATCACGAACCAGCGCGCCCCCGTGAGGCGTTCGCCGTCCGGTCCAAGAACGTAGCGGAAGTACTGCGTCACCTGGATCCCGGTCTCGGAGGTATTGAGGATGGCGAAGAGCCAGAGATTCCACGCGACCAGGAAGCCCGTCAGCTCACCGAATCCGAGTTTGGCCCATTGATACAGTCCCCCTTCGAGGGGATTGGCCCTATTGAGGTAAATGACGACCAGGGCTGAGGGCAGATAGAAAAAGACGATCGCCGTCAGCCAGAGGAGGACGTGCGCGGTACCCTGCTTGGCCGCCACTCCGACCCAGGGCAGACCAACGATAAAGAGGACTTGCGTGAGGGTGAGGTCGAGGAGGCCGAGATCCTTGCGAAGCTGCGCACTATGCGCCGCAATGGCGTCGCTGGCCGCCTGAGCCGTAGCCATGGCGGCCTAGTATCTATTGGCGGATGGCTGTTGGCTACTGGCTTCTGGACGGCGCTCTGACGGGGGCGAACGAGCGCAACGAGTGAGCCTCGCGAACAGAGCGAGCGTGGCGAAGCAGCGAGCGAGAGAGCGAGTCGGGGAGTCCGAGGGGCGAAGCCCCTCGGAGTGATTAAGGATCGGTAATAAGTTCTTGCCCTGTGTCCGACGTCGGCTGGATGCGGAGATCTGAGCCGTGCCCGCCCAGCGCTTTTCGTCGCGGAATCGAGCGGACAATTCTCGAGAAGACGACGTAGCCGATGGCAGCTGTCGCGAGGCTGATCCAGAAGCTGGCGGGAGTGAAGAGCACACCTGCGGCGGCGAGCACTGCGACACCGATCAGGTCCAGGATGACCAGCGCAATGATCCGTGCGGCGCGTTTCTCTGTTTCGTAGGGATCGGGTTCTATCCGGATTCTGAGCGCAGGAGGCTGTGGTGTTCCTTTTGCGACTCCCGCCGCCGAGTCGACGATAGCCGCTTGCGGTGGCGGTTCGTGGCACTCCGCGAATTCCGCGGCGGTTTCATCGGGGTCGAGACCCACGGCCTGCGCGTAGGCGCGGATGAACGCGCGGTTATAGACACCGCCAGGCCACCGCGAACAATCGCCTCTCTCGAGGGCCGCGAAATGCGATGCTCCGACCTTGGTGATCGTGGCGATCTCGGTGAGTGAAAGATTCTTGCGCTGGCGCTGACGCCGGAGCCTGTCTCCAAAAGCACGACGCTCTGCGATCACGGATGATCCTCGTGAATCTTCGCAGTGGCAAGCCATTCACTGCTTACCTGATCGTTGAAGCGGTTGCGCCGGCGAGACTGGCGGGTGCTGATGCTGTATACGGCGCGGGCGGCGATTACAGCGATCGCGCCGAACGCGACAAGCCAGAGTTTCATGATGTACGCCCGGGTTCGATAGAGCTTGTGTGTATAGCCACGGTGCAAAATCAATTCCGATGAGAGCCGCGGATTTCACGGCCGCATCTTCATCGACTCGCTGAGCGGCGTCTCATTCTACTGCGGTAAGAATTACAGATGCAGGAAATTCTGATTGGTGATTGCTGATTTTTTTTGATTGGCGATTTGGGCGATTGACGATTGGCGATTGAGAGTGTCGATTGCGGCGACTGATGGTGCTGAAAACGTGCAATGACCTCGCGGCCATTCGCATGAGCTAGCGCTCGCGCGCCCTATGGGAAGCGAACCTGCCGCACCGAGCTCGAGACGACGAAAATGCGAATGTTGTTGGTGAGCGGATCGGAGGGGATCACAAAGAATCCAGAGCCATCGGCGCGGTAGCTCAGAGTCCGGCCGACGATAACTTCATCGTCGATGAGCGTCACCTCGATACGGCGTCCGTGCTGGGAGTCGCCCGAGTCGACCTGTTCGACGTAGCCCGGGTTGCCGTTGAAGTCCCGGACGAAGAACACACCCTTGAGCCGGGCGAGCGGCACGATGACTCGCTCGGTTGGTTTCGCGTTGATCGACGGCCACAGCGAAAACTGCTGGCGCGCAGGGCTGAAGTCGTGCGTAAACCCCTTCAGAATCTGCCCTTCAACGTAACGAACGACGATTTTTTGCCACGCCGAGGTGTGGTTCGCCGTGGTTGATTGCGTCTCCGGCTTTTCTGCTCCGACTTGCACCGGGGCGGCGGCGGCAGCCTGGCCGCGGACGACCATCGTTGACGTCACCTCGGGTTCGAGCCGCTGGAGCAAGGCAATCAACCGGCTGGTCACACGCAAGACGCGGGTCTGCCAGTCGTTGAGGACAACTCCCCGTGGCAGGTCGATGCTGACCAGGGCGGATCCCGTGTTCGCTCCAGGGACGTTGATGAGAATTGATTTTTTCGCGGGTCCAGGGGCCTCGTGGAGACGGACAAGCCGCAAGCTGACTTGCGGAATCGTTTGCCGCAGCTGACTCTCCAGCCCGCCGATGACGTCGTGCAGCCCCCGATATCGCTCGAGCGCAGGGATGACGCGTCCGATGAGCGCGGCGAGCGGATGACTCATTGGGTCCAGCGGGGTCTTGAGCGCACGCTCCCGTAGCGACGACAGCTCGTCGCGGACCATCTCGACTCTGAGCGACTCAAATGTGCGGGTCGGTCGCCCGTCGGCACGGACCGCACCGGTGCGTTCGACGAGGTGTTTCAACGCCACGTCGAGAGTGACGAATGCGTCCGGATAGAGCACCCGGGCGCCCTGTTCGACCGGCAGCTCGATCGGGCTCGTGAATTCGCACGCGCCTCGATAGACCGGCCGTTCCGGTAGCAGCGCGCCAATTTGACAGCGGACGACCCGGAATGAGATCGACTTGTCGAAGCCGCGGCCCTCGATGTCGAGTGTCAGGATCGAATCAGGACGCAAGGAAATCGGTGAGTCGAGCAGCGCCCCGCCGGCCGACAGGTCCACGATCTTGACCGAATGTCCGCCGCTGAGCCGTGCCGCGCGGAGCCACTGGAGCTCGTGAGCCTGATGCCGGCGATGGCCGCGGCGCTCGCGACGGGTCCGTTCGAGCTCCAGTTCCCACTCCGACGCCAGTTGCACGCGGCCGGACGTCTGTTCGTCGACGTCTGGACCGACCGGAATGAGGAGCGCTGCTGCCGATGGGCTCACGATGGTAACCGTTTCTGCTCAGACGACGACGGCGGGAACTTCGAGCTCGCCGCGCCGGAATGCGTCGAGGAAAGCGTCGACAACGCGGGGGTCGAAGTCGGTACCCGATCCCTTGGCGATGACGTCGCGGGCTTCGAAGAGCGACATCGCCTTGCGATAGGGCCGGTCGCTGGTGATCGAGTCGTACACGTCGGCAACCGAGATGATCCGGGCCTCGAGCGGAATGTCCTCGCCGCCCGTTGGGTGATAGCCGGTCGCGTCGAACTTGTCGTGATGCGCGAGAACGATCGGGATGACGCGCCGAAGCGAGCCGCCGACCGGTTCCAGAAGCGCGACTCCCTTGTTCACGTGCTGCTGCATCTCCTCGTATTCCGTCTTGGTCAGGCGGGCCGCCTTATAAAGGAGCTCGCGGCTGACGTCCAGCTTTCCGATGTCGTGCAGGAGGGCGGCGGCGCGCGTATCCTCGATCCGGCCCGGCGGAAGGTCCATGCTTGACGCAATCTTGGCGGCGTAAACTGACACGCGGTAGCAATGGTTCTCGGTGTACTCGTCCTTCGCGATGAAGTGCCGGAGAATCATCAGCACGCCGTGATACGTCTCGCGGAGTTCGCCCAGTTGCGCCGCCTTGTGTTCGTACAGCGAACCCATCGCGTAGCCGGTGATGATCAGCACTCCGCCCCAGACGGTGATGTCGACCCAGCGGCTCGCGGTTGCCTGCACATGGAACGCCGCGGCGAAGAGCACCGGGTTGTACCACGTCATGATGCAGACGAGCAGGACGCTGCCGAGCGCCGTCAGCGTGCCCTGACGCCGTCCATACAGGTACGCGGCGCCCAACGTCGGCAGCGTGTAGAAGCTGAGGACCATCCGCTGCCCGTCAACGACGAGGTTGAGCATCAGGCAGATGGCGAACAGCGACAGAAGGATCCACAGCTCCTTGTTCACTTGTTCGAGACGTCCAATTTTTGGCACGTGCATCTTTGTTCCTGACAAGGTCCGGATGAGTCGAATGGCAAGAACAAGGCCGACGCGAGAATAAGCTGCAAAGAGTTATATTTAATAGACTTACGTTCTTGCCAGGCCGCCTGTGCGACGGGTGGTTGTGCCGGTTCGGCACAGCCGCGTTGCAGATCTGGAAGAGCAAACGACTGCGATAGCATGGCCCATGCGTCATATCTCGCGCCCTGCGCTGATCCTCATCCTTCTCGCCTCGGCTTGCAGCTCACCGCCGCCAGCGAAGCCGGAATCGAAGGACACGGCCTTCACCGCGCTCGCGAGCGAATACCTCGAAGACTTCTATCGTCGCCAGCCGACGCAGGCGACCGATCTGGGCATCCACAAATACGACGATCAGCTCGAGAACTACTCGCGGCAGGCGATCATGGACGCCGTCGCCAGCGCCCGTCAGTTCCGCGACCGTGCAGGCGCCATCGAGCCGGCGTCGTTGTCGCTCGAGAAACAGCTCGATCGCGAGCAGCTCCTCCACGCCCTCGATTCGCGAATCCTTATGCTGGACGTCGTCCGTTCTTGGTCGAAGGACGCCGATACCTACAGCAGCGGGATGACCAACACCGCCTACGTGATGATCAAGCGGAAGTTCGCGCCTGCTGAAGAGCGCCTCCGGAAGCTCATCGCCCGCGAGAAGGCAATGCCTGCGGCGCTGCGGGAAGCGCGCAACAACATCGAGCACCCGCCGCGGATTTACACGCAGATCGCCATCGATCAGCTCGATGGCAACCGGACGTTCTTCCAGACCGCCGTGCCCGGCGCCTTCGCCGACGTCACCGACAAGGCGCTGCTGGGCGAGTTCAAGACGGGGAACGACGCCGTTATCGCTGCCCTTGCCGACTACAAGACGTGGCTGGAAACGGACCTGCTGAAAAGGTCCAACGGAGAGTTCGCGTTTGGGGAAGACACCTATCGGAAGAAACTTGCGGCCGACGAGATGATCGACGTGCCGCTCGATGAGCTGCTCGCGATCGCGGATCGCGATCTCAAGAAGAATCAGGCCGCGTTTGCGGAAACCACTCGTCGCGTGGACGCCAAAAAGCCCCCGGTGCAAGTGCTCGCCTCAATCGCCGGCGATCATCCGCCAGCCGCCAAGCTTCTCGCCATTACGCAGCAGGAGCTCGACGCCATCGGTCGCTTCATGACCGATCACCACATCGTCACGATTCCCGCGGCGGCCCCGGCGCGCGTCCAGGAAACGCCGCCGTTCCTGCGCGCGACGACGTCTGCATCGATGGACATTCCTGGACCGTTCGAGAAGGTCGCGACGGAGGCCTACTACAACATGACGCTGCCCGATCCGAAGTGGCCGGCTCGCGAGATCGAGGAGTTCATGAAGCAATGGTACTACGCGGCAATCTCGAACGTCTCGGTTCACGAAGTGTGGCCGGGGCACTATCTGCAGTTTCTGTACGCGAAGGGGTTTCCGTCAGACGTGCGAAAGGTGCTGGGCGCTGCGACCAACTCCGAAGGCTGGGCGCACTACAGCGAGCAGATGGTGATCGACGAGGGTTTTCACGCCGACGATCCGCGCTACCGCCTCGCGCAAGTGCAGGATGCCCTCCTCCGCGATGCCCGATTCATTGTCGGCATCCGGATGCACACGAAGGGGATGACGCCGGAGCAAGCACAGGAATTCTTCGTGAAAGAAGCCTACCAGCCGGTGCCCGTCGCTCGTTCAGAGGCGCGGCGTGGCACGGCGGACGCGACGTATGGGTACTACACCATGGGGAAGCTGATGATCCTGAAGCTGCGCGATGACTACAAGGCGCGGATGGGCCCGCAGTATTCGCTTCAGAACTTCCATGACTCGTTCATCAAGCTCGGTCCCCTGCCGCTCCCGCTGATAAGGAAAGCGATGCTGGGAGAGGTGGGGAATCTGTTTTAGGCGCCATCACCAGGACTCGAAGGAGACGTCATGAGACTTCACGCGTCAATCGTATGCGCGGCCGTAGCCGCCGGCCTGTCGTCCGCGGTCGTCATTCATGCCGACCAGGGGACATCCTCCGCCTCCGTCGCGAACCCGATCAGTCAGGCACTTCGGGATACCTGGGAGAGCGCCAAACGAAACATGAATGAGTCCGCGGCGCAGATGCCGGACGCCGACTATGCGTTCAGGCCGACCGAATCGGTGCGGACCTTTGGAGAGATCATCGCGCACGTCGCTGGCGCGAGCTACGTCTACTGTTCTGCCGCCCGCGGGGAGAAGTCACCGCATGAGGAAGCGGATTTCGAGAAGACCGCGACGACGAAGGCGGAGATCATCAAGGTTCTGAACGAATCAAACGCATATTGCGACGCGGCGTTCAAGTCCTTGACCGACCGGACCGCTGGTGAAATTGTGCCGGGGGCGTTCGGCGGGAAGGATGCCGGGCGTGCGTCGCCGCTCATGCGCAACGTCGGCCATCTGAACGAGCACTACGGGAATCTCGTCACCTACTTCCGCATCAAGGGCATGGTGCCGCCCAGTAGCCGTAGGTAGGACGATAACAAGGATCAGGTTCTACAAGGTTCTGCGGAGTTCTACAGGGTTCTGCGAGGTTCGTTCTACTACGTCTCCGATGTCCTTGTGAAACCTCGTAGAACCCCGTAGAACCTAGTAGAACCCGGCCTATTTCTTGACGGGGACGGCTGCCTCGGCCAACGGCCGCAGATCCGTGTGCCACCAGTCTTCGGATCCCGCCAACTGCGCCTGATCGACTCCGATGACGATGACGTCTGTTGGCTCGACCGCCGAGCCGTCGAGAACGATGGTCGAGTATTTCGTCTCGTGCGCTTCGAGCGTGCGGCGGCCCGGCGCCGTCTGCCGCGCCCGCGGAGTCCCATCGGCTTTGAACACGAACGCGGTCACGGTGAACTGCTCGTATTCCTTGTCGGTCTGATTCACCGCGTCGTAGAGAATGATCGGCGGCCCTTGAGTTGGCGTCAGCACCGCCGCGTGCCCTATGCGCACGGGTGGCTGCTGGCCTTCGACGATGATGGCGGTCTTTTCGGTAGGTGCAGCGACCGCAACGGTGGTCGCCAACGCGAGGAGTAGCGTCATCATGATGGGAGAGTAACATTTCACAGCTTCCAGCTTCCAGTTCAGCTGCGACTCGCAGTCGAGTTGGCAGGTTGCGCGCCCAGTTGTCGGGTTGCCCGGTTACGTTTCGGGCGTCCAACCTGCGAACCGCGCCGACCTCATAATCAATCAATGACCAAGCCTGAAGTCGCCATCCGCATCATATGGTTCGTGTGGTGGGTGTCCTGGCTCGCGGCGGCCGCGTGGAGCGATCGCGCGGTGAAGCGACCGCCACGCCGCAGTCAGATTGTCTATCGCCTGCTCGCCGCAGGCGGTGCAATCCTGTTGTTCGGGTTGTATCAGCACGACATACGTGCCGAGCGTCTCCTCTGGCAGAGCCCGATTTCATTTTCCTGGCTCACGGCAGCCATCGTGTGCCTGGGGCTCCTCTTCACGTGGTGGGCACGTATTCACCTCGGTCGGCTCTGGTCGAGCAGTGTTGGACGCAAAGCCGATCATCGCGTCGTCGACACCGGACCTTACGCCATCGTGCGGCATCCGATCTACACGGGAATCAGCGTGGCTTCCTTCGCGACCGCGGCTATGCGCGGCACCGCGCTGGCCTGGCTTGGCGCGGGCGTGATGACGCTCGGTTGGTACGTGAAAGCGCGAATGGAAGAGGAATTCCTGCGCGAGGAACTCGGCGCTGAGGCCTACGGCGCTTATGCACAGCGAGTCCCGATGCTTGTCCCGCTGCTGCGTCGTTCAAAAATCTTGAGAGGCTAGGATCCGCGCCGTTCGAGGGCCGTGATGCGCTTCTGGTGCTCGTCGAGCCGCTCGGTGTTTCGGACGCTGCCGTCGGCTAGTACTTTCGTGTATTCCTTGAAGTGCTCGGCGACGACGTCGAAGTGCTGGCGGACATTGATCCCTTCAACCGTGATGCGCTGTTCAAGCTTGCCGGACTCGGCTTTGATTTCCGCTCGGACGGCCTTGAACTCGGCCTCCATCTTCGTGTGTAGTTCGTCAACCGTCATTGCGCCTCCATCGTAGCATCGTCCCCGAGTCTTGCGAGGAAGATGCCACCGCGAAATTCCAGCGATTTTCCCTGTTTGCCCACAGAACCGGCGCAACGAGGCAATAAGTGCCAGGTTGCATGGCCCGAGAGATTGAAACAGCGTGAGCCTCATCCGAGTCGGTCTGCATTTGCGATCAGGAGGTCAAGATGTCGCGGAGCGATCGGTTCAGGGCATCGCTGACGATCGTGCTCGCCGGTGGCGTTGCCGTGTTCTCTGTCGGCTGCTGTTCCTCGATGGCCGGACCCACGGCGCCGGCGGAGAGCTACTCCGCGACGCTTGCGCCGGGCGAGGTCCGCTTTTACGACGCTGCGATCCCATCCTCCACCACACAGATCAACCTCGATTTCACCCTGGACTCGGCAACCGTTCCGTTACGGCTCCGGCAGGTCGACCCATCATGCGTGCCTTCGGAGGGTGATGTCTGCCAGTCGTTCTACGAGGCCACCACTCCGCCGCGCCCGCCCGCTGTTTTTCGTTTTGGTAACACGCTTCAACCAAACGGCACCCAGACCAGGATCGTGCTGCAGAACATGTCGCCAACCGAGTCGGTGACCTACACCCATCACGCCGCATCGGGCCGGATGTACGTAGCGTTCGATCCCGTTTCTTCGGCTACCGCCTTCGCGCAAACCCTTCGGCGGGCTCGCCGTAGCCTTTGCCGGAGGCGGTCAGACGGATGTCCCCACTGCCGGAAATTCGGCAGGCGGCGCCTGGCCGGCAGAAATCACGCGCAAATCCGGACCGATTTCACTGGCACGGACACGGCACTGCCGTCGGCGCGGAGGTCCTCCATGAAACGTTTCATCCTGGCAGCAGTTATCGGCCTTCTTTTCGCGTTCGCGCTCGTCGCTCGAGGGGAGGAGCCGGCGCAGTCGGCGGCGCCTGCGGCCACGGTCAAAGCACTGCTCGAGCAACTCAAGATGGACGCCATCGCCGCGCGGGACCCCGAGGAACCCGGCCGGTACATCGCGGCGTTCTACGTGCCGGACTCGCAGCAGCTTCTCGTCGTCAGCGCTCCGTACTCGGTGCCGGCTGCCCTGGATCGGGTCATCGCCGCAGGCAACTACATGGAGGCCTACATGAACCTCCAGGCGGTCAAGGACCACAAAGGCCACTTCTTCGTCGTCGACTCCCTTGCTGACGGGTTGAGGAACGTGCCGGCGGTGGATCAACCGTTCGACAGCACGACGATCGATGGCGCCGTGATGGTGATGTTCGACGGCAAATGGGATGCGCAGAAGCTCACTGAATCCGGCTACAACGCGATGTTCGCAAAGGACGATGCGAAGTATGCGCGGATGCTGACGATTCTAGCGAGTGAACTCAGGAAAAAGACGACGGCACAGTAAGAGATCCCCCAGGCATCCCGGCACGTTTCGCGCGGTCGACGTCAACGAATCGGACCGGGCCAGGACCTTCGTACCGGTGAGTTGCGTTTGACCCGACTGCCCCTATACTTGCGCGTCTCTTTCACGGAGGCCGCGTGAAACGTATCGCACTGGTTATCGGTGTTGTGTCGGCCCTTCTGGCGTTGCCCGCGCAGCGCGCGGCGGCCGCCGACGAGTGGACTGAAACGCGGAGCACCCATTTCACCATCTGGTCGAATGCCGGAGATGGCCAGACGCGCGATCTGCTGTGGCAGCTCGAGCAGATTCGATTCGCGGTGAAGACGTTGTGGCCTTGGACCCTTGAACTGACGAAGCCCATGCTCGTTCTCGGCGTCAAAGACGAAGAGAGCATGAGAATGCTTGCGCCGCGGTACTGGGAACAGAAAGGGGGTGTGCGTCCCGTCAGTGTCTGGGTCACCGGCCTGGACCAGCACTACATGGTCATCCGTGCTGATTTGCGCACTGAAGACAACGCCGTCTCCAACCCTTACCGGAGCGCGTATTTCGCGTACGTCAACCTGATTCTGTCGTCGAGCTTCGGACGCGAGCTGCCGCTGTGGTTTTCTCGAGGCCTGGCGGGTGTACAAAGCAACACCATCGTCCGCGGAAACCAGATATTGCTCGGTCCGCCAATTGCCTCTCACCTCGAGCGACTGCAGAGCGATGCGAGGCTCAAGCTCAAGGAGTTGATCACCGTCACACGATCGTCGAGAGAGTACACGCAAGAACAGGGGCAGATTAGGTTTGATGCGCAGGCATGGGCGCTGGTCCACTTCCTGATGTTCGGCCAGAATGCCGCCAGACGGAAAAGTATCAGCACCTTTGCGTCTCTGCTGGATAAAGGAACCGATCCCGAAGCGGCCTTCGTAGAAGCCTTCGGCGCGGTCGAGAAGCTGGAACCCGATTTTGCCGCCTACATCAACCGAAGTATTTACAGTTTTCAGCAGTTTGACATCGATAAGGCGACGAAACGGGAACAGTTCACGACACGAAAGATTTTCCCGGCCCAGGCTGCCGCCGGGCTCGCGTCGTTTCACGTTGCCATGGGTCGTTCCGCCGAAGCGCGAACGCTTATTGACAAAGCGCGGAAGGAGGAACCGAACTCTCCCGACGCGTACGCGGCGGAGGCGCAGCTGTTGCTGCGGGACAGCAAGTCGGCGGAAGCGGCAGCCGCTTTCATGAAAGCGGCCGATCTCGGTTCCACGAACGCACGTGTGTACTACCGGGCCGCGCGGTCGATGTGGAGCAGCCCCCGGACCGAGGAGACGACTCTCCAAAAGATGGACAAATATCTGGTGCGCGCAACCGAACTCGATGCGACGTATCCCGAGGCCTTCGCCGAACTTGGAGACGTTCGATCGGCCTTGAAGCAATCGCCGGATGACGTTATTCCTCTGCTTGGGAAGGCGGTGAAGCTCGATCCATTCGATCCGTGGATCCGCCTGACCGTGGCGCGCGCGTTCTGGCGCCTTGGCAAGTACGAGGAAGCTCGCAATGTCGCTCGCGTTGCGCTGGCGCTTTCCGGCGACGACGACCGTGCAAAAGCTGATGCGGAGCGATTGCTCGCGACGATTCCAGAAAAGAAATAGAACGCATCACGCACGAGGAGGAGAGATGTCTCAGACGCCCGACGCGGTTGCCCGTGACTGGTTCGAATCGGTCTGGCACAAGCTCGATGAATCCGCAATTGATCGGCTGATGCACCCGGAGGCAGTGGCGCACGGCCTCGGCCCGGAGTCGCTGCATGGTCCTGCCGGGTTCAAGCCTTTCTTCCACGCATTCAAGGGCGCCTTTTCCAACATCCGGATTCACATCGAACGGGCAGTGACGCAGGGAGACGTTGTCGCGGTGCTGTGTCACGTCACGGCGAACCATGCCGGCGATGCGTTCGGTCCAGCGACGCGGCGCGACGTGGACTTCTGGGGCACCAGCATCATCCGCGTCAGAGATGACCAAATCGTCGAAGGGTGGAATACGTTCGACTTCCTGACCATGTATCAGCAGATGGGATGGGTAGCCAATCCGGTGACCCAGAGGGCCTGACGCATCGCCTACCCGCCTCTTCGGCTCGGGCAATATTGCTGGTCGCATGGTCGTACCTCGACCGAACCTTAGACGCGCGTTCGCCACGACACAACATTTGGGCCACGCAGCCGAGCCTGCTGGCTCAGCGCCCGAGCCGATGCCGGAACACCGCCCGGTCGCATCTTTGCTAAGCTGGAATACGGAGGCGTCGACCGACCAGGAGAAGTGTCGTGCTACAGGCACGTGTGTGGTTGGTGTGTGCGCTTACGGTCGTCGTCATCTGGCCTCAGGCCGCGCGGGCAGCAGAGAAGGCTGACGTCTCGGTCCGCGGAAAAACCCTCACGTTATCCCTTTATCCGCCCCGCGCGCCGTCGCGCGGAACCATCCTGATGGGCAGCGGCGACGTGGGATGGGTTGGCCTCGGCGCGTCGATGGCCGACGAATTGTCCGCCGAGGGCTATCTCGTCGTCGGTATAAACGTCCGCCAATATCTTGCGGCTTTCACGTCTGCTCAGTGTCACCTCGAGACGGCCGAAGTCCCCGGTGACTACCGGATCATTGTTGACACACTGAGGCGATCTCGTCGTCTCGATCCTCCGATCATCGTCTCCGGCGTGTCGGAAGGAGCTGCGCTCGCGGTGCTGGCCGCGTCCGACCCGTCCAACCACCGCTGGATCGATGGCGTCATCACGATGGGCCTGCCGCCGACCGCGGAGCTCGCCTGGCGCTGGACGGACGTCGGCTCGTGGATCACCAAACGTGACGCGAACGAACCTTCTTTTGCGCCAAAAGACGTCATCGCGGATGTCGCACCGGTTCCGCTGTACATGATTCAATCGACAACAGACGAATACGTCCCGAAGGCCGAGTGGGAGAGGCTGCTCGCCGACGCCCGCGCTCCCAAGAAGCAGATTCTGATCGAAGCGGCCAATCATCGGTTCACCGACAAACGCGCCGAGGTCGGCGCCGCCTACGCGTCAGGGCTCGGTTGGATTGCGCAGACGGCAGTCGGGAGAAGTCGCTGATGGTCCACAGCCGCTGGCGCATTCACCCGGCCATCGACGCGGCGTCCACCTGGGTCGTTGCGCACACAGCCAGGCTGTGGGGCGCGGCGGTCTTTGCCGTGGTCCTCGCGCTGTCCTGGCACACGCTGCGAGGCATCCACACGCATCAGGTCCGCGGAATTCTCGGCACGCTCGCGTCGGGTCCGCTGGTGATCGCGGCACTCGCGACGGCTCTCAACATCGCGATCATGGGCCTCTACGATGTGATCGCGTTTGCCGAGACGCGGACGCGCGCGCTTCAGCGATGGAAGTTCGGCGCGGTGGCCTTCTGCTGGAGCAACTTCCTGACGCTCGGTCCGCTGGCGGGTCCGGCGGTTCGGTTCTGGCTCTATCGGCGCAGCGTAACCGACCTCTCCGAGCTGCACGCTGGCATCGTGTCGGTGATCATCGCCTTCGTTTCGGGGCTTGCCGGATGGACCGCTGCGGCGCTCATCGTCCCGAGAATCGGCGGAGGGATTTGGCTTCTCGCCGGCACGGCGCTGGCGCTAGTCATCGTTGCGGCCTGGTGCGGTCGTGCCATCGCCCGGCGAACGGACAAATTCGGCGGCCCGCTCGAAGGGCCGAGACGCACGCTGGAGATGGCCCTCGTCGGATGGCTGGACTGGTTGCTGGCCGCGGTCGTCTTCATTGCCTGTCTGCAATCAACTGGCAGAACGGCGCCGCTCCTGGGGCTGGTGTCCGGATTCTTCTCGGGCCAGGTCGTCGGTCTGGCGAGCCTCGTACCGGGCGGTTTCGGCAGCAGCGATGCCTTCTGGATCGCGCGCCTTCCGTTCGACCAGAACGTGACGGCGGCCGCGCTCGGAGCGTTCCGTCTGATCTACTACGCGATCCCATGGTTCGCGGCGTCAATGATGCTGCTGTCGTGGGCGACGCGCCTGTCGTCGCGCCGCATCGACATCGCCCGTCGGATCACCGCAAGTCTCGTCGGCGCCGCCGGCGTGCTGATGATCCTCAGCAGCGCATCGCCCGCTCTCCACGCGCGCGTGATCCTGATGGAGCGATTCCTGCCGCTGCCGCTGGTCGAGATCGGTCAGCTGACTGCGGCAGTGGCGGGGCTGCTGCTGCTCGTGCTCGCTCGCGGGCTATCGCGCGGGTACGCGACCGCCTACAAGTTCACGATTTCGCTGCTGCTACTGGCCGGTCTGGCATCTCTTCTCAAAGGGCTCGACTGGGAAGAGGCGGTGATCCTCACCACGATTGCACTGGCCGCATTGTCGCAGTCGGCGATTTTCGATCGCGCCAGCCGCGGAGACTGGCTCGACTGGGCTGACATCGGCGTCGGGTTCACCGCGCTTTTCGTGTTCGTGCTGTTCGGCACGTTCTCACATCACATCGATGCTGTCTCGCTCGAACGCTGGACGTCGATCGGGTATCGATTGCAGGGAGCGCGTTTCCTGCGCACCGCTGCGTCGATGGTCGTGGTCGTGTCCGCCGCTTTGTTGTACATCGTGCTCCGCACGCCGGTGCGTTTCGACCCACCCGATGAAGATGAAATCCAGCAGACGCTGGCGGCTCACGCACGCTACGGCACGGGGACGACGCCGATCATGGTGGCGGTTGGGGACAAGTCTGTCTTTTTCAATGGTGGGCGCGGTTTCTGCCTCTATCGAACGGTCGGCCCGTACCTGGCGGTGTTTTCCGATCCAATGGTCACGTGTCAGGCTGAGCGGGCCGCGTTCCTTGACGCATTGCTGGCGTTTGCCGCCAATCTCGATCGACGGCCGATGTTCTATCAGCTCTCGCTCGACTGGATTCCGCTGCTGCACGATCGAGGGTTTCACTTCTTCAAGCTGGGAGAGGAAGCGCACGTTGATCTCGCTCGACTGACCCTCGAAGGACACGCGGGTAAACTGACCCGCCAGATTCTCCGGAGAGCCGAGCGCGATGGCCTGACTTTCCGTGTCATGCAACCCGACGAGGTCACGCGCCGCCTCGACGATCTTCGTGAGATCTCGTCGACATGGCTCCGAGCGAAGCAGCTCGTGGAACGACAGTTCTCAATTGGCTATTTCGACGACGACTACATACGTCGGTTTCCGTGCGCCGTCGTCGAGGCGCGAGAAGGAGGGCGCCTGCTCGCTTTCGCCAACCTGCTGGAAGGACCTCGACACGAGGAGCTGTCAGTCGATCTGATGCGATACCGGACCGATGGTCCGAGCGTGATGGACTTTCTCCTACTGTCGACCATGCTTTACGGCAAAAGCGAGGGCTATCGCGATTTCAACCTTGGGATGGCGCCCCTGGCCTCAGTTGGAGAGCATCGGGGTGCGCGGCTCGGTGAGAGGCTGGCAGGCTTGCTCTTCCGGCGCGGCGACCATTGGTACAACTTCCAGGGCGTCCGCTTCTACAAACAGAAATTCGATCCTGAGTGGACGCCTCGATACATGGCGTATCAGAGCGCGATCGAGTGGCCTGCCGCCCTGGCACACGTCAGCGCGCTCATCGCGGGAAGCTGGGGGAGCGCACTGCTTCCAGGGCGCGAGACGCCGACGCACGAACCGGAGCGAACCCTCGCTCCGGTTGAGCGTCCGTCATGATCTTCCGCCTGAAGGAAGCCACAAGACACGACCAACCAGTCTGGCTCCTAGTCGCGGCGATTGCGATCTCGAGCTGTGCGGCGAACCCACGCCCCGCCGTTCCTGATCAGTTCGTCCCGCTCAACACTCATCAGCTCCGCCTGCATTTCGAGAATTTCGGCGCTTCGGCGAGGCGCCCGCTGCTCGTGTACGCCACCGGTGACGGCGGCATGCATCGGAAAGATCTCGATACCTACCGACACCTGGTCGCACTTGGGGATCCGATTGTTGGGTTTGACGCTCGAGATTATGTGAAACACCTGGGGAAGGACACCCCGACGACAACGCCCGAGCGACTGGCTCACGACTACTCGGAGATCATCGTGCGGGCACGACAAGCGCTTGGTCTCGACGCGCATCGTCCGGTCGTGCTCGTCGGGGTCTCACGCGGCGCTGGCCTTTCCGTCGTGGCTGCCGGTCAATTGCGAGACTCGATCACCGGCGTCGTCGCCGTCGCCTTGACGCAGGAAGAAGAATACGTCCGCTGGCATCGGCACCTTGCACTGCCGCACGAGACGCACCCGGCAGTCATGGTGAACGTCTATGAATACCTCGAGCAGCTGGGGAATCTGCCGATTGCGGTCGTCCAATCGACACACGATCACTACCTGCCAGCCGCGAAGGCGCGTGAACAGTTTGGCCCCGATACGCCGTACCGATGGCTCCAGCCGATCGAGGCGAGCAATCACAACTTCAGCGGAGCACGAACCGCGATGTACGACGCGATCCGATCAGCGCTGGATTGGGTTGTACTGGCTCGGACGAATTGATCGAGATTCAGGGATGCAGGATTCGAGGATCAGTGATTCGAGGAGCAGGGATTCGAGGATCGGGGATTCGAGGATTAGTGATTAGTGATTAGCGATTGACCGGATCCACTCGACGACGCGCGCCTTGTAGAACGCCCACTCGGGATGTCCTTCCCAGTTTTCCATCCCGTGCGGAGCGCCGTCGAGGGAGATCAGATCGTGCTTCACCCCCAGCTCTGTCAGTCGTCGATCGAATGCCTGCGCCTGCGCCCAGAGCCGCTCGCCGGTGCCATTGACCAGGAGTACCGGCGGCATGTCCTTGTGGGCACCATACAGGGGCGAGTACCGCCGGAGTTCCGCGCGCGAGTCATCGTTCAACACGTCACGACGAAAGAGCCGTACGAGCAGGGATCGTGGTGATGCGTCCGTGACCATCGCGTTGAAATCGTACACACCATAGAACGAGATGACGCCGGCCAACGAGCGATCCTCGGTAGCGAGGTGCGCCACCATCTGTCCACTCGCGGACTCTCCGAGCAGGAATATTCGCGCCGGATCGATATGGAAACGCTCGTGTTCGTTACGAACGAATCGGATTGCGGCGCGAAGATCGGCGAGCTGGTCCTCGTGCGTGAACGCCGGCGTCAGGCGGTAGTCGATGGAAAACCAAGTCAACCCTGCACGGGCGAGCGGCTCCAGCATGGGTGTGATGTAGGTGACTTTGTCGCCAGCCTCCCAGCCACCGCCATGCACGACAATCACCGCCGGACCGGGTGTGCTGAATCGTGGGACGAACGCGTCGAGCCCGAGGGTGGGGGACGTTCGGTACGGAATGTCTTTGCGAACACTGCCCGCGATTGGTCGATGCGGCAGCGCTGGACGCGATCCAAGCCCGCCAAGCCACTTCACCATGGTTTGCTTGTAGTGCCATTGAGTTGGCCACCAGTTTTCGCTTCGATGGCTCGCACCAGCGACTTCCACAAGCTGACAGGGCGGTCCCGACTGCGCGACTCGATCGCAATAGCGCCGCGCATCCTGAATCGATGCCTCGGTGTCGGCACCGCCGTGGATCACGAGCTGCGGAACGTCCTGCCCCCCAGCCCGGATCCCGGCCCCCGCACCCCGGATCCCGGCGACGTTTCCCTCTCCATCGTAGATACCGCCAATCAGCACGGCGCCGATGACGCCGGGCGATCGTTCGGTGAGCAGCGACCCGGCCAGCTGCGCGCCGGAGTCCTCGCCCAGGAGCACGATGCGATTGGCATCGATCCGAAGTTCGCCGGCGTGACAGCGAATGAAGGCCACGGCGGTCCGGACATCCGAAAGCGAGTCGTCGAACCGGCCAGGTCCGCCGAGTCTGTAATCAAGCGCAAACCAGTTGTACCCGGCGTGCGTCAACGTCTCGAGAATCTGGCCAACATGCGCGACTCGGCTGCCCGACGTCCCGCCACCGCCGTGGATGACGACGACTGACGGAGGGCGAGCCGACCCCTGCTGGACGTACGCATCGAAGGCGAGATCGCCTGAATACGGGATGTCGCCCTTGACGCCGGGGATGAAGTAGTTGCCCGCGGGATTGCGCACCTGGAGAGGCGCACACGGTTGCGCCGACGCCGGGCCGGCAACCGCCAGGACGCCGCAGACGATCAGGAGGATGCGTCCCGCCGTTAACTGTGATCGAGCGACAGCCACATCCTTCCGCCTAAAGACGGAAGCTACATTACTTCTCTCGTGCAAACGCTGACTGTTCCTTCTCCAGGTCATCGCGTCCGAGCTTCGCGTCTCGAATCAGGATGCGGAAGCGGAACGTGGCGGACTTGCCTGGCTCCAACGTCAGCACTCGTTCCGGCTGCGTCGGATCGTACGCGTGACGCCCGACCGGGTTTGCCGCGAACAGGCCATAGCCTCGCGCGTGCCAGTAGGTGGGATAGTTCGTGCTTGACGGGTGATTCAGGATCGCAATCGTCACGGGCTTTCCGTCCACTGATCCGCTCAGGCTCATCCAGGGACCTGTCGTTCCCCACACGGCATCGCCGGCCTTGCCGTCGCTGCCAAGATATCGCCCCGTGACGCCGACGTTATCGTCAGCTCGTGCCGGCCCGCGCTTGCCGTCAGCGCCGACGAAGGAATCGCGTTGCTGAACCGGCGAATCAAGCGATCGCGCCACACGAATCCCGAACGCCCCCTCTTTCGTGTCGTTGAAGGTGAGGGCCTTATCTCCCGCCGTCCACGTCGTGGTGCGATCGATCGTGCGAACGCCAGGGGCCCCGGCAAACACGAACCGCGTCTGCTCTCGAAGCAGCACCGATCCGTCCGGTATGACCCAATCCGCGGTGACGGACAGTTCGCCGGATTTCTCGCCGCCTGCCGCGCGCGTGATTGACTTCTGCACGATGACACCGGTCTTGGGTTTCAGGTTCGCGGCTGTCTCGCTCGAGTTCCCCCAGAAGTCGTAACCATTTACGTCGCCGTAGTTGAACCAGTGACCGACGTGATGCGGGTGGTCCGCGCGTTCACCCGGCCGAGGGTCGAGCGGATACCCGCGCGTGATCAAGAGGCCAGCCGCGCTGCGAATCGGATACAGCACCGGCTTCTCGAACGACTGCGGATAGATGTATGAGGTGAATGGCTGGCCGTCAATCGAGATGTCGACCCGCCGTTCGGCCGGCCGATTCGTGACCGCGACACCGTGAGTGTCCGGAGCGCCGGCTCTCCAGGCCAGGGCAGATGTCGCCGCCGTTACGACCATCACACACGCGAGCAGCTGCTTTGACATGCGGGTATGATCCGCGGCCACGCGACAACACACAAGGGAAAAGTCAGCCGATTCGGTTGAAACGGCTCAGACGAAGCTGGTCAGCCAGCGAGCGGCGCGTAACCAGGCCTGATTCTCCATCAGCATCAGCCGCGCGACGTAGGACCCGATCAGAAGGAATGTGCCCGCAAGGAAGACGATGTTGAAGCGCCCGTAGCGCCACCTGTCGAGGCCAATGCACGCGAGTGCCAGCAGTGTGGGCAAACCGAAAAACCAGAGTGGCCCAAGGGCCCGCAACGAATCAATGGGAATGCGGGCAATCGCAGGCGGCAGGAAATTGATTGCCGTCAACAACATCAGCATCTTGTGTTGGGCGGGCTTCTTGCGGTAGTAAATCGCGGCCGCGAAGAAGATCGTGAACATGATCAGGTCGAACAGCGGCACGATCATGAAGCCCAGCGGGTTTACACCCGGAGGCGTCGACGACGACCCGTACTTTGCGGACCGGGCGGCGGTGACGAACCCAATCGGAAGAATCAGTATCGCCAGGCCAATCGCACCGTAGCCAAGTCGCTGGTGTACCCGCACACGTTTCGATGAGATCAGCCACACCTGTGCGATGAACAGCATCACCCAGGCGGTCATCGTCAGGCCATGGAGGTGGACGATGAACGACGGTAGTGGAGGCACGTCGAACAGGCCGCGCAAGTAGTAGGTGCGAGCGAATCCAGCCAGGATCAGAAGAGGAAAAACAATGGCCGCGCTCTTGAAAAGGCGACGATCGAAAAGGCGGCGGTCGAGCGCGTCACGTACGGCAGTGTGTCCAATCATGAATGCTCCGCACCCGCCCTGCGTTCAAGACGTGAAGTGATAACGAGACTGGTTGAGGCGCGCCATGGTGCATGGAGCCGAGCGGTTTGTCAACGGGCGCGCCTGAGCAACGGCGCGATTTCGCGGGCGAACACGCTGATGCCGTCCGGAAAGGTATGACCGGCGCGGCGCTGTACGCGCCGCCACGCTTCCCAGATGTTGCCAATGAGCACGGCCGCCAGCAAGTAGTACACCGCCCCAGTCCACTCGAAGATCGCGAAGCTGGCGACCGCAACAATTACCGCAAACACCAGCTGATCGGGATACCTCACGGGCGAAGTGGGGGGATCGGTCAGGATGAACAGCGCGAAGAACAGGACCGCCTGCAGGTCAGGCGTCCGGAATATCTCGGAGACCCAGGCGGGGTCGCTCATGAACGCACTAATCGTGAACAGCACA
>Ga0070664_100000161_pt1 | contig 46245 bp, 47 predicted proteins | sample KBSC73metaG_FD_65863 | JGI IMG/M metagenome (GOLD analysis project Ga0070664, IMG submission 65863) | Corn rhizosphere microbial communities from Kellogg Biological Station, Michigan, USA - KBS C7-3 metaG | ecosystem: Host-associated > Plants > Roots > Rhizosphere > Soil ... | reverse complement strand
GGGTCGGTCGGGAGCAGATCGATCCCCACGACCTTTGCCTGCGCCGAACGGCGCCGAACGACCTGGGTCCAGCCCCCGGGCGCAATGCCGAGGTCGATGACGGCTTTTACGCCCTTCAGCAGCCCGAACTTCTCATCGAGCTCGAGTAGCTTGTAGGCCGCCCTGCTCCGGTAATTCTCGGCCTTGGCGCGGCGAACATACGGATCGTTCAACTGGCGTTCGAGCCAGCGCGTCGACGACGCCTTCCGCCCTTTGGCGGTACGGATGCGCTTCACAGGATGTGGCCGTCTTTGGCCATTAGCGAGCGAAGGATGCCCTCGCGTATGCCGCGGTCGGCGACGCCGAGCTTCTGCGCCGGCCAAATTTCGACGATGGCTTCGAGGATTGCGCAGCCAGCAACGACGAGGTCCGCCCTGTCCCGGCCGATGCAGGGCAAAGCGGCCCGTTCCTCATGCTCCATTTGAGCAATCATGGTGCTGATCTTTTGCATCGCATCGACTGGCACATGAAGGCCATCGACGGCACGCCGGTCATAGGCAGGCAAGGCGAGATGAACGCTGGCCAGGGTGGTCACCGTCCCGCTCGTTCCGAGAAGCCGAATCCCGTCGGCATCACTTGGCAAGGTCGAAGCAAAACTGGCGAACGCCCGGCGTGCGCGTTCCCGCATCCGGCCATAAGCTTGAAGCCGGTCGGGACCATCCAGCGCGAAACGACCCTCGCTTTCGGTCAGGGAAACGACACCCCAAGGAGCGCTCCACCAGCTGCGGATCTTCGGCACCCCGTCAACCTGGTCGACGAGAACGAGCTCGGTCGAGCCTCCGCCGATGTCGAAGATGAGAGCCGGGCCATCCCCGGGCTCCAAAAGCTTATGACAGCCGAGCACGGCGAGACGCGCTTCTTCCTGCGGATCGATGACGTCGAGAACAATGCCCGTCTCCCGCCTGACACGCTCGACGAATCCCTCCCCATTCTCAGCGCGGCGGCACGCCTCGGTCGCCACCGAGCGAACCAAGGACACATTGCGGCGACGGAGCTTGTCAGCGCAGACCGAGAGGGCGCCTACAGCCCGATCCATCGCTTCGGTGGACAGCCGTCCAGTGCGCGAAAGCCCCTCGCCCAGCCTAACAATGCGGGAGAAGGCGTCCACGACAGTGAAGCCGCCATCGACCGGGCGCGCGATAAGAAGCCGGCAATTGTTGGTGCCGAGATCGAGCGCGCCGTAAGTGTGACGAGGAGGCGCTCGCCTATCAGGCGGCCTGTCGGGTGCCGGCTCAAGTCGCTGCTGAGGCGACGGTGCCGGCGCGCTGGCGACACTTCGCGCCATGAAATACGCCCGTTTCTATCCTGCACCGCCTGAAGACCAAACGGCTGACTTAAGTAGCATTTAACCGGATAGCGGAGTGGAGGGCAAGCGCCAGCCGGAACGGACCATCGGCGTTGACAGTCTGAAGGCCGCTTTCTATCTCGCGGCCTCCCATCGGTGCCCCGTCGTCTAATGGTAAGACTACGGACTCTGACTCCGTCAATCGTGGTTCGAATCCACGCGGGGCATCCAGCCGAACAGAGCTAGTGGATTGAGTTACTGAAGTAATCCTTACAGCGATTCGCTTGCGCTCCCTCATTTCCTACCACATCAGTTGTGTGATCGGAGGTACGGAAGGTCAGCGTCGAGGGAAGGGCGGCACTTCACTTGCTTTGGAAGCAGAGGCTTTAATTCTGATCCGCTCAAGCTCGCATCATATGAGCGCGAGAGTGTAGGGGTACGCTGCTCCTTCGAGCCGCATCGTCAGTTTTTTCCCGTCCGACCCGAAAAGATCTATCGCATAAATAACTGTTTCGACTGCGCCGCCATAGAGGAAGCTGCGCTCAGTTACCCGTGCCTCCTCCACCGATAATTTTTCGCATCGCCCGTCGTATTCCTTAAGTAAACTCTCGATCTTATCCTCTGGCAGATTGATGCGATTCAATCGTACTGGCCCTATATCCTGTTCGTTTTCCTTGAGTGAGAAAACTTCTCGCTTGTCTCCAGAAACCATCACGAACGTTGAGACCTGCTTTGCTCCACCTATGAGATCGAAAAGGACAATCACTGACGTACCTTCCAAGAAGGTCTCCCCGATTGAAACGTTCGCTATTTCGTAGGACACATACTGCCCTTTCCATCTTTGAAATGGATCGTCTCCGGGACACTCAGTTGGAAGACGTTAGCGGGTATATCGATTCGATAGCGCAAATCGATGCCGATCCGTAGCTGGATCCCGCTAGGGTAGGAGCGGGAAAGAATATCGGGTCGCGTTATATCGGGGTGCGCTCGACCGGAGGTATCACCTGCGAGCCTCGTCAAACCGACAAACACTGCTCCAGCATCAAGAAGCGTGGAGCCGGGGAGATCGGTGTTGTAACGCCCACCGCCGGGTTTTGCATGCTCACCCTTCGTTTCACCTTCGGGCGTGTAATCAATCTGACAAATCTGGGGCTGATTCTTCTGCGTTGACGCGTCGAACTCTCCCGCCTCGGGACTGCCGGGATCGAAGGTATCGAGCGCGTTGTTCAGAAATTGATTCAAATCGCCAGCATTGATCACCAAGTAAAAGTCATTCGTCGGAGCGGGTCCGGGCCTGTGTCCAGTGACCACAATCGGCGGGCACTTAGCCTGACCAGCCGCTCCACAGTCCTGCAATCCTAGCGGATCAATGAAGTTGACCGGATCATTTCCGACGTAGGCATAGAGGTTGGGGGTGTCCTTATACCCAATCGGATCGGTTTGCAGGAACCGTCCCAGCGTCAGTGAATAGATGCGTGCCTTGGAATATTGCATGCCCAGCTCCGGCAGCCATGCCTGCCCGGTGTAGCCCCACTTGCCGAGATTGCCGGACTGCGGGATGCCATATTCGTCGTAGCGGTTGATGCCGAGCAGCATGCCCGAGCCGTCCGTCACCGAGACGATGCTGCCGCGCTCGTCCGAACTCAGGAAGCGGCGATCCGTAGTCCCGCTGCCTTCGTACCAGACGATCGGATCATCCACGCCCGGCCCGTGGACGTAGCGCCGCTGCAGGACGTCCGAGCCATCATATTCGGCGATGCGATCAAGGCCGTCATAAGCGAAGCGTGTGCTTCCGCCTGAGGTCAGCTGGTACAGCCGCAGCATCGGATCGTAGCTGAGGCTCGCCGACGTCCCGCCAGTGACGGACGTCAGCAAATTCTCCGACGAATAAACAAAGGTCGTGCTTCCAGCCGAGGTCAGATTGCCTTTGGAATCGTAGGTCGGGACGATCGGCCCGCTGGTGATGTGCTGGTTGAGCCCGTTGGCCGTGTAGCCGCGGTTCTCATTGTAGTGGCCGGTCCAGGCGTAGCTGTCGCCGGTCCGCGTCGTCGACTTGATCTGTGAGACGGGATTGTAGCCGAAGGTCGCCGATAGGTCGTTCGCGGTGCCCGCAAGATCGTTTGTCAGCGACGTGAGGCGAGACACAGGATCGTATCCGAAGCCCTGCACCACGCTGTTGCCGAACGTCAGGCTCGTCCGGCGTCCCAGGTCGTCGTAAGCATAGGTGGCAAGGAGACCGACGCCGGTCGTCGCCCCATTCTCGCGGATTTTCAGCGTCTCGCCGGTCACGAGATAGTCGTAGTCTACGTAGAGGCCGGTCCCCGGATAGGTCAGGCGACTGCGCCGTCCGGCCAAGTCCCATTCCGAGCTAACCGTGCCCTCTGGTCCGACCTGCGTCAGGTTTCGGTTCAAAGCGTCATAGGTGAACGACAAGGCATTGCCGGTCTGGCTTGCGGACGTGAGCCGCCCGAGATTGTCGTAAGCGTAGGAGACGTCGGGCTCCGCGCTCTCCATTACCCGCCCCAGAGCGAGCCGACCGGCGAGCATATCCGCGCTGGCGCGCATGAGGACATCAACACGATCACTTTGCTGCTTGGCGCTGAGGAAGCCGGCCTCGAGCTCTTGACCAAAGATGGGCGCTGGATACCCGTGTCACCCAAGCCGGGCGAGCTGATGATCAACATCGGTGACATGCTTCAGCGGCTGACCAACGGACGCCTCCGCTCGACGTCTCACCGCGTCGTCAATCCAGAGCCGGACCGTGCCAGCCACGCGCGCTATTCGATGCCGTTCTTCCTGCACTTCCGATCGGACTATCTGATTGAGCCGCTGCCGGGCACCGTGCCGGCCGGCGAGCAGCCGAAGTGGCCGCCAGTTACTGCAGACGAATATCTCCAGGAACGTTTGCGAGAGATCAAATTGGTCTGAAACCCAATGTCTGCTTTCGACCGATTGCGGACATTCGCAGTCCTTCAGGACATCCCGTGCGCGACTGGGATTGGCGAGGGCGCTCCGCTGGGCATCGCGAGAAGAGTGACGTCGTCCTCTCCGGCCTCGAAGCGTGCGAGCAATGCATCGGGATCATACATCACCCCGACCGGATTGTCGGCGAAAGCGGGCGTCCGCATGAGGGCCGTTGCCTCCTGTACTGTCCCGCAATCGACCTGGAACTCCATTCGATTACCATCAGGGTCCGCGTAATAGAGTGACAGCGTAGTTCCATGATGAACTGGCCAGTAGGGTGTTATTCCGGCGCGCTTTAGCCGCGCGTAGGTGTCCATCAAGTCTCCTACCCTTGCGTACGTGTAGGCTACATGATTGACGCCAATCTCGCCGCGGTTGTCGCGGGACGTACCACCGGGTTTCAAGATATCGAGATTGGCGAACGCGAACCGATGGTGCTCGTCATCATAAGTGAGAAATGCCAGAGCGGGGTTCTCGTAAACTACGTCCGCTTCGAAAACATCGCGGTACCATGCAATCATCTCAACGAAGCGCCGGGTCTGGTAGACGACGTGCGCGAACTTCACCGGCTTCACCATTGCTGTCTCCCCTAGAAAAAGCGAGCGACGCGCAACGCAACTAGGCCGCCCCGATAAGACTGGGGCCGCAGGCTAGCGGCACTATCATTTCACCACGCGGAAGTCGCGAAGTTCCAATGTCCGCTTTCCACCCATTGCGGACGCTCACATGTGCAACCATCTGCCGTGGAGGCCGGGGTTAGCAATGCCGAGAGGGATTATGCCGAGACATTCCCACGTACGAGGAATTATTGAACAGCACTTGCGCCCGCATTTTGCTCGCCACCGCGTGTCGAGAGTTGTTATTGAGAACATGGAGGCCTTCGCCATCTGGCGGCCGCGGAGGCCTAATCGTGGCACTGATGATCGGGACGTATTGCCGGTGAAGCCGGACCGTCCCAACAATCTATCAGGGGGCGCGGCGGTGGAGCTCAAATTCGACGAGTAATGACCGCACTCAAGGTCTGCTTTCGACCCATTGCGGACATTCGAAACCGTCCTCAACCCGAAGCGTTCAATGCAGCCGTGAAACTGTGTGCCGCAGCCATTGCAATCATGCTCGCAGGATGTGCGACACCTGTGCCCACGATCAGGTCCGAAGCACGCGTGTTGCCGACTTCCGCACCGACACAGCAGCAGCGGATGAACCTCGACCTTGTTCGCCAGACGAGCGAGCAGGACCTGCTGTGGAGCGCACTACAGCAGTTTGGCGAGCCGGTCGTCCGGAGGGCGCTCGCCGCCGACGTCTACATCTTCGCCAAACATTACCAGGGCATGCTGCCACCGCCTCCTCCAGGCGCGGGCCTAGACTGGAAGTATCCGGACCCGCCAACGGCGGTCCTTTTCATCGAAAACGGGATTTGGGTGGCCGCGACGAGAGAGGGAGTCCGGCAGGCGCGGCCCGACAAGGTCCAAGAAATCCGGCAGGTGTTGCTGGTCGATAAGTTCTGGAATGAACCGGTTTGGGCTCCGCCCGGCTGCACCGATGCCGGCGCGAGCCTGCTGCTTCTGAAAATTCCCCGCCGGCCCGAGGTGGTGAGGAGCGCGAGTTGCGGAGCATCGGGAGGTAGCGAGGCAATAGTTTTCCGAGCGTTGGAGGCTTAGACCGGCAACTGGTCAATTGCTGCACGCACTCGCACTCGGGAAGACTTACGTCCGCTTTCGACCCAAAGCGGACATTAGCGAACCCGGACTACCGCGCAGACCGGAGGTTTCGACTAGGAGCTATCCTGAGATTGTTCCCGAGTCCCGTGCCACCTGCAACGTATCGAGGTATTGTTGGAACTTGACCACCCGTCCGTCGCGGATCGTCCAGATGTGCGCGACCTGCGCTTTGAACTCCTCGGCTGCGCCGCTGAACTTGCCGTAATTAATAGCCAAGAGCCACGACTCTTCCGCCCTCGCACTCAAAGATCTCGTCCGTCACGATGATCAGTTTTTCGAAACCCGCTGTAAGGCGCTCAAAAACGCCTGTGCGGACCGCAAGTATCCCGCGATAAGGGCTTTGGTCCACGAGCGGCGAATTATCGGCGACGATCCAAACGATGTCGTCCGACAAATGCGACATCACCGCTTCGTAGTCACGTTCGCCTAAGGAAGCGTAGAGTGTTTCTATGTCGGCGATGGTGTTCATGCTCAAGAGTCCCCCTGCGCATAGGATTAGACTAGCAGGCGCCTAATGTCTGCTTTCGACCCAAAGCTGCCACTACCAGAGTGGCAGCTTTCGACCCATTGCAGACATCCCCGCCGCTAGAGGGGCGCCTTGCTTTGCAACCCAATCATCCAGCCGCTAGGCTACGTCATCTTGTACCGGGGGGTTAGTAATGCGTATCAAATTAGCCGTGGCGCTCGCCGCGCTTCCGTTCGCCACGACCGCCAATGCGGCCAATGTCTATGCCGCATGCGGGCATGAGGACGCCACGGGCAATAGCCTCATGACACAGTTGTTCACCCTGAAGGGTGACGCGCTGCGGGATTATTACGGCGAGTGGACCTACGAGAAGAATAAGGCCTGGGAGGAACAGTTCGCCAAGGAGCCTGACTCCGTACGCCCCATTTCAGGTTATTATGACTACAATTTCGTAGGGCAGTTCTCGAAATACGCCGAGGCGCATGGCGACAGTCATGCTGGGTGCTGGGTGACGACGTCGAAGGAGCATGCCCTTGCCTGGTTCGCGACGCGGAGCGCCCGGCGCGACATCGTCACCAATCTTATCCGGGACTGGATGCCGAAGGACGCCGGGGTGGTTGGTGTTAGCGACTGGTCCGGACGTCCCGTCGGTGCGGCCGTTGAAGCGGATGCCGAGCCGGAAGCCGACGAGCCCAGCTCGCGCAAGACGGATGAAGCCGCATCTGACAGTGCCCCTGCCCGTCACAAGATGACCAATGCGGAGGCCGACGCGAAGTTTGCTGCGGACAGGGCGGAATACGAGAAGAAGCTCGCCGAACAGAAGCGCAAGGTCGCAGAATACGAACAGGCGCAGGCCGACGTTGCCAAGCGCAAGACCGAGCAGGCGGCGGCCGCGCAGAACGCGCTGGACGCGTTTCGCAAGGAGAAGGAAGCACACGACGCGCAAGTCGCGCAATATGAGCGCGAGGTTGCCGCGCAGAATTACCGCGCGGAGTTCGACAGGCGACATGCTCTCGGCGAGCCATCCACCGATACGGACGCCAACCAATGCGTGACAACCGCCGAAACTCGTCTCAACGACACATTCCAGGGCAATACGTCGGCAAGCATCATCAACGGCTGCGGCCAGCCGGTCGATGTGCGCATCTGCCTAATGACTGACAAAAGCTGGAATTGTGGCGTCCGCTGGGGCGTGGCATCGCAGGGGAGCGCGAGCTTCTCAAGCTTCAACGCCACCGGCCAGGTCTTCGTTGATGCGAAGATCACCGGGTCCGGCAAGGCGCTTGCATCGCCGAACTAAGGCGAAGCCGCGCTGGGCTCCCAATGTCCGCTTCCCACCCAAAGCAGACATTAGGACGACGGCACAAAATCCTGTCCTACACCCGGTCCGCTGTGCTTCAGGGTGGCGATGCGCCGACCTCGGCAGACCCCTGTTTTGAAGCGTTCGACTGCCGTGGCGAATTGCCGCCGTTACTGCGAACATTGGGACCATTCGCAGGTGGCAATCAGCCCGCATTCTCCAGGTTCGCCGGTCCGAAGCCGCTGGGAAGCAGCTCACGGATCGTATGCCGCTCCATCGCCGAACCGTCGCCGCTTGAGCACAGAATCTCGATATCGCGTCCGGACAGGCAGACTGCTTCGAAAATCGCCTGGCGGCAGCCGCCACAGGGCGTGCAGACAATGTCGCCCTCGCCTCCGGAAACAGAGATTCGCGCAACCTTGTCGAGCCCGAAACGATGCTGGGCCGCCGTCAGTGCGCTCTGCTCGGCGCAAACGCCCAGCCGATAGCAGGCGTTCTCCATGTTCGCGCCGGTAACGACCTCGCCGTCCACGCTCTCGATCGCGCAGCCTACGTGAAAGTTCGAATAAGGCGCGTAGGCCTTGCGAGCCGCCTCGCGGGCAAGGTCGACAAGCTCTTGGTCTGTCATCGCTTTAACCCTAGGCGTGGCTAGAAGCCGAGAGCAACTGACATTGCGAGGAGCCGGAGCGAAGCCATCCAACAATGGGCGCTGGATGGCTTCGCTCTGTTCGCGAGTTACGAAAATGGTGTCGGTTACGGTCAACAGCTTCCTCGCTAGCGGCGGAGACGGTTACGCCGTGCTCGACAAAGGCAGCGATCGGATCGATGCCGGCGTCGATCTGGATGCCTTTGAGGCCTATCTGTTAGACCGACCCGAGATCCCGGCCGGCGGCCGGGTGAGGAATCTCCACCCGGAGCCGAAGCCGGCGGCCTAGCGCAGCGGCGGCTCGTCGAAGCTTCTGAGCTTGCGCGAGTGAAGTCCCTCTCCTTCACGCAGGAGCAGGTTCAGGGCTTCGATCCCGATGCGAAGGTGCTGGCCAACGGCTCGTTCGTAAAAGTCGTTCGCCTGCCCGGGGAGCTTGAGCTCGCCATGGATCGGTTTGTCGGAGACGCAAAGCAGAGTCCCGTAGGGCACGCGGAAGCGAAATCCTTGCGCGGCAACGGTCGCCGATTCCATGTCGATTGCGACTGCTCTGCTCTGGTTGAACCTGCGAGCCGACTGGCTGAAGCGAAGCTCCCAGTTTCGGTCGTCCGTCGTGACGACTGTTCCCGTCCTCAGCCGCGTCTTCACGCTGTCCTCGTCGCCACCGGTCACTCCAACCGCCGCCTCGAACAGGGCCTTTTGCACCTCTGCGATCGCCGGCAGGGGTATCTCCACCGGCAGCACGTCATCGAGGACATGTTCGTCGCGCAAGTAAGCGTGGGCTAGGACATAATCGCCGATGCGCTGGCTTGGCCGAAGTCCTCCGCAATGGCCGATCATCAGCCAGACCTCGGGCCTCAGGACCGCGATATGGTCGCAGATCGTCTTCGCGTTGGACGGACCCACACCAATGTTGACGAGGGTTATGCCTTTTCTCCCCTCCGCCATCAGGTGGTAGGCAGGCATTTGGTGCCGCCTCCAGGTTCCCGCGGCGATCGCAGCTTCGGCGTCCGCTACCTCTAGCCGGTCGAATGTCCCCCCGGGGACCGACAAGCCGGAGTATTCGCTGCCTTCGCGCCGAAGCTCATCCGTGGCGAAGCGCACGAACTCATCCACATATCGGACGTAGTTCGTGAACAGGACGAAGTGCTGGAAATGGTCGGCGCTCGTTCCGGTATAATGGCGAAGTCTCGCCAGGCTGAAGTCCGTTCGTGGGCCGTCGAAAAGCGCAAGAGGTCGAGCATCACGTCGCGAATAGTCCCAGACGCCATCGGCGATCTCGTCGCCGATGTGCGCGAGCTCATTGGACGGAAAGGAGCGCGAGAGCACGGCTGCGGTAATGTCGCCAAGGTCGATACCGCTGCCGTCGAGGACATAGGCATAGGGAATCTCGCTTTTGCTGCGCCCGACCGACACCTCGACTGCGTAGTCCGCAACCAGGTGCTCCAGCTGGGTCTGCAAATATTCCCTGAACAAGGCCGGACGAGCGACGCTCGTCGCATACGTTCCCCGTTGGGTCAGCCTCGCGAACGCCCGGTTCGGATGCGCTCCGGGCCGCTCGCCGCTATAGGAGATGCGAAGCTCAGGATAAGCGAAGCAGCCTGCGGAACGATCAGCTACGTCAGGCGCAGCGCCGGTACGTATGAATTCGGTCAGCGCCTCTCGAAGGTTCGAGACCGACTGGTCGTAGATTGAGCAAAGTTGTTCAACGAGCGCGGGAATTTCGGCTGGCTTAGTCACGGATTACGTCGTTGAAGCGGTTGGCGGAATCAGGCAAGCCTTCTTGGGTGAGCTTCGACGACCTGGGCGAAGAACGTCCGATATTGTCGCGCAATTTCCTGCCAGTTGAATAGTGAGGCCCGGGCAACGGACCGATCACTAAGATCGGTTCCAGCATTCAAAGCTGTCGAAATGACACGCGCCAATTCGCCCGAGTCTTCCGATGGACACAGCATTCCCGCATCGCCAACGATCCACCGGGTTCGCGGGAGGTCATAGGCAACGACCGGCAGGCCGCATGCTAGAGCCTCAACGTAGACGTTCCCGAAGCTCTCATCCTTCGAAAGATGCAGGAACACGTCAGCAGCGCGATAAAGGTCCGGCATCCTTTCCGACGACACCTGGATCTGACGGTAACGCCCCGGCATCAGACGTTCCGCTTGCGCGCGAAGCTGGTCGCGTAGTGGCCCGTCGCCGGCGACGACCAGCCTTGCGTCTGGAATGCGGCTGACCGCATCGACTCCTGAGGCGACATTCTTCGAGGGGATCATTGCGCTGACCATAAGGACGGTCGGCGTCTCAAGCTCGAGGTCGAAGGCTGCACGATCTCGATTCCCCGGCCGGAACCGGCTCGTGTCGACACCGTTGGGGATCAGCGCGCAGCGATATCGGCTTCGATTGCGCTTCTCATAGTCGGGGTTGATGCAGACGAGCCCTTCACATCCGAAGAAACTGTATTCCGCATCATCGGAATAAGCCGGCCAGTCCCCATTCTGAGTAACGAAGACATGAGGGGGTCGGTGTCCTCCTATGACGGGTCGCCGCAATGCCCAGTTAGTGAACGGATAAGCGCAAGTGACTGTCACATCGAAATCTTCAGGCCGGTACGCCCGCAGCAGGCCCGCGGAGAAGGTCAGGTCCTCCCATGCGGTATCGCCCCGAAGCGCGGGCACCTTGGGGAATCTTTCGAAGCGCTCTCGCGGAACAGCTGCGACCTGAACGTAGCGATACGGGCGTCCCGGAATCTCGGGTCCCGACCCGATCAACGTCACATCGTCGCCAGCCTTCGCAAGCTCCTCTGCAACCGCGAGAAACGCGACCTCCGCGCCGCGATTCACTCGATGGAGACCCGAAAGCGCAAAGAGAATTCTCACGACGGCACTGGTGGCAACCGTCGCGCAGACTGTAAAGCGAGCAACGAAAGGGGCGGTGGGGACCAGTCGATGACCGAGACGCAGAGCGATTGCTTCGGCGCCGTGCTCATCGGCCGAAACGAGGGTGAGCGGCTAAGGCGATCGATCGAGTCCGTCCTGAAGGTGACGAACCGTGTCGTCTATGCCGACTCTGCCTCGACAGACGGCAGCGCTGAGCTAGCGCGGTCGCTTGGCGCAGTTGTTGTCGAGCTGGATCGTTCACGACCGCTGAATGCTGCGAGGGGCCGCAACGCAGGTTTCGAAGCCCTTGTCGAGCACTTCCCAGAATGCCGCTACGTCCTCTTCCTCGACGGAGATTGCCGCCTTGTGGAAGACTTCGCGGCCAAAGCCATCGCCTTCCTGGCATCGCATCCGGAGGCAGCGATCGCATGTGGCCGCCGGTTCGAAGCATTCCCCGCTGCATCCTTCTACAATCGTATGGCCGATGAAGAGTGGAATACGCCGGTCGGACAGGCCCTGGCCTGCGGCGGCGACTCCATGGTCCGTATCGACGCATTCAAGGAGACTGGCGGCTTCGACGCTGAGTTGATGGCATCGGAAGAGCCTGAACTGGCTGCTCGCCTCCGCGCCGCGGGATGGCAGGTATGGCGCATCGATGCTGACATGAGCGAGCACGACGCGGCCATTCACCGGTTCGGGCAATGGTGGAGGCGAACCCTGCGTTCCGGCTATGGTTACGCTCAAGCGTGGCGGCGAACGCAGAATCTGCCCCAACCGATCAACGGCAGGATATTGGCCAGTGCCTTCTTCTGGGTTGTCGGCGTGCCGATCGCGCTGCTCGCTCTCGCGCTGCTCATGGACCGGCCCGCAGTCTTACTGCTTGTCCCGGTGGTCTATGCGGTGCAGGTGCTCCGCATTGCCCTGGGCCGTGGGCTCACGGCACACGGGCTCAGGGTCAGCGCGACGCTGATGCTGGCGAAATTCGCCGAGGTCGCGGGCGCGACACGCTACTTTCTGGAACGCCGTCGAGGCCATTCGATCGAATATAAGAGAGGTTAGCTTTGGCCCTTGTCGGCCAACGAAGCCGCTTCGCGAACCCGCTGCGCCTCCGATCGTGGCACGACCAGGATCTGATCGCCCTTGACCACGATGACGAGGTCATCGACGCCGATTGCGACGACACGCGCACCGTCGCTCCTGACGAGACATCCCCGACCGCCGAGCACGTGCGAGCCATGGTCGACGACGTTGCCGTCGGCATCCTTCAACGAAAGGTCATAGACTGCCGCCCAGCTTCCGACATCCGACCAGTCGAGTTCGATCGGCACGACAGCGATGTGATGCGATCGCTCCATCACAGCATAGTCGATCGATGTTGAAGGCGAGGCCATGAGCGCTTCCGGGTCCGGGCGAATTTCAATTCCCTCGACCGTGGCGCTTGCGATCGAGGCCGACGTCGAAGCCTGAATCTCTGGTGCGTGCTTTTCGAGTTCTTCGAGCAGCGTACCGGCGGAGAACAGGAACATTCCCGAGTTCCAGTAGGCCGATCCGGAGCCGACCAGGTGCTCGGCGACATCCTTCGGCGGCTTTTCGACGAATGATCGCGCTTCAAGCACTCCGCCGCGGATCTCTGCGCCGCTTTGGATGTAACCATAGCCGGTCTCAGCGCCGGTGGGCTTGATTCCGAAGGTCACCAACCTCCCCTCTTCCGCCGCCGGAAGTCCAACCTCGATCGCTTGCAACAGCGGCATTTCGTCGGTGATGTGATGGTCGCTTGGCAGAACGAGCAGCATATCTGTTCGGTCGACGACTTCGGCCGCCATGGCAATGGCCGCAGCTGAGCCTTTTGGGAATGGTTCCAGGATCAGCCGGCAGTCCGGAGCAAGCGCTTTGATCGCTTCCGCCTGTGCTTCCGCGCAGACGATGATCGGCTGAGCGAACAGCCTTCGATCAGACACTCGCTTCAGGGTCTGCTCAAGCAGAGTGCCCGGTCCGAGCAGCTCCAAAAGGTGTTTCGGTCGGGTCGCCGTCGAGACGGGCCAAAGCCGAGTACCTGCGCCGCCGGCGAGCACGATCGGTTGAACGAAAGTAGCCATCAGCTACGCATATCCCTGCGATTAACCCCTTCGAGCAAGCGCGCGCCTCCATTGGTCGCAAAAAAGCTTCTCATTTTGGCACGCGATTAACTCTTCGATTGATTCGGAACCTTAATTCCGAGTTAATGGTTTCTGAGGGGTCGTGCACCAGCGTCCTGAGTATGCGCGACGGGTTGTCAGAGGCTTTGATGGGTATTTCACCAGCGTCGGGGCGGATTCGCACTTTGTCGGCGAGCAGTCGCGCTCGACGTGAGAAGCGCCGGGTCGCGCAGAAACGCCAGCGGCTTCTTGCCGGCGGCGGCGGACTTGCGCTGATCATCGCAGCTCCGCTCGCGATTACAGCTTATATGGGCGTCGAGGCAGGCTTTCCGGGAATGGACGCCGCCAAGAGTCTTATGGCGATGTTGCAAGACAGATCGCCGGGCGACCGTACGGCTGCCGAACTCACCAAGACGAAGAAAAAGACGGCCGCCCCCGAGCAACGCGCTCTGGGAAAGATCAACAAGCCCGAGAATCCCCCGGAATTCGTGGACGCGATCCTCCCGCCTCCGGTGGCAATCGAGGATGTACCGTCGTTCCCGGTCGCTCTCGCCGGCCTCGGCCCGCTCGTTGAGATACCCCCGCCACCCCATGGCGGTGGCGGCATCGTCACGAGCGCCTGCTGCGGCGGTGGGGGTGGCGGCGGCACGGAAAATCCGCCGCCCGAGAAACCACCCGTAGAAAATCCGCCCACGGACAATCCTCCCGTTCCCAACCCCCATAACAATCCGCCTCCGGCCGTTCCGGAGCCGAACACTTGGGCGACGATGCTGCTGGGCTTCGGCCTGATCGGCTGGCTGGTGCGTCGGCGCCGTCGGCGGGATCGCGCAGCGATTTACGCATAGATCCATGAAGCGGGGGTTGCTTCTTCTACTGGCCATTGCTGGCCTGGCAGCGGCTGCGGCTGCGGCAGCCTGGTCTTCCGGACTCATCGAGAGCAAGTCACCTTTGGCCAAGGCAAAGGCCGAGTCCCCTCATTCGTGGGCCGGTAGTGATCGCACTTTCGTCACAGACGCACAGAATTTCCAGGCACGCGCGGAAGGCCTCTTCGATCGTGACGTGAAATCCGTTCTCAACGTCCGCAAGCGCATGCAATACGGACAATATATCTGGGACGAGAAGAATGTGCCGCAGGGGCCCATGTGGGTCAGGGTCGATCTCGGCAGGCAGATCATCTCAGTCTTCCGAGGCGGCCACGAGATCGGCACGGCGGTGATCCTCTATGGCGCCGATGAAAAGGAGACGCCGATCGGCGTTTTTCCAATCCTCGCCAAGATCGAGGATCACAAGTCGATCACTTACGACAATGCACCGATGCCCTACACGCTGCGCCTCACTGGTGATGGAGTGTCAATTCACGGGAGCGATGTTCGCTGGGGGCGTGCAACCCACGGCTGCATCGGGGTACCCCTGGAATTCGCGCACAAGCTCTTCGATGAGGTGTCGAAGGGCGACCAAGTGACGATCTTTTCCGAAAAGCACGCCGCCTGACGCCTTCTGCCGACGGTAGTTATCCTTCGCTAATCTATCCTTCGCTAACTATTCGGTGACTTTCTTTCGGCAAATAGGCCGGAGCTCAACCGTAAGGGTGCTCCATGCCTCGTTCGCGCCGGGTCGCGTCTGCACTTGCCGTTCTTTTGGTCACGCCTGCACTTATTTCCGGAGTCGGGCCGCGGCAGAACTTCGAAGAGCGGCTCCTTGCGGCCCACAACCGGGAACGGGACGCGATGGGCGCCGCCCCCTTGAAATGGGATCCAGTCCTTGCACGTTCGGCGCGCGATTGGGCCGAATATCTCGCGCACAGCGGGAAATTCGAGCATTCTCCTGACAGCCCCTGGTATTCTGATCCGGAAGGCGAAAACCTCTGGGCCGGAACCGTCGGCTACTACCAACCGGAATCGATGGTCGGCCTTTGGAAAGCTGAAAAGCGCGACTTCAAGCCGGGCGTGTTCCCGAACAATAGTCGCGACGGCCGGGTCGAGAACGTCAGCCATTACACCCAGCTAATCTGGGCACGCACCGGCTCCGTCGGATGCGCCCTGGTGCCCGGCAAGAAAGAGGACGTGCTCGTGTGCCGCTATACGCAGGCCGGCAACGTCCTGGGCGAACGCCCGATCTAAGTGGCGGCCGCGGAATAGCCGCTGTTAACCATTTCCGTCCTATCGATAGACCATGCTTGAACGCGGCCTGATCCTCATCACGCTAGTAGCCGGCGCCGGCGTTGGATTCTTCTGGCCAACGCACAGCGAGCAGCCAGCGGTCGCTTCATCGTCCACGATCGAAGTGACACTCAATCGTAGTTCCGACCATCATTTCTACGCGACTGCCAGCGTGAATGGGCATGGCGTGCGTTTCCTGGTGGACACGGGGGCGAGCGAAATCGCCCTCACGGAAGAAGACGCGCGCAAGATCGGTCTCAAGTTCGATCCCAACAAGTATCAGCTCCTGGGAGAAGGCGCTTAGGGCTACGTCCGCGGCCAATACGTCGATCTCGACGACATACGGCTCGATGGCATCGATCACGGTGCAGCAAAGGCTGTTGTCGTCGAGGGCGCGGATGTCTCGCTCCTTGGCCAGCCGTTCCTGGAAAACCTCGACGAGATCGTGATTCGCAAAGGCGAGATGATTCTTCGCGACCAAGGCTGATCGCCTGATCGCAAGTCATTCCTTCTTGTCATCCCCGCTCTGATGGTGATGAGGTAAAGAAATCGGGAGCGAGCGGGGTAGCCAGGATGATCGGTATTACGCAGCGGCTGGTCTGTCCGAATTGAACGCCCGCATCAGCTCTCTCTTTGGAAACATTCCCCGGCCGACGCTTGCTCGCATCGGATGGGCCACGGGGACTTTCGGCCTGATCCAGGTCCTGCGTTTTGCGAACAACGTCATTCTGGCCCGTCTGCTGTCCCCGCCCCTTTTCGGGCTGATGCTCATCGTCAATTCGATCCGGACGGGCGTGGAGCTGATTTCCGACGTCGGCATCAATCAGAACATCGTCAGCAACAAGGCGGGCCACACACCCGACTTCTACGACACGGCCTGGACCATAAAGGTCGTCCGCGGGGTCGCACTCGGCGCCTTCTTCATGCTGACGGGGAAGCTGTTTGCGAACTTTTTCGAACAGCCGCAGCTGTCCATCATTATGCCGGTCATTGCGCTGACATTCGTCTTCCTGGGCTTCCAGTCGACGAGTTCCGCGCTTCTCCAGAAGCAGAAAACGATCGCTCGAAACACCATCTTCGAAGTGATCGTCGCGGCGATCTCGCTCGTCGTCCACGTCGCGCTCGCAATCGTTTCACCGACGATCTGGGCCCTCGTCCTTGGGTCGGTGATCACGAGCGCGGCCGCGCTGATCACGAGTTATCTGATCATCCCCGGAACGCGGCATCGGTTCATGATCGAGCCCGTGAGCGCTCGCGAAATCATCGTCTTCGGCAAATGGATATTTCTGTCGTCGATCATCTACTTCCTCGCGATGAACTTCGATCGGCTTTACTTCGCCAAGTTGATCTCACTTGCTGAGCTGGGTATCTACTCGATCGCTCGTTCGCTCGCGGACATGCTGAGCACTCTCGTTGTCCGCTCGAGCTACATGGTGCTCTTTCCAAGCGTAGCCGCAATGCAAACGACCGCTCCAGAGCTACGGGCGAAGCTGCTCCAAGGACGGAGAATGATCCTCGTCCTTGTGGCCATCGGACTCGGATGTTTCGTCGCAGTTTCGGACGTCGTCGTGAACCTGCTCTACGACCAGAGATACGGATCAGCCGGACTCATTCTGCCGGTTCTTCTCCTTGGCGTCTGGTTGGCCATTCTCAGCACCGTCAATGACTCGGTTCTGCTCGGCATGGGTAAACCGGCTTATACGACGAGCGCGAACGCGGCGAAGCTTGCAACGCTTGTTGTCGGAGTGCCCATCGCCTTCAACTATTGGGGGCTGATCGGCGCGGTATTCGTCCTGAATGTCGGTGAGACCGCAAGATACGTCGTTCTGTGGTGGTTCGGCCGCAAACAGCACTTAGGCTTCGGCCGCGATGACCTCTCCCTCACCGTCCTGTTCCTCATTGTCATTCCGGTCGTCAGGAAACTGCTATGGTCGATCGGACTGACCGGAGACGTGGGTTCGCTCTTCCCGATTGCAGGCCTCGTCTGACATGCGGCTAGCCTATCTCACCAGCCAGTATCCCGCGGCCTCCCACACCTTTATCCGACGCGAGGTCGAAGCGCTTCGTGCATTGGACCTTGAGATCGATACTTTCAGCGTGCGGGCTCCCGGCGCTGACGAAACGAAAAGCGAAGCGGATCAGAACGAAGCTGGCAGGACTTTCTATATCCTGAAGCAGCCCGCGCTCGCCTTTGTTGGAGCGCACCTCAGTGCTCTGCTCACAGGCCCTGCGAGCTATTTGCGGACCTTCGGTCTTGCGCTCAGTCACCGGGCGCCGGGCGGAAAAGGTCTACTCCTGGCTATGGCTCATTTCGCGGAAAGCGTCCTCCTGGCGCGCGAGCTGGAGCGCGGGCAAATCCAGCACCTGCACAATCATTTTGCGAATTCAGCTGCCACAGTCGGACTGCTTGCAACAAGGATGCTCGGCATCGGCTGGAGCTTCACAATGCACGGCATCTCCGAGACGGATTATCCGGCGGGACTCATGCTCGGGCGGAAGATCGAGGCCGCCGACCTCGTCGCCTGCGTCTCCTGGTTCGGCCGTGCGCAAGGTATGCGCCTCGTCCCACCGGAGCATTGGGCAAAGATGCATGTGGTTCGCTGCGGGCTTCCATTCGATCGGCTACCGACCCGGGTGGCGCGAAGCAGCAAAGCAAAAAGCCTGATCTGTGTCGGCCGCCTCTCGCCTGAGAAGGGTCAGGCAGGGTTGCTTCGTGCCTTCGCGGATTTGCGCCAGCGCCACGACGGCCTTCTCCTTACGCTCGTCGGTGACGGTCCTGAGAAAGAGGAACTTGAGACCCTCGCGGCCGATTTGAATCTCAAGAATGCCGTCTCGTTCGCGGGAAGACTGTCGGAAGGTGAAACTCTCGAAGAGATCGCTGCCAGCGACATCCTCGTGCTCCCGAGCTTCATGGAAGGCCTTCCAATTGTCCTGATGGAGGCGATGGCCCTTGGCGTTCCAGTCGTGGCCAGCCGCGTCGCCGGAATCCCGGAATTGGTGGAGGATGGCATTGGCGGACTGCTTTTTGCGCCATCGGACTGGGCCGGACTTGAAGCCTGCATTGGGAGACTTTTGACTGACGAGGCGCTTGGCCGGTCACTGACCGAGAACGGAAAGGCGAAGGTCGCCGCCGAGTTCGATGCTCGCAAGTCCGCCGAGCAACTTTCTGACCTCTTTAAACGGACTCACCAAGAATGAACCGCGTCCGCTTCACGTTTGGCCTGCGGGAGTCCGTTCTGCTCTCCGTCCTCGCAATCGCAATTTCCGTAGTCGTGGCTGTCACGAACAGCTGAACTAACGTCCTGTCCGCAGCCATTCGCCCGGGGCACCGCGGCGCGCCAAGCCGAGGTACATCGGTAGTTTCCACAAAACGTACAGCGGGAGCCGGGCGAGCACCGCCAGCGACACAAACCTACGCCCTTCCCGAGCCCAGGCGACAAAGACGGCCGTGCCGGCTGCCGCTAGCAATAGCGCTTGCGCGAAGATGGGCCACCACGCGCCGTTGAATGCTGAGACGAGGACGACCGCAACTGCCAGGCCGAGAAGGTTGAGGGCGGCGAACAAGGCAAGAGGAGGCACAAGCAGATCCAGCCCGGCGAGCACACTTCCACGAAGGATCATCCTCGGCGCATATCTTGCAGCGGTCGCAAGAAATCCGCCTTCCCAGCGTCGCCGCTGGGTCAAAGTGCCCTGTTCAGTGCTGCTGCCGCTCCAGACAAAGGCGTCCTCGACGAGCTGCGGTGGATGTCCACGGTCCGAAAGCTCGATGCCGAGGGCAAGGTCCTCCACGATGCTCGAGCGGACGTGCGCCGACGCCCGAAACATGTCGAACGGCATGGCCATCCCCGTTCCAGTCAGATGCACGCGTCCTGCCAGCCTTTGCAGGCCACGCTGGCGTACGAGATTCTTGAGCATGAAAGCAAAAGTGGAAAGTTGCACCAGCGGTGACGCGCTTCTGTCCGGGCGCAGAAGATTGATGGCTTGTGCCGGCCTCCCAGATTCCATCGTGCTTCGGACGAGCGCTTCAAGACTCGCGCGGTCTATTGTGCAGTCCGCATCAAGCACGATGAGCACATCCGGCGGTTCCGCCGAGAGGCGGTCGACCGCGAAAGCCAACGCGTGCCCTTTACCGCGCAGGGCGGGATCGCTCCGTTCAATGACATCAGCGCCGGCGGCGCGAGACTTTTTCCCGGTCGCGTCGCTGCAATTGTCGGCAACGACGAGGATGCGCATGCCCTCACCCAACGCTTCCTTCAGGTGGCGCAACGTTTCACCGATCACTTGCTCTTCATCATGTGCAGGGACGATCACGACGGTAGACGCTTGCTCGCCACGTCGACCGGCATTCGTTTGCGCGCGACGAAGCCCCGCCAGAACCTCAACCAGGAAGAAGGCGGTCAGGATGGCAAAGGGTGCCAAAAGGATTGAGACCAACGGCGTCACGATATGGAATTCAGCCTCATTCTTTAGAGAGCATTATCTTGCAGGCGATTTAGAGTAGGTTTAGCTTTTTCGCCGCACAATCAGCTTGTCGCAGATTCAGAGTCAGGGGGTTTTCCTTTTGCTGCTTGCCAAGGCGAAACCCCAGACCGGCCTTTTCCGATCATTAAGTCTCGCGGACATCGTGCTTCTCGTCGGTGCCGCCATCGTCGTGCTTCCGACGATGTTCCAGGTCGGACAATTCAACTGGACGACCGAGCAGGGCGGACATGGGCCGATCGTGCTCGCGACCGGCCTGTGGCTGTTGTTTCGGGAACTCAAGTCCAGTCCTTCCGAACGAACACCGGGGAATCCTATTATCGGCTCCCTTCTCCTCGCTCTGTTCCTGGGCATCTACACCCTGGCTCGAATTACCGGCATTCTCGAGATCGAGGCATTGGCGATGTACGCCGCGCTGATCACGGCAGGCTACCTGCTCTTTGGCGGTCCCCTGATCCGATCGATCTGGTTCCCGCTTCTCTACCTCGCTCTCGCGCTCCCGCCGCCGGATTCGGTGGTCGCGGCCATTACGCAACCCATCAAAATCGCGATTTCAGCCGGAGCCGTCTCGCTCCTGCATGCGCTCGGCTATCCTATCGCCAGCTCTGGCGTGACGATCCAGATTGCGCAGTATGAGCTGCTTGTCGCCGCAGCTTGCGCCGGCCTCAATTCGATCATCAGCCTAGGCGCGATCTGCCTTTTCTATGGCTATCTCAGGCACAGGACGAACTTCCTGTCGTTCGTCGTGATTGCGTTATCCGTGATCCCAATAGCCATCTTCTCGAATTTCGTTCGCGTGCTGATCTTGATCCTGATCACTTATTACCTCGGTGAGTCTGCCGCTCAGGGATTCCTGCACGACTTCGCAGGATTGACCATGTTCGCCGTCGCACTCCTCACCGTCTTCGTGATCGACAGCCTGTTCACCCGCCTTCTGCACCTTCGAAGCGCGCAGGCTCGCAATGGCTGATGCCGACGGCAAGGGCGTGATCCTCACCAGGCGGAAATTCGCCCTAGGGCTCGCATTCGCTGGAGCCGCCGGCGTCGCGGCGGCCCGACAGCCGAATGTCCGCGTCGATTATCTTGGGAAGAACAAGCTCGATCAGGTCGTTCCTGAAAAGATCGGCCGCTGGAATTTCGTCTCCAGCAGCGGTCTCGTGGTTCCGCCCGAGGACCAACTTTCCCGGGCGCTCTACAGCCAATTGCTGACGCGGGTTTACTCAGCGGACGACGGATCGACCGTCATGCTTCTCGTTGCCCAGAGCGGCAGCCAGACAGGCATCCTCCAGATCCACCGGCCGGAGATCTGCTACAATGCCGGTGGTTACACGCTGAGTCAGATCGAGCCGCATCAGGTGCGGCTGCCGTGGGGGACAATCCCCACCATGACGATGTCCGCGCAAAACGACACCCGTATCGAGCGGCTTGCTTACTGGACCCGCGTGGGAACTCACATGCCGACCAATTGGCGGCAGCAACGCCTGGCGGTCGCCATGGACAATCTCAATCGGCGCATACCGGATGCCGTCATGGTTCGCGTATCGACCCTCAGCGCAGAAAAGGACGCAGCGCTCGCCTCAATCGACGAGTTCATCGACGCGATGCTCGGCTCCCTGACGCCGGAGCTCCGGCGCGTATTTATCGCGTAAGCTTAGCGTTTCGGCCAGGAGCTGAAAGGCCGCAGGAAATACCAGATGAATACCAGAGTCGCGACGATCAGCGGGATCGCGATGACGTGAAGGCCCTTGTTGCCGATGTAATTGGATACCGCGCAACCCAGGCCGGCGCCAAGATAAAGCCAAAGGGAATCGTTCTCGTGCTGCACTTCGTCCGATGTGGAGCGCTGCATGAACAAGACAACCAAACCTGCGAATATTGCGACTGTGACCCAGTCGTAGACAGTTTCCATGACCCCTCCCCAAACCCGTGGCATGGGTAATTTTCCATGCTATGACCTCAACCTAAGTGATTTTCAAATTGTTGGGGGTCTCGCGTGCATTCGAAGACAATAATCGCCATCAGCTTGGCCCTCGTCATTTGCGGATGCAATAAGAAGGCGGAGGGCCAGACGGTGGCCATCGTCAACGGCGAAGAGATTACCGCTGCCGAGCTTAACGCGGAGCTATCGAACACCAAAATTCCGGAAGGCATGGACAAGAACCAGGCACGTAACCGGGTTCTTCAGCAGATGATCGACCGGCGCCTCGTTGCGCAGCAAGCGAAGAAGGACGGGATCGACAAATCGCCCGATTTCCTGAACCGCCAGCGCCGGATGAACGAGGACCTGCTTATCAATATGTTCGCTTCGCGCCAGGTCGACACGACGAGACTTCCTTCAGACCCGGAGATTGCACGCTTCCAGGCAAGTCGGCCTGAGATGTTCGCGAAGCGCGAGCAATGGAACCTCGACCAGCTCAGGTTCGCCCTGCCGTCGGATCCCGCGGTAAAAGCCAAGCTCGCAGCCGCCCACTCGCTCGAGGAAATCGCCAAGATCCTGACGGACGCCCGCGTCACTTTCGACCGTCAGAAGAATCGGCTCGATACAGCTGTCGTGCCGCACGATCTCTATGGGCGAATTGAAACCGCTCCGCCGACGGAGCCGTTCATCGTACCGGTTGGGAATCTCGCGATCGCCAGCGTTATCACATCGCGTGAGCCGGCTGCGATCACCAGCGATGAGGCGCGCCCGATCGCCGTTGCGGCGATGCGGCGCACTGATGCAGCGAAGGTTATGCAGGAACGACTGACTGCACTGCGTCAGGCGGCGAAGATCGATTACAAGTCCGGGTTCGCGCCGGCTGCGCTTGCCAAAAAATAGGGAAGCGGCCGGCTTGGACTATTTGTCGGCCGGTTCAGCCTGTCCGTATCCGACAGCATAATAATCGTCGATTCCGTAGCCCTCGCTTACGACGCCACCGCGATACTTATTGAGGATGACTCCAGCGAGCCTAGCTTCGCCGAGCAGTCCAACTGCGTCCTGGATTTCGCGCTGCTTGGTTTTACCTTCCTCCGCTACGAGGATGTAGGCATCGAGCCGCGCCATGACTGTCGCTGCGTCATCATTGGCGAAAACCGGCGGAAGATCGCAGATGAACAACGTCTTTTCGTCGGCCGCACGCATGGATCGCAGTAGCGTTTGCGCTCTTTCCGAGGCAAGAAGCTCCGCCGAGTGGGCACGACCCGCTGTCGTCGGCATGATGATCAGCCGCTCGCCTTCTAGGCGATAGGTGTCCGGAACATCGGCGCCTGCAGAGTGCTCCAGATAATCGCGAACGCCGCGCTCCGGCACGATCCCGAAGAATCCGCTCAAGGAGCCGCGCCTGAGGTCGAGGTCCACGACATAGGTCTGGTAGCGCGGATCGCGGCTGAGCGCAGCGGAGACATTGGCCGAGATGAAAGACTTGCCGACGCTGGGTGTCGCGGAAACCACGCCGACCATCCGCCAGCCGCGCTTCATCTGGAGCTCGATCAGGCGCCCGCGGATCATGTTGAAGCTGCGCGAACGAGCATCCATGCTGTCGAACCCGAAGATGCCGCGCGATTTGGCCATGGCCGAATCCCATGGAATCTCCACAGCGCCCTGCAGACCGCTGAGTTGAAGGACGGATAGGGAAGAAGGCGGTTCGCTCAAGGGCGACACTCCAGAAGCCTGGTGAACAGGATTATGCAAATCGCTTCGCTCTCTTCCTGAAGAAGCTGAAACGCTTCTTAGGCATGTTTGTCTGAAGAATTGGTACCACACCGAGCACGGGCAGGCCCATCGAGTTCAGCTGGTTGGGACTACGCATGGGTCGGTTGAGAAGCTCAACCAAGAGGGCGAGCACCAGTCCAAGACCCAATCCCGCTGCTGCTCCACCAAGGATGAAGAGCGGCCGGTTCGGCCAGTGCGGCGTATCCGGAAGATTGGGCGGCTCGACGAGCGATAGACGTTCGGCGCGCTGTTCGTTCGCCAAGCGCGCAGTTGCCTGCGCCCTCATCAGATTCCGCAGCACCGTATTATATTGCTCGCGAAGGCCGCTTGCCTGGTTCTCCAGCTGCATCACCTGCTCGAGAATTGCCGGCTGACGCATTTGCCCGGATAGCGCGACATTCGCACGAGCGACCGCCGTATTTCGTGAGGCCGTCAACTGAGCGATGGTCTGGTTGTTGGAACGGATCTGCTCCTGGGCGGCTGGGCTGAGGCCGGTCGGACCAGCCGGCCGCGCGCGCTTGATTGCTGCGACGCGCTCGCGAGCAAGTGCGACGTCCGGATGGCTGTCGCTGTACATCGCCTCTGCATTCGCGAGAGCCGTCTGAGCCGCCGCCAATTCCGGATCGGCCGCACCGCCGCTGCTTTGCAACGCAAGTTGGCGATTCTGGCTTTCGAGGCTCGCGATCTGCGCGTCGTAACTGCCGGTGTCGGCGTACGTAGGTCCACCGCCTCCGATGAGAACGGAACCATTGCTGGCCTTCAGCGCAGTGATGCGTCCCTCGGCAACGTCGACCTGCGCTTTCAGCTTCTGGGCCTGCTCCTGCAGGAAGCTGACGGTCAAATTCGCCTGATCCTCAATCTGGTCGCTGTTCATGCGCATGAATTGCGTAACGTAGGCCTGCATCACCGTCTGGGCCTTGACCGGATCAGGATAGTCAAAGTCCATCTTGATGGCGATGACGTTGCCCTTGCCCGGCGTCGAACCGATATCGCCCGTTTGGGCTCCGACCGTCGTCGACTGACGCATCTTCGTGACGACCTCGGACATCGGCTGTGAACGCCGCTCCGAAGCGTAAAGGTCGTTCTGTTCGATGAGGCTGATGAGATCGCCGCGGCTCAGCACCTGCTCGCGGATCTTGGCGATACGCAGTTCGATCTGCTCCGTACCGGGCGCATCGACGATTTCTTCGGGCAGATCCTGCCGTTCGATCAGTAGGGTTGCACTCGAACGATATATCGTCGGGAGTGTGTAAGCAGTGATCAGGCCAACCAGGAACAGGAGGACGAAGGAGACGATCATGTATAGCCGGCGATGCCAAAGGATCGTGGGCAAATGGTTGATCAGCCACGCGCCACCGCCGCCTCCGCTTCCGCTTTCACTGCGTTCGATTCCGTCCGGCTCGATCATCCGAGGTCCCCAATGCGGTAGCGGATGAATACCGTACCCGAGATGTCCGTGTCAGGATCGATCCCTTCGCGGCGAAGAGACCTAACGCTGACGTCCGCGCCACCCGACAAACGATCGTTGATCATCCTGTTGTAGTTTGCTGCGAGCCGGAAATGATTGGTGGTGCGGTTGATGTTCAGGACTTCGTCGACGTAGTGTGCTGCACCTACCGACAGCTGTATTGTCTGAGCGGCATCGAGCTTCTTGTACCAATCGAGCCCGAGAGATGTCGTCGTGACCACGGTGCTGCTTGCGGATGCCGCCGAATAGCGGTCGACATGTGCGCAGAACCGCGTGCTTTCCGTCGTATTACAGGCCGACGCCGAGAGCGAGAGGTTGGTTGAGCTGTCGTTTCCTAAGAGGCGGTCGACGCTCGCGAAGGTCACACCCACCGACCCCGACAGATCCCAATTCTCGCTCAATTGAGTGTGAATGGTCGCAGCAGGGTTGATCGTCGTCGAATGATTGGGTGAGTTATCGTACCCAGTCCTCGTGATGTTCACCGTGGCGCCAACCGTCGTGAGCTCCGACACGGTCAGGCCATAGGAGCCCGATGCATAAATGCTGGTGTACTCGTCGAGCAGCGACGAGGAATAGATGGCCCGCGATACACCCGCATTGAAGGAAACGTGGCTCCTCGCGCCTGTCTCGATCGCCGCCCCGACCTGGCCGTGCAGATGGTATGACCTTCCGACGAAGTCGAAGACGTCCGGATTGACCACTTCTGGAGGCGGCGGTGGGACGTTCGGGTCCGGAACTTGCGGAAGAGCCGGGACGTCAAGGAAACGATTGCTCAGTTGCCCTGAAAGATCGCCGCTAACGCCTGCAGAGCCGTAGACGCTGACAGTCTCGCTAGCCGCGTACGACGTGTTGCCGTTTACAGAGAATATGCTCTCGAGACCGTAATTATTGAAATAGGTCGTGCCTTCGACAAATCCGGAAATGCTCGAAGAGGCCCTCTCCCCCTGCCAGGCATGAACACCGCGCGCAGAAGCCCTCCCGAGGAAAGAGCTTTGCGAATCCACTGTTCGAATGAAGGGATTTGAGGCGAAGCCGAGGCTTCCGACCAGTTCAAGATAAGTCGTGGAGGACTCCTGAGGCCCAATAGGCGCCTCTTCCTCCTTGGGGGGCGCTTCTTGAGCCCAGGCAGGCGGTGCCCAGAAGGCTAGAGCGCCGCTAGTCGCGAGAAGGCATTGCTTTCCGAACGTCATCATCAGGGCACCACCAACGTATCACCGCTCTGGATGAACGGAATGTCATCAGGAGTAAGGCCGCGGGTATTCCCTCGGATGGCTTCACCCAGCCTAACTCGGATGGATATGATCTGCGGACCATTCTTTCGGAGGATCACGGCATTGCCGACAGAAGCGAACTCCGAAGGACCTCCAGCGATGATGAGCGCCTCAAGCGCATTCACATAACGGCCCGGCGTGAAGTTTCCGGGCGAGCGCACCTTTCCGATCACGGAAAAGCTGTAGCCCGACGGATTGGTCACAGCGACGGTCACCTGCGGCACGGCACCGCGATATTGAGGCTGCAGGGCGGCCCGGATGATCCGTTCGAGGTCCGACGGCAGCTGTCCGGCCGCGACGACCTGGCCCACAAGCGGGAATGCGAAAGTACCGTCGGGCAGGACCCGGACATTCCGGTTCAGACGTTCATCGCCCCAAACTGAGACAAGGATCTCGTCTCCCGGGTTGATGCGATAGGCGGGGCCGGGCACGCTCACACCGACGGTTGGGCGTGCTTGCGCCATAGCCGGTTGAACTAAGAAGGACTGGATAAGCAGCCCGGTGAAGAAGGCAATCAAGGCTCTACGCACTCACGTCCCTTTCGCCGACAGGCATGTCGAGATGGCCCCCGCTCACTCGTGCATCCTAGGTTACAAAACGATAACTCGCAGAGTAGTATCTTGAATTTATGAAGGACCGAAGCGCGTTTTTTGCGGCTTGTTGCATTGCCGCCACGGCTGTCGCCGTCCTTGTTAGCGGCTGCGAGTCTTCCGACTCGCGGGCTCGCGACGCGTACAATGACTATCAGACCGCAATGGCGGGCGGTAACCTTAGGCAGGCTCGCAGAGCGCTCCAGCATCTCGTCAGGATCGAGGACGATAACCCCACCTATTGGGAAGAGCTCGGCAAGATCCAGCTCCAGCTCAAGAATTACGAGAGCGCTTATTACGCGTTCACGCGCGCGCAGGAACTCGACAGCGGCAATGCGGAGATATTGGGCGCTCTCACACAGCTCGCGCTGCTGTCAGGCAATACGGAAGCGGCCGAGAAGAACGCCAAGCAGCTGGAGCTCGTCGCGCCGGGCCACCCGGCCGCGAAGATGGCCTACGGCTATGTTTACCTGCAGCGCCAGGACTATGACAAAGCGGATCAGCAGGTAGACGCGCTGCTCGCGACGGTTCCATTCGATTCCAACGTTAAGCTCCTCAAAGCGCGGATCTTGCTTGGCAGGAAGGAACCGGACAAGGCGATCCAGGTCCTCCAGGAGCAGGTCAAGGCTCGGCCCGACGACGGCGCCTCGTGGAAAGCCCTGATGCTGCTTCAGGAGCGTCAGAACAACTGGCCCGCCGTTGCCGTAGCCGCAAACCGTCTCCATCAGATCGACCCCAAGGATGCGGACGCGGCAACGACCTTCATCGAAGCGTCATTGCGTTCGAACGACGTTGCCGCGGCACGGGCGGCATCTGCAGCCATGCTGGGGCAAGATGCCGGGGGCGGCCAAGTCAGCGACGTCCTCAAGGTTTGGGCGCAACATTGGAAGAGCGCAGCGGCAATTGCGGAAGCCCGCCGCCTGGCGAGTTCGGCGAGCGCACAACAAAGGCTCGCATATGCGACCTACTTCATCGAGGTAGGCAGCCCTGACGACGCCATTGCGCTGGTCGGGGACAGTCCCAAGAGACCCGTTGAAATCAGCAACTACAGCTTGAATTCGGTCATTGCGGCCGCGATGGCCCTGAAGGGACAGCGAGCGGAGGCGAAGCGACTCTTCGACGAGATTTTGGCCAGGGAGCCAGATCACGTGTACGCCTTACGTGGCAGGACCAATCTGGAAATAAGCACGGGCGATGCAAAGGCGGCGATTGTCGACGCGCAGCGGCTTGTCAGTGTTGCGCCTGATTCCGCAACCGACCGCGCGCTGCTTGCTCGTGCCTACGCGGCAGCAGGTGACCGGCGGCAAGTGGACAGGACTTTGTGGAATGCCTTTCACGAAATACCTGCGAACTTCGACACATATGAGCCCTTGAGGCAATATGTCCTCAAAACGGATGGTGCGGATGCAGCCAAGGCCATTGACGACGAATTCAAGGAACAGCGCGACATCGCTCTGGCCCGGGAATTCATCTGATGGACGCGGTTGACGAGAGAGCTGTGTCGCAAGAGGCCTTCGAAACTCCGGTGGAAACGCCCCAGCCCGCAAAGGCTGCGAGACCGACTGTCCGCTTTACGTCGAACATCGTCGGCCCGATCTTCATGGTCGCGGATTTGCTCTGCCTTGCGATCAGCGCACCGCTGGCCCTACTCACCTACAATTACCTGATGGGCGGCGGAGTGCTCGTTTCCGTCCATCTGTTTGCCTTCGCCGTGATGGCAGCCAGCTTCATCCTCATCCGGTCATCGCGTCGCGCCTACCGGCGTACGCTCGTCGATCTCGGCAGCGACGAAGGCGATGCGATCGTCGACGCAGTCGTTTGCACACTCATCGCCTCGGCGTTGATCTGGCAGCTGGGCATGATCGAGAATTACTCTCGCGGGGTCAGCCTTCTCTTCGTGCTTTTCTGCACGATCGCTCTTGCAGTCTCGAGGCCGATCATTCGCGCTGTGCTCAATCGGCTCGCCGCCGGCGGATCGATCGAGCAACGCATCGCATTCTATGGCGCCGATCCCCAGTCGCTAATCATGATCAGACGATTGCTGGAATCGCTGGACATGCCGCACCTGAAGTTCGTCGGCGTGGCGGACGACCGTCCCAAAGTTTCGAAGCCAGCAGACCTCGAATTCATCGGCGTTGCGGATGATCGTCCGAAAGCTGCGGGTCCGACGGATCTTCGTTTCATCGGCGGCTACGAACAGCTCTGCGATCTCGCGCGTCGAGGCGAGATCGACCAAGTCCTGATCAGCGTTCCGAACCTTCCGTCCGCACGACTGCACGAGATCGTCGACGGGCTAAGCGGAGTTTCCGTTGACGTCTCTTTGATCCCTTCTGAAGCCGTCGAGCTGGCACCGGATTATCGGGTTCATCTGCTAGGATCGCTGCCGGTTCTGAACCTGTGGCAGCGGCCATTCCGCGACATCAATCAGTTCGTGAAGCGCGGCGAGGACCTGATCCTCGCAACGATCGGCGTCGTCGTCGTGTCGCCGATTATGGCGATCGCGGCGTTGCTCATTCGCTTCACCAGTCCTGGCAAGATCGTATTCGTTCAGCCTCGAGTGGGCTTCAACAACGAAGTCATCAACGTCTTCAAGTTCCGTACGATGTACGCTGACCAGGCGGACATCGGGGCCCGAGCCACCACCACTCGCGACGATCCGCGCGTAACGCCAGTCGGACGGGTGCTTCGGAAGCTGAGCATTGATGAGCTGCCGCAGCTTTTCAACGTGATCCGCGGAGACATGTCGCTCGTCGGACCGCGTCCCCACGCGCTCGAGATGCGGGTCGGCGATCACTATTACCAAGATGCGGTCCGCGGCTATGCCGGTCGGCACCGGGTCCGTCCCGGAATCACGGGCTTGGCACAGGTTCGTGGCCTCAGAGGCGAGATCCGGACAATCGAGCGAGCCAAGAAAAGGGTCGAACTCGACAAGCAATATATCGACGGCTGGTCCCTGTCGCTCGACCTCCGTATCATCGCCGCCACGTTCAGGGCGGTCCTGTTCGACCGCGATGCATACTGAGCGAAGAGATTTTCTCGACGTCGGATTCGATGTCGCGCCGATGGACGAGCTCGTCTCGGAAATCGCAACCGTCGGGCGAGATAGCCCATATGGGTATCTGGTAACGCCGAACGTCGATCATCTCGTTCGGCTTCACCGCGAGGACGCCGATGTCCCGGGGCTTGACGAGGTATACCGGCGGGCTCGGTTTTGCACGTGTGATAGCCGCGTCCTTGCGCGGCTCGCGAAATGGCGCGGCGTGGACCTTCCGGTCGTTCCCGGCAGCGATCTTGCCGCAATTCTGTTCGATCGCGTGATCAAGCCCGGAGACCGGATTGCAGTGATCGGGGGCGATGAGAGTTTGTCCAAGGCGCTGAAGTCTCGCTTTCCTATGGCCGCGATCGTCCACCACCAACCGCCGATGGGACTCATGCAGAACGGGGCCGCCCGCCGGGAGGCCGCCGCGTTCATCGCGAAAGAGCAAGCGCGATTCACTTTCGTGTGCGTTGGTTCTCCTCAGCAGGAACTCATTGCGTCGGAAGCGGGGAGTTTTCCCGAAAGCCGCGGCCTGGCGCTATGCGTCGGCGCTGCGCTCGACTTCATCACGGGAAGTCAGAAGAGGGCGCCCGTTCTGGCTCGCAAGCTCGGCCTCGAATGGGCGCATCGCCTGCTCTCAAACCCGCGTCGAATGTGGCGTCGATACCTCGTCGAAGGGCCCGCCATCTTCGTGCTCGCCTATCGTTGGCGAGGAAGCGCGGCATGAAGGTTGAGACCCTGAAGGAATGGCGGGCGCTGCGTCGCCGTCGCAAGCTGGTCATCGCGATCGTGGCGGTGTCGCTCCTGGCAATCATCGCCGGCGCCGTGATCGCTTTCACTTTGCTTCGACCGCACGTCCCGATCGCGAGGAGCAAATCGACGCGACTACCGCCGGCTGCCTCATCGGCACCTTCCCCTCTGAACCTTCCGCCCCCGGATTTGCTCAAGCCGATTGCGCCGGAAGAAGCGCTGAAGGAGAATGCGGCCCGGCCGTTCTCAGGCCGTTCCGACACGGCGGCGGCGGCATTCAATCTGAAGACCGATGATAAGAGCCGTGGGCGAGCCCTCGAATGCCTCACGCAGGCCGTTTACTATGAAGCCGCGAGCGAAGGCCTGGATGGGGAGCGTGCCGTTGCCCAAGTCGTCCTGAACCGGATGCGGCACCCGGCCTATCCTTCGACCGTCTGCGGTGTCGTATATCAGGGAGCCGAACGCGCCAGCGGTTGCCAGTTCACATTCACCTGCGACGGATCGCTGGCTCGCGTGCCGGTGCAATCGTTGTGGAAACAAGCCCAGAAGGTTGCCACGGAGGCCTTGGCAGGAAAGGTCTATGCGCCCGTCGGGCACGCCACGCATTATCACGCGGACTACGTCTTGCCGTTCTGGGCAGACTCGCTCGACAAGTCTGCGCAGGTCGGCCGGCACATCTTCTATCGGCTCAAAGGCGGTCTGGGCTCGGCGGGTGCCTTCAGCCAACGCTATGGCGGGCGTGAGCCGGAGCCACCGGCGCCGAGCACAGTAGAGGTTTCGCTCCAGGCTCTCGAGAATCTGGACCCGATGCTGGGTGCACCGACCGTGGATAGTGGACTGCAGGCCAGCGGCGGCGAACTCGTTGCACCCACCCCGCCCGTGTCGAACTTGGTCGCCGATACGACGAAGGGTAAGCTCCTGCTGGACGGCGATGAACCCCAGCTACCCCAAGCTTCTACAGCGGTCACGGCGCCCAAGGAATCGAACCCGTGCGATGCAGCGGCTGAGTACAAGCGCATCCGAGCAATGTCTGCGAACGATCTGCATTCGAAGGGCGCCAACGGCTGCTAATTATCCCCAGCCGACCGATGGCTCGTCGAATCTGTCCCAAACCATGACATCGTCGGAGACGTGCTACCACGGCGTTTGAAATCCAGTTGCCTCAATCAAGGTCACGTATACAAATTCTTTCCAGTGCACTTGGACCGTGCGCGTAACGGGAGGGGGATCCCTTGAAGCTGATCCGGGCGCGAGTCATCGGCCGTTCCAGCCTTTCATTGCTCCTGGCATCTCTGATTTTGCTCTGGCCCGCTTTTGTGAACGGGCAGCCCTTCTTCATGTCGGACACGACAACTTACGTGCGTTCAGCGGACGCTGCGGCCTACAAGATCCTTGGGAAGACTACGGACTGGTCGGATCAACTTCGCGATCGGTTCCACGTCCAGTCGACAGGGCCATCTCCGACGACTCAAGATTCAGCGCCCGTCTCGATCGAGACGAATTCAGAACCCGAAGTCGTACTCTTGGGACGGTCGATCTATTACGGTGCCATCCTCTATCTCGCCGACGTGACGCTGTCGCTCTGGGCAGTCATCGCGATGCAAGCCTTCCTCGTCGCGTTGTCCGTCCGCTTATCGATTCGGCGATTCTGGCCCGCTCGGGAGGCCCTGAGCCTGGACGTTCGAACCGTCGGCGGGGTCCTAATACTGGCAATTGCGACCCCGGTGGCTTTCTTCGCGTCTTACCTAATGCCCGACGTGTTCACTGCGCTCGCAATCCTTGCCGCGGCGCATCTGGCCGGATTTCGCGAGAGCATGCGACGAGCCGAAAGGTATTATTGGATCGCAATTCTCGTCGCCGGCGCCCTGTTTCACAGTGCGACGATCTTGCTTTTGCTAGGTCTAGCGCTGGCGATCGCGCTATTGGGTAAATGGAAGGACGCGCGCCCACGCTTGACGACTGCCGTAATCATTTTGGCGATGGCAGGTGTCGGCATGGCCGCCGAATTCCTCTTCTCAACCGCGGTCGCCGCGACCACGGGCGCGAAACCGATCCGGCCGCCGTTCGTGAGCGCAAGGTTGGTCGCTGATGGGCCGGGCACGTCATTCTTACGGACAAATTGTCCTGAGGCAGGATTCCTTCTGTGCCGCTACCTGGACCGGGTGCCGGAGCCCAGCGACACGATCCTGTGGTCAGCTAAGCCGCACGAAGGTGTTTTCTCAACCGCTGCTCCGGCAGACAAGCGCCGACTTGCAGCAGAGGATGTCCCGTTCACCTGGGCAGTTACACGCGACCGCCCGCTTGATGTTCTCGCTAGCAGCAGTCGTGCTGTCGCTGACCAAGCGACCAAATTTACCCTCAGCGAGTTCAACTATACCCGCGCGGAAGTCATCTCCTTCGAAGAAAAGCTGCCTTCGCGTCTGGCCCGCGTACTGTCCCAGTCGCTGGCAGCCCACCGCCAAATGCCCGTGCGGCTCATCGAAATCCTGTCCGCGCTATCCGCCATCATGTCGATTGGATTAGTCGCAGCCGCCTGGCTTGGCGGTGGCCGGGCCGATACTCGCCCCAGGACATTCGCGGCCGTCATCATCGCTGGCTTCGTTTTCAACGTCGCCATCTGTGGAGCTCTGTCCACGCCTCACGATCGATACTCGACCCGCATTCTTTGGATCGTCCCGATCGCAGCCGCGGCCGTCGGAAGCTCGTTGCTGATCAGGCGCAACCCTTCCGTGCTGGAGACTTCGCACGTCTATAAATGACCGTTGGGCGGCGGTTAGCAAGTCGCGCGCCGGTAGCTTGCTCGGGTCGCGCTGGGCTCCGGTCGCCCTTTTGTCGATCGCGGCCGCTGAACGGTTCGCTTGGGCGCTAATGAGGCAAGGTTCCGGCGCAACAGGAGAAGCAGCGAATGTCGCCGTAGCAGTCGCTACTCGCGGGGTGTTCGGGGACCCGTTCGCAGTCGCGCAAGGACCAACAGCTCACCTCCTTCCGACGACCCCGCTCTTTGCCGGAATAACTTACGCGCTCCTGGGGGTGCGAACTCCGTTGGCGGAGAGCGCGCTGACATTCTGGTCCGTCGCACTGGTCTTGGGATCATTCCTGATCTTCATGCGAACCTTCGGCAGGCTCGGGACCCCTAGGTCCGCGCTTCTCGCCGCGTTGACGCTGCTTGCGACGGTCCCAGTCTATCTTGGCCAGGAAGCCGTGGACTTTCGCGTTTGGGAGGGGGGACTAGCCGTCTTTCTAGCCTCGGTCTTTGCATATCTTGTTGTGCAGACCGACCAGTTGCCGGTCATTGCTGTTCGTCGGATCATTCTGATCTCCGCCGCCGCGGCCGCGCTCTTTTTCGTGAGCCCGCCGATGGGCGTCGGCGCCATCATGTGCTGCCTCATTTTGGCGTGGAGGCGATACAATCCACAGCAGTGGCTAGTGGGCGGCCTGGCCGGACTGCTTATCCTCGCGACACTCATCACGCCTTGGTCGCTACGCAATCAGCGGGAATTGGGTTACCCCATCCTTCTTAGGAGCAACGCTGGGCTCGAACTCGCCCTTGCCAATCACGACGCTGCCGTCCGGGGCACCGACCCGCTTTCCACTTTCGAAAGTCGCTTGCGGGAAATTCATCCTGCCGAGAGCCGTGTGGCGTACGACACGATGGTTCGCACGGGTGGCGAGGTTACTTACTCAAGGTTGCTTGGGAAGCACGCATCGGGCTGGATCAAAGCAAACCTTGCGGACTTCGCGCGGTTGAGTGTCCGCCACTGGGCCGAATTCTACATGCCGCGTCCCTGGCAATTTCGCGTTTCCGGCTCCAACAATTTCCCGGAATTCCGTTCCGCATGGGCCAGCGCCGTGGGCCTGTTGGGTCTCGTTGGCGCGATCGTGGCGGTCGTCTCGCGGAAACGAGCCTGGACTTACCTCGCGATACTCGTGCTCGTTCCGGGCGTGCTCATCATGCCATTCCAACCCGTTCCAAGATATACATACCTCAACTACGCAATACTGACCTTCTTTGCCCTGGACTTGCTTTGGAGATTGGTGCCCCGCCACTCAAGATCAGCATTGGAAAGCCGCCATGAAGCTCATCGTGCAGATTCCATGCTTCAATGAGGAAGCTACACTTGGGGCGGCCGTCAAGGACATTCCGACCCATATCGACGGCATCGATCAAATTGAGATTCTCGTCATCGACGACGGATCGCACGACCGCACATCGGAAGTCGCACGCGAGGTCGGGGTCCATCATGTCGTACGCAACAAGCGCAACCTGGGCTTAGCGCGCTCGTTTCGGATCGGCCTCGACCGCTGCATCGCTCTTGGTGCCGACATCGTCGTGAACACCGACGCTGACAACCAATATTACGGAGGCGATATCGAGAAGCTCGTGCGGCCGATCATCGACGGCAAAGTCGATGTCGTGGTGGGCGATCGCCAGACCTCAACGATCGGGGACTTCTCCTTTCGCAAGAAGCTCCTCCAGCGCTTCGGAAGCTGGGTTGTACGGTCGTTCTCCGATGTCGACGTACCAGATGCTGTCAGCGGGTTCCGCGCGATCTCCAGGGACGCTGCGATGCGTCTGAATATCGTTTCGCCGTTCAGCTACACGATCGAGATGCTGATCCAGGTCGGCAAGAAGGGTATGGCCTTCACCAGCGTTCCGATCCGTACCAACCCGAAGACGCGCGACTCGCGACTGTTCAAGAACGTCTTCCGCTTCATGGAACGATCGGCGACGACACTGATCCGCATGTACTCAATGTATCAGCCGCTGCGCGTGTTTACTGCGCTCGGCTTTTTCGTGGCGCTCATCGGCCTGGTCCCGATGCTTCGCTTTCTCTATTTCTATCTGTTCGTGGACGGCACGGGCAAGATCCAGTCGCTCGTCATCGGATCGGCGCTGCTCACGATCGGCGTTCTGACCTTCTTCCTCGGGCTCGTTGCCGATTTGCTGAATCACAATCGTGCGCTGATCGAGATGGCGCTGGAAAAGATACGGCGGATGGAAGCCGCGCAGAGTTCAGGCGATTACCGTGTCGGTGCGCCTGAAGATGTAACGGTACCAAAGGAACTTGATCAGCGTGGACACGACCAAAGTGATGATCAGCGCCGTAAGATAAAATAGCCCGGCGAGCTCGAAGAGAGCCAGGAAGCTGAGATATTCGAGGCCGCGGAAAACGGCTGCGCTTCCGAAATAGCGCATCAAATCGCCGCGAACGCTGCCTTTTCCCCGGAAGACGAACAGACGCAGCGTGAGGAAATTTATCAGAAGAACGGTAGATTGGCTGATCGCCACGGCGACCCTTTGCTCCACGTCGAGCCCTTCGTGGAGGAGGATCGGTAGGCCGAGACTGACCGTCGCGCTCAATCCAGTCGCCATGCCGAAGCGAATGATCTGCTTGAGTGTTTCTCCCGAAATCATGGTTGGGAATTCCCAGCGATGGTCGGATGCTGCGCATGGAAACGCAGCGAGCATCTCAATTGACACTTGTATTCTGCGGTTAACCCCACCACTCAGTCCGAGCTTCCCTTGTCACGAGTGAAACATCTCAACCGTCGGAGGGCAAGTGCTGAAGCGCGCATATGTTTGCGTCGTCAGAGGCGTTCGGACTTTCGCCCTGGCGACAGGAATTCTCGCGGCGCTCGAGCGCCGGTCGGGCAACAGCCAGGCGATACGGTGGCTGCGGAGCCTCTTCGCGATCTACGATATTGAGGACATGGCGAGGCTGGACCTGCCGTGGTGGACGTTTGCCGCAATCGACGAGGCGGAGAGATTCTTGCGATGCCGACGATCGCCGCGAGTGTTCGAATATGGAAGTGGAGCAAGCACGATCTGGCTGGCTCGCCGTGCCGGAAGCGTGAAGAGCATCGAGCATGACCGAAGCTGGCACGCGGCGATTTCAAAGCGGATCGAGGCATTGCCCAATGCCGAAGTGAGGCTGGTCGAGCCTGATCCTGATGCCGTTGCTGGATATGTTTCGAAGAGAGAGGGCTGGGTCGGGAAAAGCTTCCAACGATATGCGAGTGCGATTGATGATGAGCCCGGCGAGTTCGACCTGATCGTGATTGACGGGCGGGCCCGGCCTGCCTGTCTGGCGCATGCGGTAAAGAAGCTCGCGCCAGATGGGGTCATTCTTTTCGATAACTCCGGGCGAAGGCGATACCGGCAAGCGCTCACTAAATCCGGACTGCAAAGACGGATATATCGCGGGGCGGCCGCCTGCCTCCCCTATCCAGACGAAACGAGCATTTTAGGGAAGGCGGCAGTCAACTCTGGACAGGCTCTAGCCGCGTAGGCCTGGCCGTCGGGCGCGAAAACCGGTCGACGACATTTCGCCTGAGCCAGCGAAGCAAGGGTTTCTCCAGATACTCGAAGATCAACGCCGCCAGGATGCCGCAGATAATGGCAAGAAGGAACGTCACCCCGATTGCTTGCGCGGCCGGGAGCGGGGCGATGCTCCTCAATCCTGCGTCCAGCACGATGCTGATAATGAGCACGTGGATCAGATAGAGCGCGTACGACGAGTCTCCCAGGTGCCCGAGCCGGTCGATGAACGCCGGCATCTTACCGGATTGCTCCATCATCAGGGCCCCGCCCACGATGAAGATGCTCGGGATACCCCAGACAATGAAAAGGGGGATCGACCGGTAATCGACCCACCCGCCGGCGACGAAGAGCATTACTCCGGTGCTGACCGAAGCCAGGCCAAGCGAGAAGGTTCCGAAGCGGATCCGGTTGTAGAGGAACGCGAGCCAGCATCCGGCGACGAACTCCAGAATCAGGGGGTTGTGTGCGATCCTCAGCGGACCGGGAAATTGGACGATGAACTGTAGCGCGACGGTCAGCAGGAACAGCATTGTCAGAAGCACCACAGCCGCTAGCGCGCGCAGCCTGAGGATCGTCGCGAAGGAAAGATAAAAAAAGAGCTCGAACGATAGCGTCCAGCCCGGACCGATGATCCGCGACGAATCTCCCGGCATGAGGAAGATCGCACCGATCCACGTGCCGAGAGGCAGATCGTACCCTTCGCCGAAGGCGCTATGATAGGCGACGTAGGCGACGCAGCAGATCCAGTAGATCGGGAAGATCCGGACGAAGCGCTTCAGCAGAAAGCGGCTCGTAGCCATTCCGTCGTCACGTGAGCCGTAGCTCGTATGCATGATGACGAATCCGCTGATGACGAAAAACACGTGGACGCCCGCAGCCCCCATGTCGAACCAGTAGCCGAGCCACTGATAAGTGTCCGCCGTCGCAGCTTGGTGCCCATGGAAAAAGACGACGGCCATTGCGGCCAAAAACCGCAGGAACTGGATGGACTCGACCGATTGCGAAGCGCGCGGGCCGCCGGAGGCCTTCGGCGTGAGTTCGGGCGTCTCAAACATAGATCAAAGCCCGCGTCGTCATGCCGTCGAAGGGACGAGCTCCGCGCGCTGAGCGGGAACTGCGCGAGCCTTCCTCCTGTGCGACAAAACCGCCGCCTGCTTGAGCCCCACGAGCAATCCGACGCTCATCGCGAACAGATAATGGATATGGAAGTACATCGTGATCCATTCGTAATAGGAATGGGCCATGATCACGATTAGCGTCCCCATGACGCCGGGAAGCATCTCGCCGTGCAAGCCAGGCGGCGCCGACTTGATCGCCGACAAACCGAAACTGAGCAGCGAACCGTACAAACCGAGCAATCCGATCAGTCCGATCCAGCCGAGCTCCGCGGTGACGAGATAATAGGTGTTGTGCACGGGCGAGGAGCGATTGGCCTTGTTCCAGGCCATTCCGGCACGATCCGAATAGCCGCCAGCGTTCGCAACGACGATGTAGCGGTTCGGTCCGATGCCGAGCGGGTTATCAGCAATGATCATCTTCGACGCCTTGATCATCAGCTGACGCTCCAAATTGGAATCGGACCGAATCTGATCGGGCCGTCGGTCGATCGCTGTGAGAAGGATCGGCATGGCGACGACGAGCAGGACAACCAGGCCGCCAGCAACCGCACTTTTTCGGCCGGTACTGCGACGCCAAATGGAAAGGGCCAGAGTGACGAGGAGGCCGATAGCGAACAGACCGATCGTCGCTCGAGAGCCGCCGGCGAAATCGACTAACAGCGCCGAGGCGATGATCGCCATGCACTGCTTGTTGTAATAGCCCGCGAGAAGGAGTGCGATCGCGGGGAAGACTGCGAAGTGCGAAGCCATGCCGAGCAGGTTCTGGTGTCCGAACGAGGCGCCGGCCTGCAGTTTGCCCTGAAAGTGCTCCTGCATTGCGACGACTGCCTGCCAACCGAGGCCAGCGCCCATCCCCATCAGGATACCGATCGGCACTTTCGGATTGGCTACGCAGGCTCGGCTTACCGCCATGTAGACCAGTGCCGCGCGAACGACCTGCCAATCGTAGAAGATCGAGGCCATGCGGAGCCCGGGGGTTCCGGCGATGGTCGCCACGATCGCACCCGTCAAATAGATGCCAAGGCTTATCTTCAGGGCGATCGGGGTCCGTACAGGCTTCGTCGCAAGGATGACTGCGATCGCAATGCTGTCCAGAAGGGAGACATCAAAGCCCTTCACGGCGCCAAACCAGAAGGGCCAGGCAATCGGAGAGGCCATCAGGTTGAAGCGGCTCAGAAGGAACGGCAGGATGCCGATCGCGAAGCCGGTGTGGACCAGGTACTTCGGGTTCGCCTTCAGGTAAGTGGCAAGCCAGGGCGTGAAGCCGAGCAAGCCGAGGAGAAACAACCACTTCACTTGAGCCGAACCCTCCGAGTGAGTGCCAGTTTAAACCTCGAAGTCGTCACGACAACCCGCGATCGCCCCGCGCATCGTTTCGATACACGTAGTCTAGGCGAGTTGCGGCCTCCGCCAGATCGGCGCTACGCCAATCCCATGTCGACCATACCCGCGCGGCTGAAGCGCGCCGTATCACCGTTGCTGGGGACAAGTCGCCCCGCATTCTCGGACGAAGAGGCGGCCTATCGGCGGCTCTTGTCCAAAGATTGGCATCCGGACGGCATCATCGACGTGGGGGCCTATCATGGCGCCTGGACCCAGATGGTCCGACGCATTTTTACCGGCGTGCCGGTGCTGATGGTCGAGGCGCAACAACGCAAAGCGGCCCGCCTCGAGGCGCTATGTTCCGAACTGGGGAATGTATCCTTTACCTCGGCAGTCCTGGGGGCGGAGGCGGGTAAAGAAGTGACCTTCTTCGAGATGGAGACTGGGTCATCCTACTTCCCGGAACGAAGCAACGCTCCGCGAACCTCGACAACCTACGTTACGCGCACACTGGATGACGTCGCAGAAGCCCTTCGCGGATCGCTTTTCCTCAAGATCGACGTCCAGGGCGCAGAGCTCGAGGTACTTGCCGGAGGAACCGGGACGCTTAAGCGTTGCGAGGTCGTTCAGCTTGAAGTGCCGGTCGTGACGTACAACGAAGGCGCTCCATCGCTGTTGGACGTCATTCGCTACATGGACGAACGTGACTTCGTGCCCGTTGACGTATCGGGTTTCAGCAGACCGAATGGTGTGGACCTCGTCCAGATGGACCTGCTGTTCGTCAAGCGTTCTTCATCACTGCGCACGACTTTCATCCAGTTCGAACAGTTCCGCTAAGCGGCTGACCGCGGCGTGGAGCAGATCGCATCCGGAGCGAGGCAGTGGATGCTCAAGGTAGCTCCGAGACCGCGTTCGCCCAGCCACGCGTCCGCCGACTTCCGAAAAGATATTGATGGCCTGCGAGCCATCGCCGTCCTTCCTGTCGTACTTTTCCACGCGGGCATTCCCGGATTTTCGGGCGGGTTCATCGGAGTCGACGTTTTCTTTGTGATCTCGGGCTTCCTCATCACAGGAATCCTGCTCCGCTCGATCAACGAAGGAAATTATTCGATTCGGCACTTCTACGAGCGCCGGATCAAGCGGATCCTCCCGGCGCTATCGCTCGTGCTTTTCGTTTCGACCGTCATCGCTCTGATCGTCTACCTGCCCGAAACGCTGACGAATTATGGCAAGTCTCTAGCGAGCGTATCCGTCTTCTCTTCCAACTTCTTCTTCTGGAAATCGATCGGCTATTTCGCAGAGCCGGCTGATGCTCAGCCGCTGCTGCACACCTGGTCGCTCGCCGTCGAAGAGCAATTCTATATCTTCTATCCGCTGCTGCTCTGGCTGCTGGCCAAGCGCGCATTGGACGTTCGCAGGACCCTGTTGATCATCGCGGCAGGGTCGCTTGCGCTCTCCATCTATGCGACCTTCGGACACACCGGAGCCAATTTCTATCTTTTGCCCACGCGGGCGTGGGAGCTCATGGTCGGTGGGCTCATCGCCGCCTCTCCACGTGTCGAACTTCGTCCGCAACTGCGATGCCTGCTGGCCCTCTTGGGTGTCCTCATCATTGGGACCTGCGTCGTCCTTTACTCAAGCAAGACGCCTTTCCCGGGCGCTGCAGCGATCCCGCCCGTGCTCGGGACCGCCCTGGTGGTCTTCAGCGGCCACAACAGAAGCAATGAGGGCTATGCTCTTCTTGGCACCGCCCCGCTCGTGCTCGTCGGACGTGCATCCTATTCCTTCTACCTTTGGCACTTTCCCGCTCTCGCATTCGCTGTCTATCTGACCGCTGGAAAGCTCCGGCTTTCATCCGCGCTCATAGTTTGCGGAGCAAGCCTTCTGGCAGCTTTGCTCACGCTGCGTTTCCTCGAAGATCCAGTCAGGCGATCACGCAGAAAGCGCGCGGTCCTGCTACCGCTGGTAGCCATGGCCGCGCTTGGAGGGACCGGTGCGGTCATCGCCGCCTCGAACGGCCTACCGGGCCGCATTCCGGAACGGAGCCTCGCAATCGCCGCTGTGCAAAACGACAAGGAGGCTCATCACGAGGAGTGCATGAGCCTCGACGCGACCATCATTCCGCCGTCGAAGGCCTGTCTGTTGGGGAATTCGACCGAGACGCCTCACGTGCTGCTGTGGGGCGATTCACATGCGATGGTCACCGCGACATCAATGGAGGCAGCCGCGGAAAAGCAGGGAGCATCTTTCCTCTTCGACGCAACCGCCGATTGCCCGCCAGGATTGGGTTTCGAGATCAGCCCCGACTTCCTGATCACGATGACCAGAACACCCTCTTACCGCTACTGCGGCGAGTACAACCGCCAGATGCTGGAGCTGGCGCTCGACCCTCGCATTCGGACTGTCGTGATTTCCTCCCGCTGGACAAACTGGCGGATGGACGAACCGCTGATCGACGGTCAGGAAGCACCCGACATAAGGCTGCAAAAGGACGGTCGCGCGACTGCAAAGGGATCCAACAGGCCGATCTTCGAGCAGGGTTTTGCGCAACTCGTCGAGCAGCTGACGAATGCCGGCAAGCATGTCGTGATCGTCGGACCGCTGCCAGAGCCCCACCACGATGTCCCGAAGCTGCTTTACGTGCAGCGTTTTGGCTTCGCTCCGTCGCCCGCTCCGCTAAGCCGCGCTGAATATGATGGCCGGCACGCCGACATCGTCGCTTACTTCCGAAAGCTGGCGGCGACCTATCCGATCACGTTCGTTCAGCCGGCGGACGTTCTTTGTGCCGGGGGCTCCTGCCCAATCGCCGATCGAGGCGGACCGCGATTCTTCGATGACAATCACCTGACCGTGCGGACCGCCAAGGCGCTAGCGCCCTTGTACGAGCCGATCTTCCGCGATTCCGCGTCTGGAGGCTCGCCGCAATAGCTCAGCCACCATCGCAGCGATGGATTATCCCTCGAACTCGACCCCGAACTTCTTTGCCATTCGACCTACATAGGAGTCCGCAGGCGGCGGCTTGAGGCGCAAATCCCCCAGCCGTGAGTGCCAGAGATGCACTGCAATCGTCTCAGGCGTGATCTTCTTCTCGACACGATCCGCAGGCCCGTAGAGCATGCAAGCGTCCGCCCATTCGACGGGGTAGAATGCGGTCGGAGACAAAGCTGTCTGGGTTAGCCGGTGCTTCTTCACCAGATGCGTGACCAGGCCCGAACTGTATGTGCCCCAGGGCATGTCCTCAAATCCGAGATAGCCGCTCCTCAATCTTCTCAGATAAAAGAGCAGCGATCGTCTGGGACCGAACCACGGAGGGCGAACGTTGGGTTTCGGCAGATTCAACAGATCGTTGACGAACGGGGAGTCGGCCGGCGCGGCCATGACCGCATTGTTGATCCAGCCGGCATGCTCCCAGCCAAACACGTAAGGATCGTTCGGAAAGGCTCCAACGAACAGCAGGTCCATGTCGCACCACGGACTGAAACCTTTCGAGAGCAGATGATAGCGCCAGAAGTTCGCCCCAAGCGCGACTGCGCCGGTATCGGCGTAAGTGATGAGCTTCTCGCGCGGCATGATGTCCGCCGCATCCCGTAGCTCAACTCCCTCGGGCACGCCCTTCAGCTTGTCGGGCTCATAGGAGAACAAGCGAAAGCCGTGCCCCGTGGCGAGTGCCGATCGGACGCACAACCTCTCGATGAAGTTGAGCCGGTCCCCCACCCAAAGCGAGTTGATCGTCGGCGGCGAGCTCATTGGGCCCTCTTTCGGAGCCAGTTCTTGGCCTTTCGAGCAACTGAAGCCGCGGCGGGCACTGTACGATCAAGCAGGTTTCCCGCAGCGATATCCGAGCGCGAAGAACGCTGCACTGCAATCTGCGCGAATATTGTCTTCATTTCGGGATGCGCACGCCGGAACCATACAATGGCACCGTCGAAAGGCGGATTGACGCCCGGCTGGTAGTTGCCCTGGGCCACCGCAATTGGATCGGGCCGAAAGCCGGGTTCAAGCAACCCTTCGAGGTAGGCCGCAAAATCCCTCGCGGCTCTCGGGCTATAGCCCATGCAATGGGCCCCGATCATATTCGATGTTTCGAGATTTTCGGGATCCTCGGCGGTGTAACCGCCGTAGAAGATGTCCCACTCGTCCGGCAGCTCATAATCCACGGCTTCCGGCAGGAAGTCGCAATCGTCCTCGAGGACCAGCACGCGCTCGTCGGAGGCGCTCGCATCCTTCAGCAGCGCAAGATGGCTTAGGTAGCACCCATGCTCGCCAGCGGACGAGAACGGGCCGGGGTCAGTCCTCGTGGTTCCGGCAAAGAATGACACGCGTTCGTCGTCGGCCAGACCGACCTTTGCGAGTTCCGCCAGCATCTCGCGCCGCCGATCGATTCGGTGCGGTAGATTCAGGATGCGGATCGATTCAAACGCGTCGAACAATCTACCCCCCACCGTGTGCTTTTTGTGTTGCACCTAGCGGCCCTTAGTCAAGGACGGGGGCTTCACGGGGCGCGAAAACATAGTCGCAGCTCTCCAGATCCTTGTGGGTACCGATCGTTTGGATGGATTCGAACGACTGAAAGCTTTCGCCAGCGCTGCGGCGGATGCGATACAGCCGATAGTCCAGTTCACGCAGATGCCTCTCGATATTCTCCTGCCTTTCCATCCGCTCTGAATCCGCTGCCGGAAGGATTTCGACGACGAGAAACGGCCGTCTCTTCTGAAGCAGCTCGAGCAGTCCCTCGATCACGAACAGCTCGCCACCTTCGACGTCGATCTTCACAACTGCGATCTCGTCTGGAAGCACACCTTCGGGCAGGTCCGCAGGATTCATCACGAGCACCGGGCGCCGCGAAACGACATTGGCACGAAAGTTCGGGATGATGCTGGCCGAAGGGTCAGTGTCGTCAGCCCGAAACATCTCGAGATTGAGCAAGGTCGTGTCGGCCGACACCCCAGCGGGAATAACGGTGTAGGGAAGCTGGTTCTTCTCGATCAGCTTCCAGGCATAGTCGACACAGGCTGGGTTCGGCTCAAACCCGACATATTCCCGAGCCGGATCGATGGCGGCGACCTTGATCAGGGTCTGGCCGAGATTGACGCCCACATCGATAAAGGCGCCCGATTTGCGTGCAAATAAATGGCGGAGGACGTCGGACATCCAGGGCTCGGAGGCGTATGTCTTGCGGCCGTTGATGATCGGAATGACGAACGTCCGGCCGTCTATCTTCTCTCGATACGACCGATCGAACATGCCGAGCTTGCGCAGCGCGAAGTGGGCAGCCCTGTGGCGCAGTTTCGGCACGAACACTCCCTCTTCTGGGCAAACGCCTGGGTTTCCTAGCAGGATTTCCGGGACTTGCAGGCTTCTAACCGCGTCTGCTCTGCTGCTGATCCAGATCGGCACAATATCTCTGCCAGACTCGCGCCAGCTGTAGGTCATTGCCTTCGAGCACATTCACATGCTCGAGACCGCCCTCCCGTGTGCCGTCCCAGTTCACCAGCGGGAAGCGACCACCAACCTGGCGATGACGGCTCCCCGCTCGCTTCGCCATGCAATAAAGCCAGACGTCATCTGCAGTGGGGCATAGCTCCGTGAAGGCCTCGGCATCGCATGTCTCCGGCGCCAAGGCGCCCGGTGGGTACAATGCCCCTGCGCCCCCTGTCGGGAATAGATCGTCACGGACCTCGCCGGACGTGATGAGTTCCCAGTGCCATGAGGAATATGGACGAAACTCACCCGCGTCACGTGCGGGCTTGTGCGCGCGAACGCAGACAATCACTTTCTCGTTTGGGACGAATCCGCCGACAAGCCTTTCCAGCCAGTCGCGAGGGTAGAAGAGATCATCATCGGCGGTGACGATGAATGCATTGGGAAATGCCCGAAGTGCCGGAATGAGTTTCTTGTATGATCGCAAATCGGGGCAAGTGCGAACCTCAAGCCCATGCGGTTGGAGATCGAGGACGTCAGCCGGAAGGAATTTTTCATCTGCTTCCGCCAGCCAGAGAATGGTGCGATCCGCTCTAACATTCTGTGACAAAAGGCTTCGGATCGTCTTCGCCAGCGTGGGAAATCTCGGCGGAAAGGATGTAAGGGACACGATAAGTTCGCCCGGAAGGCCATGCGCCAGGCCGCCAGGGCGAACGGGACTTTTGACGGACCGTTCTGCGCGCCACTTCCGCAGCGCATTGCGGAGAGGTGCGACAAGTTTCCGTACTGGACCGGGAACGCGTCGCTTGACCGACTCAAGCGCCATTGGCCCACTCACCCTGTCGTCCCAGAAGTCCCTCCGTCAGAAAAATCGCGTTCTGACCGACTCTTAGGTCAAAGTCGGTTTCATCTTAGAACATATTTAACAGTTCGGCGTGACCTTAGCCCAAACAGTTGTCTGTCTGGGGAGGCAAGACGATGAGTGATTTCTCGGCCTACAAGGCCGTGGCCGTCGGCCTCGGCGCAATGTTACTGGCAACTACGGTCGCGCCCGAACTCACCGGCGGCCGGTTCGATCTTTTGCGCATTGCGAACAATAAGGGTGGCAAGACGCAGGTCTGCCCGGACGGATCGATTATCTCGATAAAGTCGAAGTGCCCAACTCCGACGCCGACGCCTACACCGACGCC
>Ga0070664_100000156_pt1 | contig 47186 bp, 37 predicted proteins | sample KBSC73metaG_FD_65863 | JGI IMG/M metagenome (GOLD analysis project Ga0070664, IMG submission 65863) | Corn rhizosphere microbial communities from Kellogg Biological Station, Michigan, USA - KBS C7-3 metaG | ecosystem: Host-associated > Plants > Roots > Rhizosphere > Soil ... | reverse complement strand
GGATCCAGGCGGACTTTCGTACCGATTGGGATCCGACGCTTCACACGCTCAGGACGTTCTCCAGCAACGGTAATTTCAGCGTCGCCGACTGGCTGCAGACGAGCGTGGGCTGGAGTCAGCGCCGGTACATTCCCGGGACGGTCTACACCCAGGAATCCTCGACTAACTTCTTGAACGCCAGCACCAACATCCGCCGGAAGGGCAACCGCATCGGCGGGTTTTATTCATTCAACTACGACCTCAAGCAGGATAAATTTCTTCAGCAGCGGATCACGGGCTATTACAACGCGCAGTGCTGTGGTATTGCGATGGAGTACCAGACGTTCGATTTCACCGGCAGCTTCGTGACCCGCACCGTCAATCAGGATCATCGGTTCAACATTTCTTTCACGCTGGCAGGCATCGGAACGTTCTCCAACCTGTTCGGCGCGTTCGGCGGAGCGCAGGGACGCTAGAATTGGTTGCAAAACTCGCCTCCCGAACGAGAGCCGGCCAAGGCTACGGCGAAGCGAGCCTGGCGCCGAATGACGACTCGAGCGAGCGACGCGAAGCGAGCCAGGCGAACGGAGCGAGCCGACGAAGCGGCTCGCGAGAGAGCCTGTAAGGGAGTCCGAGGGGCGCAGCCCCTCGGAGTGATTAAATGAAAGGACTGATTCTCAGCGGCGGACGAGGCACGCGGCTCCGGCCGCTCACCTACACCAGCGCCAAGCAGCTCGTGCCGGTTGCCAACAAGCCGGTGCTGTTCTACGGAATCGAAGCGCTCGCCGAAGCCGGCATCCGTGAAATCGGGATCGTCGTCGGCGACACCCAGGCGGAGATCCGGGCGGCGGTTGGCGACGGGTCGGCCTGGGGCGTGTCGATCACCTACATCGAGCAGGACGCGCCGCGCGGCCTCGCGCACGCGGTGCTCATCAGCGAGCCGTTCCTCGGCGATGAGCCGTTCGTGATGTACCTTGGCGACAACCTGCTGAACAAGGGGATCACCACCTTCGTCGACGAATTCGTCCGCGAGAAGCCCGCCGCGCAGATCCTGCTGGCGCGCGTGCCCGACCCGCAGATGTTCGGCGTAGCGGAGCTGTCGGAGGGGCGCGTGATCGGCCTGGTCGAGAAGCCCGCCGAACCGAAGAGCGATCTCGCGCTGGTTGGCGTCTACATGTTTTCCGCGGCGGTGTTCGACGCGGTCAAATCGATCCGCCCGAGCTTTCGCAACGAGCTCGAGATCACCGATGCGATCCAGCATATGATCGACCGCGGCCTCGAGGTCAGGCCGCACATCGTCGACGGATGGTGGAAGGACACCGGCAAACTCGAAGACATGCTCGAAGCGAACCGGCTGATTCTCGACCGGATCGAGCGACGCGTCGATGGTACGGTTGACGCCGAATCGCGGGTCGAGGGCAAGGTCATTGTCGAGGCCGGCGCCGTGATCGAGAACTCCGTCGTCCGCGGCCCGGCGGTGATCGGCGCGCGAGCGAAGATCGTGAACGCCTACGTCGGGCCGTTCACCTCGATCATGAGCGACGCCGAGGTGCGCGACTCGGAGATCGAGCACAGCATCGTTCTCGAGGGAAGCCGGATCAGCAATCTGGCAACCCGCATCGAGGACAGCCTGATTGGGAAGAACGTGCGGATCTATCGTCTTCCGGTAAAGCCGTCGGCGTATCGGTTCATGCTGGGGGACAATTCCGAGGTTGGCATCCGCTGGTGAGGTGAACGTGACAGCACCCGTGAAGTATTCGGTCGCCGGAAAGCAGGCCATCGATGGCGTCAAGGTCAAGCCTCTCCGTCTCATCGCCGACGAACGCGGCTGGCTGATGGAGATCCTCCGTGCCGATGAGGCGGACCTGTTCACGCGATTTGGCCAGGTGTACATTTCGGCGACGTATCCAGGCGTCGTGAAGGGCTGGCATTTTCATCGGAAGCAGATCGACAACTTCGCATGCATCGCTGGCATGGTGAAACTGGTGCTGATCGACACCAGAGTGGGATCGCCCACGGAAGGGACGGTCAACGAGTTCTTCATCGGCGTGCAGAACCCGACGCTCGTCCAGGTCCCGTGCCTGGTGTACCACGGCTGGAAGTGCATCAGCCAGGAGCCGTCGCTGGTCGTGAACGTGCCGAACGAACCGTACCGGTACGACGAGCCGGACGAGTACCGCCTCGAACCGCACGGCACGCTGGCCTACGACTGGTCGCGCAGAGATGGTTAAGGTTCTCGTCACCGGGGGGGCTGGGTTTATCGGGTCGAACTTCGTCCGTCATGCGATCACGACCCATCCCGACTGGCAGGTCACCACTCTCGATAAGCTGACCTACGCCGGACGCCTGGAGAATCTGCAGGACGTCATCGACCATCCACGGCACCGGTTCGTTCGCGGCGACGTGGCTGATGAAGCGGTCGCGGCTCCGCTCGTGAAGGCTTCGGAGATCGTCGTCCACTTCGCGGCCGAAACCCACGTCGACCGATCCCTGCTCTCTGCCGGCGTGTTCATCACGACCGACGTCTTCGGAACGTTCGTGCTGCTCGAGGCGGCGCGCGAAGCGCCAGGCCTCCGGCGATTCATCCAGATCTCGACCGACGAGGTATACGGGAGCGTCGCCGAAGGGTCGAGCCGCGAAACCGACGAACTCCGGCCGCGCAATCCGTACTCGGCGAGCAAGGCGGCCGCCGATCGGCTCGCCTACAGCTACTGGGCCACCTATAACGTGCCGGTCGTCATCACCCGCGCGTCGAACAATTACGGGCCATTTCATTTTCCCGAAAAGGTCATTCCGCTCTTCATCACCAACGCGATCGACAATCTGCCGGTGCCCTTGTATGGCGACGGGCTGCAGGAGCGCGACTGGCTGCACGTGACCGATCATTGCCGCGCCGTCGACATGCTGATCGATGCCGGACAATCCGGCGAGGTGTACAACGTCGGCGGCGGCAACCACGTTCGCAACCTCGACCTGACCAGGCGCATTCTGGAACTGGTCGGCAAACCCGAATCGCTGATTCAGCCGGTCGTCGATCGACCTGGCCACGACCGGCGGTACTCGCTCGACACGTCAAAACTACAAAGCCTCGGCTGGCGTCCTGAGGTTTCGTTCGATGCTGGCCTGCACGACACCGTGGCGTGGTACCGTCAGAATGAGTCGTGGTGGCGGCCGATCAAAGAAAACGATCCCGCGTTCCGCGCTTACTACGACACGCAGTACGGCGGACGGCGCGTCTAGCGATCCGACGTGACTGGTCCTCCTCTGGTCACGGGTGCCACCGGCTTCGCGGGCAGCCATCTCGTCGACCACCTGCTCGAACACGAACCCGTCGTCGCCGCGTGGGCGCACGTCCGCGATAGCGAATCGCATCTCGCGCACGACCCGCGAGTTCTGTGGAACTCCGTTGACCTGCTCGACCGGTCGAAGGTGGCAACCGCGCTGGTGGACCTGCGCCCTTCGGCGATATATCACTGCGGCGGGATCGCCCACGTTGGCGAATCCTGGTCCCAACCGGTCCGCGCGCTGCGGGTCAACGTCATGGGGACGCATCACGTGCTGGAAGGCGTCCGCGAGGCAGGCCTCGGCTGTGCCGTGCTCGTCACCGGTTCGGCGCTCGTGTATCGGCCCTCGATGGAGCCGCTGCGCGAGGACGATCCAATTGGACCGTCCGATCCGTATGGCGTCAGCAAGCTGGCTCAAGAGATGCTCGCCACGCGCGCTACCGGCGTGCCGGCCTTGATCGTGCGGCCATTCAATCACGCCGGACCGCGGCAGTCGCCGACTTACGTGACCTCGAGCTTTGCGCGGCAGATCGCGGAGATCGAAGCCGGCCGGCGCGAGCCTGTGCTGCGGGTCGGCAACCTCGAGTCGCGCCGCGATATCACCGACGTTCGTGATACGGTTCGCGCCTACCGCCTTCTTGTGCGACACGGACAGCCTGGACGCCCATACAACGTGTGTTCGGGAGTGGCCCATCGCGTTCAGGATCTGCTCGACGCGCTCATGCGGCTGTCGACGGCGTCGATCCGAGTGGAAGTGGACGCGGATCGGCTCCGCCCAAGTGACAATCCGATCATGATGGGCGATCGATCGCGCATAGCCGCGGAAACGGGCTGGGAGCCGGCCATCTCGATTGATCGCACCCTCGGGGATTTGCTCGATTACTGGCGCGCTCGGATTTCCGAGCCATCATGAGCGATGCTCGGCGCACCTCGGAAGACGGCCGGCAGATCGTCCACGTGGCGATGGGCGGGCTGGCACTCCTGCTCAGATATCTCACGCCGTGGCAGGCGACGATAATCGCCGGCGGCGCGGTCGCATTCAACTTGTACGCGCTGCCGCGCCTTGCCGGGATGCTGTATCGCCCAGGCGAAGTCCGGCGACGGATCCTCTCGGGCATCGTTCTCTATCCCATCGCCGTCCTGCTGCTCATTCTCGTTTTTCCCGACCGCCGCGATATCGTCGCGTCAGCATGGGGTGTGCTCGCCTTCGGGGACGGGATGGCGACGCTTGCGGGCCGGCATCTCGCCAGCCCGCGCATTCCCTGGAATCCTGATAAGTCCGTCGCCGGCAGCGTTGCGTTCGTTCTCTTCGGTGGCGCTGCAGGCTCGCTGCTCTGCTGGTGGTGTCGATCGACGGTCATCCCGCCGTCGTACTGGTGGTTCTCCGTCTGGATGCCCTGGATCGCGGCGATCGCGGCCGCGGCGGTCGAAACGATTCCGATCAGGCTCAACGACAACCTCTCCGTCCCCGCCGTCGCGAGCGCCGTTCTCTGGTCGACTTCGCTGATCAGCGAGGACCTCGCCGTAGCCGCGGCCGGCAATGCGCTTCGACTTCTTCCTGCAGCCATCGCCGCCAATGCGGTCGTGGCGGCGGGAGGCTACATCGCACGAACGGTGACCATTCCCGGGGCACTATGCGGAGCGATCATCGGAACCACGGTCGTGGTCACGTGCGGCTGGGGAGGATGGGGACTGCTGCTCGCAACATTCGCGTTGGCGGTCATCAGCTCGAGGCTGGGACTCCGGCGCAAGATTCAGCTGGGGATCGCGGAAGGGAAAGGGGGACGGCGCGGCGCGGGCAACGCGATTGCGAACACGGGTGTGGCGGCCGTCGCTGCGACGCTGGGCGCTCTCAGCTACGCAACTGACGCCTCGCGTCTCGCGTTCGTCACGGCGCTGGCCGCCGGCGGCAGCGACACGGTGGCGAGCGAAATCGGCAAGGCATGGGGACGACGGACCGTTCTTGTGCCGACGTTCGCGCGAGTGCCGCCGGGAACGTCCGGGGCGATTTCCGCTGAAGGAACGGTCGCGGGACTGCTTGGAGCGTCCGCCCTGGCGGTGTTTGGTGCGGCGGTAAGTTTGATTCCGTGGTCGATGGTGCTGGTCGTCGTGCTCGGCGCCACGATCGGCTCCTTCGCCGAAAGCCTGATGGGCGCAACGCTCGAAGAGCGCGGCGTCGTCAACAATGACGTGCTCAATTTCGTCAATACCGCGATCGCGGCGCTTGCGGCGGTTTCACTGATCAAGGCGCTGCCATGACGCGCGAGAGCAACGCGGGGCTGCTGCTCGAGTTCTCGCGTCCTTTCACGCTGGTTGCCCCGGCGCTGGGCTTTGCATCTGGCGCAGCCACGGCTGCCGGCGCAGCGCCGCGTGAGCCGTGGCACAGCGCTCTACTGCTCTATCCGTTCATCGGTCTCGTGATGGCGGCGGTGCTCAACGCCGCGTCGAACGCCCTCAATCAGATCTACGACCTCGACATCGATCGCGTCAACAAGCCAAAGCGCGCGCTTCCCTCGGGCAGGCTCTCGCTGGGTGACGCGTGGACGTTCACGCTCGCGATGTATGGCGTTGCCCTCGTGCTCGCGTGGTTCGTCGAACCCGGGGGACGTCACGAATGTTTCTGGATCGTCATCGTGGCGACCCTGATGACGTTCATGTACTCGGCGCCGCCGTTGCGTACGAAGCGTCTCGGAATCTGGGCCAACGTGACGATCGCCATCCCGCGGGGTGTGCTGTTGAAGGTTGCAGGCTGGTCATCCGTGAAGACCATCGTCGGCATCGAGCCCTGGTTCATCGGCGCAATCTTCGGCTTGTTCCTGCTCGGGGCTTCGACCACGAAGGACTTTGCGGACATGGAGGGGGACGCGCGCGGCGGCTGTCGCACGCTGCCGATCATCTACGGCGTACGGAGGGCCGCGTGGATGATCTCGCCGTCCTTCATTGTTCCTTTCGTCCTCATCGCGCTCGGAACGTGGCTGAGGATCCTGACCGGGAATCCTGCGCTGCTCTACCTCTTGTCGATCGTGATGACCGCTTACGGCCTCTACGTCTGCTACCTGATGCTCCGCAGACCCGAGGATCTCGCGGTCGAAGAAAACCACGTCTCCTGGGCCCACATGTACCGAATGATGTTCGTGGCGCAGGTGGGATTCGCAGTGAGCTACCTGCTCTAACCGACATCAGCGACGTCTGAGTGTCGAGCTGACCCGAGCCCACGGCAAAGCGCGAAGAAAAGAAGATCCGAAGCAGTAGGTCGCGTCCGCCGCAGTCGGTATTGCAAGCTGAAGAGACACAGCGCGCGGTCTGCCAGCCTCGGCGTGATCCTGTATTTCCTTCTGATCTTCGGATCTTCGACGCAAAAAGCCGTCGTGCAGTGCGACAGGGAATAACGCCAACCGAGTCGCTTGACATCACGGCGAATAAAAAGCGAAACTGATCGAATGTCGGAACAACCGCCGATGTTCGAGCTTGGAAAGCGGGCACCGACGACGCGGACGATTGCGCTGCAGATTCGAGAACGGGGAGAGGCGGCGCTCGATGAAGCCCAGCGGCGCGCCGACGCCGCGCGCTACCAGGAAGTAACGTGCCGGTCGGCCTTGAACCCGGTCAAGGGGATGCCGTTCAACTGGACGTTGAATCCATACCGCGGGTGCACACACGCCTGTCACTACTGCTTCGCGCGCCGGTATCAGACCCAATTCGAGCTCGGGCCGGACGATCACTTCTCGACTGTCATCTTCGTGAAGATCAACCTGGTTGACGTCTTACGCAAGGAGCTCGACAAGCCGTCGTGGCCGCGCGAGCAGGTCGCAGTCGGCACCGCAACCGACCCCTACCAGCCGATTGAGGGCCACTACAAACTCACACGCGGATCCCTGCAGGCGCTCATCGCGGGACGGACACCGATCGGCCTGGTGACAAAAGGACCGATGGTCGTGCGCGACGCGGATCTGCTGGCTGAGCTCGGTCGCACCAGCGGCTGCACCATCTACATGAGCGTCCCGACGGTGAACGAGGACGCCTGGCGCGCGCTCGAGCCGGGTACCGCACCGCCGCTTCAACGGCTTCGGGCGGTCAGACAGCTTCGTGAGGCAGGCGTCAACGCGGGCGTGCTCATGGCTCCCGTCGTCCCGGGGTTCACCACCCAACCTGCGCGGCTCGAAGCGACGATCAAGGCTATCGCGGATCACGGCGCCGCCTTCATGGGCGCCAATCTGATGTACCTGAAAGAAGGGACACGCGACCACTTCATGCGGTTCCTGTCGCAAGAGTTTCCGAGCCTGGTCGACCCGTACAACAGGTTATATGCGGGCGCATACGCGCGAAGCGACTACGTGACGGCCGTAAAGGGAATGATCGAGGTTCTTCAGCAACGATACGACGTGCGTCGCCGCCGGCCACGAAGCGAAGAAAGTGTTCCGCGAGAGGCCGACGAGCTCGGTGAGGCTGAATCCATCGACACCCACCGTGGACAACTCCCGCTGATTTGAACGCTAGGCCGTCGCCGCGAGCAGCCCTCCGTTCACGTTCACCAGTTCGATCTCGATCTTGCCGTCGCGCACGTCGGCGACGAACGCGTTTCCTTCCGCCCAGCGCTGGCTGATGGGAAGCTTGATCCGGGATTCGATGACCCGCTTCAGGAACCGCGCGCCGTAGGCCAGGCTGTAGCCATCGGTCACCAGCTGTTCGAGCGCCTCAGGCGTCACCGTCAATGTCCGGCTGCTCTTGCGGAGCGAGCAATCGATCCGGTCGATTTGCTGAAGCGCAATCTGGCGCACTTCATCCTTGGTCAATGGCCGGAAGACGACCACTTCGTCGATCCTGTTGCGAAATTCCGGTGAGAACCGACGCTCGAGTTCCCGAGTGATCTCCCCCTGCACCTGCTCGATGCCAATCTGCTTCGAGTAGAAGCCCAGCGGGCTGCTCAACTTCCTGAAGCATTCGGAACCGATGTTGGACGTCATGATCACGATCGCGTCGCTCAGATAGACGCGCTTGCCGCGTCCATCGGTGATCCAGCCCTCGTCGAACGCCTGCAGGAACACATTCAGCATCGTCGGACTCGCCTTCTCGACTTCGTCGAGAAGGACGACCGAGTAGGGGTTGTCCTTCAATTGGTTCGTGAGCACGCCGCCACGCTCGGACCCGACGATCCCGCGCGGCATGCCGATCAGCTTGTCGACCGCAACGGCACCGTCCTGGTACTCGGACATGTCCACGCGAATCATCTTCTTCTCGTCGCCGAACAGAAACTCCGCTACCGACTTGGCGAGCTCCGTTTTGCCGACGCCGGTGGGCCCGAGGAACAGCAGCACGCCATCAGGCCGATCGAACCCGTCCTTGAGCGGCCCCTTGTTCAGCACGAGACGGCGCGCCACGGCATCAATTGCCTGACGCTGCCCGACGACCCGCGCGCCCAACCGTGTCTCCATGTCGCGGAAGCGATCGTTCACCTCGCGGAACACCATGTCCTCGGGAATCTGCGCAATCTTTGAAATCACGCTGACGACGTCGTGCGGCGTGACTTCCCAGCGTCGGGCAATTTCCGCCTTGACCGCGGCGGTATCGAGCCAGCCGATGACTTTGTCCGGCAGCTGCAGGTGGCGCATGTAGCGCGGCGACATCTCGAGGGCGGTCTCGATCGCCGCATCCTGAATCCGGACCGAGTAGTTGCGTTCGAGCCGCGGACGCAGGCTGAACAGGATCGTGCGCGCCTCATCGATGGTCGGCTCGGCCACGTTCACGGTTCGGAACCGGCGCGCGAGCGCTTCGTCTTCCTGCAGGAATTCTTTGTACTCGCTCAGCGTCGTGGCGCCGATAATGCGAACTTCGCCGCGGGAGAGCACCGACTTGAACACGTTGGCGGCGTCCGACGGCGCGCCGAGCGCGGACCCGGCGCCAATCATCGTGTGCACTTCATCGATGAACAGAATCAGGTTTTGGCGCTCCTTTATCTCGCGGATGACATTCTGGATCCGATCTTCGAACATCCCGCGGAGCATCGTCCCGGCGACCATCGTGTTCATCTGCAGGTTGACGATCTGGCAGTCGCGGAGGCGGACGGGAACCAGCTCGGGTTCGAACTCGATCCGTCGCGCGAGTCCTTCGGCGATCGCGGTCTTGCCGACACCGGGCTCGCCAAGCAGCAGAACCGAATTCGCTCGCTCACGATGGCAGAGGACCTCGAACACCTGATCCATCTCGCGCTCCCGTCCATAGACGGGCGGCACTTTGTCCTGACGCGCGAGCTGGTTGAGGTTGGTCGCGAAGTGTTTCAGAAACGGCGGCAGCTCGAATCGTTTCTTCAGCCGCTCTTCGTGCATCTCGTGATCCCGCATCCTCGTCGCCAGGCGCGTGACGAGCGCTTCCGGTTCGATGCCATGGCGGCGGATGATCGAAACGGGAATGCCCTGCGTCTCCTCGAAGATGGCGGAAAAGAGGTCGGTCGCCTCGATGCTATGGCGGCCGGAGCGGCTCGCGTGCAGCAAGGCGAGCTTGAAGAGCAGCTTGGTTGACGGCGCGATGCGGAGATCGCGGCCGGAAATGCTGGGCAGCAGGCGCAGATGGTCTTCGAGCGCCTGGAGAATCTCATGCGGATTGAGCTGCAGGTCGCGCATGACCTGCCCAAACATGTCCCATTCGACTTGCGCGAACGCCAGGCATACGTGCTCGTTCGTCAGCAGACCGTGATCACGACGCCGTGCCTCATCCACGGCACGGTCGACCACCCGTTCAGCCGACTCGGCCATCTTGTTTTGCGGGATATCGAAGTCGTCCACGGCCGTCCTCCAGGAGCGAGTAACGCTCCGGCTTTGCCAGACGAACTCGCTGCATACGAAGCAGCAAAAGAAAGGCCAGCGCGAAGAGACCGAAGAGACGGCGGGTAATCGATTGAAAAGAGGCAAGAACGACAATCTGGCACGACAGATGTCCAGCGCGTTGGACCGGCTGACGGTGCGAGGCGCGGACGCCTGTCACCCACTACAGGTCTTGGTGCTCCCAAACTGACGCACGCGGGCGCAATCTAAGCCTGTCGGCTGCGTCGGCAAGCGTCTGAAGGAGTGTCTTCTGGCGAGGCGGAGCGAGGGCGACCCGCTCGCCAGAAGAGGATGGTGCGAAGGGCGCCTTACCGGCTTCCCTCGAGCAACGCGCGAATTCTGGCCTCGGTTGGCGGATGGCTGCTGAAGAGCGAGGTGAGTCCGCCACCGGAGAACGGCTTCACGATGAACATGTGCGCGGTCGCCGGGTTCGCGTCAAGCGGGACGCGCTTCGAAACCGCGTCGATTTTTCTCAGCGCATCGGCGAGACCGTACGGGTTGCCAGCGATGCTCGCGCCGCCGGCGTCGGCTGCGAACTCGCGCGATCGCGAGATCGCCATCTGAATCAACATCGCCGCCAGCGGTGCGAGGATGATCATGGCCAGAAGTTCGATCGGGTTGTTGCCGCGATCGCGACCTTCACCGCGCCCTCCGAACCCGCCGAACAACGCGGCAAAGTGAGCCATGCGCGCCACCATCATGATCGCCGCCGCCATGGTCGCGGCGACTGAGCTAATGAGGATGTCGCGGTGCTTCACGTGCGCCAACTCGTGCGCAATCACGCCCTCGAGCTCGTGCTCGCTCAAGACCTGGAGGATGCCCTCCGTCGCGGCTACGGCCGCGTGCGACGGATTGCGCCCGGTGGCGAACGCGTTTGGTGACGGATCGGGAATGATGTAGACCTTCGGCATCGGCAGGTTGGCGCGCTGCGTCAACCGCTCGACGATTCGGTACAGCGGGTGCTCCGGCCCGACCGGCTGCGCGCTGTACATGCGCAGGACAATCTTGTCCGAGAACCAGTACGACCCGAAGTTCATGATCGCGGCAAACGCAAACGCGATGACCAGGCCATTCGACCCGCCCAGCCATTGGCCCAACGCCAGCAACACCGCGCTCATGAGCCCCAGGAGCATTGCCGTCTTGATACCGTTTCCCATGTTCCTATTTTACGCTTCCAGCTGAACGGAGGAGTCCAGCGATTCAATCAACCCCGTTACAAAAGCCGCACGCCACGCCAGATCGTCAATTATCACGTGTTCGTGCGCGGCGTGGGCGCCGTCGCCCCGCGGGCCGAGGCCATCTAGGGTGGGAACACCGATCGCGGCCGTGAAATTCCCGTCGGAACCACCCCCGGCCGGCCCTTCTGGCAGATCCTGTCCGAGGACGGCGGCCACTTCCCGGGCACGTTCATACAGACGAACGACCGCGCTCGAACGTTCGAGCGGCGGACGATCGACGCCTCCTCTAATTTCAAAGCGGATGTTCGTTCGTGTTGGCTGCAGTGCCTGGATCGCCCGTTCCACCCTCACCGCATCCTCCATCGTCTGCACACGAACGTCGATCCTGGCCGCGGCGCGATCAGCAACGACGTTCGACCTGGAACCACCGCTGATGACTCCCACGTTGACCGTGACGCCACGCGCGGGATCCTGCAGCGCTTCCAGCGCGAGTATCTGACGAGCCAACTCGTGGATCGCGCTTGCGCCCTTACCGGGGTCAAGACCGGCGTGCGCCGAGACGCCGTGCACAAGAAGTTCGAACTCGCCGACCCCCTTGCGGCTGGTTTTCACACCGCCACCGGGCAGCGAGGGTTCGAGCACGAGGACGGCTCGTGATGCGCGTGCCGTGTCCTCGATCAAGGCGCGTGACGTGCCGCTTCCGATCTCCTCGTCCGTGGTCCAGAGCAGAGCGACGCGAGATGTGCCCCCCGCGACCTCACCGAGTGCGCGAATCGCGAGCAGCGACACCGCGAGGCCGCTCTTCATGTCGAAGATGCCGGGACCGTAAAGCCGGCCGTCGCCTTCACGCAGCGGCATGCGCTCGAGCGTGCCGGCGGGCCAGACCGTGTCGAAGTGTCCGAGCAGAAGTGTCTGGCGGCCACGCGCGTCCCGCCCGTCCGCGGGCCAGCGCGCTCGCAGATGATCTCCACGTGCCGCCTGCGTCGAGCGGGTGACGTCGGCGCCGACCTCCTGGAGCATTCGTGCCAGCGTGGCGCCGCATCGATCGACCGCCGCTTTGTCGTCGCTTGGCGATTCGAGCCGCACCAGGGTTTCGACGGTTTCCCGCACCCATGCCGACTGCGATTCGCAGAAGCGGAGGATCTCCCGAAGGTGGTCCGGCATTCGCGTAGTCTAATCGTGTCGCCGGTTCGCTCCATGCCGGTTCGCAAAGGACGGAACATTTCGACGTTGTTCTGTGGCCTAATAGAGCTATGACCGCTGGGATGTTTTCCCGACTCGTATTGAGCGTGAGCGTGGTCGCGTGGCCGTTGACGGTCGCGGCGCAAAGCCCAGCCCCCTTTCCGCGACCTACCGGCCAGACCCAATCCAAGCCTCCCGCTCAACCGCAGCCCTCGACGCCAACGAGTTCGCCCGCGACCTCAAACGCGACGGACAAGGGAGAACCGGGCGATCTCGGCGTGCCGATCTATCCGGGTGCGCAGTTCATCGCGTCGTACGACGCGGGACGCGGGCAGCGCTACTTCCTCTTCGGAACCGAATCCGACTTCACGCAGATCGTCGGGTGGTACAGGACAGCGCTGAAGCAAAAAGGGGAACTCATCTTCGAGGAGCCGCCGGTCCACATGTTCGAGATTGGCCGCTACAAAGAAGAGACGATGGCGTTCACGCCAAGCGTCACAGTGAAGGACTATGCGTGGGCCGGTTCGGCCGGATACATCAACCCGAAGCCCGGTGGAACGCCCGTCCGCTTCAAGACAATCATTCAAGTCGTTCCCAACCCGCCCGGCGCGCCCAAGTAGTGCCCGACCAAGTTCGGCTCATCAATTACAGATCCGTAGTTCGACCACTCGCCTTGTAACCACAACGCAACGTCGCTGCACGGAATTTCCCGGATTTCCCTGACTGGTGGCACGGCTCCGACCTTGCAGAATTGGAGCGCCTTTCATGGAATTCAGTGCCCTTGCGGCAAAAGAAACGTCCGCGCTGCTGACCCGCGTCCTCGGCAACGCATCACAGACGTCCCTGAAACGGGTTGACGCGCTTCGTGCGGCTCTCGACACGGCGGCGAAAGCCCTCGAGGAAGCCGTCGCTGCGGCGCCGGACGTCGATCGCGACGTCGACGAGCTCGCCAAGAAGCTTGGCAAGATCGCGGCGGCCGAAACGGACGCGCGGCTGAAACATCTCTCCGCCGAGGCGCGGAAGATCACCGATGCGCTTCGCGCCGAACTCGCCGAGGTGGTTGGCGAGAAGGAAGCGCTGGCCATCTCGCTCAAAGATGCGCGCACCGCGCTCGATGCCGCGCGCGGTGAACTCCAGTCGGAACAGAAGCAGGCGCAGACGCTTCAGAAGCAGCTCTCCGAAATCACTGCGTCCGTGAAAAAGGTCGAAGCCGCGCGCGCCGATGCCGCCGCCGGGCGGGACAAGGAAGCAGCGGCGCGGGCAGCCGCCGAGAACGAGCTGCACTCGTTGCGTTCGCAGCACGACAAGCTGGCCAAAGATGCCAAGCGGGCGCTGGCCGACGCCGAGTCGGCGATCGCAGACAAACGCAAGGCGGAAGTCGCGTTCAACGCCGCCAACAGCCAGGCGCAGGCCTCGGATGCCAAGCTCAATGCGGTGACCACGCTGTTCAAGACCAGCGCCGCTCGGGTCCAGGCGCTCGAACGCGAGCAGGAACAGCACCTGGCCGCGATCCGCGACCTCGAAGCGCGCGTCCACCATGCCGACCATAGATCGGAGCCGGAAGCAGTCGCCGTGCCGAGCGGCGACGGCCTGGGCGTGCTCGACGGTCTGCTCGGCGCGTTCGAGGCGCTCTCAGGGGCAACGACGATCAGCGACGTTCTGGCTACGTTGAGCGAACAGCTGGCGGCCGAGTTCCCGAGAGTGGCGCTGTTCCGGGTCAAAGGCAACCGCCTCGAAGGCGCGCACCAGATCGGTTTCGATCTCACGAACGATATTGGCAAGGTCGTAATCCCGCTGGCGATGGATTCTTCACTGAGTCGCGCGGTGACCTCCGGACTGACCGAACGTCTGAGCGGCGACGCCCTCGACGCCAGCGGCCTCCCGTTCGGCGGATCCCCGACCTTCGGCGTGGCCATGCCGATCGTCGTCGACGGCGAGACCACCGCGCTCGTGTACGCGGACGATTTCTCCGAACCTCACTTCGAAGGGCACGGTTCGGATGACGCGAAATTGAAGTTCGCCGAGGCGCTCCGGCACCACACCGTTGCGCTGATGATGCGCTTGACGACCGAACTCAAGACGATGGCCGAGCTCAGGGCGTATGCCGGATCGCTGCTCACCGAAATCGAGCAGATGTATCACTCCGACGTCGCCGCGGGAAAGGAAGGCGAGGAACTGAAGAAGCGGCTCCTCGCGAACCTCGAGTACGCCCGCAGCATCTACGGCAACCGCGCGCAGTATGAATCGCCCGCGGCCGCGGCGTTGCTCGACGCTCAGGTTTCGGGAATGATTGACGCGCACCACGACAGCGCCTTCGGACGCGACCTTGCCGTCGTGGTCGAATGGTCTGCGGGATCGCGAGCCGCAGAGGCCTCCTAGGAGGACGTCTCCGGCGTCTTCTGCGCTCTGATGTAAATCTCGCCGCCCTTGTCGAGGAACTCCCGGGCCTTGTCCTGCATGCCCTTGACGGCTTCTTCGGTGGCAAGGCTCCGCACCTGCTGCGTCAGCTCCATCGAACAGAACTTCGGACCGCACATTGAACAGAAGTGGGCCAGCTTGGCGCCCTCGGCGGGCAGCGTTGCGTCATGGAACGCGCGCGCGGTGACCGGGTCCAGCGCAAGATTGAATTGATCTTCCCAGCGGAACTCGAACCGCGCCTTCGACAGCGCATCATCCCACGCCTGCGCGCGCGGGTGCCCCTTCGCAAGATCGGCCGCATGCGCGGCAATCTTGTAGGCAATGACTCCGGCCTTCACGTCGTTGCGATCGGGCAGGCCTAGATGCTCTTTCGGCGTGACGTAACAGAGCATCGCCGTGCCATACCAGCCGATCTGCGCGGCGCCGATCGCGGAGGTGATGTGATCGTACCCGGGAGCAATGTCGGTCGTGAGCGGGCCCAGCGTGTAGAACGGCGCTTCGTCGCACCATTCGAGCTGCTTCTCCATGTTCTCTTTGATGAGATGCATGGGGACGTGGCCTGGTCCCTCGTTCATCACCTGGACGCCGTACTCCCAGGCGATGCGCGTGAGCTCGCCCTGCGTCTTCAGCTCGGCAAACTGCGCTTCATCGTTGGCATCGGCAATCGACCCGGGCCGCAGGCCATCGCCGAGCGAGAACGACACGTCGTACGCGCGCATGATCTCGCAGATCTCGCGGAAGTGCGTGTAGGTGAAGTTCTCCTGGTGATGCGCCAGGCACCATTTCGCCAGGATCGAGCCGCCGCGCGAGACGATGCCGGTGAGCCGGCGCGCGGTCATCGGGACGTAGCGAAGCAGGACCCCGGCGTGGACGGTGAAGTAATCGACCCCCTGTTCCGCCTGCTCGACGAGCGTGTCGCGGTACGTCTCCCAGGTCAGGTCCTCCGGTCGGCCGCCCACCTTTTCGAGCGCCTGATAGATCGGAACCGTGCCGATCGGCACCGCAGCGTTTCGGAGAATCCACTCGCGCGTCTGGTGGATCTCACGGCCGGTCGACAGGTCCATGACCGTGTCGGCCCCCCAGAGCGTCGCCCAACGGAGCTTCTCGACCTCCTCGTCGATGGACGACGACACGGCCGAATTGCCGATGTTGGCGTTGATCTTCACCGCGAAGTGACGGCCGATGATCATCGGCTCGAGCTCGGGATGATTGATGTTGGCGGGGATGATCGCCCGCCCGCGCGCAACTTCGGAGCGGATGAAGTCGGGATCAAACCCCTCGCGCACCGCAACGAACGCCATTTCCTCGGTGACGACGCCGCGGCGCGCGAACTGGAGCTGGGTGATCGCGTCGGAGCCACGGCGTCGCGCAACCCAGGGCGCGCGAACTTTTGGCAGCCCCTCCCGCACATCGACTCCGTGCGGGCCGCTCGTGTCGTACACGCGAAGCACCTCACCGTTGGTCAGCGAGATTTCGCGCATCGGCACACGGACGCCGTGGTCCTCCACGTAAACCTTGCGGGAACCGGGAAACGCTGACGTGAAGTCGGACGCCTGCAGCGGCGGGAGCGAGGTGCGAGTAGTCATGGGCAGCCTGAGGTGACTATAACACTCCGGCGGCCGCGCACGGCGTGACCGCAGATTCGACCGCCAGCATTCAACGGCGGCGGCGGGGAAGGTCCGCGAAATCCGGCATGTAGGTTCGCAACGCGTGGTCAGGCGTGTTCTTCGAGTACCCGGCCACGAGTTGTTCGTTGTATCGCTCAGGATAGAAATCGAAGGGGTCCTTCGGGTCTGCGTCGATCAACTTGAGATCCGCGTCAGTCATCGTCAACCTGCCGAAACGGATGGTCGCACCGCGGAACCAGACGTAGTTCCCGGACCGTCGGCCAGCTGCCGCCGCCCCTTTTCCAAACACCTGGACCAGCCGGTCTCCGCGGACGAACGCCTGACTCAGGCGTCCCCTCATCCGCGGAACCGGGACAATCCGACCCGCGTCGAGGAAGACGTCGTTGTCACGAATGTCGATGGCGCGGTCGGGTCGGCTCTTCAGTATGTCGTCGAGCTCGACGCCGAAGATCGACATCAATTTCGCCGTCGGAACGCCCGCGGTCTTGACCTTCAACGGATGCACCTTCAGCAGACCATCCGGCGTCGCGGAGACTTCCGCGACAATCGAGAACGGAACGCTGACGCCCTTCTTCAACGTGCCTCTTTGCACCAGATGGCCTTGATCAAACGAGAGCCGCAGGTCCGACAGCGCCGAGCCCTTGTAGTCGAAGGCGCGATTGACGAGGGCTGTCAGACTGGCCGCGTCCAGTGCGACTTCGCCATCATCGACGTCGATGATGAACGACTGTTGATCGTCGAAGACCGGCGGATGCGCGGATACGCTCTGAAGCCGGCCGCTCAACCATTTCACCTCGATCACGGCATCGGCCGCGACGTGCAGCGACACATTCCGCATCTCGAGGCCGACCGGTGGCGCGACTGAAGATTTCGCCTGCCCCAGCAAAAGAGCGACAAGCACAGCGGCGTGGATACCCATCAAGAAAACAGCCGCAACAGGCGTTCCAGATCCTCGGCGGATTACGCGGACAAAGTGGGCGAGAGAGCGGTGCCCCTTACGTGCGCAGTAAGAAAGAACCGGTCAGCGAAACTCTCTTTACAGCTCAGGCAAGCTTCCGAAGGATGAAGCACTTCAGGTAGTACGTTTCGGGAACCGTGATGAGGACGGGGTGATCGCGCCCTTGCATCCGCTTCTCGACGACGGCGATGTCGGCGTGAGCGTCGACGGCGGCCGACGCGAGCACGTCTGCAAAGTCCGATTCGCTGACGTTGTACGAACAACTGCAGGTGATCAGAAACCCGCCATCGATCAACAGCTTCAACGCCCGCAGATTGATCTCCTTGTAGCCCGACAGTGCCTTGGCAACCGCCGCCTTGTTCTTCGCGAAGGCTGGCGGATCCAGGACGATGGTGTCGAACCGCTCGCCGCGACGTTCGAGCTCACGCAGCTCGTCGAACACGTTCATCACGCGCGCCTGGACGTGGGCCAGGCCGTTGCGGTCCGCATTCATGCGGATGCGGGCGACGGCGTCCTCGGAAATGTCGACCGCGAGCACGTCGTGGCAACGGGGGGCCAGGGCCAGCGCAAATCCGCCGTTGTAGCTGAACGCGTCGAGCAGACGGCCGTGCGCGTACCGCGCCGCCGCTTCCCGGTTCTCCCGCTGATCGAGGAACAGCCCGGTCTTCTGCCCGCGGTAGGGATCGACCGAATACCAGACAGCCCCTTCGCGCACGTCGATGCGATCAGGCACGGTCCCGTAGAGCACGTCGACCCGTTGCTCGAGCCCTTCGAGAAGCCGGACGCGCGGATCGTTCCGGGCGAGAATGCCCGTCGGCTTCGCCAGTTCCACGAGCAACTGCGTCAGCTCCGGCATCAGCCGATCGATGCCCTGCGAGAGCGCCTGCACCACCAGGTAGTCGCCGTAGCGATCGACGATGAGCGATGGCAGCAGATCGGCTTCGCCGTGGACGACGCGGTAGGCGGTGGCGTCGATGGCCAGCGCATCGCGGAACCGCATCGCTTGCTGCAGCCGCGACCGCAAGAGCTCCGGACCCACGACTGTGTCCTGATCGGTCAGAAACCGGAGCGCGATCTCGGATCGGTCGCTGTAGAGCGCGTGCCCGAGCGCCCGGTCGCGCGGGCCAATGACGCGTACGATTTCTCCGCCGCGGGCATCACTTTTTGCCACGTCGGACTTGTAGATCCACGGATGTCCGGAGCGGATCCGGTCCTCGCCGCGACGGCTGATGGTGACAATGGACATGGTGAATTCGTGAATTGGGGAATTCGTGAATTGGTGAATTGGGGAATTGGTGAATTGGTGAATTTGGTGAATTAACCGGCTTCGACGCGCGCGCGACATCCACCGCGCCAATTCACCAATTCGCCAATTCGCCGATTCACCAACTCACGAATTCACCAATTCATCCAACAGCCCCCGGGTATAATCGCCATCATATGCGCATCGCGATCGGCGCGGATCATGCTGGCTACGCGTTGAAGCAGCACCTGATCGGTTCGCTCGAGCGGCTCGGCCACACGGTCGACGATCGCGGCACGCACAACGACGCGATGATTGATTACCCGCCGATCTGCGCGGACGTGGCGCGACAGGTCTCGGATGGGCGCGCGGACCGGGGGATCGTCATCGGCGGAAGCGGCCAGGGAGAGCAGATGGCGGCCAACAAGGTTCCCGGCATTCGTGCCGCGCTGTGCAACGATCTGTACACGGCGCGCCTGTCGCGCGAGCACAACGACGCCAACGTGCTGGCGCTTGGCGCCCGCATCATCGCAGAGGCCATGGCCGACGAGATCCTGACCCTCTGGCTGCAGACGGCATTCGCCGGCGGCCGGCATCAGCGCCGGATCGAACAGATTGCCGAGATTGAACGTTCGGAGCGGGCCGGCGCCTGAGACTCCATCGACTTTCGACAAGGACATCATGACGACGAAGACTGAGACTCCCCTGCGGTGGCGGACGCTGACGGAATCCGACCCCGAGATCGCGGCGGCGATTCGCGACGAGCGCCATCGCCAGAACAGCGGCCTCGAACTGATCGCCTCTGAGAATTTCGTCAGCCAGGCCGTGCTCGACGCCGCCGGATCGGTGCTCACGAACAAGTACGCCGAGGGCTACCCGGGAAAACGCTACTACGGCGGCTGCGAATTCGTGGACGTCGCCGAATCGCTCGCCATCGCTCGCGCGAAGGAGCTGTTCGGCGCCGACCACGCCAACGTGCAGCCGCACTCCGGCGCGCAGGCGAACATGTCGGTGTATTTCACCCTGCTCAAACCTGGCGACACGGTTCTCGGCATGAACCTGGCGCACGGCGGCCACTTGACGCACGGCCATCCGCTCAACTTCTCCGGAAAGCTCTACACGATCGTTCCCTACGGCGTGCGCCAGGACGACGAGCGCATCGATTACGAGGAATTCGAACGGCTCGCGCACGAGCACAAGCCAAAGATGATCATGGTGGGCGCGAGCGCGTATCCGCGGGTGTTCGACTTTGAGCGCATCGGCAAAGTCGGCCGCGACGTCGGCGCTCCGGTCGTCACCGACATGGCCCACATCGCCGGCCTCGTCGCCGCGAAGGTGCATCCGAGCCCGGTGCCGCACTCGGATTTCGTCACCACGACGACGCACAAGACGCTGCGCGGACCGCGCGGCGGGATGGTGCTCTGCCGCGCACAGTACGCCAAAGATCTCGACCGCGCCATCTTCCCGGGCGTCCAGGGCGGGCCGCTGATGCACATCATCGCGGCGAAGGCGGTCTGCTTCAAAGAAGCGATGGAACCAGGATTCGTGGAGTATCAGCGACAGATCGTCGCGAACGCGCAACGTCTCGCACGCGGGCTCTCGGCGGCCGGATTCAGGCTCGTCAGCGGCGGCACCGACAATCACCTGATGCTCGTCGATGTCTTCTCGAAGGGATTGACCGGCAAGGTTGCGGAAGCGGCGCTCGGAAAAGCCGGCATCACGGTCAACAAGAACGCGATCCCGTTCGACAAGAACCCGCCGATGGTGGCCAGCGGAATCCGTGTCGGCACGCCGGCGGTGACCAGCCGCGGGATGCGCGAACCGGAAATGGATCTGATCGCGGAGTACATTTCCCGCGCGCTCGCATCCCCTGAGAACGACGGCGTGCTCGGATCGATCAAGGTGGAAGTCGAGGGGCTGTGCCGGAAGTTCCCGCTGTACCCGGAAGCGTAAAGGGCACCTCCGGCCGCACGACTCTCAACGCCGCCGTCGCGGCGGCGTTTGCCCCCGGCGGACCGATTGCTCGCGCGCTCGACGGATTCGAGGCGCGCAACGGTCAACTGGAGATGGCCGATGCCGCATCGGCGGTGTTTGCTGATGGCGGCATACTCCTCGCCGAAGCTGGCACCGGCACCGGCAAGACGCTCGCGTACCTCATCCCGGCGATTCTCAGTCGCCGCCGGGTCCTCGTCTCCACCGGCACGAAGAACCTCCAGGAGCAGATTTTTTACAAGGATCTTCCGGTCCTCAAGCAGTCGATTGGTGTGCCGTTCACCGCTGCCTACATGAAGGGGCGCGGCAACTATCTGTGCCTCCACCGATTCGACAGTTACAAAGAAGGCGGCTCGGCGCAATCGCTCGGATTCACGCGCGACGAATCCATCTACATCCGTTTGATCGACGAGTGGAGCCGCGAAACGCAGACGGGCGATCGCGCCGAGCTCGAAGATCTGCCAGAGGACGTCCCGTTCTGGAAGGACATCGCGGCAAGCAGTGAGAACTGCGTCGGCACCGAATGTCCCCGCTACCAGGATTGCTTTGTCACGAAAATGCGGCAGCGCGCCGCCGAGTCCGATCTCGTCATCGTCAACCATCACCTGCTCTGCGCCGACGCGGCCGTGCGACAGAGCGATTTTGGCGAAGTCATCCCCACGTGCCATTACGCGGTCGTCGATGAGGCGCATCAGCTCGAGGACGTCGCCACCCAGTACTTCGGCATCGTCGTCAGCAACTACCGGATCGACGACCTGGGCCGCGACGTGGATCGAGCGGTTGCCGCGAAGCTCATTGAAGACGCGGAAACTGCCGACATGTTGAAGGACCGGGCCGAGCGTGTCCGCGATCACGCGCGGCCATTCTTCTCGGCGCTCCAGATGATGCGGTTCGATGGACCGGGCGTCGTTGGTAACGAGACGCGTATCCGCATCGGTTCGGCGCAGATCAACCGGGTGGCTGACGAAGGGCTGGCGCTGGTCCGTTCGATCGAGGCGCTCGAGGCTGAGATCGCACTCGCCCGCAACGCGCCGCCCGACGTGATGGCGCTGAGCACTCGTGCCGCCGACATCAGGAAGGACCTGGATTTTCTGATGCGCGCCGACGACGGGGGGTACGTGTACTACCTCGACGTGCGCGGCCGAGGCGTGTACCTCCGGGCGTCGCCGATCGATGTCTCCGGGATCGTGCGCGACCTCCTGATCGATCGGATGACCGGCACGGTCCTGACATCCGCGACGCTCACCGTGGACGGATCGTTCGAGTACGTGCGCGGCCGACTCGGGATTCGGAAGGCACAGGAAATCCGCCTCCCGTCGGAGTTCGACTATCGTCGGCAATCGATCCTCTACCTGCCGCGACGGATGCCCGATCCGCGGTCACGGGAGTTCGCCACCGCGGTCGCCGAGGAAGTCATCGAGATCGTGAAGCGCACGCGAGGCCGCGCCTTCGTGCTGTTCACCAGCTACGCGAATCTCCGTGAAGTGCAGGCGCGCGCCTCCGGCGAAATCGAGTATCCGATCCTCGTCCAGGGCACCGCGCCGCGCTCGGCGCTGCTGCGCGAATTCAAGGCGACGCCGAACGCCGTGCTGCTCGCAACCTCCAGTTTCTGGCAGGGAGTTGACGTGGTCGGCGAAGCCTTGAGCTGCGTGATCATCGACAAGCTGCCGTTCGCCTCGCCAGGCGATCCGATTACGTCTGCGCGTATCGACGCGATCAACGCGCGCGGCGGATCGGCCTTCGGCGAGTACCAGATCCCGCTGGCGATCCTGGCGCTGCAACAGGGGCTCGGGCGGCTGCTCCGCCATCGACAGGATCGCGGGGTGCTAGCGGTTCTCGATCCGCGGCTGCGGTCGATGGCCTATGGGCGCCGATTTCTCGCCTCGCTGCCCCCGGCACCGGTGACGAGCGAACTCGACGCCATCGAACGATTTTTTGAACCCAGCTGAACGGTAATTTACCGTTGCCGGTTCCCAGTGAAGGCTGCGCGCACAGTCGTCAACCGACCGCCTGAAATGCCGTTCCTCCTAACTGGAAACTGGGGACTGGGAACTGGAAACTGCAACGCTGGGTGATACACTACTGACAGACTACACTGCGGTTAGCGCCGTTTTCCTATCAGTACTGACGGAGGATTTTGGACATGGTGCGCACACACATCGTCGCCCGCACGCTTGCCATCTGCGCGATGGTGCTCGGACTTGCCGCGCTCGCGGTGCCGGCGTCGGCTCAGACCGGACAGGTCAAAGGGAAGATTACGGACGCCGAAGGCAAGCCGGTCGAAGGCGCCAAGGTCACCATTCAGATGGTCGACAACAACAGCAAGTTCGAACAGAAGACCAAGAAGAACGGCGAGTTCATGCAGATCGGGCTTCAGCCTGGCCCGTACAAAATCACGGCCGAGAAGGACGGGCTGTCGGCGAGCAAGAACACCAAGATCAGCCTCGACATGACGGAAGTGAACCTGACGCTCACCAAGGGCGGCGCGTCGACTGAAGGCATGTCGAAGGAAGATCGCGCGAAGGCCGAGGCAAAGGTCGCCGGTCTCAAGGCCGCATACTCGGAAGCGGCGCAGCTGACCAACGCCGGAAAGTTCGACGAGGCTATCGTCAAGTTCAACGAAGTGCTGCAGGGTGTGCCCAAGTGCGAGGAATGCTATATGGGCATCGCGATGGCGAATGCCGGCAAGAAGGATTACACCGCGTCCGAGGCTGCCTACAAGAAAGTGCTCGAGATGAATCCGAATTCCGCCGACGCGTATAACGGCCTGGCCACGATTTACAACGACCAGAAGAAGTTCGCGGAAGCCAAGGAGATGAGCGCCGAGGCGACGAAGCGGGCGACCGCGGCCGGCGGATCCGGTGGCGCCGACACGCTCTACAACGCCGGCGTGATTTCGTGGAACGCCAACGAGTTTCCCAAAGCCCAGGAGCAGTTCGCCGCGGCGGTCGCCGCGAATCCGAACCACGCCGAGGCTCACTTCATGCTCGGGCAGGTCTACCTGAACCTCGGCAAGCTGCCGGAAGCCGCGAAGGAGTTCGAGACATACACGAAGCTCGCCCCGACGGGGCCAAACGCCGAGAAGGCGAAGTCGAATTTCGAAATGCTGAAGGCCTATATCAAGTAGGTCCGGCGCCCATCGTGGACGCCATCGCGACCAACCTCCAGTCTGTCAGGTCCCGGCTCGACGCGGCCGCACGCCGCGCCAGCCGGGACCCTTCGACCATCCGCCTCATCGCCGTTTCCAAGACTTTCACCGCTGATCATGTGCGCGTTGCGCACACGGCGGGCCAGCTCGACTTTGGCGAGAACAAGGTCCAGGAGGGCCTGCAGAAGATCGAGGGCACAGCCGACATCAAGATAAGGTGGCATCTCATCGGCCACCTGCAATCCAACAAGGCGAAGCGGGCGGCAACGGCATTCGCATGTATCCATTCGGTCGATTCGATGGAGTTGCTGCGGAAAATCGACGCCGCGGCGGCAGACTCCGGAGCGGCGCCAGACCTGCTGGTTCAGGTCGATCTTGCGGGTGAGGAGACCAAGTTTGGTGCCACGGTCGACGAGGCACGGCGCATCGTCGAGGCCGGCTCGTCACTCCGTGCCGCGCGGGTGACCGGGCTGATGCTGATTCCCCCCTGGAACGAAGACCAGGAGCAGACGCGGCCCTGGTTCGTGCGGCTCAGAGAATTGCGGGACTCGTGGCTGGCGGAGGGTTTGCCGCCCGCATCTCTGGCGCAACTGTCGATGGGCATGAGCCACGATTTCGAGGCCGCGATCGAGGAAGGCGCGACCATGATTCGCGTCGGCACGGCGATATTCGGCACGCGCACGTATACCACGACTGCCTGAGGCGAACCTGCCGCAGCAGACGTCCGAGGAGACCACCATGTTCGATCGTCAACCAGGTCAGACACAGACGCCATCGTCCACTTCCGCAGCCCAGACCGGATCGCTCCCGCCCGAACGAGTGATGCGCATCGCCCCGCTCGATCTTCGCCAGCAGCGCTTCCGCACGGCAGTGCGAGGCTTCGACCGGACCGAAGTCGTGGCCTTCCTGACCGAGGCGGCCGACGATTACGAGCATGCGCTTCGTGAAATCGATCGTCTGCGTCAGGATCTGCTTCGGATGGAAGCGCTGCTCGCCGAGCACCGCGAGCGCGAGGCCAACCTGCGGAACACGCTGCTGACGGCGCAGCGGCTGGCCGATGAGGTCAAAGCCGCGGCGGAAAATGAAGGCAAGATGATCGTACGCGAAGCGCAGGGACGCGCCGATCTCCTGCTGCAAAAGGCGAGCGCGCGTCTCGAAGAGATCGAGCACGACATCAACGAGCTGCGGCTCCGGCGACGCGACGCCGAAGGATCGCTGGAGTCGTCGATTCAGGCGCTCTACCGCGCGCTCGAATTCATCCGCGAGCAGGACAAGCCGGAGGACAAAGTCCTCCTCCACCGGCCCCGCACGGCGGAACCCGCCGCGGGCCCGCAGTGGTCGGCCGAGCAGGCGCCGCGGGTCGCCGACGAACGGGGTTGATGAGGGATTGAAAGTCGCCATCTCACGAAGTTCGTCTGGCCTGACCTTCTCCGTACGCGTCACGCCGCGGGCCGGGAGGACAGGCATTGCTGGAGTTCGCGGCGAAGCGTTGGCGGTGCGGCTCGCAGCAGCACCGGTCGATGACGCTGCGAACGATGCCCTGATTTCTTTTCTCGCCGACTGGTTTGACCGTCCGCGCCGGGATGTCAGGATCCTCTCGGGCCAGACATCGCGCGACAAGCGCATCGCCATTGTCGGTCTGACCGAATCCGAGTTCGAGGCGCGCCTGGACGATATACTCACCGGGTGATCGCGGCAGATCTGATTTTCTCCAACGCTCGACAGGTCATTCCTTGCCGCGGAGAACCGCCGCTTCGCGGATCGTTGCAGGGCGCAATCGACGTCTTCACCGATGGCGCCATTGCCGCATGCGCGGGAGAAATCGTCTTCGTCGGATCTTCCAGCGGTCTTCAGGATGCGGTCGCTTCGACGTCCGGTGCCACGTTGGTTGACGTTCGAGGCCTCTCGATCGTGCCGGGATTTGTCGATCCCCATACCCATGCGGCCTTTGCCGGTGACCGTCGAGAGGAGCTTCGGAGACGGCTCGCGGGCGCAACATACGCGCAAATCGCAGCGGCGGGCGGCGGGATTGTTTCGACGGTGACCGCGACCCGTGCCGCCAGCGAACAGGATCTGATCGATCAGACGCGCGTCCGTCTGGATGAGATGCTGTCGTGCGGAACGACCACGTGCGAGATCAAGAGCGGGTACGGCCTCACCGTCGAATCGGAATTGAAGATCCTGCAGGCGATCGCCCATCTTGCTGACAAGCACGCGATGGAGATTGTCCCGACGTTTCTCGGCGCGCACGAGGTGCCCCACGAGTTTCGCAATCGGCGCGAGGAATACGTCGACCTTGTCATAGACGAAATGATCCCTGCGGTCGCGGCATCCCGGCTCGCAGAGTGGTGCGATGTGTTCTGCGAGACGGGTGTCTTCACGCCCGATGACTCCATTCGCATCCTGGAGGCGGGTCAGGCCGCCGGGCTGCGCGCGCGAATTCACGCCGACGAACTGGCCGCGAGCGGCGGATCGCACGCGGCGGCCCACGTCTCGGCACGCTCCGCCGATCACTTGATCTTCGCGCCGGCCGATGGAATCGCCGCGATGTCGGCGGCGGGCGTGGCCGCCACGCTGCTGCCGGTAGCCGCGTTCTACCTCAAACTCGGTCGCTTCGCCCCGGCGCGCGACTTCATCGCCGCCGGCGTTCCCGTCGCGCTTGCCACCGACGTGAACCCCGGCGGCGGCTTCTCACCGTCGATGCCGTTCGCGATGACGCTGGCCTGTTTCAGCATGCACATGACATTCGAGGAAGCGCTGGTCGCGGCCACGATCAACGCCGCGTGGTCGCTCGATCGTTCCGACCGCATCGGCAGTCTCGAGCCCGGCAAGCAGATGGACGTCGTGCTGGTGAACGGAGATGCTATCAACCTGATCCGGGTGGGCGCCCCTTCGATCGCCGCGGTCATCAAACGTGGAGCGTGCGTGTCGGGCCGCCTTCCCAATCACTGAGGAATTGTCATTGTCATGCGTCTATCCGAGCTGCGGTTCATCGATCTTCTTGCCGCCTTCCGATCAGCCGAGCCGACTCCCGGCGGCGGATCCGCATCGGCTCTCGGCGGAGCGATCGGCGCGTCACTGCTGTCCATGGTGGCTGGGCTGCCCAAGCCGCGGATCCGGGGACCGGAAGACGGGCAGCGACTGGCGGACGCGCGAGCACGGTGCGCTGCAATCAGCGATCGCCTCGCCGCGCTGATGGATCGCGACAGCGAAGCGTACGACGCGGTCGTCGCCGCCTTCCGGCTGGCGAAAGCGTCAGAGAGCGAGAAGATTGAAAGGACCGCGAGGATTCAGGAGGCGTTGCGGACCGCAACCGAGGCGCCGCTCGACGTCATGCACGCCTGCCTTGACGCCATTCACCTGGCAGAAACGGTCGCAGGGCTCGGCAACGCGAGCGCGGCCAGCGACGTCGAAGTGGGCCTGGAGCTGCTTGGCGCGGGATTGCGGGGGGCGTGCGTCAACGTCGAGATCAACCTGACGAGCCTGAAGGATGAGGCCTACGTCACGGCTACGAAGAAGGAAACGCAGCGGTTGGAGATGGACGCGAGCCGCGCGCATGCGACGGCCATCGCCGCGCTGCGCGAAAAAGATTAGAAGCGGTCGGAGGGGCGAAGCCCCTTGGAGTGATTAGCGCGCGTCGAACGCCTTCGCCTCGATATCGAACTGCCGGACGTAGTCGTATCCGGGCAGCACCTTCATCGATTCCACGTAGGACACGTCGATCGTCAGTCGCCCGTCGTAGCGCTGAATCTGGACCCACTCGCGCTCGAGCGGGACGTTGTTTTCATCGGCCAGCACCATGACGCGATCGAGCAACTGCGCGTCCGTGGCTTTCTGTGAAAACAACGCGAGCTCCTGAACCGCGTCCTTGAACTTGTAGTAGTGGAGCGCGACGGGCACGATCCGGTAAACGGCGTTGGCCATGAGGAGGAAAATCGCGAGCTGGATCACTTTCCGGATCACACGCCCTCCCTAGGACTCACTCAGTGAATCTGATGGAACAGCCGCTCCCAACGGGTCTTGGTGAAGAAGTGGGTGACAACCGACGCCAGGCGCCTGACGGTGGCCCCAGCCCCTTCGTCCAGATAGTCTTCCCGCCCCGATTCGTACGACCAGTAGATCATCAGCGCGCGACCCTTGACGTAGTCGCGAGGCAGGAACCCCCAGTATCGGCTGTCCTGTGAGTTGTCCCGATTGTCGCCCATCACGAAGTAGTAACCTTCGGGCACTCGCACCGGCGCGTACCGCTCGCGAACATCGAATCGCGTGACTTCTTGCGACTCCGAGGACGGCTCCAGAAAATGTACGTATGGCTCGTCCAGGGGTTGACCATCTATATACACCTTCTTGGCCCTCAATTCGAAGGTCTCTCCAGGAAGGCCGATGACCCGCTTGATGAAGTCGCGGTCGGGCTCGTCCGGGTACTTGAACACAATCACGTCGCCGCGCCGGATGTTGCGCACCGGCAGCACCGCCCGCTCCAGCCGGCTCGCTGTCGGACTGAAGACGAACTTGTTCACGAGCAGGTGATCCCCGATGAGCAGATTGTTCTCCATCGAGCCGGTGGGGATCTTGAACGCCTGCACCACCCACGTGCGGACGAACAGCGCGAGGATGACGGCGATGACGATCGATTCGGCGTATTCGCGGAGCGTGGATTTTTGGAATGTCGTAGCCATAAGGTCTCAAATTGCTGATTGTCGATTGTCGATTGAGCAGCCGTTCAATCAGCAATCAGCAATCAAACATCAGCATTCTTCAAGGCGTCAGCTCTCGGTGCCCACCTTCAGCACGGCCAGAAATGCTTCCTGAGGAATTTCGACGCGGCCAACGCGCTTCATCCGCTTCTTGCCTTCCTTCTGTTTCTCGAGCAGCTTCCGCTTGCGGGTGATGTCGCCGCCGTAGCACTTGGCCAGCACGTTCTTCCGCAGCGCTTTGACCGACTCGCGGGCGATGATCCGGCTGCCGATCGCCGCCTGGATCGCCACTTCGAACATCTGCCGCGGAATCAGCTCGCGCATCTTGGACGCGAGCGCGCGGCCGCGTTGGTACGCCATGTCGCGATGGACGATCGTCGAGAGCGCATCCACCGGTTCCTCGTTCACCAGGATATCCAGTTTGACGAGCGGCGCTTCTTGAAAGCCGGTCACATGGTAGTCGAGCGATGCGTACCCGCGTGAAAGCGTCTTCAGCCTATCGTAAAAGTCGAGAACCACCTCGTTGAACGGCAGTTCGTAGGTGATGAGCACGCGATCGGCAGCGAGATACTCAATGGACTTCTGCACGCCACGCTTCTCCTGGCATAGCTGCAAGAGCGCGCCCACGTGCTCGGACGGCGTCAGCATCATCGCGGTGATGACCGGCTCCTCAATCTTCTCGATTCGACCGGTCTCTGGGAGCTTCGACGGGCTGTCGATTTCCTGGACCTCGCCGTCGGTGGTCGTCACCCGGTACAAGACCCCCGGAGCCGTCGTCACCAGATCCATGTCGAATTCGCGCTCGAGGCGTTCCTGGACGATCTCCATGTGGAGCAGGCCGAGGAATCCGCAGCGGAACCCGAACCCCAGCGCCGCCGACGTTTCCGGCTCGAAGAAGAACGACGCATCGTTCAGCCGCAGCTTCTCCAGTGCATCCCGCAGTTCCGGGTATTCGCTGCCTTCGACGGGATACAGTCCCGCGAAGACCATCGGCTTGCTTTCCTTGAACCCGGGAAACGGCTCGCTCGTCGGCCGCGCCGCATCGGTGATCGTGTCGCCGATTTTCGCGTCGCTCACGGTCTTGATGCCGGCAAAAATGAATCCCGCCTCGCCCACCCCCAGTTCATCGGCGGCGACGGGTTTCGGTGAGAACACGCCGACCTGGTCGACGATGTACTCCTGGCCCTGTGCCATCAGACGGATCTTCATTCCCGCGCGGATCGAGCCGTCGATCACACGAGTCAGGATGATGACGCCGCGGTAGGGGTCGTACCAGGAGTCGAAAATCAACGCCTTCAACGGCGCCGACGGATCTCCCTCCGGCGGCGGCAGCCGGTGGACGATGGCTTCGAGGATTTCGTGAACGCCGGTTCCCTCTTTCGCGCTCGCCAGAATCGCCCCGCTCGCATCGAGGCCGACAATCTCCTCGACCTGACGCTTCGCTTCCTCGGGCTGCGCCCCCGGGAGATCGATCTTGTTGATGACCGGGATGACCTCGAGCCCGTTGTCGACGGCCAGATATGCGTTCGCCAGCGTCTGCGCTTCGACGCCCTGCGACGCGTCAACAAGCAGTAGCGCGCCCTCGCACGCCGCGAGCGAACGCGTCACCTCGTACGAAAAGTCCACGTGCCCCGGCGTATCAATCAGGTTGAGCACGTACTCGTTCCCGTCGTCTGCCTTATAGGTCAGTCGGACCGCGTGGGCCTTGATCGTAATGCCCCGCTCGCGCTCGAGGTCCATGGAGTCGAGCACCTGCGCCTCCATTTCACGCGGCTGCAGGGCACCGGTCATCTCCAGGAAACGGTCCGCGAGGGTGGACTTGCCGTGGTCGATGTGGGCGATGACGGAGAAATTGCGGATGAAACGCTGATCCATCAATGAAATGCTGAATGCTGATTGCTGAATGCTGAGTAAAACGCCAGTAAATTATAGCATCCAGACAGGATCGGTCCGCCTTCGTGGCCTGGTTCGAGGCGCCGCTACGGCGGACAATTCTGAACCCTGATTTCTGAATGCTGAATTGGCCGAGCGCGGGAGCGCTCGGCCTGCCTTTCAGTCAGCATTCAGCATTCAGCCTTCAGCATTTCCACGTTCATGATCGAGCAACCACTGCTTGCGCCACCGTCCCCCGCCGTAGCCGCACAGCGAACCGTCCGATCGAATGACGCGATGGCAGGGGACGACGATCGCGATGCGGTTCTGGCCGTTGACGCGGCCGATCGCTCTGACGGCTGCCGGTGAGCCAACCGTTTTGGCCATGTCGGCGTAGCTGCGCGTTTCCGCGAAAGGAATCTGACAGAGGGCACGCCACGCCTTCAATTGAAAAGCCGAGCCCTGCAGGCGCAGCGGCATCGTGAACTCGCGGCGCTGACCGGCGAAGTACTCAGACAGTTCGGTCCGCGTCTGACGTAGAACCGGATGATCGCCGGGGACGATCGCAACGCCGAATGATCGCCGCAGGTCGCGAAGCTCGGTTTCGAGCGCGCGGCGGTCGACGAACTCGAGCAGTTCGAGACCTCGATCGCCGGCAATGGCCAGCATGGGCCCAAGCGGAGTCTCGAGCCATGCGGCGGTCAGCAGTGGTGTGTCACGCGCATCGCCGGGTGTTTCGCCAAACACGCGCGCGAAGGCTTCCCGGAATCCGCTATCGGATTCAAATCCGGCGTCGAGCCCCGCCTCGAGCGTCGATGCGCCGTCGTGCAGCGCACGCATCGCGGTTCCGAGCCGACACGCGCGATGGTACGCCTGGAACGTCATCCCGAAGCTGCGTTTGAACGTTCGACGCACCTGCACCGGATCAAGGCCGCGTTGACGCAGGTCCTCGTCGCGCAGTCTGATATCCGGATTGCGAAGCATCTCGTCAACGAGCGGAGCCAGCCAGTTCGGCGCCGACGCCGCGGATGCCATCGGATCGCAGATCCGGCACGGCCGGTAGCCGCGGTGCAGCGCATCCTGTATCGTCGACGCGTACTCGACGTTTTCAGGCCTGGGCTTTCTCGCGCTGCATGTGGGACGGCAGAAGATCCCGGTCGTGCGAACGCACGCAAAGAACAATCCTTCGAAGGAACGGTCGCGCTCGACCAGCGCGCGGTACATCTCGGCGGGAGTGGGCAGCAACATCATGTGCACGAGAATACGAGGCCCCTCTATTGTGCGCTACCGGAAAATGGACGCGCAATTCACAGCGGGCCATTTCGGCGAAAGCCGAGGCTTCTGGCTACGTGACGTAAAATCGCGCAGCGCGAATGAGCAGGGTGAATGCAAAAAACGCTGAGCAGTCGGGTATTCCGCTGGCGTCGTGGCGGCGATCCTCTCACGGACGAGGGTCGAGCGCCCTCGGCTGCTGGCAATGCTGGGCGTGCTCGTCAACAGCCTCTTAATCGCGCTGTGCTGGCACTTCGAGTCTTTCGCGATCGGTTTCGATCAGGACACCTGGGCGCCGCATTGATCACTTCCCCGCGCGCTCGCTCGCGCCGTCTCTTATTCAGTGTGAACCAGCCTACCGGCTCCCCTTCACCACTGGCGGCACCGTCTGCAGATAGGCCCACAGTGCTTTGAGCTCCACGTCTTTCATCTGCCCGTAGGCCTTCCACGGCATTTGCGGAAGGATATCGGTCCCGTCCTTGCGTTTGCCTTCGCGCAACGCCCGGAAGAAATCCGCTTCAGTCCAGCCCTTCAGCCCCGATTCATGCGGAGTGATGTTTGCGACGATCGGCATATTCGGATCGCCGGAGATCTTTCCGCCTGACAGATTTTCGCCGTGACACCCACGGCACACCTGGGCGATGTGCCCGCCGAGTTCGATGCTGGCGGCCTCGACAGGCGGCTCGACCGGGTGAGCTTTCTGGTGATCGATCGAGAAGGCCGGCAGTGCGTTCTTGCTAAATCCAACGACGAATGAAAACACCGGCCCGATGCCGACAGGCTTCATCGTCCGATCCACGGGAGGTAGGCTGCGGATGTAAACAACGATGTCTGACAGCTCGTGATCGGAAAGGTTGGTGAATTCCGTCGACGGCATCGAGGATGACTGGCCGGTGTGGCGCACACCATGCCGAACGGCGCGATCCCAGTCGGCAGCAGAAAAGCCCTGTGTGACGCCGCCGTTGCCGCTCGTCAGATTCGGCGGAGCCCAGTACCCGACGATGGCCTGATCGATAAGGACCTTGCCGCCGAGATCCGCCGCGTGACACCCGTCGCAACCAACGCGCGTCTTGATCAGATGTTCACCCCGGGCAATCGCTCGCGCCAGCGTTACCGCCGGTAGGTCGACTCCTGCCAATGGATCGGCCGGGGACGCGCCGGCGGCGACCCGTTCCGCCCGGAGCGTTTCGAGTTCGGTCGCGCTCAGCGGAAACGGAATCGGGAACGACACCTCATGCGTCGTCCACTGCTTGTTGTATTTCTGCCCAGCGATGATGCGCGCGACACCCGCGGCGCCGAGCGCGAGCACGATCACCGCACCGAGAATCCACACTACGGCCTTCAAAAATTTGCGCATGGGAGCCACCATCTTATACGTAACGGCCCGGGCTGCAGGTTCGACAAGGTTCTACGGGGAACGCAAAGCCTTCTTCTGGTGTTTGCCGCCACCGCCATGGCGCACGGTTCGCCAGGTTTCTGCTGCCGCTGTCTGTCTTGACTGGCATCGACTGTAAAAAGTACCAGCGACTGCTACTGACCAGAGCGGTAAGATCAACGAAAAATCTCAGGTTAGTGCAGGAGGGTCCGCAATGAAACGCAAGATCCCGGTGTTCTTGGCCCTTGGAGGTCTGCTGGCCATCTACCCCGTGTCAGCACCAATTGGAGCGCAAGAGCAGAAGCCTACCGTCAAGATTCCCGAGGCCGGTGTTCCGCAGATCATGACGCTCGAAGGGATGTACGTCCGCGCGGCGTACAACAACGAGGGTTACGCAATCATCGGCTACAAGACCGCCAACATGTCGGTCGGCGACGAGTGGATGCTCCTTGAAATGGGCACCACCGTTCGCGAAGGCGTTCCGAGTTTTTCACTGAAGCGTGAGAACGTGTCGCTCGAAACTCCCGATGGCGCCAAGCTGCCGCTGCCATCCGTGGACGAATATCGGAGCGCGAACCTCGCCGCGCTCAACAACCGCGCGAACGTCGCGCGGGACTCGATCAACTACTTCCCGCCAATGGCCTCGCAGGCCTGCCGCATCGGGTTCTTCAGCGAACTCGACCAGCGTGCGCTCCCGTGGGATCACGTCGAGGTCAGCCAAAACCGTGCATGCCTGGGCCGCCTGTATTTCAAGGTGCCCGGCGGGATCAAGTACGGGCAGCACTGGCTGGACGTGCAGTTCCCAAAGAGCCTGGTGCGGGTGCCGTTCCGCATCCTGACCAAGGACGAGGAGAAGCTGTTGGACAAGAACTACAAAGACATCCGGAAGCAGGTGAAGGACGCGTTCGCGCCTCCGAAGAAGAAGGGTTAGGCATACAATCGCGGCGATGGACGAGAAGCCGATCAGCCGTCGCACGTTTGGACAAGCACTCGGGTTCGGAGCCGTCGCCGGCAGGTTGCAGGCCTTCGCCGCTGGCGACGCTCCGGAAGATACGGCAGACACCGTTCAAGGCGGTCGACCCGGCGACCAGCTCTGCGATCTCAGCGCTATCGAGCTCGCCGCACGCATCCGGCGCAAAGACGTTTCGGCACGCGAGGTGATGTCGGCTCACCTCGCGCGCATCGATCGAATCAACCCGAAGGTCAACGCGATTGTCACGCTCGTCGCCGAACGGGCGTTGGCCGACGCGGCGCGGGCCGACGAGCTCACGGCGCGCGGCGGCACGCTGGGCGTCCTGCATGGCTTGCCGGTCGCGCACAAGGATCTGGTCGACACCGCCGGCATCAGGACCACCCGCGGCTCGCTGTTCTACAAAGATCTGGTCCCAACCCAGGACGCGCTGATCGTGGAGCGCATCCGCGCCGCCGGCGCGATCACCTGCGGCAAGACCAACACACCTGAGCTGGGCGCTGGTTCGCAGACGTTCAACCGCGTGTTCGGCGCGACACGCAACCCCTACGATCTGACCAGGACGTGCGGCGGCAGCAGCGGCGGAGCAGCCGTCGCGCTCGCGTGCCGCATGCTGCCGATCGCCGACGGCAGCGACACCGGCGGATCGCTGCGCAACCCTGCGGCCTTCTGCAATGTCGTCGGCTTCCGCACCACACCAGGGCTGGTCGCCAGCGAATCAACATCCTGGTCTCCGCTATCGGTCTCGGGCCCCATGGCGCGGTCGGTGGCAGACGTGGCCCTGTTTCTCAGCGCTATCGCCGGACCGAATCCACACAATCCGCTCTCACAATCAGTTGACGGCGCACGCTTTCGAGCGCCTCTCAATCGCGACTTCAAGGGCGTCCGCGTCGCGTGGTGGAAGGGGCTCGGCGGCATCCCGTTCGAGCCGGAAATCCGCGCCGTCGTCAACGCCAACCGCAAGGTGTTCGAGAGCATCGGCTGCGTCGTCGAGGAGGCCGAGCCTGATTTTGCCGGCGTGGATCAGGCCTTCTCCACCCTCCGTTACGTCGCCAATCACCCGCGAAACTCAGAGCTGGTCCGCCAGAACGCGGAGTGGGTGAAGGACACGATCAAGTACGAAGTCACAGAAGCCGAGCGGCTGACGGGCGTCGATGTCGGTCGTGCGCTGGCGCGCCAGGGACGCATGTACGAACAGAGCCGCGAGTTCTTCACCCGCTATGAATACTTCGTCCTTCCGGTGACGCAGGTCGCGCCCTTCGACGTGAACACTCCGTACCCCACTCAGATCGACGGCACAGCCATGGGCAGCTACATCGATTGGATGCGTTCGTGCTGGTATGTGACCGTCATGGCCAACCCCGCGATCTCGGTGCCCGCGGGCTTCACGAAGGCTGGACTACCGGTAGGCCTCCAGATCGTCGGTCGTCACCACGACGAGTGGAGCGTGCTCCAGATCGCGCACGCCTTCGAACAGGCGACAGAGCATGGAAAGAGACGGCCGGCGCTTCTTGACTAAGCAGCAAGATGTCACGAATCGCCGGCGCGAGCGACGAGCGAGCGCTGGCAGGCGCTGGGGGTGGGGCCCAGCGCAAAGTAAGAAAAGCTGACAGGCGCCTCGAACTCAGGACTCAACGCTGCTCGATCGGCAGGACCATTTGCGGATACGCTGGGCCGATGTAGTCGGTGCGAGGCCGAATCAAGCGGTTGTTCGCGTACTGCTCCAGGCAGTGCGCGGTCCAGCCGGAAATCCGACTCACGGCAAAGATCGGCGTGAAGAGATCGATCGGGATGCCGAGGGTGTAGTAGGTCGACGCTGAGTAGAAGTCAACGTTCGGGTTCAGCTTCTTCTCACCCTTCACCAAGTTCTCGATCCGCTGAGACATCTCGAACCATCGCGTGTTGCCGGCTCGTTCGCCGAGCTCCTTGGACATGCGGCGCAGGTGCGTGGCTCTGGGATCCTCGGTGCGATAAACGCGGTGGCCAAAACCCGGAATCTTGATCTTCTTTGCCAGCTTTGCGCGGACCGCCTCTTCGACCCGCTCGGGTGGCGCATCAGGACCGATTTCAATCAGGAGCCGCATGACGTCGGCGTTCGCCCCGCCGTGAAGCGGGCCTTTGAGCGTGCCGATGGCGCCCACGACGGCTGAGTACAGATCGGTCAGCGTCGCCGCGGCGACTCGGGCCGCAAACGTCGACGCGTTCAGTTCGTGGTCAGCGTGCAGAACCAGCGCGACGTCGAACGCGTGGATTGACAGCGCGTTCGGGCGATTGCCGGTGAGCATGTAGAGAAAGTTCGCCGCGTGGCCGAGTGCAGGATCTGGTTGAATCGGGCCGCCTCCGGCTTGCATCCGCCCATAGGTCGCGACCAGGCTGCCGAGTTGGGCCGTCAGCCGTACGGCTTTCCGATAGTTTGCGGCCTGGGAGCTGTCGCCGGCTTCGGGATCGTACTGGCCGAGCGCCGAGGTGAGCGTTCGCAGCATGTCCATGCCATCCGACGACGGCAACTGCTTCATCAGCCGCAGGATGGGCTCGGCGAGCGTCCGCGCGGCGGCAAGTTGCGACTGCAGATCGCCAAGCTCGGAGCGGTTCGGCAGCCGCCCGTGCCACAGGAGGTAGCAGACCTCTTCGAATGAGACCGCGCGCGCCAGATCGTGGATGTCGTAGCCGAAATACGCAAGCACGCCGCGGTCACCATCCAGGTAGCAGATGGCCGAAGACGCGGCGACTACGTCCTCCAGTCCGGCCTTGGGCTTCGCCTCGGTAGTCATGCAGCAATCATACAATTGCTGATTGTCGATTGCTGATTGTTGATTGAAAGTAAAAGGGCCGAGCGCGAACGCGCTCGGCCCAATCAACAATCAGCAGTCAGCCTTCAGCAATACTATTTGGCCACTTCCGGTGTTTTGAGCATGACGCTCTCGCCGGTGAACTGCTGCAGGATGGAGAGGAGTCCGGTATAGAGGAACCCGATCTGGAACAGCATCAGGAATGGTAGCGTGGCGTAGATCTGGTTTACCAGCGCGTAAAAGACAGTCGCCGAGAAATACAGTCCGAGCGCCAGCTCGATGATTGGCTGGACGCTGACGGTCTGGTGATACTTCTTGCCGACCCACTCGTCGCTGTCCCGCTCGATGCCGTACTTGGGCGTCCGGGCGAACTCACTCTGCTTGCGGAAGAGCGCTTCGAGCACGGCACGCGTGTTGTTGACGCACAAACCGATGCCGATCGACATCAGGAACGGCAAATACTTCATGCGTTGCCGCCAGTCGCCGTACAGCTCCCGCTGCGCCTTCACGTAGAAGACCGCAATCGACGCCGTGGCCGCGAAGAACAGGGGCACGTCGATGATGAGCATCTCCGACCATCCCATGTTGTAGCGAACCCACATCGCCGGGAACATGAGGATCGACAGCAGCGACATCAACAGATAGTTGAAATTCGCTGACAGATGGAAGAAGGCCTCCGCCTTGACCGAGAGCGGTTGCTTCGATCGAAGGATGCGCGGCAGCAGCTTCAGGCAGGTCTGAATCGAGCCCTTCGCCCAGCGATGCTGTTGCGACTTGAACGAGTTCATCTCTACCGGCACTTCGGCGGGCGAGACGACGTCGGGGAGGAAGACGAAGCGCCAGCCTTTGAGCTGGGCGCGATAGCTGAGGTCGAGATCCTCGGTGAGGGTATCGTGCTGCCAGCCGCCGGCGTCGCCGATGGCCTCGCGGCGCCAGACGCCCGCCGTGCCGTTGAAATTGAAGAAGCAACCGGCGCGATTGCGGCCGCCGTGCTCGAGGACGAAGTGCGCGTCGAGCAGGATCGACTGAATCTTCGTCAGCAGCGAATAGTCCTGATTGATGTGCCCCCAGCGCGCCTGCACCATCCCGATCCGCTCGTCGGTGGTGAAGTACGGGAGCGTCCGCTTCAGAAAATCGTGCGGCGGGATAAAGTCCGCGTCGAAGATGGCGATGAAATCGCCCGTCGCCTGAGCGAGCCCGGCCTCGAGCGCGCCTGCCTTGTACCCGGTGCGATCGACGCGATGCAGATAACTGATGTTGAAGCCACGGAGCCTGTGGCGCCGCACGGCCAGCTCGGAGATGGACGTCGTCTCGTCGGTCGAATCATCGAGGACCTGGATTTCGAGCAGGTCCTTCGGGTACTCCATCTCGCAGACGGCGTCGATCAGCCGGTCGGCGACGTACATCTCGTTGAAAATGGGCAACTGCACGGTCACGCGCGGCAGGGTCGTCAACTCGGGCAGCGCGACGGGGGCTCGATCCTTGTTTTTCGTGTAAAGATACACGAGGTAATAACGGTGCCAGCCGTAGATGGCCAGAATGCTGAGGACGAAAAAATACAGGACGAGGATCAGCGTCTCAACAGGCGTCATAAGGGGATGAATCCGTCACGCAACACAAACGATAATATTACAGCTCGGCCGTTGCCCAGATCAACGGCACCGCGACATCTGCAGGGCTCATGAACCGTCTTCAGCTGCGCGCCTTGCTGGATGAAGTGCGGTCCGGAACTCTGACGCCTGAGGCGGCGCACGAGCAACTCCTTCAATATCTGCGCCATTCGCCATACGAGAATCTCGACTTCGCCCGGGTGGATCACCACCGCTCGGTCCGTCAGGGATTTCCCGAAGTGGTGTATGGACCAGGAAAAACCCCTGAGCAAATCGCGGCGATTGCCGAGAAAATCGTCGCCGCCGGTCACAACCTGCTGGTCACGCGCACCAGCCCGGACGCGTTCGAGGCGGTCCGCAGACGTCTGCCGGCTGCATCATTTCACGAACACGCGCGAACCATTACACTGCGCACCGCTCCCCTGCCCGACGGCCGCGGGACAATCCTCATTGTCGCCGCCGGGACGGCGGATCTTCCGATCGCCGAAGAAGCCGTCGTGTCGGCCGAGATCATGGGAAATCGCGTGGACCGGCTCTACGACGTCGGCGTCGCCGGCCTGCATCGACTGCTGTCAGAACACGCCCGGTTGACGGCGGCACACGTGGTGATCGTGGTGGCCGGAATGGAGGGCGCGCTTCCCAGCGTCGTCGGGGGTCTGGTCGACGTCCCCGTCATCGCCGTACCGACCAGCGTGGGTTACGGTGCCAGTTTCGGCGGCATTACCGCCTTGCTCGGCATGTTGAACAGCTGCGCGAGTGGCGTCTCCGTGGTCAATATCGATAACGGTTTTGGCGCCGCCGCCATCGCCAGTTCCATCAATCACTTACCCTAAGTCTCTCAGGTTCCGCAGGGGTTTCCGGGGTTGTGCGAGGTTCTACTGGGTTCGTTCGCGGCCAGGAATTTCGGGGAACGCGCGAACCTTGTGGAACTCGAACGAACCTTGCGGAACCCAGTAGAACCTCGCAGAACCTTGTAGAACCTGACTGCGATCCGTTATAGTAAAGGATTCGCCTGTCGCAGGTCTGTCTTTCCTAGAAGTTAACCCCGATGCACGCTGGCGCCCAGAGGGCCCTGGAGTTCGATCGCATAGTCGAGGCGGTTTGCCGGTACGCGCTCACACCGCGAGGGCTGAGGCGCCTGGAGCGACTTGCGCCCGAAACGGATCCAGCCGTCGTCTCCGACCGGCTCGCGGCGACCGCGGAAACCGTTCGTTTTCTTGCCGACAACCAGATTTCGCTTCACTCGGCCGCCGAGCTGGATGCGATTCTGGACGCGATCGGCGTCGAAGGACGGGCCCTCGACGCGGGGCATCTTCTCTCGCTGGGAACGTTTCTCGCCTCCGTCGACGGTACCTGCGCGGGGATTCGGCGCGCTGCCGCGAACGCATCAATTCTGCGACGGATCGCGGAGACGACCGCGTCGTTCGAGCAGGAAATCGCGGACGTCCGCCGCAAGATCGACCCCGCCGGCGAGGTGATGGACGATGCGAGTCCGGAACTGAAAGCGGTGCGGGACCGGCTTCGCAAACAGCGGGCAAGGCTCCGCGGCACACTCGAATCGTATCTGCGCGGCAAGGACACGTCGAAGTACCTGCAGCAGCAAATCGTCACCGACCGAAACGGGCGCTACGTGCTCGTTGTCCGGTCGGAACATCGATCGGCGATTCCGGGAATCGTGCATGGCAGTTCAGGCAGCGGCGCGAGTCTGTTTCTCGAGCCGCTGAGCACGGTTGAAATCAACAACGACATCGTCGCCCTCGAGCAACAGGAAGCCGAGGAAGTTCGCCGGATCCTTCTCGGGCTGACAGATGCGTTTCGTCGTCGCCAGGAGGATCTCGATCGGACGGTTCGAGCGGCCACGGAGCTCGACGTGCTTCAGGCGCGGGCGCACTTCTCGATCCTGGTGGACGGGATCCAACCCGCGATCGCGACCGACGGACGGCTCGAATTGCGCGCGGCGCGGCACCCGTTGCTGATCGGCGCGGTGCGACGCCGACTCTCCGACGAGCTGCCAGCTTCGGATCCCGGACCATTGGAACCCGGATCCCGGACCCCGGATCCCGGCTCCCGTCAGTCTCCAGTTCCAGTGGATGTCGTCCTCATTCCTCCCGTCAGCGTCCTGGTCATCACCGGACCGAATACAGGCGGAAAGACGGTTGCGTTGAAAACCGCCGGCCTGTTGTCGCTGATGGCGCAGGCGGGACTGCTGATCCCTTGTGCTGATGGATCTCAGATTCCGGTCTATCGCTCGGTGTTCGCCGACATCGGTGACGAGCAGTCGATCGCTGCGAGCCTCAGCACGTTTTCGGGCCACATCGCGAACGTCGTGTCCATGGACAAGGCGCTGACGCTGCCGGCGATCGTGTTGCTGGATGAAGCCGGCGCGGGCACCGATCCTCTCGAGGGCGGGGCGCTCGCGATGGCGATCATCGATCACTTCCGCCGCCGCGGCGCAATGGTGATTGCGACGACGCATTACGACGCGCTGAAGACCTACGCGTCGACGACCGACGGGGTCATGGCGGCAGGGTTCGGATTCGATCCGCAGACGTTCGCACCGACCTATCGTCTGAACTATGGGTCTCCGGGCAGCAGCCTCGCGCTCGAGATTGCGAACCGCCTCGGTATGCCCGCCGCCGTCATCGAACAGGCCAGAGCGCACCGATCGGCGCGCGAGGCGCAGCTGGCCGAACATCTCGCGAAGATTGAGCGCGACATGCAGGCGCTGGATCACGAACGCCGGCTGGCCGCGCGCGAACGTGAAACGCTGTCGGCCGAGGGCGGCAGACTCCAGCAGCGGGAACAAGAGCTTCGGCATCGCGAGGAAACGTTCAAACGCCGGCTCGATGAGCGGATCGAGGAACGGCTGCGCGAGGCCCGCCGCGAGATTGATGTCGTCGTCAACGCATTGAAGAGCCGGACGGACGCGCTGGCGGCCGAAGCCGAGCGGCGTATGGCGCCACGGCTGATCTCGACAGGAGATACCGGCACGGCGCGCGCTGAAGCACGCGCCGCCATCGAGGCGATCGGCAACCGGCTGCGTTCGCCGGCCGAGCCGGCCGCAGCCCACCCACCCGACCGATCGGAGCCTGGGCGCGTCGCGGCCGTCGGCGATCGCGTGCTCGTCGGCGCATTCGGTCTCGAAGGGGTCGTCCAGGCCCTCCACGATCGCGAGGCCGAAGTCGACGTCCGCGGCAAGAGATTACGGGCGCGCCTCGACGAATTACGCGTCGTCGCTCCGGCGGCCACGGTGCACGCGCAGCCTGCCCGAGTCCGCGTGAACGTGGACCTGCAGCCGCGAGAGGGGTCGCTGACCGAATTGAACGTTATCGGCGCGCACGTCGACGAGGCCGTCGCCCGGGTGGAAAAGTTCCTGGACGAGGCGCTCTTGAGCGAGCTGAAGTCGGTACGGATCATTCACGGTTACGGCACCGGTCAGCTCCGACGAGCGATTGGCGAGTTGCTGCGGATGCACGGTTACGTCGCACACTTCGGCCCGGCCCCCGAAAACCAGGGGGGCGGCGGTGTCACGGTCGTCGAGTTCAAGGAATGATTTCGTGGCGATTTCGGAGGGCTGAGGGCAGATTTCTGGTTGCGAGCAGAGAATTCGGGCCGTAGAGTTTGGCACTCAATCGGCATTCGACAATCTCAATCGGCAATCAGCAATCGACAATCAGCAGTTCTTCTCATGGCTCTTTTCCCCGCCGGCTTCATCGACGACCTCAAGTCCCATGCGGACATCGTGCAGGTTGTGCAAGAGCGTGGTGTGCAGCTTCGACGAAGTGGCACGGCATGGAAAGGCCTGTGTCCCTTTCACGGCGAAAAGACGCCGTCGTTCCAGGTTCACGGCGAACGGGGTTTCTTCCACTGTTTCGGATGCGGCGTCGGTGGAGACGTCATCAAGTTCATCGAACTGTTCGACAAAGTGGCATTTCCTGAGGCGGTTCGCCAGCTCGCCGGCCGTTTCGGGCTGACCGTTCCCGAGTCGGCCGACTCGAGCAAGAACGACGACGAGGAGGCGCGGCGGGAGCGGGAGTCGCTGCTCAGGGCGCATGAAGTCGCGGCCGCGTGGTTCCGTGAGCAGCTCACGACGCCGGCCGGGGCCGCCGCCCGGCGCCAATTGAAAGATCGCGGGCTCACGACTGAGACGATTGAGCAGATTGGTGCCGGATTTGCCCCGGCGTCGAGAGAGGGACTCAAGACGCGCCTGCTGAAGGAGGGATTCCCGCTGGGCGGGCTGCTGCGGAGCGGCCTGCTCGTCCAGCGTGATGAAGGAGCTCCCATCGATCGATTTCGTAATCGGTTGATGATCCCCATTCATCGGGAGAATGGCGCGATCGTGGCGTTCGGTGGCCGGGCGATGGAGGATGGTCAGCAGCCCAAGTACCTGAACTCGCCGGAAACGCCGATTTACGTCAAAGGACGGACGCTTTACGGGCTGCACCTGAGCAAGACCTCCATCAGTCGCGTCAAGCATGCAGTGATGGTGGAGGGCTATTTCGACTTCGCACAAGCCTGGCAGGCTGGCATTACAAATGCGGTCGCTTCGTCCGGGACGGCGCTGACGCCGGCCCAGGCGCGACTACTGAAACGATTCGCTTCGAAAGTCGTCCTCAGCTTCGATCCGGATGCCGCGGGCCAAGGGGCCGCCGCCCGATCGTCGGAGCTCCTGGTGTCGGAGGGATTTCAGGTTAATGTTGCCACGCTGCCGCCGGGCGACGACCCGGACAACTTCATCCGGAAGAACGGCGCAGGGGCCTATCAGGACAAACTTCGAGGGTCGAGGCCGTACCTGGAGTATTTGCTCGAACGCGCCTCGATAGGTCTGGACCTCTCAAAGGACGAGAATCGGCGGGAATTCCTGAATGCGATGCTCACCGTGGCGGCCAGAATACCGGACGCGGCCGCGCGTGACCAGTTCGCAGACAGGCTGGCGCACAAGGCGCGCATTACTGAAGAGGTAGTCCGGGCGGAAATTCGCAAGGCAGCGGTTCACCGCCAGACGACCGTCGAGGAACGGCGGGTACTGCCGATCGGGCAGGTCAAGGCAGCGGAACGCGGCCTGCTCTGGGCGGTTATTCGAGATCCGGAGGAGGCCCTCCGAGTGATTGGCGGGCTCGAAGATCAGGATCTGGAGGGGCTCGCGACGGCCGATATTCTGAGACAGGCGCGATCCCTGCAGGGATGCCCGCCGGCCTCCTTACCTCCTGTCCTGTTGGAGCGTCTAAGTACTGGGGAGGTCGAGCTGGTCGAGGCCATCTCGGCCCAACCCGAGGCTCCGGCCCGGGTGCTGTCGGACTGCGCGCTGGAACTTCGAAAGCACCGCCTGATTCGGGAACGGACGGCGGTCGAGCGACAACTGGCCAGTTTGATCGAACAGGGCGTTCCGAGCCACGATGGGCGGATCGACGAACTGGGCATGCGGCAGATCGGGCTGAAGCGTGAAATCGAAGCAATGAATAACTTGCAGAACGGACAGGGCGCATGAAGGTGGGAGTTAAAGGAGATATACCGTTGTCGATCGAAGAAAAATACGATGAAGTGAGGCAGCTCATCTCCATCGGCAAGGAAAAAGGCTACCTCCTGTACGACGAGGTCAACGAACTGCTGCCGGCCGACATCACGTCGTCCGACGAGTTGGACGACCTGTTCAGTACATTCGGCAGCGCGGGCATCGAAGTCGTCGACTCGGAACAGAAATACCGGGAAGACAAGCTGCTCGACCGGACCGGCGAAGGGGCGGAAGAGCTCGAGCTCGATCTCACACCTGGCGCGCTGGACAAGACGAACGACCCGGTGCGCATGTACCTGCGCGAGATGGGCACGGTCCCTCTCCTCACGCGCGAGGGGGAAGTCGAAATCGCGAAGCGCATCGAGCGCGGGAAGCTCGCGGTCATCAAGTCGATTTCGCGCACGCCGACGATCGCGCGCGCGATCATCCAGATGGGCGAGCAGCTCAAGGCCGACGAACGCAGCATCCGAGAACTCGTCACCTTCGTCGACGAGGAGCTGACCGACGAAAAGATCGAAGACCGCAAGAAGCAGGTCATGCGGCAGATTGAAGCTGTCCGCAAGGCCTGGCAGGCGGTCGAGAAGTGCAAGGAGAAGCTCGATAAGACGCCGCGCGGCACGACCACGCGCGACAAGCGGAAGTATCGGCGAGTCCGATGGGAGTCGCTGCGCGCCCGTGTCGAGCTGTCGAAGCTGATTCGCAAGATCGAGTTCACCGAGAACATCAAGCGCCGGATGATCGACCAGATCAAGGAGTCGGTCGAGGCGGTGATGCGGGTCAAGCGCCAGATCGACCACATCGAGCGCCAGGTCAACCCGAAGAACAAGAAGAGCAAGCTGAAAGAGGAAGAGAAGAAGAACCTGCTCAAGCAGCAGAAGGAGCTCAAGGTCGAAGTCAAGACGATGGCCGACGAGCTCGAGGAAACGCCGGATCAGTTGATGCGCACGCTCGAGACGATCGCTCGAGGCGAAATCCAGGCGGAGCAGGCAAAGAAGGAGCTCGTCGAGGCGAACCTCCGGCTGGTCGTCTCGATTGCCAAGAAATACACGAATCGCGGACTGCAGTTCCTGGATCTGATTCAGGAAGGCAACATCGGCTTGATGAAGGCGGTCGACAAGTTCGAGTACCGCCGCGGCTACAAGTTCTCGACCTACGCGACGTGGTGGATTCGCCAGGCGATCACCCGGGCGATCGCCGACCAGGCCCGGACGATCCGGATTCCGGTCCACATGATCGAGACGATCAACAAGCTGATTCGCACGTCTCGCGCGCTGGTCCAGGAGCTCGGTCGCGAACCGACTTCCGAGGAAATCGCAAAGCGCATGGACATCCCGGTCTCGAAGGTGCGGAAGGTCCTCAAGATCGCGCAGGAGCCAATCTCGCTCGAAACACCAATCGGCGAGGAGGAAGATTCGCATCTTGGTGACTTCATCGAGGATCGACAGGTGGTGTCGCCGTCGGATGCGGTCATCAACTTGAACCTCAAGGAGCAGACCGACTCGGTCCTGAAGACGTTGACGCCGCGCGAAGAAAAGGTGATCAAGATGCGCTTCGGCGTCGGCGACGGCAGCGAGCACACGCTCGAAGAAGTCGGGCAGAGCTTCGCCGTCACGCGCGAGCGCATCCGCCAGATCGAGGCGAAGGCGCTGCGGAAGCTGCGCCACCCATCGCGCTCCCGAAAGCTGCGCGCGTTCCTCGAAGGACGCACGTAGAAAGTGAAAAGTTAAAAGTTAAAAGTCAGAAGTACGGAGAGAACGAAGGTAGGAGTCTCAAGGGCAGCAGTCCTCGGGACTTTTACCTTTTAACTTTTCACTTTTAACTTTACGCTAGTGCGGGCCCATAGCTCAGCGGTCAGAGCCGCCGGCTCATAACCGGCCTGTCCCAGGTTCGAATCCTGGTGGGCCCATCCTCCGCTCACGTGTCAGGCGGAGGATGCTCACCGTAGCGCGAAGCGCGAAGGTGGGCCCAAATGCTGATTTTTGAATGCTGAATGCTGATTGATAGAATCAGCATTCATAAATTCAGCATTCAGCATTCAGCGTTCAGCATTCCTTTTGATGCACCCAGACCTTCAACACCTCATTCGACTTCAGGAGCTCGACCTCGCCGCCGAACGGTCGCGGCGGCGGATCGCGGAACTGCCGCTGGCCCAACAGGCACTGGAGGCGCGGTTGGCCGACCAGTCGAGGGCCCTCGCGACCGTCAAGGAGCGCATCGCCGCCGACCAGGCGGCGCGCCGCGAGGTTGAAAAGGAGCTGGCCGCGGTCCAGGGCCGGCTGTCCAAGTACAAGGGCCAGTTGATGGAGGTGAAAACCAACAAGGAATACCAGGCGATGCAAAAGGAGATGACCGTTGCCGAGCAGGAGGTGCGCGGCCATGAGGACCGTCTCCTCGAGCACATGGAGCGCGCCGAGAACTTCGCTGCCGAGTTGAAGGCCGCCGAGGCAGCACTGAAGGCAGAACAGACGGTCGTCGCGCGGGAGCAGAAACAGCTCGACGCCGAGCGCGCCGCCCTCGAGCAGGAAATCGCGCGGTTGATGGCCTCGCGCGGCGACCTGGTCAGGCAGCTGTCGCGTGAGGCGCTGGCGCTCTTCGAGCGCGTCGCGCACGGTCGCAAGGGGATCGCCGTCGCGGAAGCGCGCGACGGCCTCTGCACCGTCTGCCACGTTCGTCTTCGGCCCCAGGTATTCAACGACGTCCGGCGCAACGACGCCCTGACCCAGTGCGAAAGCTGCACCCGGATCCTCTATTTCGTTCCAGCCGCCGCGCCCGGCGGGACCGCTTCCCCGTCCTGAGTCTTCCTGTGGTTCCAAGGCCAGACACTGACAGAAGGCAAACGAGAGCGCGTGTGGGGGAGCCCGAGGGGCGAAGCCCCTCGGAGTGATTATGATCGTCGCGTATATCGATGGCGGTGCCCGGGGCAACCCTGGGCCCGCGGGCTATGGCGCCTTCATTCAATCGCCCGAAGGAAACATTCTGGCGGAGCTGCATGGAGCGCTCGGCATCGCCACCAACAACGTCGCCGAATACAACGGGCTTCTCGCGGCGCTGCAGTGGGCGATCGATCACAACGAGCGCCGCATTCATATCCGCGCCGATTCCGAGCTGTTGGTGAAGCAGATGCGCGGCGAGTACAAAGTCCGCAACGCGGGACTGCAGCCGCTGTATGTCAGGGCACGCCTGCTCGCCGCCGAGCTCGACGTTGTGAAGTTCGAGCACGTCCGCCGGGAGTTCAACAAGGAGGCCGATCGCCTCTCGAAT
>Ga0070664_100000155_pt1 | contig 47251 bp, 43 predicted proteins | sample KBSC73metaG_FD_65863 | JGI IMG/M metagenome (GOLD analysis project Ga0070664, IMG submission 65863) | Corn rhizosphere microbial communities from Kellogg Biological Station, Michigan, USA - KBS C7-3 metaG | ecosystem: Host-associated > Plants > Roots > Rhizosphere > Soil ... | reverse complement strand
CCGCTTTCCGGTCTTCGCGCGCAAGTGTTGGGCCGCGACTGCGGTGTTGTTGATGTAGCAGAAGCCGCCAGCACAATCGGCAAACGCGTGATGGCCGGGCGGACGGCAGAGCGCGTAGGCCACGCCTTCGGTCAGTGCAGCGTCGGCGGCACTGACGGCGGACTGCGCGGCGCCATACACGGCGCTCCAGGTTCCGGCGCGCAATGGAGTCGAAGTGTCTGCGGTGTAGTAACCGAGCAGCCCGAGCATGCCGTCGGGGCGTCGGTGCATCTGCGGGCGGGCGAACTGTGTCGTCAGCAACTCGACGGCTGCAGGATCGATCTCGCCGCGCCGATTCCAGCCGTTGGCGATGAAGTCGACGTACTCGGGAGTGTGCACCGCGCGCAGCGGGGCAATGCCATGGTCCACCGCGTCGCGGACGTCGAAGTCCGCGTCGAGCACGCTCCGGTGCAGCAGTCGATAGCGCTCGGCGCTCTCGGGATGCGCAATGGTCTTGCCGCGCCGAAAGAAGCTTTGCGGGTCGTGGTCGAGCGAAGCTGTCGAGTGATAGACGCGCATCAGCGGCGCTGTTCCGTGGCCATCGTTGTGATCGGCTGCAAGTGTGCGCAAAATCACCACCCTGTCCACGCCCGGCTAGAGTGTTGAAATGGCGATGGTTGTGCTCGCGGATCCGAACTAAATTCGCCGCTGCGCGCAAGGCGCCGCAGAGCCTGCGGTGGTCTCGCGCAACAACAGAGAAATCTGCACATGAAGAATCTCGATCGAACCGACCTGAAGATCCTGCAGGCGCTGCAGAGCGAAGGACGGCTCACCAATCAGACCCTGGCGGCGCGCGTCGCGCTGTCGCCGAGCGCCTGTCTGGCGCGCATCCGGCAACTCGAAGCGGCGGGAGTGATCTCCGGCTATCACGCGCACGTCGCGCTCGAGCTGGTACGGCCGACCCTGTTCATCTACGCCGAGATTTCGTTGAAGCGGCACAGTCCCGCCGAGTTCATGCGCTTCGAATCGATGGTGAAAGAGATTCCCGAGGTCGTGGAGGCGGTGCAGGTGAGCGGGCAGTTCGATTACCTGCTCAAGATCGTGGTGCCGGACATTCGTGCGTGGCGCGAGCTCGCCGCGCGTCTGCAGGACGAGGGCGGCGTGGAGAAGGTGTTCACGCACGTCGTGTTGAAGGATGCGAAGACGTTCAGCGGGTATCCACTCAAATGACTTACGGCATCATCGGTGTGGGCGCGATCGGCGCGGCAATCGTCACTGGATTGTGTGAAGGCGTGCGCGACGCTCCCGCCGTCGTTCTATCTCCGCGCAATGCCACTCGCGCGGCAGATCTCGCGGCACGCTTCCGCAATGTCCGGGTCGCGAAGACCAACCAGGAAGCAATCGACGCGGCGTCGGTCGTGCTCCTGTGTATTCGTCCGCAGGAGGCGAGGTCAGTGCTCGGCGATCTGAAGTTTTCGAGCGCTCAGGGAGTAGTCAGCATGATGGCCGGCATCTCGATCGAAACCTTGCAGCAGCTCGTTGCGCCGGCACAGAGCATCGCTCGCGCCATTCCATTGCCCACCGTTGCTGCGCGCGAAGGTGCCACACCGATCTTTCCGTACACTGCAGCCGCGAACGCGCTGTTCGAGCGACTCGGCAGCTCGATCGAGATTCCGAACGAAGTGGCCCTGGAGGCGACCTCGGCCTCGACAGCCACAGTCTCGGCACACTTCGCCTATCTCAACGCAATCAGCCAGTGGCTCGTTGCGCAAGGAGTGAGCGAGGCCGCGGCACGACGTCAGGTCGCTGCTACTTTCGCGGGACTGGCCGCACAGCTCCACGGCGAGGCGCCGGACTTCGCCGAGCTCGCGCGTGATCACGCCACGCGCGGCGGGATCAACGAACAGTTCCTCGGCGTGCTGGAGCAGGCACGCGTCTTCGAGACCGTCAGCAGCGGACTGGATCGCGTCCTCGCCCGGCTAACGCGGCGCTGACTACGGCGTCACGCGATTGGGGTACGCCGGGTGCTTCGGCGCCGGCGGCGTCTGCTGCGGCAATGCCTGCAGCGCCAGCTCGATCGCTTTCTCCAGCTGCGGATCGTGACCCGTCAGCATGCTTTGCGGCGAGTCTTCGACCGCGACGTCGGGCGGCACGCCTTCGTTCTCGACGATCCAGCCGTCCTCGGGCGACCAACCGCCGATGTTCGGTGCGGTGATCGTGCCGCCGTCCATCAGCGTGTGAATCTCCAGGTTGCCGACCAGTCCGCCCCAGGTGCGCGTACCGACGATCGGACCGAGCTGCGCTTTGCGGAACATCCACGGCAGCAGGTCACCGCCGGAGCCGGCGCCTTCGTTGATGATCATCACCTTCGGTCCGTAGATTGCGCCGCGCGGCGTGCGCAGATCTTTGCCGTAGCGCGTGGCCCAGCGAACCACGGGCTGCTTGCGCAGAATGTCGATGTAATAGTCCGCGACGAAACCGCCGCCGTTGTTGCGGTCGTCGAGGATCAGCGCTTCCTTCTGACTCTGCGGGAAGAAGTAGCGCTTGAACGCTGCATGACCGGCGATCGAGGTGTCTGGCACGTGGACGTAAGCCACGCGCCCACCCGTCGCGGCGTCGACTTTGCGGATGTTGCCCTCGACCCAGTCGACGTAACGGAGCTGGCGCTCGTTGCCGATCGGCACGACCTTCAAGGTGCGTGCGCCCTGACCGTCGGCGCGCGGACCGACGCTGATCTCGACCGACTTCTCGATCGTGTTCTCGAACGCGCTGTAGACGTTGCGTTCGGCCGTGAGTGGCTTGCCGTCGACGGCGAGCAGGTACTCGCCATCCGCAACTGCAATGCCGGGCGCCCGCAGCGGCGCGCGCAGATCGGGACGCCAGTCGAGACCGCCGTAGACCTTCTTGAATCGATAGCGGCCGTCGGCGACTTCGAAGTCGGCGCCGAGCAGCCCGATGCCGACGTTCGGCGGTTTGTCGATCGTTTCGCCCGCGGTGCTGAAGCTGTGACCCACGCGCAGCTCGCTGGCCATCCAGGCCATCACGCGGGTGACGTCGCTGCGATTCGCGGCGTGAGCGAGGAAGGGCTCGTATTTCTTCCAGATCGCGCTCCAGTCGACGCCGTGATAGTTCGGCGCGTAGAAGAAATCGCGATTGAGCCGCCATGCTTCGCGCAGGATCTGCCGCCATTCCGCGCGCGGATCGATGAGGATCGAGACGTCTTCGATGGCTACGGCGGTCGCGGCTTCCGCCTTGATCTCGCCGCCGGCGGGCGCGACCTTCAGGCTCTTGCCTTGTCGCAGCAGCACCTTCTCGCCGTCAGCGGAGACGAAGTAATCATCGACGCCGCCGATCAGCGTCTTCGCCGTGCGTTCCTTCATTACGAAGCGCTTCAGCTCGCCGGGTGAGCTCAGTGCGTTGATAGCAGGCGTCGCGGGCGTCCACAGGTAATACAGCTCGCCGCTCTTGCCGACCTTGAGGTTGCGCAAGGTCGCGCCACCGGTCGGCAGCGGGACGATGCGATCGGCGATGCCGTCGAAGTCGATCGTGGTGGTCGTGCCGCTGGGGAGATCGGCCGGAGTGTCGCCTTCGCGCGGCAACGGCGACGCATCGCCCTTGCGCAGCACGATCGCGTACAGCGAATGCGTGAAGGTCAGATCGAGCGACGCGAGCGAGAACCAGTCCTTCACGGGTCCCGCCTGATCCGATGCAATCACATACAAGTACCGGCCATTGCGATCGAACACCGGCTCGCTCACCTCGGTGAGCCCGTCGGTGATGCGAGTCGATTTCTTCTGCGCGGGCGAGTAGACGTACACGACCTGAATCAGCCCGTTGCTGTTCTGCGTGTACGCCAGCCACTGCGAATCCGGCGACCAGTTGTGCGAGATGAAGGGCGTGTGGCCGAAGTAGTCGTTCTCGGCGATGCGCGTCGCACGCCCGGATTCGAGCTCCAGCACGTAGAGACTGTACGCATTGTCGAGGAACGACACGCGCTTCTCGTCGGGCGACCATTTGAGATCGCGATAGAAGCCGGAGCCGCCGTCGATGGCGATGCGCCGCGGCTTGCCGCTGCCGTTGCGATCCGTGACGTACAAGGCGTAGTCGCCAGACTCGTCGGAGAACCACGCGATCTTGCTGCCGCTTGGCGACCATGCCGGTGAGCGGTCGTTCGCGCCGGTCGACTGCGTGAGGTTGCGGATCGGCGCGCCTTTCTTCGCAGGCACAGTGACGATCTCGCCGCGATATTCGAGCGCCACTTGCTCGAGGTCGGGAGCAGGGGAGACGTTACGGACGTAGTCGACATTGCTCACGCGGCGCTCGCGCGTTTCGCGCAGATCGGAGGCGACCGCAACACGCAGCGTCGTCGTGTTCGAAGTGGCGGGATCGAAGACGCGCAAGTGGCCGCCTTGCTCGAAGATGATCCTGCCGTCGCCCACGTTGGCGTTGAGCACCGGGAAATCCTGGTACGAGGTGAGCTGCCGCACCTCGCCGCTCGCCGGGTCGAACGAGTACAGGTTGAATTCGCCGTGGCGGTCGGAGTCGAAGTACACCTTGCCGCCTATCCACATCGGGTTGCCGTCGTTGCAGCGCTCGGGTGGTTGCGGAAGCTGTTTCACCGCGTGATCCGCGAAGCTCATGATCGCGATGCGCGCGGCGGTACCGCCGCGATAGCTCTTCCATTGGGACTGCAGCCCCGTCGGGGTGTAGGCGATCGCGCGTCCATCGGGCGAGACGTCGGCATCGATCCCCCGCGGAATCGGCAGGCGCTGGGGAAATGCTGCCTTCGGGTCGATCGTGAACAGATGAAAGTCGCGGACCGAGTAGACGTCGCTCTGCGAGCTGAAAACGACGCGACCTTGCGGGTCGAAGCCTTCCACGACGTCGTCAGCGCTGTGCCACGTCAGCCGCTTCGGGCTGCCGCCGGCGATGGGCACCACGTACACATCGACGTTGCCGTCGTAGTTGGCGCTGAACGCGATCGATGTGCCGTCCGGCGAGAAGTTCGGCTGCGATTCCTCGCCTTCGGCCGTAGTCAGTCGATAGGCACCGCTGCCGTCGCGGTTCGCGACCCACACGTCGCCGTCGTAGACGAACGTGATATGGCGTTCGCTGATGTCCGGCTGCGCCAGCAGCAGCGTGTCCTGCGGATCGACGGCGAACGCAGCACTGCTGAACAGAGCGAGCAGGGACGCGGACACCAGCAAGCGAGGGTCGAGACGGAGCATCGTGACCTTCCAATAGAAAATTTCGCGCGACTATGGCCGGAATATGCGAGCCCGTCATCCCCTGTTCTATATGTTTTCTCGCGGCCTCTGGAAAAAAAATGCCAATCCCGTGACGTCGCCGCGACAAGCGGCGATGATGTCGGGCCAAGAAATTCGGAAGAAGTCTCGCCAAGTCGCCAAGACGCCAAGGCCGGAATCTGAGTTTCAGAATTTTTGAAACTCGGAATTTCTTCCTTGGTGTCTTTGCATCTTGGCGAGAAAACTCTGCTTGTTACGAGGTTTCCTCATGCTTCGACCTTTCTCCATAGCTCTACTCGTGCTGCTCGCCTGGACGGCGCCGCTCGCGACAGCGAGCGATGAGCCGTTGGCCGGTCTCGACGAAGCCATCGAGTCTGCGCGGCAGCAGTGGCATGCGCCGGGTCTCGCAGTCGCGATCGTCAAGGACGATCAGGTCGTGTACGCGCGCGGCTTCGGCACGAAGCATCTCGGCCGTAACGATCCTGTCGACGAGCACACCGTGTTCACGCTGGCGTCGACGAGCAAGGCGTTCACCGCGATGGCGCTCGGCATGCTGGTCGAGGACGGCAAGCTCAAGTGGGACGATCCGGTGGTGAAGCACCTTCCTGAGTTTCGCGTTGCCGATCCGTACGTCACGCGCGAGGTGACGATCCGCGACCTGCTCGTGCATCGCACGGGCATCGAGACAATGGACATTCTGTGGATGCGCGGCTTCGACACGCGCACGAGCATCGAGCACATGCAGTACGCGAAGCAGGCGTCGAGCCTGCGTTCGACCTGGGCGTACAACAACAGCATGTACGTGGTCGCAGCGGAAGTCGTTGCGCGTGTCTCCGGCATGACGTTCCAGGAGTTCGTCACGCGCCGCATCTTCGCGCCGCTCGGGATGAGCGACAGCTTGTTCACCGGACCGGAACTGGCGAAGCGGCCGAACGTGACCGGCGCGCATCTGATCGAGCAAGGCGTCGCGCGCGAGACGCAGCCGTATTGGTCGCCCGAGCCGCTCGGCGCCGCCGGTGTGCAATCCAGCGTCGCCGACATGGCGCAGTGGCTGCGCATGCTGCTCGCCAAAGGCACTTTGGACGGCAAGACCGTGGTGAAGTCGGACACGATTGCCGAAGTGCTGAAGCCGCAGATGCTGCTCGCCAGCATCGGCTATCCGGCGGCGCGGCAGGCGAACCCGCACTTCTATGCCTACGGCCTCGGCTGGTTCCTGCAGGACTACAAGGGCCGGCTGCTCGCGATGCACACAGGCAGCCTGTACGGCGCGAACGCCATCGCGGCGATCGTTCCGGACGAGCGCCTCGGCCTGGTGATGTTCGTCAATGCTTCTACGGTCGATTACCGGCACGCGTTCATGTACGACGTGATCGATCGCTTCCTGCACAGCCGCGACAAGGACTGGAACGCGGATCTCTTCAAGCTCTACGGCGACCTGCAGGCCAAGGAACACACGCAGCACGCTGAGGCAATGCGTGCACGGCCGCAGAAGACGCGGCCGTCGTTGCCGCTGGCCGACTACGCCGGCAAGTATTCCGATCCGTTGGCCGGCGAGACGCAGATCGTGCTCGGCAGGGACGGAAAGTTGACGCTCGCAATGCAACCGAACGCGACGTTCGAGCTCACGCACTGGAGCTACGATGCGTTCGAAGCCGCCGACACGCGCGCACCGCAGGAAGACCGCTTCCTGATCACCTTCGTGCGCGGCGCCGACGGCCGTATCACAGGTTACGAGAGCGAGGGCGGGCGGCTGTATCGACGCCGTTGAGCGCGAGCGGATTCCAGAAATCGGTTGAATCTTTATAGATGCGCGGGAGCCTTTGCTCCCATTCTCGTCCCATCGTCGTGGGGGGAGAGATCAACATATGCGTCGCTTCAACACCTGGGGTTTGCTGGCACTGACCGGTGCCGCCGCCGCGGCCAATGCCGCGGAACAGATCAGCGTCGAGGAAGTCATCGTCACGGCCACGCGTCGCGCTCAGGAAGTGCAGGACGTGCCGGCGTCGGTCGCAGTGGTCGATCCGGCGCAGTTCGCGGCGGGCGGACTCACCTCGCTGAGCGGCGTGCTCAAGTACGTGCCCGGCGTGAACTTCAACGACGGCGGCGCGCCCGGGCAGGGCTCGATCACGATGCGCGGCGTCGCCAACATCTTCTCGACGCCGTCGGTCGGCATCTATCTCGACGACATTCCGTACGGCTCGGTCACGGCGTTTGCCGAAGGCGCGAACTTCGCGCTCGATGCACTGCTCGGCGAGGTCGAGCGCGTCGAAGTGATCAAGGGTCCGCAGGGCACGCTGTTCGGCGCGGCATCGATGGGCGGCTCGGTGCGCTACATCACCAAGGATCCGTCGCTGACCGACTTCGGCGGGCGCTTCTCGACCGATCTGTCCGATACCTCGCAGGGCGGCTTCAACCAGCTGTACAAGGCCGGACTCGACATACCGCTGGTCAACGACAAGCTCGCGCTCGGCGTCAGCGGCTTCTATCAGGACAACGACGGCTTCCTCGACCAGGCACAGCGGCCGGACGAGAACATCAACGACGCGCAGCTGCGCGGCTACCAGGCCACGTTGCTGTTCCGGCCGTCCGAGCCGTGGCGCATCAAGCTCAACTATCAGGACCAACGGGCGGAGTTCACGGGCCAGAACTCCGTGCCATTCGACACCACGACTGGCGAGCCGCTGTTCGGCAAATACAAAGTGGTCACGGCGGGCGAGGAGCCGACCGAGAACGAGTTCGAGCTGTCGTCGGCGACGATCGAATACCAGGGCGGTTGGGGCACGGCGACGCTGGCGAGCAGCTACCAGGAGTTCTCACAGACCGCGATTGTCGATCTGACGCGGTTCTTCGGGCCGCTCGTCGACACGCAGACCGGCAGCCCGCCGGGAACGAACACGGTGCCGCTCGATCAGCAGATCTCGACCGATCGCTGGGTACACGAATTTCGCCTGACCTCGGCGAACAACGAGCACCTCGAATGGCTCGTCGGCCTGTACTACACCAAGGAGGAGAGCTCGAACTTCCAGGGTGCGGTCGCCTCGCCGACCGGCTTCAATCTCGTCACGCAGCAGTTCCCCTCGGACTACGAGGAGAAGGCGGCGTTCGGCAACCTGACGTACTACTTCACGCCTAAGTTCGATGCGACCGTCGGCGTGCGCTTCAGCAGCAACGACATGGGAGTCCTGTTCAGCGGCACGGGCTTCCTCGCCGGACCGAACCTGCCGGAGCAGACGGTTTCGGATGACGTGCAGACGTATCTGTTCAACATGCGCTATCGCCCGACCGACGACATGTCGTTGTACTTCCGCGCGGCGAACGGTTACCGACCGGCTTCTGCGAACCTGCCGCTGATCGATCCGTCGACGGGCGGAATTCTTTCGGTGCCGTTCGTGAAAGCCGACACGTTGTGGAGCTACGAGCTGGGCGCCAAGGGCAACCTCAGCGATACCGCGTTCGGCTACGACGTCGCCGTGTACCTGATCAAGTGGAAGGACCTGCAGGTGTTCCGCAGCTTCCAGGGCGTCAACGTCGGCGGCAACGCGGACAGCGACGTCACCGCGACCGGTGTCGAAGCGACGCTGACGTATCAGCCGTCGAGCAATTTCAATCTCGCGGCCTCGCTGGCCTATTCACAGAGCGAGCTCGATGAAGACGATCCGTCGATCGGCGGCCTCGAAGGCGAGCAGCTGCCGGGCATTCCGGAGTGGACGTTCTCGCTGTCGGGCAACTACGACTTCATGCTCGGCTCGCTCGACGCGTTCGTCGGCGGCGGCATCGCGTACCAGGATTCACGCAACACGTCGTTCGATGGCGGAGTTGGCAGCGGCGCAGTGGTGATTGCGCCGCCGAATCGGAACTTCACGACGGACGATTACGTGACCGCTGATTTGCGCACGGGTGTGAAGTGGGGTCGCTACCAGCTGTCGTTGTACGCGACCAATCTGTTCGACGAGTACGCCTTCCAGCGCGCGACCACGACTGGGACGCAGGGCAGCGCGGCGATCGTGAGACCCCGCACGATCGGCGTGGTGTTCAACGCGGATTTTTGACGGGTCGCGTGGAAGCGGTGTGGGTCAGGCTTTAGCCTGACTCACATCGACCCTTCGATGCTGAACTGCCGGCGCCCCTGCGCATCCGGCGCTCCGAGAATCTCCAGCGTCCTCGCCATGTCGCTCGGCGCATCCGGCCGCGTCGCGATCAGCCCACTGACGAGATAGCTGCGGTCCTTCTTGATCTGCACGCTGCCGTTCACGGCAAACGGTCCGCCGGTGTCCGTGATCGCGCCTGCCAGGGTGTCGCTGTTCGCTGCACCTTCGGGAAACACGACTTTGTAGCCGCCAAGCGCCGCGGGTTTATTGGCCGGCCCGACGAGATCAGCGACGACGATGGTGCCATTCAGCGCCACCGGCCACGAGTTCTCGATCGCGAGCTCGGTGAGCTGCAGGTTGACCGTGCCGGTCCAGCCGCCGCGCACGATGTTCGGCGGCAACGCGCTGACGGGAAGCGACGCGTTGAACTTGCGCAGTGTCAGGCGGCCGCCTGCACCCGCGGAAATCGAACCCTGCGCAAAGCCGTCGGTGCGCGTGACCTTCACGTCAGCGCCGAGTTTGCCGCCCAACAGCGCAAGCGTGTTGAGATCCCATTCGACGCTGCCGACGTGCGTCGTCCCACTGCGCACGGCCTGCGCTCGACCCTTCCAGATCGTGCCGGAAACGCCGCTGAGCGTGACGTTGGCGGGATGCACGAACGACAGCACCACGCTCGCGGGCAGCGTGATCAATGCAAGAATCAGGAACGTGCCGATGCCGAGAGCGAGCAGCGGCCAGGGCTTCTTCATGCTCATCCGCCGGGTGGGCGCGTCAGGACCAGACTGGCGTTGACGAAGCCGGGCTTGCCGGTGCGGTCGATGTTCGCCGACTCGATCGTGACCGAGTGCGACTGCTGCAGGCTGCCGAGGCACACGACCAGCTTGTCGAACTCCGCCTGCTCGAGGCGCACGCGAATGCCGTTCGCGCCGTTGGGCGTCTGGCCGGTGAGCGACTGGCCGAGGCCACACTCACGCGCCGAGCGATCGATCAGCACGACGAGCGATTCATTGCTCGGCGCTGTGGCCACGTTCGAACTGGCGCCGAGCGCAAGCACTTCGCCGCCGACGCTCCTCATCCAGGCGAGATCGCCTTGTTTCTTCGCGACGCGTTCCGCGCGGCTGTTGACCGCGGAATAGAACGGCCCGAGCGCGAGCAAGTAAATCGCGAACAGCAGCACCACGACACCGCCGCCCAGGACGAGCGCTCGCTCGCGCGGCTGCAGGGAGAAGAACCAGTCTCTGAGCTTCTGCATGATCAGGCGCCCGGGCTCTTGAACTGCAGACGGCCCTCACGCTTGGACTCGCGCGGGGTTTCGGACTCGATGGTCGCTTCCAGTCCGTGCTGGCTCGCGACCTGGCGGATGCGATCGAGCGCGTCGACGGACGGCGCGAGCACACGCAGGTGCGTCGTGTTGTTCGTGTAGGCGATCGATTCGACGTTGGTATCGGGCACCTGGCCGAGCGCTTCGCCGAGGGCCGCGAGCGTCGTCATCATGCCGCTCACCGGACCGGCGCCGCGCAGCTGATTCAATCGAGCTTCGATCATGCGCCGCGCTGCGGACGGGTCGGGCAGGGGAGCGCCCGGCATGAGCTGCTGGAAGACTTCGCCGATCTGTTGATTGAGGAGTGCTTCCTGGCTGCGATAGTGGAAGTACTGCCACGACTTCAAGCCGAGATGCGCGACCAGGAACACTCCGGCGAGCGCGGCTGCGTAGCGCCAGGGCGCGAACGACATCTGCAGCTTGCGCTTGGCCTGGTATCGACCTTGCAGGAGGTTCACGCCAACGGCGCCGTGCACGATGTTCGACGCGAGTAGCGGCAGCGGTCCATCGGGCAGCAGCTTCAACTGCAGGCTCTGCGTGAATTCGCGCAAGCCCTCGAGCAGTTCGCGCTCGCGTTCGTAGTCGTCCTCGGAGACGTAGATCGTTACGTGCTCGCGCGCTTCTTCGCCGGAGGCGAGCGCGAGCTGCAAGCCTTCGATCAGCGGCTGCACGTCGAGCACTGCACCGGGCGTGTCTTGCCGACGCACATAAACGCGCGCGCCGTCGACCAGGAGAGTGATCGCGTTGGGCGTTACCGGAAGTGCAGCGGTCTCGGGATAGATCGCATCGGCGTGCAATCCGGCATCCGCAAGCAACGCCTGCCAGGCCTGCATGCGTGCGTGCGAAACGACGGTGACCGGCGTGCCGGGCCGCGTCTCGCGCTTCCCGACTGCGAAGTGCAGGTCCTCGACGTCGGCGGCGAGATGTTCTTCGAGCGCGAACGGCACGACTTGCGCGAGCTTCGTGCCGCTCTTCACCGGCAGCACCGGCTCGGCGAGCAACGCGTCTGTGCCCGGGATGAGCACGATCACCTTGCGATTGGCGGCTGCGGCCGGAGTCAGATCGAGCGGACCCGACGCGACGTTGCCGCGGCGTGCTCCAGTACCATCCACGACGAGCCACTCGGCGGCAGCGCCGATGGATTCGGCGGCGGCGGAGTGCAGACGTACGACTAGGAATTCCGGCATCAGGGCGTTCCGTGGCTTCTTAGTATGGGGCGCACAAGACCGTTGTTGCCGCTGCGATACAAGAGAGAGTACAGGGTGAACTGAGTAGTGCCAATAGTGACCCAGATCGTGGAGCGGAAGTACGAGCTCGTCTGATCGATGACTTTGCCCGTCACCAGCTCCTCTTTCTCGGTGGCTGACAGGCCGCTCTCATAGTCCTGCTTGGTCGGGAAGCAGCGCTGCTTGCGAGTCTCCGTCGTGTTGTCGCGCGCCAGCGTGAACTGACGCCGTCCGGCGACGAGCGCATCGAGCAGCTCCGGCGATGCCGTGCAGAGATTGATGGGCGTGCCGATCGGCAGCGCCGTCACGAACGGTTCGAGCTTGCGATAACGATCCAGACCGAAGCCGTTGATCGCGAGCAGCTCGCTGGCGCGCGTCAGCGGCATGTTGGCGGTGCGATAGGGCGGATTGAGGCTCGTGTAGGTCGGGTCTTCTGCGCCATCGGGGAATTCCGGCTGCACGTCGCTGTCGATCCAGTCGGCGATCATCGTGGCCCATTTGGGCTCCAGCTCCAGCAGCTCGAGCAGCCGCTGAAAGCGCTCGACCGCTTTCGGATCGACCACGAGGGTGGCGGCCTTGGCGCTGCCGCCCTGGACCATCACCAGGCTGTTCAGATTGAAGCGGCCCTGCATGTCTTCCAGCTGGCCTTCGAACTGACCGCCTTCGATCGGAATCGGCGGAATCGGCGTGGCCCATTCTTCGGTGAAGTCGTCGGTTTTCGAGTTCTGCTGCTTGTCACGACGCAGCGAGTCCGCGGCCCACGCTTCGCCGCCGAGCGCGACTTCGTAGCCCTCGTCCATCGCGAAGACGTTCGCGCTGCGCCGCTGGTCGAGGTAGCCCTTGAATGAGACGCTGGCGGCGAGCATCGTCGCGAGCGCGACGATGAGCACGGCCATGATGAGCGCGACGCCGCGTTGGCGGGAGTGCAGGGGGCGATGACGGTTCATCCCGACACCTCCACCAATCGCACGAGCTTGCCCCAGTCTTCCAGATCGAGCGTGATCTCCACGGCAATCGGTCGCAGGCGCGCGGCATCTCCGCCCGAGTAGCCGAGCGGCGGCCATTGCTCGTGCCAGGTTTGATTCTGGTCCATGAAGCGGAAGCTCGCCGTCTTGACCTTGTCGATCATCACTGCGGTGGTCGGCTCCGTCGTCATGGTCCGATCGAGCGCGTTCCAGTAGGCGCGCTCCAGCTTGTCGTCGACCACGCGATACGTCACTCGCTGCAACGTCGAGCGGGTGAGGCCCGCCGGATTCGTCCAGCCGGAGCGCGTGAGATCGAGAAGAGTGTCGGTACGCGTGCCGCCGGCGCGCAGCGCGGGCTCGAGCGTTTCGCCGAGCGGCTCGCGAACCGGACGCGGCTCGAGCATCGCGAAGTCTTCGGCCATGCGCTGCACGGTGGATTGAATCGCACGCGTGCGCGTCGCGCTGGTCTCGATGATGCCGCTCTGTTGACTCAGCTGGTTGAAGCCGCCGTACGCGAGCACGCTGATGATGCCGAAGATCACCACGGCCACCAGCACTTCGAGCAAGGTGAAGCCTCGTGCGCGCAGGTGGGCGTGCAGTTCGCTCATTGCTGCTGCGTCGGATCGCTCGGATCGGTTTCGGGCGGCGACTCCGGCTCCGGCGGCTCCTCCTCGGGCGGCTGACCCTTCGGCGGCGGCTTCTTGTCCTCGTCCTGCTCGCCCGGGTTCTGCGGAATGCCGGTCTCGGCGCCTTGCCATGAAATCAGCGCGGAGCCGGGCGGCGCGATCGCCGTGCCGTAGAAACCGGTCACCGATGCGAGCGAAGCGCCTTCCTTTGCTTCGGAAGGGCGCACGGAGATGTCGATGCGACGGATCGTCTCGACCGGCGTCTGCGTGATGTTCATCGTCCACTTCCAGCGCCGACCGGCCATCTCGACTTCGTCGGAGGTCTTGTCGATGCCGGGCGCGGTTTTCTGCAGACGGATCTCGGTGAGGCGGTTCATCGCGATCCAGTGCGCGATGGTCTTGTCGCGCAGGTAACCGCTGTTGCTGGCGGTCTGGCTCACGGCCTGGATGACGCCGAGCATGCCGAGGCCGATCACCATCATCGCGACGATGACTTCGATCAGAGTGAAGCCTCGGGCAAAGCGTTCAGTGGCGCGCATCGGAAATACGCTCCTTACTCTTGCTCTTGTCCGTTTCTTCCGGCGGCGGCTTGGTCTGCGCGACCACGTTCCAATCGCGCTCGTCCTTGCGCTGCTCGACGCGCAGGTCGCCGTCGGCTAGCGATGTCATGCGCCACAGGGCCGGCGCGCCATCACGCTCGATCTGCAACTCGAACGGCACGACGTCGCCGCTCGACAGCACGGTGAGCTGCGGCGGCGCCTTCTCGTTCTCATCTTTCTTGGAACGATCCGGCAAGGCCGGCTTGAGCACGATCTCGCGGCCTTCCAGCCACAAGCGGAAGCGCAGCCCTTCCGGCAACGCGCGTTGCGCGTACAACTTGTCGTCGATGACCGGCACCCACTGATTGCGGCGGGTATCGAAACGCAGGAATTCGTAATCGGTCGCGCCGACGAAGAGTGCCAGGTCGATGGCCTGCAGCTCTGCTTCCTCACGCGCCTGGGTGATGACGGCCCAGACGCGCCGCGCCTCTTCCTCGGACTGACGATCCGCGCCGAGCAGGCCGATCGACAGTGTCGCCATCGAGACCATCACGCCGATGATCACGATGACGACCAGGATCTCGAGGAGGGTAAAGCCGTGCTGCGCAAGGATGCGCGAATGCGGCGGGCGCAGGATGCGCTGGAGCCGCCCATAGCGCGCGGGACGCAATGTCACTCCGTCTGCCAGTTGCCCCGATCGGCGTTGACGCCTTCGCCGCCTTCCTGGCCGTCGGCACCGAGCGTGTAGATGTCGTACTCGCCGTGCTGACCCGGATAGACGTACTTGTACTCGTTCTGCCAGGGATCCTTGGTCAGGCCGCCGCTGCCGAGATAGCCGCCCTGCTTCCAGTTGCGCACGGTCGGATCGTTCGGCTGCGTGACGAGGGCGCCGAGGCCCTGGTCGGTGGACGGGTACTTGTAGTTGTCCATCTTGTACAGGCTCAGCGCGGTCTCGAACGCGCGCATGTCCTGCTTCACCTTGGTGATCTGGGCATCGTCGATACGGCGCATGACGTTCGGCGCGACCAGCGCAGCGAGGATGCCGAGGATCACGACCACGACCATGATTTCGATCAGGGTGAATCCGAGCTCGGAGCGACGGCGCACCGAAGAGTTGATATCTGTCATAGTCGTTTCCGTTAACGTGAGGCGATTAGAACGTGCAAACGCTGAAAACTGCCTTTGGGTCTAGGCCGAAGCGCGCGGATCATAACAAAGCAGGCTGAAAGCATGAGTGACGCCGTCCCCGGGCGTTTCCGGGCCCCGACAGCCGTGTCGTCGATCCAGGGGGCCTGGCTCGTTGGACTGCTGGTCACGGTGCTGGTTCTGCTCTGGTTCGCCGGAGATGCCACTCGTAATCTTCTGCGTTACGAGCGTACGGCAGTCCTGCAAGGCGAGTACTGGCGACTGCTTACGGGTCACCTGGTCCACGGCTCCGGCCAGCACCTGTTGCTGAATGCAGTCGGTCTGGGGCTGATCGCGGCGCTGTTTCCGCGCGAATACTCCCTGCGTGGCTGGCTGCTGATCCTGGTCAGCAGCGTCGTCGTCATCGACCTCGGATTTGTGTTCTTGGAGCCACAGCTGCAGTGGTATGTCGGCCTGTCAGGCGTCCTGCACGGCGCGCTCGCGGCCGGCGCAATCGGCTGGTGGCAGCATGAATCGCGGCCCCTGGCGCTGGCTCTGACGCTGGTGCTGATCGGTAAACTGGCCTGGGAACAGTGGCACGGCGCCTTGCCGCTTTCCGGCGACATGCCGGTCGTCGTCGACGCGCACTTGTACGGTGCAATTGGCGGCGCGCTGGCCGGCGCCCTCCTGGCTATGCATAATCGCGCGCCTTTTCGCTAACCGCTTCTTATTTATGAGCTTCGCTTTCGTCTTTCCAGGCCAGGGTTCCCAGTCCGTCGGCATGCTAGCGCCGCTGGCGGCCGCCGAGCCGCTGGTCCAGGAGACCTTCGCGGAAGCCTCCGCAGTGCTCGGCTACGACCTGTGGAAGCTCTGCCAGGGCGGCCCGGAAGAGGAGCTCGGCAAGACCGAACGCACGCAACCCGCGATGCTCGCGGCCGGCGTGGCGACATGGCGCGTCTGGCGCAAGCACGGCGGCGGCTTACCGGCAGCGATGGCCGGGCACAGCCTGGGCGAGTATTCGGCGCTGGTCTGCTCCGGTGCGCTCGATTTTCGGACGGCCATCGGCCTGGTGCAGTTTCGCGGCCAGGCGATGCAGGCAGCAGTACCCGCAGGGCACGGCGCGATGGCTGCGATCCTCGGACTCGAAGATGCCGACATCGAAGCTGCCTGTCGTGAGGCTGCGCAGGGTGAAGTCGTACAAGGCGCCAACTTCAATTGTCCCGGGCAAGTCGTGATCGCTGGCACCGCTGCCGCGGTCGATCGCGCGATCGAAGCCGCGAAGGCGAAGGGCGCGAAGCGCGCGATCAAATTGCCGGTGAGCGTCCCGTCGCACAGCCCGCTGATGCAGCCGGCTGCCGAACGCTTGGCAACCCGGTTGCAGACGGTGAAGTTCGGACCGCGCGAGGTGCGCGACATCTATACGGTCGAGGTTCGCAAGCACGGCGACGAGGCGAGCATTCGTAAAGCGCTGGTGGAACAGCTGGTCAAGCCGGTGCTTTGGACCGAAACGATTCGCGCGATGCTCGCGGACGGCGTGCGCGTCGTCGTCGAATGCGGCCCGAAGGGCGTGCTCACCGGCTTGAATCGCAAGATCGAACGCAACAAGGACATCGCGATGCTTTCGATCGAAGATGCCGAATCGTTGCAGCACGCGCTGCAGGCCTGTAGTGCGGCATAAAGCCACGCCTTTTGCCGCGCGTGCCGAAAGGGCCTCGGCCGCTTTCGGCAAGACGAACAGGAGCAATGCATGACCGACCAGACGCTGGCACAGGAAATCGCACTCGTGACCGGCGCATCGCGTGGCATCGGCCGCGCGATCGCGATCGAGCTTGCGCGTCGCGGCGCTACTGTCGTCGGCACGGCAACTTCAGATGCGGGCGCACAGGGAATCACCGAGCAACTCGCCGAAGCGGGCAAAGTCCGTGGGATCGTGTTGAACGTTGCTGACGCGGTGTCGATCGACGCGGCGCTGAAGGACATCGAAGCACACGAAGGCACGCCGACTGTGTTGGTGAACAATGCAGGAATTACACGTGACAACCTGCTGCTGCGAATGAAAGACGAGGAGTGGAACGACATCGTCGCGACCAACCTCGGCTCGGTGTTTCGCCTTTCGAAGGGCGTGCTGCGCGGAATGATGAAGGCGCGGCGCGGGCGGATCATCAGCATCGCGTCGGTCGTCGGCGTGATGGGCAACGCGGGACAGACGAACTACGCGGCGGCGAAGGCCGGCATCATCGGCTTCACGAAGTCATTGGCGCGCGAAGTAGGCTCGCGGAACATCACCGTGAACGTCGTCGCGCCCGGTTTCATCGCCACCGACATGACTGCGAAGCTCCCGGCCGAACAGCAGGCCGCGTTGACGGCGCAAATCGCGCTGGGCCGGCTCGGTGCCGTCGAGGACATCGCGGCAGCAGTCGCGTTTCTTGCGTCGCCACAGGCGGGCTACATCACCGGTGAGACGTTGCACGTCAACGGCGGCATGTACATGGTCTGAATCGCCGTCAAGTGCCTTATTACTTTAAGTTTTTGGAAATGTTGGACCTCACGGGGTCTTAAACTAGAATACGCCCCCTGCGACCCGCCCCAACGAACTACTAAGGGTCGGTTTTGAAGGGTTCAAAAGCCTCATAGAGGACTCGTACACCAATGAGCAGTATCGAACAGCAAGTTAAAGCCATCGTCGCCGAGCAATTGGGGGTGAAAGAGGAAGAAGTCACCAACGACGCTTCCTTCGTCGACGACCTCGGCGCCGACTCGCTCGACACGGTCGAGCTGGTGATGGCACTGGAGGAAGAGTTCGAGACCGAGATTCCGGATGAAGACGCTGAGAAGATCACGACTGTTCAGCAGGCGATCGATTACATCACCGAACGCCGCAATCAGGCCTGACGTTTTCGCCGCAGGCGTCCTCAATATCCGTGACGCCTGCGCTTCGAGTCCCCGGCCAGGGAAGGCGGCGACCGCACTGTTCGCAACTTCCCAACCCATGAGCTGCACGAAGAGGTAATCGCTTGTCGAAGCGGCGCGTCGTCATCACTGGTCTCGGCATCGTCTCGCCGGTTGGCAGCACTGTCGACACGGCGTGGCACAACGTGGTCGAGGGCAAGAGCGGCATCGGGCCGATCACGCGCTTCGACGTGAGCGCGTGGCCGGTGCGTTTTCACGGCCCGGTCGCCGGCTTCGAAGCGGAGAAGTACCTCTCGGCGAAAGAGCTGCGCAAGATGGATCCGTTCATGCACTACGGTTACGGTGCAGCCGCGGACGCGATCAGGGATTCGGGTATCGAAGTGACGCCGGCGAACGCCCAGCGCATCGGCATCACCATGGGCGCCGGCATCGGCGGCCTCGACACCATCGAAGAGAACTATCGCAAGTACGCCGAGACCAACAGCCCGAAGCGCATCTCGCCGTTCTTCGTGCCCGGTAGCATCATCAACATGATCTCCGGTCACATTTCGATCAACTTCAAGCTCACCGGTCCGAACCTCGCGACGGTTACTGCGTGCACGACGTCGACGCACGCCATCGGCCTCGCGATGCGACTCATTCAATACGGCGACGCCGACGCGATGATCGCGGGCGGCGCCGAAATGGCGACGACGCCGCTCGGTCTCGGCAGCTTCTGCCAGGCGCGTGCGCTGTCGACGCGCAACGACGACCCGCAGCGTGCGAGCCGCCCGTGGGATCGCGATCGCGACGGCTTCGTGCTGTCGGATGGCGCCGGCGCGGTCATGCTCGAAGAGTACGAGCACGCCAAGAAGCGCGACGCGAAGATCTATGCAGAGATCGTCGGCTTCGGCATGAGCGGCGATGCTCATCACATCACGGCCCCGCCGGAAGACGGCGAGGGCGCACGGCTCGCGATGTTTAACGCGTTGCAGGACGCGAAGCTGAATCCGAGCGACGTGCAGTACGTGAACGCACACGCTACTTCCACTGAGCTGGGCGACAAGGCGGAAACGATCGCGTTGAAGCGCTGCTTCGGCGAGCACGCGAAGAAGTTCGCCGTGAGCTCTACGAAGTCGATGACCGGGCATCTGCTCGGCGCCGCGGGTGCGGTCGAGGCGATCTTCTCGATCCTCGCGATCCGCGATCAAGTTGCGCCGCCGACTATCAATCTCGACAATCCGGGCGAGGGCTGCGACCTCGACTACGTGCCGAAAGTGGCGCGGCGCATGCCGATCCGCGTCGCGCTGTCGAACTCGTTCGGGTTCGGCGGCACCAACGGCTCGGTGATCTTCCGCGCCCTCGACTGACACGAATTGAGCGGCTCGCTCCTCGAACCCATCGACGTCGACCCAGCGGCGCTGCTCGCCCTTCACGCCGCCTCGCCGGAGCTGTATCCCGCGTTGTTCGAGAGTGCCGCGGCCGGTGAGCCGCTCGGGCGCTACGACATCCTGTTCGCGCATCCCGCCGGGCGCCTTACGGCGTCGCCGACGTCGGAGCGATTTCTGCCTGCGCTCGATCGATGGTGGCAACGTGAGAGAGTGCAATCGTCGGTGGGTGCAGTGCCGTTCACCGGCGGCTGGCTCGTGTACCTGGGATACGAGCTTGCCGGCCAGATCGAGCCTCGCTTGCGCCTGCCGTCGCCGACAGTCGGGCCGATCGCTCAGGCGATTCGTATTCCTGCAGCGGTCGTGCACGAGCACGACAGCGGTCGTTGTTGGGTCGTCGCGGAGGAGGCCGCCGCTGATCTGATCCCGCGCATCGCTGCCGACCTGCGACGCGTCACCCGCCTGCGTGCTGACCGCGAAGGATTGATCGAGTCTGCGGTCGCTGAGGAGGATCCGCGGCAGTACCTGCACGCAGTCGAGCGGGCGCTGCAATACATCGGTGCGGGTGACATCTATCAAGCGAATCTGTCGCGCGGTTGGCAGGCGACGCTGCGGCACGGCGTACAACCGCATCAGCTCTACCGGCGCTTGCGCGAAACCAATCCCGGACCGTTCAGCGGCCTCGCGCTGCTGGATGGCATCGGCATCATCAGCTCCTCCCCCGAACGACTCGTCGGCCTGCGCGATGGCGTGGTAACGACGCGTCCGATTGCCGGCACGCGCCCGCGCGGCGCGGATCCTGAGGCTGACCGAGCGCTCGCTCGCGAATTGCATGCGCATCCCAAGGAGCGGGCCGAGCACGTGATGCTGATCGACCTGGAGCGCAACGACCTGGGGCGCGTGTGCGAGGCGGGGAGCGTGCAGGTCGACGAGTTCATGACGATCGAGTCGTACTCGCACGTGCATCACATCGTCTCGAACGTGCGTGGTCGCTTGCGCGCCGACGTCACGCCCGGCAATGTGCTGGCAGCGGTGTTTCCGGGCGGCACGATCACCGGTTGCCCGAAGGTCCGTTGCATGGAGATCATCGCGGAGCTGGAATGCGCCCCGCGCGGCGCGTACACGGGGTCGCTGGGGTATCTGAACCTCGATGGCAGCATGGACATGAACATCCTGATCCGCTCGCTCCAGCTGGACGGACGCGCACTGACGTTGCGCGCCGGCGCGGGCATCGTTGCCGATTCGATTCCGGAGCGTGAGCTCGATGAGACACGCGCGAAAGCGCGCGGCGTCTTGCGAGCGCTGAGTGTCGAGGCATGACGGCCGCCGTTCTCATCAATGGTGTCAGCCCCACCGATCCGCTGCAGGCGATCGCAGTAGAAGATCGCGGTCTGCACTATGGCGACGGGCTGTTCGAAAGCGCGTTGCTCGCACAAGGGCGCGTGCGATTGCTCGAGCAGCATCTGAAGCGCCTGGCACTCGGTTGCGAGCGGCTCGGAATCGCGGCGCCGGATCCGGCCGCTTTGCGCTCCGACGTGCAGCGGCTCAGCGGCTCGGCGGAACGCGCGGTGCTCAAGATCGTCGTTTCGCGCGGCGTCGGACCGCGCAGCTATCGACCATCCGCGCGCAGCAAGATAACGCGCATCGTTGCGCTCTATCCGGCGCCGCCGCAGCCCGCGGGTTCGCGACTCGCGCTGCGTTGGTGCGAGACGCGACTGGGACGCAACCCACGCCTGGCCGGCATCAAGCATCTCAACCGACTGGAGCAGGTGCTTGCCCAGGCGGAGTGGCAAGACGAAAGCATCATCGACGGCCTGATGCTCGACACCGAAGGCGAGGTAGTGAGCAGCACCGCGAGCAATGTCTTTCTGGTCCGTGGCGGTGTGCTGGTGACTCCCGATCTGCGGTTCTCCGGCGTGCTCGGCGTGATGCGCGCCGAAGTGCTGCGATTGGCGAAGGAACTGGGTATCGCGGTCAGCGAGGAGCCGGTCTGGCCGCGCGACGTCGAGGCTGCGAGTGAAGTCTTCATCACCAACGCGGTGCGTGGCATTCGTTCGGTCACTGAACTCGGCGCCTTGCGCTGGACGGACGCACCGATCGCCGATCGGTTGCGAGAGGCGCTGGACTTCTGATGCGACGCCTGCTGCAAGTCCTCATGCTGTTGATCGTCCTCGGCGCCGCGGGCGCGGCGGCGATCGCCTGGTGGAGCAACAAGTGGCTGCAGCAACCGATTGCCGGCTTGCAGGAGCGGACAACGTTCGAAGTTCCCCGCGGCGCCAGCACGCGAGGCGTCGCCTCCGCGTTGCATGCTCGCGGTCTTCTGGATCAGCCGCAGGTCTGGGTCGTCTGGTCTCGTCTCACTCGCCGCGACAGCGAGCTGAAGGCAGGGGAGTACGAGCTGCAGCCTGGACTGACGCCGCGAGGTCTGCTCGCGTTGCTGAGCTCCGGGCAGGTCCTGCTCCATAGCATCACTTTCATCGAAGGCTCGACGTTCGCGGACGTGCGTAATGCCTTGGTCGCGAACGATGCCGTGAACAACGAGAACGCCAATCGCAGCGACGTCGACATCATGCGACTGCTCGGCGAGCCCGAGCTGCATCCGGAAGGGCAGTTCTTTCCTGATACCTATCGATTCCCGCGCGGCACGACCGATCTGGAGCTGCTCACGATCGCGCATCGACGCATGCAGGACGAACTGCGCAAGGCGTGGGACCAGCGTGCCTCGGACCTGCCGCTGGCCAGCTCATATGAAGCGCTGATCCTGGCCTCGATCGTCGAAAAGGAGACGGCTCTGGAGCGCGAGCGTGCGCAGATCGCGGGCGTGTTCGTCGAGCGGCTGCGGCGCGGAATGCGTCTGCAAACCGACCCGACAGTGATCTACGGGATGGGTACGAGCTACGACGGCAACATCCGCCGCGTCGATCTGTCGCGCGATACGCCTTACAACACGTACACGCGCCCGGGGCTGCCGCCGACGCCCATCGCCATGCCCAGCCTCGAATCGTTGCACGCGGCAGTTCAACCGGAGGTGTCGGGCGCGCTATTCTTCGTCGCGACGGGGGCGGGCGATGGCAGTCATTACTTCTCCAAGACGCTCACCGAGCACAACCTTGCCGTGAGGCGCTACCTGCGGGAGCTGCGTCGCCGATGAATCGCGGAAAGTTCATCACCATCGAAGGCAGCGAAGGCATGGGCAAGACGACCCAGATCGCCGCTTTGCGTGACTCATTGGTCGAGCGCGGACTCGAAGTCATCGTGACGCGCGAGCCGGGCGGTACGCCGCGCGCCGAACAGATTCGCGAGCTGCTGCTCACGCCGACAGACGAGCCGATGCCGATGACGTGCGAGCTGCTGCTGATGTTCGCGGCACGTGCGACTCACATCGAGAATCTGATCCGGCCGGCGCTGGAGCGGGGTGCGTGGGTAGTCTGCGATCGCTTCACGGATGCAACGTACGCGTATCAGGGCGACGGTCGCGGCGTGCGTCGCGAGGAAATCGCCAACCTCGAGCGCTTCGTGCAGGAAGAGCTGCGTCCGGATCTGACGTTGTTGCTCGATGCGCCGATCGAGATCGGTCGCGCACGAGCAGCGGCCCGCGATGCCGAAACCGGCGCCAGCGATCGGTTCGAACAGGAGCGGCGCGAATTCTTCGAGCGCGTGCGCAACAGTTACCTCGAGCGCGCCCGCAGCCAACCGGGTCGCTTCGCCGTCATCGATGCCACTGCCGACCGCGAGAGCGTCCAGCACGCGATCCGCGCCGAGGTGGAGATCCGATTGTTCATGCGCCCATGACGGAGACGAGCGAACGGACACTGCCGCAGCTGCTGCCTTGGCACGAGGACGCAGCTGCGCAGCTGCGCAAAGCATGGGCTGCGAATCGACTCTCGCATGCACTGCTGTTGCAAGGCGCCGAAGGCGTGGGCAAGCAGTCGTTCGCTGCGTGGCTCGCGTGCGCAGTTCTCTGTGACAAATCCGCCGGTTCGACTTTGAGGTGCTGCGGCGAGTGTCCGAGCTGCGCGTTGTTCGCGGCCGGCTCGCATCCGGACCTGGTGCTGGTCATGCCGGAAGAGGATAAGCAGCAGATCTCGATCGACCAGGTCCGTGCTGCCACCGAGCGTCTGACCAAGACGAGCTATCGACAGGGCTACAAAGTCGCGATCGTCGATCCGGCTCATCTGATGACGCCGAACGCCGCGAACAGCGTACTCAAGACGCTGGAAGAGCCGTCAGGACGCAGCCTGCTGATCCTGATCACGTCGCAACCTTCGATGCTGCTGCCGACGGTGCGCAGTCGCTGCCAGAAGGTGACGATCGCGCGTCCGTCGCGCGAGGAGGCGATCGAGTGGTTGAGCGCGAAGACCGGGCACGCGGTTGGATCGGCGCTGCTCGAATTCGCCGGCGGTGCACCGCTGCGCGCACTGGCCTACGCGGACGGCCGGTTCGACGCGCTGAACGAGCACATGCAGAAGTCCCTCGGCGCCTTGCTCGCCGGTCAGGCAGATGTGACGCAGGTCGCTGCCGAGTGGGAAAAAGACGCGCTGAGCGAGCGCCTGACCTGGCTCGACCTGTGGCTCAGCTCGCTGGCACGCGGGGCTCTTGCGGGAAATGCCGACCTGATCACGTTCCCCGGTCGGTCTACGCACTTGCCAAGTCCGCCCCGGCCGTTGAACATAAGCGGCGTTTACAGCATGGTGGATCGCGCGCGGGCGTTGAAATCGCAGTTGGCCCGCACCGCGCTTCAGCGCGAGCTTGCAGTAGAGTCCTGGTTGATCGCGTTGCTGGAAGTTCTAGAGCCGAATAGAAAGAGAGCCTGACGAGTACCAACGAAATGGTGATGCGCCAGCCAAGCAGCAAGCCCGGTCTGCTGACGCTAACGATCAAGGACAAGAGCGCCTTGTATCTGGCGTACATGCCGTTCGTGAAGAACGGCGGCTTGTTCATTCCGACCAACAGCAATTACCGGCTCGGCGACGAAGTGTTCATGCTCCTGAACCTGATGGGCGAGGACGAGAAGCTGCCCGTCGCCGGCCGCGTGATCTGGATGACGCCGAAGGGCGCGCAGGGCAAGCGCACTGCCGGCATCGGCGTGCAGTTCAGCGAGCAGGATCGCGGCAATACCCAGCGAAAGATCGAGAGCTACCTGGCCGGCGCGCTGGGTGGCGACAAGCCGACGCACACGATGTAGCGTCAGATCGCGCGCAGCGCGGTCACCACCGGCATCCGCGCCGCGCGCAATGCAGGCAGGAGTCCTCCCAGCAAGCCCATTACCAGCGCCCATTCGATTCCGAGCACTGCGAGCGAAGACGTCACCGACAGCTGAAAGCTGTAACCGAACGGACTCGCCGCGAGCCCGTTGAACAGCAGCCACGCCAGCGCGCTGCCGAGGAAAGCTCCCGGTAGCGCCAGCAACATCGATTCCAGCAGCACCGCCAGCACGACTGCCGCCGAGCTGAACCCGATGGCGCGCAATGTGCCGATTTCCCGCTGCCGCGAATCGACGATCGCATAGAGCGAGTTGACCGCGCCCAGCGTCGCGCCGACCGCCATGATCGTGCCGATGAAGAAGCTGACGAAATTGAGAATGGAGTTGATCGGCTTGAAGGCAGTTGCGATGGCGTCCTGCTCGTGCTGCACGTCGAGCCGCAGCGCCGGGTTGCTGCTGACCGCTGCACGCAACGTTGCGAAATCGGCTGTCGATTGCAGCAGCAGCGTCGCCGACGAGTAGGTGGTGCGGCTGAGTGCGCTCATCACCGTTTCGGCATCTGCGTGCACGACGCAATTCTGTGCATGCCCTTCGTCGAAGTGGCCGACGACGGTCCAGTCGCTGCCGCGGATCAGGCGTTTGTCGCCCAGCTCGAAACCGACGAATTGCCGACGGCAAGCGTTGCTCGCAACCAGCTCGTGCAAGCCGGGCTGGAAAATTCGTCCGGCGGTGAAGCGCAAATCCGCTGTCAGCTCGACCAGTTTCGACGTGGTGCCGACGAGCGGAAAGTAGATGCGCTTGCCGCTCGCGCGCCGCTGGCCCTCGATCGGGATCATCGCCTGGAAGACTACAATCGGCTCGCCCCGCGCATCCTTGCGCACGCCGGGCAGCCCGAGAATCACGGCCGCTTCCTGCTTGGTGATGCTGCCTTGGCCCTGCACCGTGCCCCGGGTCGTGAGAACGACGCGATCAGGGCGAACGTTTGCCTCCTGCTGCTCGCGCGCGCCGGTGCCCATCGCGAGCATGGAGACCAGTACCCCGACCGCGCAGGTCACACCGACGACGATCGTGAGCACCGAGCCGATACGCTGCACTATGCTCGAAAGGTTGACGAGCAGCAGGGCGAAGAGCTGACGGAGGAATCGCATGGCGGCGACTACCGGCTGCCCAAAGCAGCCACGATGTTCAAACGTGCTGCGCGGATCGCGGGAGCCGACGCGCTCAGCAGCGCAACCAGCGCGGCACTGCCCAGTCCAATCGCGACGACCGGCGCTGGCATCGACAGGCCCGGCACGAACTTCGACGCAAGCGGAAACGCTACCAGGGCGAGCGCCAGCCCGAAGCCCGCGGCGACCACGCAGACGACTGCAGCCTCTGCGACGATGAACAGGAAGAGGGCGCTGGTGGAAAAGCCGAGCGTCTTGAGCACCGCGAGCTCCGGCGTGCGTTCGCGCACCGATTGCATGAGCATGGTGGTCGTCGCAAAGAACAATGCGACCAGCACGGCGCCGACGACCGCACGGATCAGAAACTCCAGGTCGCCGATGGATTGCAGCTGCATCTGCGCCAGCTCGCGCAGCGAATCTGTCTTCGTCGCATGCGTGGAATTGGCAAAGTGCCGGTCGATCGCCTCGGCGACCGGCGCAGCCTGTCGCGGGTCGACGATCGCCACGTTGAAGTGACTGACCAGCCCTTTGCCGAGCAACCGCGCCTCGTCGAAGTAGTCGTACTGGATCAGGATGACATCGCTGCCGCCGGCGACGTCGCTGTCGGTGTAGGTGCCGACGATTTCGAACGACCAGGTCGTCGAGCCGTCCATCTGTGCCGTGTTGGTGATCAGCGGAATGCGGTCGCCGATCTTCCAGCCGTACTTGTCCGCGAGCGACTTTCTGATGAGCGTGCCGGTGCGTATCTTGGCGAAAGCAGCCGCGTGCTCCGCAGCGACCGTGTAGGTAAAGGCCGAGAGCCAGTCATCGACGGGGCGGATTGCAACGATGCCGACCTGCTGAGTCGGCTGCTGATAGATGCCGCCGAACAATTCCACCGGGACGACGGCTTTGACGCCGGCCACTGACTTGATGCGCTCGAGCAGGCCCAGCGGCAGCGGGTCGATGAGACTCAGGCTGCCGTGGACCAGCAGCAAATCCGCACGCGCCTGCTCGATCAGGCGCTCCACGCCTGTCTTCATTCCCTGGAGCACGCCGAACAGTGCAAAAGCTACGCTGACCTGGAGAAAAATCAGCACGGTGCGTCCGGGCTTGCGCCAGACGCCGGACCAGATGAGCGGCAGGAACTTCACCCGGGCTTGGACGCGTGAGGATTGGCGTCGGTTGCGCTACTTGTCCCGATACGCCATCAACCCGCCTTTCAACACCGACGCTCTGAAGCCACGCTCCGACAGGATGTAGCACCCTGCAGAGCTGCGGCGTCCGGTATCGCAGCACACGATGTAGTGTGCGTCGCGCTCCAGCGTCTTCAGCTTCAGGCGGATGAAGTACAGCGGCAGGTTGAGCGCGCCTTCCATGCGATAGTTCTCGAACTCGCTCGGTAAGCGCACGTCGAGCCACTTGGCGCCGCCGGCAACCAGCGTGCGCGCTTCGTCCATGTCCACCCATTCGAGCATCGGCTCGTTGAGCAGCGTGCGGAAATCCTGTTTCGCGAGGCGCATCAGCGTGCCTTCGGCCACCATCGTCACGCTCGCATTGCGCTTGGCGTCGGAGATCAGCGCTTCCTCGCCGAAAGTGTCGCCGATGCCGAGCTCGGCGAGCTTGATGCCCGTACGATTGAGCGGCGTCTCGCGCGTGACCGCGCAACGGCCTTTGACGATGACGTAGAAGTAGTCGCCTTCGTCGCCTTGCTTGATGACGACTTCGCCCGGCTTGAAGTCGACGCGCTGCATGCGCATGAAGATCGCCTGGATGTTCGCCGGCGGGATCTTGTGGAAGGCCTTCGTCTGCAGCAGGTTGGTCATCCAGTCGTCGGTGCTCGCAGCCTCTTCGCCGACGTTCTTCAGCTCGTTCACTTCGTAGGAACCGGTCTGGTCCCAGGTGAGCATCATGTCGAGCGTGTCGCTGTCGATGGCGACGTACTCCATGCGCTCCGAAACGACACGCGCCGTGTAGCGACGCGGATTGCCCGGCCCGACCGGATTACGCGCTTCAGGCGAGCCGCCGCGAATGACGAGAACCGATCGACCCTCGTGCAGCAGCTCGAGCACGCCCGTGACGACGTAGTAGGTGCGTTTGTCGGTGTCGCCTTCCTTGAAGAGCGGTCGGCCTTGCGCCAACGAATGCAACACCGTTTTGCGCGCGAGCGCGTGCAGGTTTTCGGACTTCAATCCATCGAGCGGGGAAAACGAACGCAGCAGTCCAAGTTCGAGCGGCTTGCTCTCCATGCGCCGGATGGTAGCACAGGCATTTCGGACGCCAGGCGCCCCGGCACGCGATTTACCGCAGTAATTGCCAGCCTGCGTCCGGTGCGAAGCGGTCGCCGTGAACAGTGCGCAGCTCTTCGAGTCGCGCGAGGATCTCGTCGACGCCGCGCGTACGCGCATACTGGATCGGACCGCCGCGGAACGGTGCGAAGCCGGCGCCGAAGATCACGCCGGCGTCGATCAGATCCGCATCCTCGACGAGGTGTTCGCGAAGCACGGCGACTGCCTCGTTGAGCAGCGGCAACAGCAGGCGGTCCTGCAGATCAGGCGGCGAGGGTGCAGCGCTCGGCGGCTTTTGCGGCTTGTCGTTCTGCCACACGTAGAAGCCTTCGCCGCTCTTCTTGCCGAACTTCTTTTGCTGGTAGCGGATCGAGAGCACGTGCGGCACCTGGGCGCCGGATTGGAAGAACACCTTGCCGACGCTCATCACCACGTCGAGGCCAACGACGTCGGCGAGCTCGATCGGTCCCATCGGCATGCCGAAATCCTCTGCCGCGCGATCGATCAGCGCGAGCGGAATGCCTTCCTCCGCAGCGCGCACGGCTTCGCTCAGGTACGGCATCAGCACACGGTTGACCAGGAAACCGGGCGAGCTGCGGCACGCGATCGCGAGCTTGTCGATCTGTCGCGCGAACGCGAGACCGGCATGCACGTTGCGCGGCTGCGTACGTTCGGCGTGGATGACTTCGACCAGCGGCATGCGCGCCACCGGGTTGAAGAAATGCAGACCGATGAGCCGCTCGGGCGCGGCGAGATTCTGCGCCAACTGCTCCAGCACGATGCTCGACGTATTCGTGGCGAGCACTGCGAGCGGTTTCAGCTTCGGTTCGATCCGCGCGAACAGCTCGCGCTTGGCGTTGAGGTCCTCGAAGATCGCTTCGATGACGATGTCCGCCTTCGCCACGCCGTGACCTTCGACGTCGGGCTGCAACCTCGCCAGCGTCTCGTCACGCTTCGCCTGGTCCGGATAGCGCTTCTCGAGGAACTTGCGGGCCCGCTCGATGGCCGGCGCGATGTATTGCTCGCCGCGATCCTGCAACGTGACGGTCAAACCGCGCGTCGCGCACCAGGTCGCGATGTCGCCGCCCATGACGCCCGCACCGACGACGTGCACGTGCCTCGCGGGTTCGCCGCCAGCCTTCGCCGACGACTTGACTCGGTCCTGCAGAAAGAAAACTCGCACGAGATTGCGCGAGGTCGGCGTGCACAGCAGCTGCGCCATCGAGCGCGCTTCGGCTTCGTAAGCACGCTGACCCCTGCCGCCGTAGCGCTGCCAGAGCGTGATCATCGCGTACGGGGCAGGGTAGTGGTCGGGGCGGGCACGCCGCGCGACCTGCGAGCGCATCTGGCCGGCCAGGATCGGTCGCGCGAGCCATGAGTTGAGCACGCGGTGCAGGAGCTTGGGACTGTGAGGCGCGGGCGGACGGAGCGCGATCTGCTTCGCCATCTTGTCGAGCTGTTCGACCGGCGCGAGCCGATCGACCAGGCCCATCGCGAGCGCCTGCTGCGGGCGGATCGTGCGGCCCGTCAGCATCAGGTCCATCGCAGCGACCGGACCAGCAAGGTGCACAGCGCGCACCGTGCCGCCGAATCCCGGATGCACGCCGAGCTGGACTTCGGGAAAGCCGAGCGTCACCGATGGATCGTCGACGAGCACGCGATAGCGGCAGGCGAGAGCGACTTCCAGTCCGCCGCCCAGGGCAAAGCCGTTGATGGCCGCGATGGTCGGACAGGGCAGTGCTGCGATCTTGTCGAGCACCTGCTGCCCCTGACGGATGAGCTCGTACGCCTGGTCGGGCGTACGGATGCCGACGAATTCCTTGATGTCGGCCCCGGCGATGAAGCCGCGCTTCGCGGACGTGATGATCAGCGCTTTCGGCTGAGCCTGAGCGAGCTCGGTGAGCATCGCATCCAGCTCTTCCATGACGTCGCGCGACAGGCTGTTGGTGGAGGCACCGGCCTTGTCCAGAGCCAGCCAGGCCACGCGATCCGCATCGATCTCACCCCGCCAGTGGGCTATTTTTTTGTTCATGTCGGCGCGCGGCGCACCTGGAAATCGCAGATCAAAGGTCGATGGTCCGAGAAGCGCACATCGGGCACGTCGAATTGCGTGACCTCGATGCCGTTCGAGTAGAGCACGAAATCGAGCTCCTTGCGCGGGTTGCGGCTCGGATACGACGGCAGGCCGAGGCGGTTCGCGCTCTTCAGGCCCGACGCTTCCATGAACAGGTAGATCTCGTGATCGCCCCAGAAGGTGTTGAAGTCGCCGGCGACGATGACCGGCTTGCTGGCGCGCTTCACCAGCTCGTGCAGGTGACGCAGCTGGTCGTGGCGATGGCGGAACTTCAGCGACAGGTGCACCAGGAACACGGCGACGTCTTCCAGCTCGAGCTCGATGATCAGCCGCTTGATGCCGGTTTCGAAGTAGTGGAAGCGCTCGCCCTCGACGCGCGGCGCCGCGAGGAATGCATTCGCCTGCTTGCGCACGATCGGCACGATCTGGTTGATGGAAGTCGTGCCGTATTTGCACTCGTAGGTGGAGTAGTGACCGAGCGAGTCGGCGATCTGCTTCGCCTGATTCACCAGGCCCGAGCGAATCGAGCCGGTGTCGATCTCGATGAGGCCGACCAGATCGGGATTCAGCGATTTCAGGTACTGCGTGATGCGATCGAGGACGCGCGAGTTGCTGCGCAGATAGCCCGCGCCTGGCACCGGCAGATGAAACGCCGGCCCGGTCCCGGTGGCGTACCGGATGTTGTACAAGACGAAACGCATTGTGAAACTGGAACAGTCGCAAGCAGCCCAACGCAGCGCGGCATTCTATCGCACCCGGCACGCGGCCGAACGTGCACGGTGCGCAGGCTAGGTGTTTCCCGGCCCGCCCGAGGGCTTCTCGCGTACAATCGGCCCCAGTGTAAGGAGCGAGCCAGGTGAGCATTTCTCAGCAGAATCCGGTGCGCGTGTTCGTGAGCCACGCTTTCGAGCCGTCAGACGACTATCACCGCGTGTTCGAGTACCTGGAGAGCTCGAAAAATTTCTTCTACCGCAGTTGCAGCGATCCCGATCAGCGCGGCACGGGCGAGCGCGAGAAGCTACGGGAAGAGCTGCGTCGGCAGATTGCGCTCGCCGAAGTCGTGATCGTGCCTTCGGGTCAGTACGGCATGCACCGCGACTGGATCGATTTCACGCTCAACTGCGCCAAGGGCATGGACAAGCCGGTCATCGTGCTCGAGGCATTCGGCGTCAAGGAGAAGGTGCCGGTGCAGCTGGAGGCGCTGAGCGACGAGATCGTGGAATGGAACGAGCGCTCGATCGCGGACGCGATTCGACGCCAGGCGCGTCATGAGGACACGACGCGCTGGGACACCATCGACTTCAAATTGGATTGATCAGTCTTCGCCGACGGCGCGCAGCTTCGGACGCGCCGCGCTCTGATTGCGCGCGATGATGCCGAGCATGTTGACGATGCGCATCGCGACGCCGCCCGCTTCGGTATCCGACATCTTGCGCACAGTTGCCTGCACCGCGTTCTCGCCGCGCAGCGGCGACACGCTCGACATGCAACTCGAGAGGGAGCAGAACTCGTCGCGTATCTCTTTCGGAATTTCTTCAGTGTCGAGATTGGCGAGATGCGTGCGATACGCTTCGGCCAGGCGATGCTTGATCGGTCCATTCGACGCCAGCATCGATGTGGCGGCGAAAAAATGCTCCCAGGCCGTGCTCATGCAACTAAACCCCCGCGTTGGGTCAAGGTCGCCGAACCGCGCGCTTGTGGCAGCGCTGCAATGTTCGGACGACGGCAAATGCTGAGAATCTACTTTAACTTCGCTTGGCTGCTTTTCTTACGGCAGCTCAAGCGCCTAGAGCCGGAATATACTCCTGCAACTTCGAAAGGCAAGCAGGCGTCCACCGCATTTTGCGTAGCCGTTGTGCGTGCGGCCTGGATGCCCGGAGAGCTCCCATGACTGGTGTGAATGCTGTGGTGATGATCAAGGCCGAGACCAGCCTCATCAACGAGCTGGCCGAGCAGCTGGCGGAGCTGCCGGGCGTCGCCGAGGTGTTCTCGGTTGCCGGCCAGTACGATCTGGTCGCGCTGGTACGCGTGCGCGAGAACGAAGAGCTGGCCGATGTGATCAGCAATCGCATGCGCAAGCTCAATGGAATCATCGGCACGGAGACGCTGATCGCGTTTCGCGTGTACACGAAAGCGGAGCTCTCAGCGGGCTTCGATATGGACTGAAAAGCCGGCGTTGCGGGGCCTGGGGCAGCGTCCCGCGGCATATCTATAAGTTCGCATAATGTATATTATGACAAATTACGATATCACTAAATCGGGACTGTCCTGCACCAGAGCTTCTGGGAATCGCTAGTTGATCAACCGAGCACGCGGCGGATCTTTTCTACGAGCGCCTCTTCTTCTTCGTCTGCGCCATCGGCATCGATGAGATCGCTGGCCGTCGAGATCAGCGTCTTGCGCAGATCGGGAGTCAGCGCCTTCTTTGCTTCCGCAAGCAGCGTGTCGATGCCCGCGGCCGAGATTCCACCGCCGTCCTGCGTGGGCAGCTCGGAGTAAACGGCATCCGTCACCTTGCCGAGCAGCTTCGAGAACTCCGGCATGCTGGGATTGCCGAACAGCGGAATCGCTTTCACTTTCTTGTAGAGCACGTCGCGCTCTTCGAGGCTGCCGACATTGTCGGCGCCGAGCACGGCCGCGAGAACTGCAAGAAAGGCTTCCGTGTTCTTCTCGAATTTCAGGGCCATGGTGGATCCGGGTAATTGGCAGCGACGTGCTGCGAGCGCCGGAATCTACTATAGCCAGGCGCGATCTGCAGTGAAATCGACCGTCAGCCAGAAGTTCGGGAAGACCGCGTTCAAGCGTGTCGCGATGTCCCGACGGATGGAATCGGCGATTGCAGTATCGATACGCGAATCCGGCGCGACCAGCACATGGATCTCGATGAAGCGCGCGCGCCCTACTTTCGCCACGTAGCTCGAATAGTCGACGAACGTCCGCTCGCGCACGATGCTCTCCATGACGGAATGCACCTGCGAATCGAGCTCGTCCGGAGCGACCTGCAGCACCTCGCCGAGCGAGCGCCACAAGCCGATCAGCGGCACGGGCAGCATCGCCAGCGCAATGATCAAGAGCGCGGTCGCATCCAGGTAGGGAATCCAGCGCTCGAAGCGCGTGCCGTTCAGCCCCAGGGCAAATCCGAACCCGAGCAGCAGTGCCAGACTCAGGCAGGCACTCACCAGCCAGCTGCGCGAATCGATCTTGAGCATCGGCGACTGCAGCTGCTTGGCCCGCCGGTGCAGGAACAGCGTCATCGCAATCCCGATGATGCTCAGGGCGCCTGCCCAGGACGCGGCCATCCCGTAGGCGACGTCCGTCCCGCCGCTGGCGAGGCCGTTGATTGCATCGACCGCTGCGTACACGCAAGCCACGACGAGAATGCTGTCGCGGAGCACCGCCACCAGCGGCTCCAGGTGCCAATAGCCGTACTGGAACTTGTGGCTGGAGCCGTGGGCGATCAGCTTCACGACGATCAGCGAGACGATCGTCGGCACCACATCGACGAAGCTGTACATGCCATCGAAAATGATCGCCTGCGAGCCCGTGGCAACGCCGCTGGCGACGCCCACCAGGCCCAGCAAGACCGTCAGGGCGATCGAGAACTTGAGCGTGGCCTGTTCGATGTTGGACTGCTTGGACGTCACGGCTCTGGAGCGTAGTCAGCCTCAAGCGGCACAATCTATAGCGTCTGCGGGCAAACCTGGCGCATCGCCAATGGACAAGGGTTACCTCTTTCTTTCCTACGCTCGCGTCGACGCGCCGCTGGTCAAGCTCGCGTCCACCCTGCTGACCGCGCGTGGCTGGAAGACCTGGGTGGACCGCAGCGACATCCCCTCGGCCTCCGATTGGATGAGCGCGATCCGCGCCGGCATCGAGCAGGCCGATGGCTTCGTCTTCGTGATGACGCCCCACTCCATCGCATCGCGCATGTGTCGCGTGGAGCTGTCGATTGCGACCGAGCTTGCGAAGCGACTGCTGCCATTGATGCCGATCGATGCTGCGACCTGGGCAGCCGACACGGCCAAGATCAATGCCGATCCGATGTTGGCACCTGCCGCTGAAGTACCCACCGAGCTGGCCAAGCTCGACTACATCGATCTCGCGGACTTCGTCGACCGACCTGACCCGTTCGCTGCCCTCATGGATGAGCTGGTGACAGCAGCATCGCGCGATCTCGATTGGCTGCGTCGCCATACTCGCCTGCAACAGGATGTCAGGCGCTGGGTCGACACTCGCTACGCGCCGTCAGTACTGCTCCGCGAGCCGCTGCTTGCCGAGGCTGAAAGCATGCTTACGGTGACGGACAAGGATCCTGCGCTCACGCCTCTGCAACGCGAATTCGTCGTTACCAGTCGCACTGAGCTCACCCGCGAGCTCGAGCGCGAGGCGGCGCAGCTCACTGCACGCATTCTCGACCTGCCGCCTGAGCGGCTGCATATCGGGCTCATGCTCGCGCTCGAGGGACGCGAGCGGTATCTCGCATCGCCGCGGCTCGAAGGCGCGTTGCGCACGCTCTTCGCGCGCTGGCCGCACTGCTTCTTCCTCGCGCACGAACCGCCCGTGTACTCGATCGCATTCAACCGCGACGGCACGCGGTTCGCGACTGCAGCCACCGACGGTGTGCGCGTCGTCGAGACAGCAACCGGCCGTCTGGGGCGGAACTGGCGCGGTACAGTGCCGGCGACGTGTATCGCATTCCTCGGCGACGGCAGCTCGTTCGCCGTTGGCTGGGCGGACGGCCGGGTGCAGATCGCCCAGCTCGACACGCAAGACGCGCTCGAATTTCGCATCGGCAAGGAGGCGATCGCAGCTCTGGTGCAGAGCCCTGATGGTGCGCATCTCGCTGCGTATGGCGGCGTCTCGGCCGGAGTAATCGATCTACGCAGCAGCGGTTCCGTGCGGCTGCCGCCGCATCCCGGCGCGGTGCATCGCGCCTGCTGGCGCTCGGCCGATCAGCTCGTGACTGCGTGCGAGGACGGCAACGTCCGCGTGTTCAAGCTCGCCGAAAATAATAGCTACTCGTTCAAGCTCCCGGAGCATGCCGTGGACGACCTGGCGGTCGGCGCCGGCCCGGCGCATGAAGTGTTCGCAGCTGGCATGTTCGACGGCCTTGCCGTGCTGGATGTCGATCCCCCCAACGTGCTCGCGCATGTGCCATTCAGCAGCGGCACCCCCCTGGGCCTGGCTGCGAGCGACGGCATGGAACGCCTTGTGATGCAGAACGTCTTCGGACACGTGTTCGTGGTGGACACTACGAGCCGCAAGGTCGTGTTCGAGCGGAACATCTTCTTCTCTCTGGCGCAAGCGCTGACGCTTGGACCGCACGGTGCGCGGATCGGAGCCGGCTCGAAGAGCGGCGCCGCCAGCGTGACCACGATCGATACCCAGCGTGAGCAGATTCTTGCGGGACATCAGGGGTTCGTCACAGCGATTGCCATCGACGCTACGGAGCGTCGAGCTCTCACTGCCGGCGCGGACGCAACTGTGCGGCTCTGGGATATCGCCGGCGTACCGGGCCGGACGTCGATACTCGTGAGCACACCGCTGCACGCCGACATTTCGGCCGACGGATCGCGGATTCTCACGGCGTCACGCGACGGCGCGGCGCGGCTGTTCGATCGTGCAAGCGGCGCGCAGATAGTCGCAGTGCCCGGCGCAGGCGAGGCGCTGCGATCCGCGGTGTTCGCGGCGAACGATACACAGATGCTGCTGGCGTATCGCGATGGCCGTCGTGATTTCATCGATGTGGCGAGCGGCAAGTCCGTGCGAACTCTGCAAGGGCCACCGCTCGAGCTCCAGGAATGGGTCGCGCAAACCGCGGATGGCCGCTGGCTGCTCTCGATTGAATTCGCCAAGCTCACGCGCGTGCTCGACGCGCAGAGCGGCGCGGAGGTCGGCGATCTCACAGTGGAGGTGCGTAGCGGGATCGAAGCAGAGGCGGCGCGTCGCACCGGACAGGCGAGCGGTGTCGTGCAAATCAGGAAAGGCGACGGCGAAGGTCCGCCCTACTTCGAATTGCTGGTACGAGATCAGCAACTGGGCGTGCTGCATGCGCCCTCGCAGCTCGTTGCGCCGATTCTGTCGCCGGATGGTGCGTACGTGTTCGGCGCCGGGATCGATCGACCGGCGATCTACGTATTCGACAGCCACCTCAACGTGCACATTGCGACCTTGCCTCTCGAGCACAACGCCAACGGTGTCCACGTGAGCGCCGACGGACGATGGCTGCTCGCTACCTGGCTCGATCGCGTGACCGTCATGGAGTTTCCACCGCTAGACGAGCTCGTCGTGCGAGTACGCGCACAACTGTCGCGAGACCTCACCGATGCCGAGCGGCAGGAATTCGGCATCGAGGTCACTGCTCCAGCCACTGCCAGCTGACCGGGATTCGTTTGCCGCTGGTGTCCTTCACGATGGTTCCGCGCGTGACATAGCCGACGCTGACGTCCGGAAACATGCGGTTCATCGCGATCCGCGCCGCCTCCGGATCCGTGATCGTCGTGCGCCGGCCGGCGCGCAGCACCTTGCCGTTCGGATCGATGAGGAACCACAGCTCCTGTCCGGCGGGAACGCCTTCGCTCAACGCTGCGGCATCGAAATGCTCGATCACCCGCCGCTGAGCCTCGACGGTCGCCAGCATCCGGCCTTCCATCGCATGCGCCTGCCGGGGTGCCAGTGTGAATGTCGGCGCCGAAGGATCCTGCGCCAGGGCGCCGGGCACCATCACCCACGCGACCGCAGAGTAGTTCGGTCCGATGGGAATCTGCAGGACCAGCTGCTGACGCACCTCCGATTCGAGCACGCCTGCACGCTGCAGAAACGCCTGCCAGTTGCGGGCAAATTCGTCTTCGCGGTCCCAGGATGGACGCAGGGTCATCTCGATCTGCGACACCTCGCCGCGTTCGTTCACGACGGCCCAGACGTACGTCCGACCGTCCTGACGAGTCGAGAGCAGTTGCGGATAGAAATGCCCGACAGCACGCGCGAGCAAGGCTTCATCTTCTTTCCAGGTTGCCACCGGCGTCGGGAGCACAGGTAGTCCGTCCTCGGATTCTGCTGTCGTCAGCGATGGCACGGGTGGCGCGTTCACGTTCGCAGCGGCCGCAATGAGTGCGACGCTGCACGTCCCCAACAATGCGCCTAGCACGCGCCAGTGTGCGCGTATCGGCGCGTGCATGATGCGAATACGCTCTTCGAGCGATGAGCTGGATTCGGAAAGACCGGCGGCCGCCGCTCGCAACGGCACCAGGTGGGTGGCCACGTGCAAGAGGACCGTGGCGTATTTCGACCGCGATTGCCCACCGCGCAGCACGCGCGAATCGCAATCGACCTCCATTGCAAAGCGGAGCCTGCGCAGTTGCCACCAGACCGGCAGATTCCACGGGATCAGCGCGGCAACGAGCAACGCTGCTCCGAGTACGCGAACGTCCCGCGCGCGCAGGTGTTCGAGCTCATGCGCGAGCACGATCCTCTGCGTCGTCACATCCTGCTGCAGCAGCCATCGTGGGATCACGATGCGCGGCCGAACGATTCCGACCACGGCTGGCCCGACGTCGTGGGAAATGCTGACGTTCACGCCGTCTACGCGCTCATCGGTCGCAGACTGCAATCGTCTGCGGAGCTGCAGCCAGCCCATTGTCAGCGTCACGAGCGCCAGCGCGCTCATTGTGGACCATCCGGCGAGCAACCACGTGTCCAACGCGAAGCGTCGTTCGACAACCCGCGCAGCACCGCCGACCCATGCAATCGGCGTCAGCTCATAGACAGGAGCCTTGTCTCGAGCCAGCGCCGCTAAGGTTGTCGCTGGTCGTTCGGTCATTCGCGAGCCCTGCCAGCCAAACAGCAGCGGCAGAGCCACCGTCAGCAGCATCGCAGCAACCCAGATCCAGCGACTCTGCACCCTGCGAAGCAGTGCGATCCGCTCGGCACTCAACGCAGCGCAACTCACGAGCAGTGCGACGACGAGTGCATAGGTCATCCACGCGGCGATCATGCTTTCTCCCTGCCCGGCTTCTCTTCCAGGATTTCGCGAATGCGCCGCACCTGGTCGTCGTTGAGCTTGCGATCCGCGACCAGTTGCGTCAGCAGCAGGTCCGCAGAACCTTGAAACAGCTTGCTCGCCAGGTGCCGGATCGCGCTCTTGCGTGCAGCCTGCTGGCGGACCCGCGCAAAGTAGCGGTGCGCGCGTCCATCAGGCTCATGACCGACGTATTCCTTGGCTTCGAGATTGCGCAGGATCGTGAGCACTGTGGTGTACGCCAGAGGATCGCCGAGCTTGTCCTTCACCTCCGTGACCGTTGAAGCGCCCTGCTCCCACAAGACCGCCATGACCTCCGCCTCTCGATTGCTGAGCGAGACGCTCATGGTTTGCTCTCCTCTGCAATCCGCTGTGCCTTGTACGTCTGTCCGTCCTGATTCAATACCAGCGACTGCGCGGGCGCGGTGCCCGATTCGGCGAACACGAACTGCGCCTCGATGTCTTCGGGAAAGAACTCACGCGGCCCGCTGGCAAAGATCGCCGACGGCCCCTGCCCTGTCATCTGCACGACGAGATGGTCCTCGTGGCGCACCACTGTCATGACGACCCCATCATCGAACTTGTAACGACCGACGTAGCACTCCAGCACGTCTGCGGAAACAGCAATCCGCGGATGCTGCTTGATGAGGGCCACGCTCGGATCCAGAACATGCCAGCCGATGTCGTCGACACCGACGTTGGTCGCCCCATTGGTCAGTGCGACAACCGCCACGCGCTGGCGAGGATCGAGCGCCATGAACGAGCGATAACCGTCGGCGCGGCCGCTGCTCCAGATCGTCGTGATGTCGCGAGACGCGGTAACTCTCCAGCCGAGTCCCATTCGCGTGTCGGGACCATCCCCAGGTCGCCGCGACTCGAGCATCGTCGCGCCGGCGGCAACGAGCGGTTGCGGCCCACGACCGAGAAACAGCTCGATGAAGTCGAGCAGATCGTCGACGGTGGAGTACAGCCCGCCTGCAGCGTCGAGCGCTCCCGTAGTTTCGTTCGGCACTGGTTGCCGCTTGTCGTCGTATGGCGTCGCCAGCCGCGATCGCAGCGCGCTGCTCGGCACGAACATTGTGTCGCGCATCCTGAGCGGTCCGATGACTCGTTCGTTGAGCAACGCTGCGTAGCTTTTGTCGGCGCAGTGACCGAGTGCGTTGCCCAGCAGCCCGAAACCCCAATTCGAGTATTCGAATGCGGAGCCCGGATCGCGCGTCAGTTTGAAATCTGCGAGACCTTGATACAGCTGCTCAACCGTGTAGCCGGCGTATTTGTTGAGAGCTGTCTGCGATGCCAGGTTGCTCGGCCGCAGCGGCAGACCCGAGGAATGCGTAGCGAGATCGACGAACGTGATCTGCTTGCCGCCATGCTCGGGAACGCGGACACCGGCTGGAAGACAAGTAGCGACTGGCGCATCGAGCGTCACCTGTTTGCGTGCCGCCATGTCGGCGAGCATCAATGAGGTGAAGACTTTCGTTAGTGACGCGATCTCGAAGACCGTCGTGCCGTCGACTTTGCGACGATCCTGCACGCTCAACGTGCCGTAGGACACGATCTGCCGTCCCTGCGGCGAGCTGATGCCGACGACAATGCCGGTGCCCCACTTGCGCACATCGACGCGGTCCACGAGCGTCGCCTGCAAGGCGGCTTGGTTGACGGGTTTCGCCGCGACACTCGTTGCGCCAGCTACCCCCAGCAGGACTCCAAGCAACAACCTGTGCCACGTCGGCATGCGGATCCTCGCAACTACTAATCGACTAGTAGGTTGCGGCATCCGTGCGCTCTCTGTCAACTATCCAGATAGTAGACGCCAGCCCGGCTGCCGTGCCGCCCGACTGTGGCCGAACCGGCGCTTGCCCGTCGTCCTGATGGCACCCGTAACGCCGCCTCCTAGACTCGAATTCCCCTGGTTGTTGCGGAGACAGTTCATGAAGACCGGTCTCATGGCGATCGTTGCGCTCGCTATCTCCTTCCCCGCCTGGTCTGCCGATGCGCCGGCCTCTGGCACTAAAGCGGCCGCCGAGCCCACGCCCGAGCAGATCGTGGCCCAGTTTCGCGACGACCTGCAGGCGAAATCTGCGGATGTGATGGCCAAGGCTCTGACGCTCACGGCGGATCAGGCCACGAAGTTCTGGCCGCTGTACAAGGAGTATCAGAAGGAACAGTCAGCGATCGTCGACGGGCAGATTCAGGCTACGCAGAAGTACGCGAAGAATTACGGGCAGCTGAAGGATGCCGATGCGCTCGACTTCATCAATGCGCTGCTCACGCGCGACCAGAAGACGCACGACCTGCGGGTCAAGTGGCTGGCGAAGTTCCAGACGGTGGTGCCACCCGTCACCGCAGCTCGGGCCATTCAAGTCGAGCGGCGTCTCGGACTGGTCAGCCAGATCGGGGTTTCTTCGCAGATCCCGTTGATCAAGTGAGCTACGGTCGGAACCACGCGTTACCGACCTGGAAATAGATCGCCGTCGTCTCCGCGCTGAAGCCGACGTCCAGGCCGGCATGCAGCCCGAACTTCCGCGCGAGCTCGTAGCGAAGACCGACCGCTCCGCTCGCGATGTCTTGCGTGGCAGAAAAATTCGGCCGGGTGCTGTGCGCAGTGCCAGCACCCACCGCTACGACGGCGCTCCAGCGCGAACGGAATTCCCAGCGCGCTTCGAGCTCAGCGGACGCCATCTCATCGCCCTGATAGCGCATCGCCTGCACGCCACGCAGCTCGATGTACGGACGCAGGAAGAACGGCGCGTCATCCGACGCCTTCTGGTAATCGGCGCGCAGACCCAAGGTCACAGCCTGCGAGAGCGGATACCAGCCCATCACGACCTGCTGGAAGCGTTCGAAGTCCGCGCTCGCACCGAGGTTCTCGCGCGACATCAGGTACACGGTCTCGGCGAAAATGCCGCGCGTCGGCGTGAACACGTTGTCGCGACTGTCGAACTCGAGGATGGCAGCCGGCGCGGAGATATCGACGTCGACGCGGTCGGCGAGGCCCGGAAACACCGGCTCGTCGCGCAGCTTCGGCTCGACCTGCGAGTAGATGTAGCGCAGCCCGATCGACAACGGCGATTTCGGACTGATCTGCCACGTGCCCTGCACGAACAGCAGACTGAAATCGAGCGTGTAGCGAACCGCCTCGTCGAGCGACGCGTGATCGCCGCCGAGCCCATAGAAGTCCAGGTTGATGTGCCCGCCTCCCGTGCGCGCGAGTGTCTTGAACCGTCCGTCGAGCCACCGGCTCGCATCGCTCGCAAATGCAGCGCGCGTGCCGTTCTCCGTGCCAATGGCACCAATCGCCGAGATGTTGGGTCGGGCCCAACCCTGCTCGCCCGCCTTCTCGCGCGGTCGCAGGAACATGCCGACCATACCGCCGCCGTAGCCGACGGCTGGCTCCGTGATGATGACCGGCACCGGCAGGAAGCCCCGCGGCTTCTCCAGGAACGAGCTGACATCGAACTGGCCGTCTTCGGGATCGCGGAATCGCGAGGGTTCGGGCGCCGGCGGTCCCTCGTCGGCGGTGTAACAGATCTGCGGCGCAGTCGCGCCGAGCGCGAGGAGAACGAAACGAGCGGCTGGAGTCGACAATGGATTGCGCCAAGTGTTTGCAATTGTCATTTCCGGCCAGTTTCCTCCGCGCGTCACTCCGTAGAAGGGGCGTTATGAGTTAGGCTGACGCCCGCAGAACTCCCAAAACTCCAATGAACACGGGGACCCGCATGAAGCGCTCTCTCTTGCTCGCGACTGCACTGCTCACGCTCACCGGCACCGGCCACGCAGCGCAACCCAAAGCCACGCCGCTCCCTGACATCACGATCTATCACCTCGAAGGGCGCCGCTCGGAGCGCATCGTGTGGCTGATGGAAGAGCTCGGCATGCCCTACAGGCTGGAGTTCAAGCGCGGCGATCTCGCCGGCTCGATGGCGAGCATCAAGGCGATCAACCCGGGCATGCCGGTCGCGCCGACGGTCAAGTACGGCGACCAGGTGATCGTCGAGTCCGGTGCGATCATCGAGATGATTCTGAACCGCCACGCGCCGGGCAAGCTGCAGCCGGCGCTCGACAGCCCGGACTATCCGTATCACCTGATCTGGATGCACTACGCGGAAGGCTCGCTGGCCGCGCGACTGTTCCAGGATTATCGAGTGTGGCGCATCCAGCCGCCGGAAAAGCGCTCGCCGCTCGTGGATTCCGAGCAGGTCGTGCAGTTCGCCGAGGATTTTCTCGGCAAGCATCCCTGGTTCGGCGGCGCGGAGTTCTCCGCGGCGGACATCATGATGAAGTTCCCGCTCGACGTTGCGACCGGTCTCAACATCGTGGACGCGAAAGAATTCCCGAACGTTGCCGCGTGGAAGACCAAGATCGAAGCTCGCCCGGCGTACCAGCGCATGCGCGCGAAGGCGTTGCCCGGTGGGATGGTCGGGTCGCCGCCAGCGTTGCCGCAGCACGCGCCGTCGGGTCCGCGCACTCCGCCGACGCCGCCGTCGCAATAACGGGCTGCCCTACTCCAGCTTCAGCTCCATTCGCACTTGCCCGTCTTTGAGCGAGGCGCCGCGCTCGGTCGTGATGAACACACGCTCGGGCGCTACGCCCGTATTCGTGAGAACAGCAGACTGCACTGCCTGCGCGCGCTGACGGGCGAGAGCTTCGAGTGTCGGCTGGTCAGGCTGCATGCCTTCGAGCAACCGCGCTTCGATCCAGGAAGTGCGCGCGTTCCAGTCGATGGTCTTGTCGGTCTGTGTTTCGGCTGGATATTCCGGCGCGACCTTGTTCGTCGTCTTGTACAGCGCTTCGAGCTGCGTCAGTCGCTTTCGTACGGCTGGTTCATCCGCCGTGGGATCGAGCTGGGGCACGCGCGCGTACAGATTCGCCGTGGCGATTGCCTTGCTGTCCTCTTCGGGCAATACCGTCACAGGCACATCCAAACGAAGCTGCGGCCGCTCGGCGAGCCCGTGCGCAAGCTTGTTGAGTTGCTCCATCTGAGATGCCGGCACCTCGGCGGAGCCAGCTTGAAAATCCACGTACGCCAACTCGTCGCCGCCCCCGAAGAGCGAGCCCAGCAGGGCGAACGGTGCAGTCGCGATCTTGGTGAGCAACCCGAGCAGCGCTTTCCAGACGATCGGGCCGATGCGGAACGACGGATCGTCGAGGCTGCCGCCGATCGGCAGCTGCAGGTCGATCACTCCGTTGCGATCCTTGAGCAGCGCGACCGCGAGCTTGATGGGAATCGGCGCAGCGTCTTTCGAATCCGTCTTGTCGCCGAACTCCAGATTGTCGACCACGATATGGTGTTGCGCGTCGAGCTTGCGATCCTGGATCTTGTAGCGCAGCTCGGTCGAAAGCTTGCCCTTGCTGATGTTGTAGCCGGCGAACTTGCCCGAGTACGGGTTGAAGGTCGTCAGCTCCATGTTGCGGAAATTCAGCGCGAGGTCCGTGTACTTCGCGGCCGAGAGCAGATTGACTTCGCCGGAGATGTCGACCGGAGCATAGCGATCGACCTTGCCCGCCAGCTGCACCTTCGCGCGCGAGTTGGGCTCCGACGAGAGCCCCGTGATCATGCCGTCGAGGTCGACGATGCCGGTGGCGAACGAAGGCGTGATCGAATAATCGGCGAACAGCGCCGAGCCGCTGCCCACGCTGATGTTCTTGATGCGGATCGGCATCGCCTTCGACGGCGGCTGCGCGGCTGGCTGTTGCGTGGCCTCGCTCTCGGCCGCGGCGTTCGCATCACGCTTCAGAGCCGCGGTGACGTTCAACGTCTGATCCTGCTGAATGATCACACGGGCGTAGGGCTGGCGCGCGAGGACGCGCTCGATCGTGAGGCGATCCGGGTTGTGCGAAAAATCGATGCCGGTGACCGAGAGATTGCGCCACTTGATCAGGTCCTCGTTCGCCGGACCGGCGATGGTGTGGAGATTGGCGAGCTGTACGTCGCCCTGGAATTGCAGTGACGACGGCGCACCCTCCGGCGCTGCAGTCGACACGTTACCCTTTACGCTCAGCAGTCCTGATCGCAGTGTCAGGTTCGTCGCTTGCGCGACGTAGGGCTGCAGCATCGATAGATCGAACTCATGCAGATCGAGAGCGAGTGCGGCGGTAACCGGTGTGAGCTGGAACTGGCCGCTGCTGTTCAGCAATGGCTTGCCGCTGAGCCCGAGATCTGCCGTGAGATTCATCCTGGCGCCCTGCTCGCTGCTGAGTCCCGCAACGGTGACTGCGATCGGCGCGACGTTGAACTTCACGGTCGGCGACAACGAACGATCTTCGAGATCGAGAGCGGCATCCGCGACACGAATCTCGCCGACGCCCCATTTCCACGGCCGGCTAGACGCAGGCGTCGCAGCTGAGTCGGCAGCTGCGTCGCTCGACGGCTCGCTCTTCGCGAGACGCGTGACGCTCAGCGACCCATCGCCTTCCCGGCTGGCGCTCACTTTCGCGCCGTCGATCTCGACCTTCTCGACGCGCACAGTGCGTGGCACGAACGAGAACTGCGTGCCTGCAATGCGCAACTTCGGAATGACTGCGACTGGCGGCGACTCAGCTTGCTCCGCCACTGCGAAGTTCTCGAAGGTGACTTCCGGCAATCCGATGTCCAGGACCAGAGTCGGATGCAACGAGAGCTGGTATGTTCCGCCGAACGACAGCGTGCCAGCGACCAGGCGAACCGGCAGCTGACGTCCCTGCAGATACTTGTCGATCGTCTGCGCCTGCAGTTGCCCGACAGTGAACTGACCGTGCGAGCCCAGCGGCTGGGCTGTGAAGCTGCCCGACCAGGCCAGGGTTTCGCCCGCGCTGGAACGCGCGGCAAAGTCGTACGCGTTCTGGTGATTGAGATCGGTCTGAAAGTCATCCAGCGCGAAGCGGATCGGCGAGAGCGTGGCCGTGAACGTCTTGGGCCGGGTGCGATCCTGGAAATCGACTCGTCCGTCGTTGACCGCGAGGTGGCCGATCCGAATCCGCGGCAATGGCTCGTCCGGCTCGCTAGCAGCGGTGGGTTGGGAAGTGTCCGCGGGCGGCGCAAGCTTCGCGAGATTGATCGTCCCGTCGCTCTCTACGATGAGATTCACGTCCGGCGCATCGAGCTGTACTTCCTTCAGTACGGCAGCGCGCCGCCAGATCGAGGCGAGCTGCGCATTGACGACCAGCTGCTTGAATCCCGCGATGGGATCGCCGGCTTTCTCCGACAGCAGCGCATCGCTGACGCTGAGCCGGAACGTGAACGGATTGAACGTCACCTCGCCGAGCGCAAGGGTGCGGCCGAGCTCTTCTGCCACATACTTCTGTGCATTGGTGCGCAGCAGGTGCGGCACCAGGAAGAACCCGAGCAGCGCGTAGAGGACGATCAGCCCTGCCGCGATGCCGAGCGCCCAGCGATGCAACGCCAGGATCGCGAGCAATGCTCGAAGCATCGGCTGTGGGCGGCTCGCCAATTCTTGTTCCCCGGACGATCGGTTGGAAGGCGATGGCCGATCATACTCGCCTGCCTCCGGACCGACAGCTGCCCGCGCTTCGTCTATCGCCGCCTGCACCGATATGCTATCGGGACGTCAGTCACATCGCCCCGGAGCGCTCATGCCCAGCCGTCTGTTCGAGCCGATCGCAATCGGCGCTGTCGAGTTGCCGAATCGCCTCGTCGTTGCGCCGATGTGTCAGTACAGCGCGAGTGACGGCTCCGCGACCGACTGGCACCTGCAGCACCTCTCGCAGCTCGCATATTCCGGTGCAGGGCTCGTCGTGGTCGAAGCCACGGCCGTGGAACGGCGTGGTCGTATCACGCACGCGTGTCTTGGGTTGTACAGCGATGACAATGAGGCGACGCTCGAGCGCGCGCTGCACGCCGCCCGACGTCTTGGCGGTCCGACGCGATTCGGCATCCAGCTTGCTCACGCCGGGCGCAAAGCTTCGACGCATCGACCCTGGCAAGGCGGTGCGCCGCTGGGCCCCTCCGAGGATCCCTGGCAGACCGTATCGTCGAGCGCGACTGCGTTCGGCGAAGGTTGGCACGTGCCGCATGCGCTGACTTCCGGCGAGATCGACGAAGTGGTCGGGGCATTCGTCCGAGCTGCGCAACGCGCGGTACGCATCGGATTCGACGTGATCGAAGTGCATAGCGCGCACGGCTATCTGCTGCACGAGTTTCTGTCACCGCTGGCGAACACGCGCACTGACGACTACGGCGGGTCGCTTGCCAATCGTCTGCGATTCCCGCTCAAGGTGATTCGCGCCGTGCGAGCGGCCGTGCCGGGCAATGTCGCGGTCGGGCTGCGGATCTCGGGAACGGATTGGGTCGAGGGCGGCTGGGATGTCGCGCAGTCGATTGCGTACGTGCGGGCTGCACAGGATCTCGGCATCGCCTACGTCTGCGTGTCGAGTGGGGGTATTCGGGCGAAGGTGCAGATTCCTGCCGGTCCGGGTTATCAGGTTCCGCTCGCACATGAGATCCGGCAGGCGACTGGCGCTGTAACGCGCGCGGTCGGCTTGATCACCGATCCGCAGCAGGCAGAGCAGATTCTGGCGGCAGGCTCGGCCGATATGATCGCGCTCGCGCGTGCCTTTCTGGACGATCCGCGTTGGGGTTGGCGTGCCGCCGATGCGCTGGGCGCGAAGGCGCACTTCCCGCCGCCCTATCACCTCGCGCGAACCGAGGGCTGGCGTCGTATCCGCGATCAGATCGCTGCGGGGACTTAGCAGCTAGCCGGCTTCTTCGGTCGCGCCCGCGAGTGACTCACGTCGCGCTCGCGGTGCGCGTCTGCGCAGATACATCAACCAGCCGGTCACCGTGAACAGCGGCATCATCAGGCTGGCGATCAGGAAGACGATCACGCCGACGACACCGAAATAGCTGCCGGAGTGCAGCGGGAAGATGCTCGACACGAGGCGCGCGGCGAGTTTCTTGTCCTGGTAACGCTCCGACTTCGACACCTGGCCTTCCTTGTCGATCGCCAGCGTGTTGAAGGCGCGTTCGTGGCTCGGTTTTGCGTCGAGGTAGCGAAACTCCAGCGGGCGGTCCGGAGCGGCGGCCAGATTGACGTTGACCGCTGTGAATCCTGGCACCTCGCGGGAGAAGGTCTCCCACGCGCGGGTGAAGTTCGGAATATCCGCTTTGCCTCGTGCTTCGCGCGGTCCGCCTTC